>Ga0210391_10005603_pt1 | contig 10331 bp, 8 predicted proteins | sample IncBWC12OmetaG_FD_160573 | JGI IMG/M metagenome (GOLD analysis project Ga0210391, IMG submission 160573) | Forest soil microbial communities from Barre Woods Harvard Forest LTER site, Petersham, Massachusetts, United States - Inc-BW-C-12-O ...
CGATCCCGACCGTCGCGGCGCCGGCCAGCCAGGCCAGCTGGATGTCCTGCGGACCGTCGACCAGGTAGGCCGTGGTCCCGGCGCGCTGGGCGGTCTCGACGAGGCGCTGAGAGTTGGAGGAGTTGACCGAGCCGGCCACCAGGACCAGGTCCGATCGCGCCGCGATGGCCCGCACTGCGCGTTGCCTGTTGGTGGTGGCGTAGCAGATGTCGTCACTGCCGGGCCCAGTCGCGGCCGGGAATCGGCTGGTGATGGCGTCCACGATGCCGCTGGCCTCATCGGCTGCCAGCGTGGTCTGCATCAGGTAGGCGACCTTGCCAGGATCGGCGGGCCGCAACCCGGCCACGTCGGCGGTGGTCTCAACCAGGGCCATGGCGTCCGGCGCCTCCCCCAGCGTGCCGTCCACTTCCTCGTGGCCCGCGTGCCCGATCAGCGCGACCAGGTAGCCGTCGGCGGCAAATCTGCGCGCCTCGGCGTGCACCTTGGCGACGAGCGGGCACGTCGCATCCACCGCGTCGAGACCGCGCTGCGCTGCTTCCTGCCGGACCTCGGGCGATACGCCGTGCGCCGAGAACACCACCATCGCCCCGTCGGGCACCTCGCTGAGCTCGTCCACGAAGATCGCGCCGGCGCGTTCGAGGTCAGCTACGACCGTCGCGTTGTGCACGATCTGCTTGCGCACGTAGACCGGAGCACCGTGCTGCTCCAGCGCCAGCTCGACGATCTCGATGGCACGCTCGACGCCGGCGCAGAAGGATCGGGGGCTCGCGAGCAGCACGCGCCGCGGGCCGACGGCGGCAGCCCACTGCGCGAGCACCGGTGCTGCTGCCCGCAGGGATCGCAGGGCGGCCAGGCCGCCTGCCACGATGTGCGGGCTGACCAGCGGGTGGTCCGGAGTGTCGGAGATGGCCCTGAGCACGACCGCGGGGCTGCCCGCGGCGCCGGCGAGCAGCGGCGCGGACTCCATGTCGACGGCGATGGCGCCGCTCGCGGCGAGCTGAGCATGCTCGCCCTCGCGGAGCAGGTGGTCCACCGTGACGATGGGTCCTGTCCGGGTGGCCAACCCGGCCCGCCGGAGCTCGCCCGCCAACAGCGGCGCCGAGGGACAACGGACTGCCCTGGTGCCGTCCCGCACTTCTGACGCGACGACCAGGTCGCCGACGTGCTGATCGGTGGTCAGGCCGCCGGCGACTCCGCCGACAGCCAGCATGTCAGGCGCGGATGCGGCAATCCTCGCGGCCGCGGCGGCGGCGCGGACCGGACCGTAGCCCGTCCTGATCACCTCAACTTCTTCCTGGCTAGCGGCCAGGCCACGGCGAAGCGCACGGGCCTCCACGCCGAGCGGCGCGCAGACCGTCAGCTTGCTCAATGCGCACCCCCTAGGTAGCGGCCAAGCGCGCTGACCGGGAAGACCAGCCGGTAGAGGTGGTAGTTGATGTAAAAATCGCCGGGGAATCCGGTGCCGGTGAACTGCGGCTCGTCCCAGGTGCCGTCCGGCCGCTGCGTTGCGGCCAGCCAGGCGACGCCGCGCTCGGCGCTGGCCATCGCGTCCTCGCCGCCGGCCGCGACCAGGGCTAGCAGCGCCCACGCCGTCTGCGAGGCAGTGGACTCGCCGCGGCCTGCCCAGGCAGCATCGGAGTACGACCGCATGTCCTCGCCCCAGCCGCCGTCCGGATTCTGGTGCGCGACCAGCCAGCGGACAGCACGCCTGATGCAGGGCTTGCCCGGCAGCACGCCAGCGGCGATGAGGGCCGGAACGACAGCACCGGTGCCGTAGACGTAGTTGGCGCCCCAGCGACCGAACCACGACCCGTCGGACTCCTGGGCCCGCAGCAGCCAGGCAACCCCCCGCCTCGCGGCCCGGCCGGCGCCAAGGCCCGCAGCCGCCAGCGCCTCGACCGTATGCGCTGTCACGTCTGCGGATGGCGGATCGACCACCTCGCCGAAGTCGCAGAACGGAAGCTTGGTCACCAGCCGGGAGGTGTTGTCGGCGTCAAAGGCACCCCAGCCGCCATCGCGCGACTGCATGCCGGTGAGCCAGGTCAGCGCCCGGGCCACGGCGGCCCCGGCCTCCCCCGCCATCGCGTCATCTGGCTGTTCCACCCGGCCGAGGGCCAGCACGACCTCCGCTGTGTCATCAACGTCGGGATATCCGTCGTTGTCGAATTCGAATGCCCACCCGGACGGGGCCAGGCCGGGGCGCTGCACTTGCCAGTCCCCTGGCCCGCGGATCTCCTCGGCCAGTACCCAGCGGGCGGCCGACTGGAGCGCCTCGTGGTCGGCTGGCAGGCCGGCGTCGGCCAGCGCGATCATGGCCAGGACGCTGTCCCACACCGGCGACTGGCATGCCTCGAGGCGGCGCATCTTGCCGTCCGGGCCGTCTTCCCAGATCGTGAACCGGTCCAGGCCCTCAAGGCCGCGCTGGATGACCGGATGGTCGAGCCCGTAGCCGAGCAGGTGCAAAGCCATCAGGGAATAGACCCACGGTGGCTGGATACCGCCCCAGCATCCGTCGCGCTCCTGCCGGGCGATGATCCAGTCGGCGCAGCGGCGGTAGGCCGCTGTCCGGACCGCAGTGGCCGGGCGCAGCTGACCAGCGTGCCGCTCGTAGCGATGCAGTGCCCGGTCCAGGCCCCGGAACACCGCGCCCCAGGGGTCCGCCGCACGCCAGGAAGCAGTGCCCGCCCCGCCCTTGGCCGGGCGCCCCGGTGCACGCTGACCTGCGGATATGTGCAATTCGTCCAGGCTGAACGGCAATGACCGTACCGGCCGGATCGAGCTGACGACGGTGAGCGGCACAATGGTCTGGCGTGCCCAGCAGGCCCAGTCGTACACATTGAGCGGGAACCATCGGGGCAGGTAGATGAGCTCTGGAGGCATGACCGGGAGCTTGTCCCAGGGCCACTCGCCGAACAGTGCGAGCCAGATGCGCGTGAATACCCTCGTCGCCGCGATGCCGCCCTGGTCCCTGATCCAGCTGGCCGCCCGTGCCATATGGGGGGCGTCTGGCTGATCGCCTGCCAGCCGGAGTGCGACGTAGGCCTCCACGGTCGTGGAGAGGTTGCCGTCGCCGCCGCTGAAGTTGGCCCACGTGCCGTCAGCGCGCTGCGCGAACCTGATCCAGCGGGCCGCGGCCTCGGTCTCATCGGCCCTGCGGATGCCAAGGAACTGGCGCAGCAGCAAGTCCTCGGCGTCCATGGTGACGTTGGTCTCCAGCTCGCCCTGCCACCAGCCGTCAGGGTGCTGGAGCGCCGTCAGGTGACTGACTGCCCGGTCCAGCGCCCGCCGGGCCGCCGGGAGCCCGGCCAGTCCCCCCGGCCCGCCGAGCGCCGCCGACTCGCCCGGGCCAGGCCCGGACAGGTGAAGCGCGGGCCGGTCAAGGTCAGGCAGCGGCACCGAGGAGGTGTCGCCGCTCATCATGCCGATGTGGTCTGTCACCATTGCCGCGCCGTGATGAACTCAGCGATGGCCGCGAACTCGGCCCGCACGTCCTCTGGCATGTCGGCGGCGGTGAGGCAGGCCAGGGCCGAGGCCAGCTCCGCGTCGGCCATCGCCTCGATGCGTGCCTTGGCGCCCGCGGCCTCGACCAGCTCGGTCGCGTGCAGGACCTCGTTGTCGGTTAGCGGATCGGGCTTGCCGAGCAGCACCGCCAGCTCACGTCCCGCGGCGGTGTCGCTAGTCAGCGCGGTCACGACGGGGACTGACTTCTTCCTGGCCCGCAGGTCGGACCCGACAGGCTTGCCGGTGACCTCCGGCGCCCCCCAGATGCCGAGCAGGTCGTCGACAAGCTGGAATGACAGGCCAGCGTGTGCGCCGAACCCGCTGAGGCTCATGGCCAGGCTCGCCGGGCCGCCCACGTAGATAACGCCAATGCTGCAAGCGCAGGCCATGAGGGCAGCCGTCTTGTCGCCCGCCATCTCGAGGCACTCGTCCGCCCGCACGTCGTCGCGGCGCTCGAACTCCAGGTCGGAGCCCTGGCCCGCGATCAGGCGCAGCACGGCGGCCGATAGGCACCGCGCCGCCCAGACACCGTAGGGCGGCGTTTCCATCAGGATGTCCTGCGACAACGCCAGCAGCGCGTCGCCGGCCAGGATCGCGGCGCCGACGCCGAACACGGTCCAGGCCGTCGGCTGGTGCCGCCGCTCGGTGTCGCCATCCATGATGTCGTCGTGCAGGAGGGAGAAGTTATGCACCAGCTCCACTGCCGCAGCCGGCACCACCGCGCGATCGGGAGCAGCACCGGCCGCGCGTGCCGATAGCAGGGCAAGCGCCGGGCGCAGCGCCTTGCCGGTGCCGCCGGCCGCAATCGGCTGGCCGGTCGCATCGGCGAGGCCCAGATGGTAGGACGCGACGGTGCGCACGGCCGGGCTCAGCCTGGCGACGGCCTCGGCGATCGCGGGCCCGACGAGGTCGCGAGCCGTCTGCACGCCGGCCGGCATCACGACGGTCATGATGCACCGGACCAGGCGTCATCGAGCTTGGCAGCTCGGTCGGCCGACGGCAGCGTGGCAAGCTCGCGGATGAGCTGCTGCGCGGCTGCATGTCCGCTTCGCACGGCACCCTCCATGGTGTCCGGCCAGCCGGTGCTCGTCCACGCACCGGCTAGCGCAAGTCCCGGCACCGAGGTTGCGGCACCGGGTCGCAGTGCGCCAGAACCTGGCGCCTGCCGGAACGTCGCACGACGTTCCCTAGTCACGAAAAAGTCGCGGATCTCCGCCCCTACCGCAGCCGGGAACAGCTGCTCGAGCGCAGGCACGAAAAGCTGCCTGAGCTCGGCTGTCGGCGCGTCGATGACGTCGGCAGCGGCCGAGATCGACACGGCGAGGTACTGGCCTGCTGGCACGCCGGCCTGCCTGGTCTTGTCGAATACCCACTGGACCGGCGAGTCCACCGCAGCGGCGAACGGAAGATCGGTGACCCGCCGGTCGTAGATGATGTGGACGTTCAGTATGGGCGAGTGGCCGAGGCCTGCCCAGGCGGCGGACTGCGCGACGCCGGCGGGTCCGGCCAGCCGGGCAGCCTGATCAGCCGGCACGGCGAGCACGACACCGTCGGCGACGACCGGCTGGCCGTCATTTTCGGCTTCCTGGCCTTCCTCGCCGCGGCTCAGGCCCACCCCGAAGCTGCCCTCGGCCAGCCGCTCGATGCTTGCGGCCCTGGCCCCAAGCCGCACCTGCGCGCCTAGCCGTCCGAGCAGCGCGGCGGTGGCATCGGCATGCAGACGGCCCAGCGGCACCTTAGCCATGCCGATGTCGGCAGCGTCGCGGGCACCGAGCAGAGCCGTCTTGATCACGGTCGCCGCCAGCCCCGCGCTCGCCTCGTCGCCGTCGATGTTGAGGGACGAGATGATGAAAAGGTCCCACAGGCGCCGCCTGGCCCTCTCGCCCTGACCCCGCGCGGCGAGCCAGCTGCCCAGGCGCTGCTCGTCCAGGTCCGGGCTAGCCGGATCGGCGAACCGGAAGGCCAGCGCCGCGCGGCCAACCCGGGTGCGCTCGGCGAGGGACAGCAGCGGGTACCTGAGCAGCGCCCTGGCCAGGTGCAGCGGGGTCGGCAGGGCATCGCGGCGGAGCCTGGCCGACCCGGCAGGCGAGAGCACCGTGACGTCAAAACGCTCCTGGATCGAGACCGAGTCAGTCACGCCGAGTCGGGCCAGCAGGCCCTGGTAATGGTCACAGCAGCGGAGGAAGACGTGCTGGCCATTGTCGATCATCATGCCAGCGCGGGCGTAGGAGGTCGCGGCGCCGCCCAGGCGCGGGCGGGACTCCAGCAGCGTCACGGCAACGCCTGCGTCCCGCAGGTCGATGGCTGCGGTGATGCCGGCCAGCCCGCCGCCGATCACGACAGCCCGGCATCCACTCAGGTCCCGGCTCATGCCCGCCCTCCGGCCGCACGCCGGGCCTTCCCGACGCGGCCGAGCCCCGCCAGGGCCGCCGCCGCGATCATTGCCTTCTCCCGCCCGGACAGCGACATCCGGCTCGCCAGGGCCGTCTGCGGGCTGGCGGAGATGTGCTCGAGCAGCTTCCGATAGATCCCGGCCATGGCTCCGGTGCACGCAGCGCTGCGGCGATCCAGCAAGGGCATCAGCTCCATGCCGGTCGCGTACCACTGCCGGGCCCGGTCGGCCTCGAAGCGGACGAGGTCGGCCATCGGGCCGTCGATCTTTCCGTCGCCTCCTGCGCCATCGGGATCGGGCGGGATGAGCGCGCAGCCGAACCGGGCCAGGTCGTCGGCCGGCAGATACACCCGGCCGTTCCCGAGGTCCTCGCGAATGTCACGCAGGATATTCGTCAGCTGAAGCGCGACGCCCAGCTCATCTGCCAGGTGCGGCGCCACCTCGGGATCTGTGCTGCCGAAGATGCCGAGGGACAGCCGTCCGATCGAGCCGGCCACGCAGCGGCAGTAATGCTCGAGCTCTTCGAAGGAGGCGTAGCTGACGCCGCGCACATCAGCCTCGCAGCCGTCGATGAGCTCGCCGAATGCCGCGAGCGGAAGCTCGAAGCGGTCGGCCGCGTCGCGTAGCGCCACGAGCACGAGGTCGCCGGTGGCGGCCGCGTCGGCCGCATTGCCGGCGGCCAGGCCGGCGAGCGACCCGCGGGCTGCGGTCAGGGCCGCGATCTTGTCGGGAACGGGGAGCGTTCCATCGCCGATGTCGTCAATGCGCCGGGCAAACGCGTAGACCGCCGACAGCGCCCGCCGCTTGTCACCTGGCAGCAGCGCAATGCCGTACGCGAAGTTCTTAGCCTCCTGCCGCGTAATGGTCTCGCACTGCCGGTAGGCGGCGGCGACATCGGCTGCGGCAGCAGCATTCACGGTCATCGCCTCGTCGGTCACTGGCTCACCGTCCCCGCACCAGCGTGGCGGCAAGCTCGCGGATGGTACGGGTCTTTGCTGGCTTCGGCGTGGCGGCGAGCACGTCGAAGCTGGCCTTGGCGACCGCAGCGAGGGCTGCGCGCCCCCCAGCGACATATCCAGCGACGGCCACGCGCGCAGCGCCGTGCAACTGGCCGACCAGCGGGGCACCGGAATCAATCAGCTCGGCCGCGCGGTCAGCCTCAGCCGCGATCAGACGGCGCAGTTGCGGTGTGGCCATCCGCCCGGTCAGATCCTGCTCGGTACAGCCGTAGCTGCGCATGTCAGCCGCCGGCAGGTAGACGCGGCCGGCCCGCAGATCCTCGGCGACGTCCTGGAGGTGCTCGACGATCTGAAGCCCGCTGCAGACTGCGTCCGACAGCTCGGCCCGGCCGTGCGTGCTGGCGCCGAACACCTGCAAGACGATCCTGCCGACGGGGTTGGCTGACAGGGCGCAATAGCCAAGGAGCTCATCGAACGTCTCGTACCGGGTCACGACCTGATCCTGACGGTTGGCCGCGATGAGGTCCCGAAACGGCTGCACCGGGATGTCGCAGTCAGTCACCACCTGGGCCAGCCCGCGCACGGCCGGATGCCGGGGCTGGCTGCCCGGCTGCGGGCTTTCCTGCCGGGCCGCGTACAGGCGGCTGAGATCCTCATCGAGGTCGTCGAGCAGCTGGAGGCGCTGATCCGGCGGCGCTTCGTCACCGATGTCGTCCACCGTCCTGGCGAACTTATAGACCGCCATCAGATGCCCGCGGTACCGGCGCGGCAGCAGCCGAAGGGCCACCGGGAAGTTCTCCGCCGCGGCCTGTGCGGCGACCGCGGCCTGATCGGCGCCTGGCAGCCAGGCCTGGTCCGGGCCGCCTCTGGCGGATGCCTGACCAGGCGCTGGCGGCGGCCGTCCGCGCACAGCAGTCGGCCCTGGCGCCGCCTTCGTAACGGCCCGGTCGCGAGTCATGATCTCTATTTGCGCATGCCTCGCCAATCTGATGCAAACAATGACGCCGCCGTCACCTGATGTCCGCGTCAGTTTTCGGGCGGCTAGCGCCGGGCCACATCCCCGCTGACCTGCGAAGCAGTACCAGCTCGCGACGTATATTCGGAGACGCACTACTTATGACGCTAAGGAGTTTATTTCGCTAATGCGAACTTTGCGCATCTGATGTGAACCTGTTGTTACAGCAGCCACCCCAGCATGGCCCGGGAGCCCGTCCAGGGTCTAGTCTCCGACCATGAGCCGGGAACCCAGCCTGGGCCCGCTAGGCAGACCAGCTACGGCACCGACGGGCATCCAGCGCGGTGGCCGGCCGCTTCCCGCACGTCGCGGCAACTCTCAGCCGGGGGCGGCACAGCACCTCCCAACCGGGAATCAAGCTGGCTCCACAGCAGTTCAGGCTGGCATGACGGCGACTCCGGCGAACCTCAGGAATGGCTCGGCCGCAGACGCCGCAGAGCCGACGACCGCCGGCCAGGTTGACGGACGTGTCGCCGACGCACCGCAGTCGCTGCGGCCGTCGCTGGATGGCGGCGTACCCGCGCTGCAGCGTGAGCTCGGCGCCCACGGCAAGGACACGGTCCGCCGGCTGCTCGAGGCAGGGCTGGTCGAGTTCGAAGAGGCTGGCTTCCAGGCCGCCAGAGTCGAAGACATCGTCCGGCGGGCTAAGACGTCGCACGGCACGTTCTATCTGTATTTCGCCAACAAGGACGACCTGTTCCGGACGCTGCTGCGCGACGCCCTCGTCGACATGGCAGACATCACCGACGAGTTCCCCGTCGTGACTGCCAACGAGGCCGGGCGTGCCGCGCTGCGGCGGTGGGTGCAGAGCTTCTGCGACACCTACGCGGCGCACGCGACCGTGATCAGGATCCTCAGTCAGGCCGAGATCGTCGGCGAGAGCGTGTTCAGCGACGGTCTCCAGCTCTTCTTCCGGCTGTCTGAGGTGATGACCCAGGGGATGACAGCCGCGCACGCTGGCTCTCCGGACGAGCACCCCCCGGCCCAGCATGCTGAGCTGACCGCCGTCGCCTGCCTGATGATGCTCGAGCGGATCAACTACCTGATGAGCGCCGAGGTCCGGCTGCCCAGGGACGAAATGATCGACCGCCTCACGGCGATCATCTATGCCGCGTTCCGCTCCTGACGGCAGGGCCTCAGCCGGGCGCTCGATGGACCTTACCGTCCTTCCAGCACCGCCAGATCGCGGACCGCGAACCGGTAATGCTCGATCTCCTCGTCCATCACCACGCCGATGCACTCGGCCACGGCGCGCTCCTCGTCCGGATAGCCGGGAGCCGGCGAGCGCTGGCATCCTCGCCCGAGGTCGGCATTGGTCAGTCCGGCCAGGATGCGCCGCATCACGGCCATCCGATCCGCGCGGGCGGCCAGGATCTCGGCGTAGCCGGGCTGCGCGGTCAGGTCGATCCCCAGCGCAGCCGCGGCGGAATCCGGGTACCAGCTCTGCGGCAGGCCAAGCGGGTGGTAGGGCATCGGCTCGTCTAGCACCGTGCGGCTCGCCCAGGCGTCTGTGATGAACACCAGGTGGCGCATCGTCTGCGCGAACGACCACTCGTCGCTCACCTGCTCGCTCAGCGCCGCTACGGGCAGCTGCCCGGCTCGCCCGGTCGCGTCCGCCCAAAGTCGCTCGATGGTGTCCCACATCGCGCGGAAGCCGTCAGCGTCCTGCACCTCGCGGAACTGCACCCGCTCCGGGTGCCGCCGGTCCAGTTCGGCGCTGACGAAGCCGGCCACGTCGACGCCGTTGACGGTGACGTTGCTGAGGTACCCGGAGATGCTGACGTTGACGAGCCAGCCGTCCCGGATCGTGACGCCGGTCAGGTCACAATCGGTGAAGCGGGCTCCGCGCAGGTCGGCGACGTCGAAGCGAGCTGCCCGGAGCTCGGTGCTACCGCCGTCGCCGGCACTGAACCGGTGCGGTCCGAACTGCGCGCTCATCGGGCCATCCTGCCACTCCGGCAGCGGGGCTATCTGATCATCGGCTGCTGTCATGGCTCGCACAGTAGTTCCGATCCCGGACGATCTGCTTCCTCAATAGCCTCCTGTTAGCACTGCCACCATTGACAGATCTCATATCAACCTGATATCACTTTGATAGATGACCGGAGTGACCGGACACCGTAAGGTCACATGGAGGCACCCCATGAGCGCACCCAACGACAACACCGCTCCGAAAGGCCTGCGCGGGTGGTGGCTGACTCCTCCGCGCACCGGCATCCGGCGCTTCATATTCCCTTATGAGTACCGCCACCTCCGCTTCTTCGGGGTCGGACGTGTAGCCGGTGGCATTGTCGCTGCCACCGCGGGCGTCATATGCCTCTCGTACGGCGTCTACTCCTGGGCGGCCTTCTTCCTGGTAATTGCGGCGCTGAACCTCGCTGGTGGCTCCTGGTACCTCACTATCGCTCGCTCCGCCTCTGGCCCAGCCTGAGCCTGAACAACACCCCGCTGGGTCGACGATGCC
>Ga0210391_10005605_pt1 | contig 10328 bp, 7 predicted proteins | sample IncBWC12OmetaG_FD_160573 | JGI IMG/M metagenome (GOLD analysis project Ga0210391, IMG submission 160573) | Forest soil microbial communities from Barre Woods Harvard Forest LTER site, Petersham, Massachusetts, United States - Inc-BW-C-12-O ...
TGGGGGCACGCAGATCGATCGGCTCGACGAAGCCCTCGAGAGTCTCTACGCCCAACTCACCTAACTGCCCGGATGCGTTCACGTCATAGGGGGCACTAAGCCGCTACCCTCGTCGCGCGGCCGGTTGAGGTCTCGCCCACCTTTCCTCGCAAGGGGGGTGGCGAACGAGACGCCGACACCGACGAGACCGCGGAGAACCACGAGACCAAGGAGACCGAGCCGAGACCGGTGCTCGAGAACCACTCGAATATTTCGTCATCAGGGCGTGGACGGGCGGCACGCCCGTGTGAGAGTCTACCTCTCCACAGGGCAGCCGAACTTTTGGCAAGATGAGCCTGCCGCCGCTGACGCCAGGAACGGTCGTAAACGACCGCTACGAGATCCGACAGAGCCTCGGCAAGGGCGGCATGGGCGAGGTCTTTCTCGCGTATGATCGCACAGCGCAACAAGCCGTCGCGTTGAAGATCGTGCGCGAAGAAGCGCGCATGCCGGGGGACGACGAGGCGCTTCGGCAGGAGCTTCTGCTCGCGCGCTCCGTCGGGCACCCGAACGTGTGCCGGGTGCACGACCTGTCGCCCAGCCCCTACGGGCCGATCCTCGTGATGGAGCACATCACGGGGCAGACGCTGCACACGCACATCCGTCGAAAGAAGGCGCAGGGCGGGTACACGGCCGACGAGTTCCGGCACATCGCGCACGACGTCGCGTCGGGTGTCGCCGCGATTCACCAGCAAGGGCTCGTTCACGGCGACTTGAAGCCGGGCAACGTGATGGTCACGACGAGCCAGGACGGTGCGTACGGCAAGGCAATCGTCCTCGACTTCGGGTTCGCGAAAGAGCGCGCGCGCGCGAGCGCACGCCGCCCGGGCACGCCGCCCGACGGCGGGACGCCGAACTACATGAGCCCGGAGCGGATCCGGTCGGGAGGCGCGAGCCCAGAGGACGACGTCTACGCGCTCGGGCTGACGCTCCTCGAGATGTGGACCTGCCGCGTGCCGGAGCCCGGCTACAAGCCGCGCGCGAAGACGATGCGCCAGCAGATCATGTTCGACGTGCCGGCCGGCCTGAGCATCGACGAGATCAAGCAGGTCTTCAAATGCTTTTCGGACGACGTGCAGCAGCGCTTGCCTGCGCGCCATCTGCGGTTTTTCAACCCGGTCACGCTCACGACGAATCCGATCTCGGTGCCGCGGGAGCGCCTCGATCCAGGTCCTCCACCGGGGCGCAATTCGGCGCAGTCTTTCCTGCCCGGCGCGCAGGCGCTCCTCGCGACCTTCGCGACGAACGCACCGGAGTTCGTCGGGGCGCTCGTCGGCCTCGACAAGCCGCTCGTCACCCTCGGGCGGCGCGGCGACAACGACATCATCGTCCCGGAGGCGACGGTCAGCGGGCAGCACGCGCACTTGCGCTGGCAAAACGCGACGTGGATCGTCGAAGACCTGGGGTCGACGAATGGCACGTACGTCGACTTCACCTACGAGCGGCGCAAGAACGTGAACCTGATTCACGGCGGCGAAGTGCAGCTCGGCGAGCTTCGGTTCAAGCTGGTGAGCTTTCCGAAGGACGGGGCGAATCATCGACGGGCGCGGGCTTACCTCGGCAAGCGGGACGGGCTGACCGGGCTTTTCACGCGCGATCAGATGCTGAAGGCGCTCGAGGAAGAGATCTCCTTCGCGGATTGGGTCGAGTCGCCGCTCACCGTTGCGCGCTACGAGCTGCGCGGCCCGAACCGCCTCGTGAGCGATCGGCCCACGATTCTCGAGATGCTGGCGCTCCGCCGGGCTGCCCAGCGCGTGGTCGAGCTGACGGACATGCTGCTGCTGTCGCTCATCGCCGTCGCAGCGGGCCGGACCGGCCCGCTGCGATTCTGTGCCGCCATGGTGGGGCCCGGGCCGCAAGAGGCCCGCAATCTCGTCGAGCAGGTGGTCGGGCAGGTGCAGGGGATGCTGCCGGAGGGGCTCGAGCTCGCGGCGACGGTCGTGCATTACGAGCCGGGCGTCACCGTGCGATCGCTCATCGACCCGTGACGGACGTCGTTCGCTGGAGTATGGCGCTCGCAACGCGCGCCTAGCGCCTGCCGCACCTCATGTCCGACCGTCCCGAGCCTTCCCGTCCTCCGTCCGATCCGCAGCCCTCCCGCCGCCGCACCGAGGCATTCGCCGGCGAGGATCGCCCCATCCGCACGCAGCTCGTGCTCGGCCTCCTCCTGGGGCTCTTGCTCCTCGCGACCGGCCTGTATGTTTGGCGCAGGCCGCACGCAGCCGGCGAAAGCGGACCCGACGAGGCGTCTTCCGGAAGCCCGCTCGACGCGGAGGACGCCGCCGTGCACCTGGCCGCGGTCGACGCCGAGGCCACGAATCCGGCCGTGGTGGTTTCGGGGACGCGCACCGTGGGCTGCCACGACCGCGGGCCGAAACACACCCTCCCGGACGAGTGCGACCACCTCGCGGCCGTCGAGCAGGCGCTCGCGCACGCGGTCGAGCAATCGGCGGAATGTGCGGCGCCGGTCGAAAAAGGCTCGACCATCGAGTACGTCGCCGACGTGAGCTTCTCGCGGAAGAAATGGCGCGTCCTGCTGCCGAAAGCCGGGCGCACCGTGCACGATCGCAAGGTCGTCGTCGCGTGCTCGTCCGCAGTGCGCGAAGCGATGGAGGCGGCGCTGCCCAAGGGCGCGCTAGAGAATCTGGAGCACCAGCATGCTCGGTACGAGATTGCGGTGACGGCGACGTACCGTGGCAAAGGTTGAGCGAGTCGTTCTGACCGCCCCCCTGGCATATGCGCTCCGGCAAGATTAAGTTCGGGGTCCCCGATGCTGGAACCAAAGCGCCGCCTCGTCGTCCTCGACCCGCCCGCTCGCGCGCGCGCCTCCGCTCCTCGCCTCGAGGATGACGACCACTTTCACGACGAGTGCGGCGTCTTCGGGGTCTTCGGCCACTCCGAGGCCGCCAACATGACTTACCTCGGTCTGCACGCGCTGCAGCACCGAGGGCAGGAGTCGGCCGGCATCGTCACGAGCGACGGGGGCCAGCTCTACGCGCATCGCGCGATGGGGCTCGTGACCGACGCGTTCACGCAGGAGCAGCTCGGCAGGCTCCCGGGGCGGCAGGCCATCGGCCACGTGCGCTATTCGACGGCGGGAGCGTCGCACATCAAGAACGCGCAGCCCTTCGCGGTCGACTACGCGCGCGGATCGCTCGCGGTCTGCCACAACGGCAACTTGACGAACGCCGACGAGGTGCGGTCCGAGCTCGAAGCACGGGGGTCTATCTTCCAGAGCGACACCGACACCGAGGTCTTCGTGCATCTCGTCGCGATCAGCAAAGAGATCGCGATCGAAGACCGCATCGCCGACGCGCTCGGCCGCGTCAAAGGGGCGTATTCGCTCCTCTTCATGACGGAAGATGCCGTCATCGCCGTGCGCGACCCGATGGGAATCCGGCCGCTCTGCCTCGGGATTCTGCCGTCCAAGAAAGACGCGCACGTGCTCTCGAGCGAGCCGTGCGCGTTCGAGCTCATCGGAGCCGAGTACGTGCGCGACGTCGAGCCGGGCGAGATGATCATCATCGACTCGAGCGGCATCCGCTCGATGCGCCCGCTTCCGAAGGCGCCGCCCAGGCAATGCGTGTTCGAATACGTGTACTTCGCACGACCGGACTCGCAGCTCGGCGGCAAGAGCGTCTACCAGACGCGCGAGGCGTTCGGGCGCACGCTAGCGAGAGAGCACCCCATGCAGGCCGACGTGGTCGTGCCCGTGCCGGACTCCGGCGTTCCCGCCGCGATCGGCTACGCGGCGGAGGTCGGCTCGCGCTTCGAGATGGGGCTCATTCGATCGCACTACGTGGGCCGGACGTTCATCGAACCGCAGGAGAGCATCCGCCACTTCGGCGTGCGGCTGAAGCTCTCGCCGGTGGAGCCGGTGCTCCGCGGGCGGCGGGTCGTCGTGATCGACGACTCGATCGTGCGCGGCACGACATCGCGCAAGATCATCAAGATGATCCGCGACGCGGGCGCCAAAGAGGTCCACCTCCGCATCTCGAGCCCGCCGACGCAGTGGCCGTGCTTTTACGGTATCGACACACCCACACGGCGCGAGCTCATTGCGTCGAGCCACTCGACCGACGAGATCGCGCGCTACACGACGGCGGATTCGCTCGGGTACCTGTCGCTCGAAGGGATGCTCGGGGCGCTCGGCGGCTCCGACTCGTTTTGCCACGCTTGCTTCTCGGGCAAGTACGAGATCCCGTTCACGCCGACGAGCAAGCGGCAGATGCGTCTGGTCGGCGTTTAGCGCGGGGATCCCGCGCGGAGCGGGAGCCGTTCGAACGGAACGAGCGAACGCCCGCGGAGCGACCGAGATGGGGAAGTGGTACATGCGAGGGGCATGAAGTCCCCGACGCCCTGGCTTTTCCTCGTCGCCGCCGTCTTCGCTTTGCTGGCGTCGTGCAGCGGGGGAACCGCCCAGTTCGACTGTTCCAACAACAACTGCACCTGCAACGACGGGTTCCAGTGTTTGCTCACGTGCGGGTCGCCGCCGTGCAACGTGGCTTGCGCGGGCGGTTCGACGTGCTCCGCGGAATGCGCCGATGGGGAGTGCCGCTGCTTTGCGGGAGCCGCGTGCGACTTCTCGTGCAAATCGAGCCCCTGCCAGGTGCAGTGCGACGGAAACAACAGCGCCTGCAACGGCGTCTGCGCCGACCAGGACTGCGTCTGCGGCGACGACAGCCGCTGCACGTTCGACTGCCTCTCGGGGCCCTGTCATGTGCGCTGCGGAGACAACACCACGTGCACCGGGGTCTGCGCCGACGGCAGTTGCACCTGCGGGCAGAACAGCACCTGCGCCTTCACGTGCATGTCGCCGCCCTGCACGGCGGTCTGCGGCGCGGGCTCCAAGTGCACCCTCGCGTGTCCCGGCCCCGGCCTCGGCGATCAATGCGGCATGACGTGCGACGGGGCGGCGATGACGTGCCCGGACGGTTCGGTTGCGTGCGGAATGCCGTGCCCGTGAGGCGTTTCGGGCGAGCGAGGCGCTCGACTACGCGAGGTTGACGCGCGGGAAGGTCGACATCGGGCGCGAATGCTTCGCTTCGTACATGCGCGCGTCCGCATCGGAGATGAGCGCCTCGAGCGACGTCGGCTGCGACGGATCGAAAATGGACGTGCCCGCGCTGAGGGATAGCCGGAAGGGCGACTCGGGTGACGCGTTGCGTTCCACGAGGGCGTCCCTCAGGCGGGTCGTGTACGACGGGTCGGCTGCGTCCACGCAGTCGGTCGCGAGGACCACGAACTCGTCGCCGCCGAGGCGGGCGATGACGTCGGACCGGCGGAAGACGCGCCGGAGGATCGACGCGGTGTCGACGAGCGCGCGGTCGCCCATCTTGTGGCCCAGGGCGTCGTTGATCCGCTTCATGCCGTTCAAGTCGACGAACACGAGGACGAGCGTTTTGCCGTTCCGCGCGGCGATGCGCATCTGCTGTTCGGCGAGGAGCATGAAGCCGCGGCGGTTCAAAAGGCCGGTCAGCTCATCGGTCACCGAGGCTTCGCGCAGCTCGCGGGCGCTGATCTCGAGCGCTTCACGCGTGCGGCGGAGCTCCGCGAGCTCCGCTTTGCGGGTCGTGATGTCGTAGAGAAACACGAGCACGTGCGACGGGTCGGGCCCGTCGTAGATCGGGGTCACGTTGAGATCGTAGAATCGGTCCTCGCGCTGGATCTCGAGGTGATGGCTCTCGCCGGCGAACGTGCTCCGAAAAAGAGCCAGCATTGGCTCGAGGCTGTTCGCCGGGACGAGCTCTTGCACGCTCCGGCCGACGAGCCGCCCCACGTTCCGGCGATACAGGATGTCGGGCACAGCGGGTCCGTCCGCAGCGACGTAACGAAGGTCGCGGTCGATGAGGAAGACGGCGCCGTTGGGTAGGTTCTGCACGATGGCGCGGTAGATTTGCTCATTGCGCCGGAGGGCCGATTCGGTCTGCCGCTGGAGCGTCACGTCCACCGCGAGGACGATGCCCGCCGACGGCCGGCCCGCTGCATCGCGCACGGGCGCCGTTTGGAGAGCGAGCGTGCGCCCGCCGACCGAAAAGTCGAGCGAGAGCGACTGGCCGTCGACGGTCCGCCGGTACGCGTCTTCGATGCGATCGAACGATCTGTCGCCGTCGGCGAACCCCGCGAGTTCGCGGAGCGACTTTCCGATTCGCTCTTTCGGCGACGTTCCGTGGGCCTTCGCGTTCGCGCCTTCGACCGCAAGGCACCTCAACGAGCGATCGAACAGCGTGACGGTCGCGCGGGGAATGTTGGTCGCGAGCGTGCTGTAGAGGTCCGCCGCGCGCTTCTTTTCGGTTACGTCGCGGTAGACGGAGATGGCGGCGATGACGCGCCCTCGTGCGTCGAACACCGGGCGGCCGCTCGCCTCGACCCAGATGGGCTCGAGGCCTCCCGCGCGCTGCATCGCGAACGTGAGGCCATCGGTCGTCTCGCCGCGCAAACCGCGCCCGAGCGCGCCCTCCTCCGGCGGCAGCGAGGTGCCGTCAGGCCGGGTCGAGCGGTGGGTCGTGGTCCAGTCTGGCGGAAGCGGCTTTCCCAATTCTGCACAGGGAAACAGCTCTCGCGCCGCCGCATTCGCGCGCAAGAAGGTCCGCGACGAATCGATGGCGAGGACACTGTCGCCGAGGCTCTCGAAGAGCGCTTCCGTGAGCCCGCGCTCGTCGCCGAGCTTTTTCAACGCGAACCGGAGCTCGATCTCCGAGACGACCGAGTCCGCTAGATCGCGAAGGAGCTGGAGTTCGTCGGCGGACCAGGCGCGCGGCTTGTCGTCGATGACGCAGAACGCCCCGATGGCTTCGTCCTGCACCACGAGGGGCATGCCTGCGTACGCGACGACATTGAGCTCGTGCGTCGCCCGGTTGTCCTGCAGGACCGGATGCCGTCGCGCGTCTTCGACCACGAGCGGCGTACGGTCGCGCGTCGCGTACTGGCAGAACGAGTGCGTCAGCGGCGTCTCGCGCCGGGACGCCCAGGGCTCCGCGAGGCCGAACATGCTCTTGAAAAACTGGCGGCGGTCGTCGACCAGGCTGACGAGCGCCACCGGGGCGCCGAGAAGGCGGGCTGCCAGTCGCGTCAATCGATCGAAGGCGGCTTCTGGCGCGGAGTCCAGCAGCTGCGTCGCGCGAAGGACGCCGAGACGGCTGTCGACTGATCGTTCGGACATGACCCGCGTGCCCCGTTCGCGCGCTGCACCTGCCTCGGGGACCGACCCCCTTGCGGCGGATGCAGTATGCGACGGCCAAGTTCGCGGGCCTCTTTAGAGCCGGGCTACCCGATCTTGCTGAAAATCCAGAAGAACGTGCCCGAGAGGAGGATCGACACCGGCAAGGTGAGTATCCACGCCATGGCGAGGTTGCGCACCGTCTCCCACTGCAAGCCGGTCCGGTTCGCCATCATCGTGCCGGCGACGCCCGAGGAGAGAACGTGCGTCGTGCTCACCGGGAGACCGAACGCGTCGGCTGCGCCGATGGTGACCATGGCGGTGATCTCCGCCGAGGCACCCTGCGCGTACGTCAGGTGGTCCTTACCGATCTTCTCGCCGACCGTGACGACGATGCGCTTCCACCCGACCATCGTGCCGAGGCCGAGCGCAATCGCGACGGCGACCTTCACCCAGCTCGGGATGAAGCGCGTCGCCTGGTCGACGTGCTTCTTGTAGTTCTTCAGGACGTCCATGTCGTCCTTCGTGATCTTCAACGTTTCGCTTTTCTCGACGCGCTGGACTGCTTCGCTGACGAGGTAAAGGTCGTTGCGGAAGTTGCGCGTCTGGTCCGTGGGGACGTTCTTGAGGTCCTTGTAGCGCGCCAGGTCGTGCGCGATCTCGCCGACCAATTTTTCGAGGGCCGGGACCGTCGTCGCCGTCAGCGTCCGATCGCGGACGAACGCCTGCACTTCCGCGCGCGAGTCACCGGGGAAGTCGGGCTGCGCCGCATAATGACCGAGCGTGGTCGCCGCTTGCTCGGAATACGCGACGAAGTCCGTCGTGTACGAGGCCGGGACCGTATGGTTCAACGCATACGCCGTCGGCACCGTGCCGATGAGGATGAGCATGATGAGGCCCATGCCCTTCTGCCCGTCGTTCGATCCGTGCGCAAAGCTGACGCCCGTGCACGTGAGGAGGAGCAAACAACGGATCCAGAAGGGCGGCGGGGCGTTGCCTTCGGGGGCCTGATAGAGGCGCTGATCGGGAATGAGCTTCCGACAGAGCACGAGGAGCAGCGCGGCGAAGACGAAGCCGACGAGCGGCGAAAGGAGCAGCGACTCGGCGACCTTGCCGGCCTGCGCCCAGTCGACGCCGCTCGTCGCCGATCCGTGGCTGGCCATCATCTGGTTCATGATGCCGACGCCCAGGATCGAACCGATGAGCGTGTGCGAGCTGGAGGAGGGGAGCCCGAACCACCACGTTCCGAGGTTCCACACGATGGCCGCCGCGAGCAGCGCGAACACCATGGCAAAGCCGGCGCCGCTGCCTACCTGGAGGATCAGCTCGACCGGCAGCAATGACACGATGCCGAAGGCGACGGCGCCGGAGGACACGAGCACACCGAAGAAGTTCCACGCGCCCGACCACATGACGGCGATGTTGGGCTCGAGCGAGTGCGTGTAGATGACCGTCGCGACCGCGTTCGCCGTGTCGTGGAATCCGTTCACGAACTCGAAGGCGAGCGCGATGAGGAGCGCGAGGCCGAGCAGCACGTACGGCATGATCGACGTGCCGGGCGACCCGTGGAGGTCGCTGAGGAGCTGAATGCCCACGTAGCCGAGGCCGAGTACGAGGAGCCCAAGAAACACGACGATGCCAATTTTGCTCGGCTTCTTGTCGAGCTTTTCGCTTACTTTGGATACGAATAATTTCTCTGCGTTTGCGGTCGTGGCCATGGTGCGTCCTTCGGAGCTTGCTCCTACAGCGAAGGCGCGTTGCAGTCCGTTACAAATTCGTGACGAAGTCGAGGCCGATTCGGCGCGAACACGACGACGACGCTCGGGCAACGCTCGGGCGAAGCTCGGATTACAAAAGCGTCCAGTCGTCGGTTTCGACTTGCGGCGGCAATGCGCGCTCTGCCTTGATCGCGCGGCGCGCGGATCCGCGTTCCGCACGCTGGAGCGGGGCAGTAGCCTGCGCGCCCTGTCATCGAACGGCTGGAGTAGAGAAACGACCATGGACAAGACCACGGTGCGCGATCGGGTTCGCCAGGAGGCCGAGGACTCCTTCGACGAAGAGCTGGAGCTCGCGGTCGAAGACGAAGGGCTGAGCGCCTTCACCGGCGAGACGCCCGCGGAGACGCCGGAACGCATCCTCTACTTCAAAGAGCTCTTTCGACTGCAGGGCGAGCTCGTGAAGCTCCAGGATTGGGTGGTCGCGCAGAAGCTCAAGCTCGTCGTCATCTTCGAGGGGAGAGACGCGGCGGGCAAAGGTGGCGTCATCAAACGCATCACGCAGCGGTTGAACCCGCGCGTGTGCCGCGTGGCCGCGCTCCCGGCGCCGAACGATCGCGAACGCACGCAGTGGTATTTCCAGCGTTACGTGAGCCATTTGCCGGCCGGCGGCGAGATCGTGCTCTTCGATCGCAGCTGGTACAACCGCGCGGGCGTCGAGCATGTCATGGGCTTCGCCACGGAGGCGCAGTACGAGGAGTTCTTCCGGACGGTGCCGTTCTTCGAACGCATGCTCGTCGGCGCCGGGATCGTGCTGGTGAAATACTGGTTTTCGATTACCGACGACGAGCAGCACCTGCGATTCTTGATGCGAATTCGGGATCCGCTGAAGCAATGGAAGCTGAGCCCGATGGATCTCGAGTCGCGCCGCCGTTGGGAACAATACACCAAGGCGAAGGAGGCGATGCTCGAGCATACGCACATCGAGGAGGCCCCCTGGTGGATCGTAGAGGCGGACGACAAGAAGAAGGCGCGCCTGAACTGCATCCATCATCTGCTGTCGCAGATCCCCTACAAGGAGATCGAGCACCCCGCGATCGAGCTGCCCGAGCGGGTCCACAACCCGAACTACCTGCGGGGGCCGATTCCGCGCGAGATGTACGTTCCCAGCGTGTATTGAATCGCCGCCGACACGCTCGGGCGCCTAGCCCGCGCCGCGCGGGCGCGTCGTGGGAAACGGAACGAGAGCGTTTTGTCACGGCTTTCGCGGTTTTGCGCGACGATCGCCAGTGACGCCGCGAGCGATGGTGGTCTACGATGCACCGCTAGGGGGAAATGACGGAACAGCGGCCTGATTCGATGGACTTGATCCGCCGCTCGGACGGGCGGCTTCAGGTTCTATCCAAGTCGCTCCG
>Ga0210391_10005606_pt1 | contig 10326 bp, 10 predicted proteins | sample IncBWC12OmetaG_FD_160573 | JGI IMG/M metagenome (GOLD analysis project Ga0210391, IMG submission 160573) | Forest soil microbial communities from Barre Woods Harvard Forest LTER site, Petersham, Massachusetts, United States - Inc-BW-C-12-O ...
AGGGCGCAGTTCTTATCGCTGCGGCAGAACGCGTCGAGCATTACGAAATCGCTGCGCGCGGTGTGGAGGATGGCCGAGAAATTTGGCGATATCTCAGCAGTCACGCTGCTAAGTCAGATCCTGCGGGAGGGCAAGGATGCAGACGAAGAGCTCACCGATTTGGCAGATTATGGTACGTCCGTACGGTTGCCAAAACTTGGCCTGTGGCCATAGTCTGTCAGCGTATCAAGAGTGGGCGCTTAGTTCGCGCCCCGGCAACCGAGCCAGAGACAAGGCTACGGTGCCAGCCTCCGGAATCTGGAGGGATGCGGCCCGTAGGGGGCAAGAACCCACCTTGCAGCCTTTCTCCACGATGCAATCCAGGAGTCATTGCGAGCTGAAGCTGATTTCAAACTTGAAAATCCCGGTTCACTTTTCCTTCTTCGCCCTTTGAATTCTGCAGCCAAACAATGGCTGCAGGAGCACCTGCCTGTAGCGTCACACACCGCACAGGTTTCTTGCCCCCGGCGGGTTTCCAGAAACCGTTCGATGCGATTCCGTCGCGTCTGCAGCCGATGGTTCTGTTCTTGTATGAAACGGGTTGCCGCGTCGGTGAAGCTGCGAAAATCGAATGGTCCGCCGTGAATCTGGACGCAGGCACGATTACGCTCCTGCAGGGTGAAACGAAAAACAGTGACAGCCGCGTGCTGCCTCTTTCAGCAACTTTGGTCACGCTGTTGTCCAACGTCACTGACCGGTCTGGTAAAGTATTTCCGAGCAAGGGAGTTTTGCAGAACGCTTGGAAGGATGCTATCGCGGAAGCCGGTATCGAAAGGTCTCCTGATTCACGACCTGCGCCGGTTGGCGGTTCGCAACCTTCGGCGCGCTGGGGTGTGTGAAGGCGTGGCAATGAAAATCAGCGGCCACAAAGACCGCAGCGTATTCGAGCGGTACAATGTAAAGGATGAGGCTGACATTCTCGAAGCTGGGAAGCTGCTGCAGAACTCGCTCCCAGCCGTCAAGATTCAACGCGCACCACTGGCGGGGAAGTTGGGGCTTGGGGATGGGTATTCGGACTGTCTAAGGATTCCGAAAGTACCCGATGGTGGGAGACTCCCACCAAACTCGCTGGGAATCCCAGTTTTATTGGCCAATTTGTGAATATGCGCTAATTTTCTAAATTAGCCCCAAAAATAACATGCCTGACAGCAAACTAACGACGCCGGCAAAGCCGAAAATATCGCGCGTCGAAGTGTATTGGCATACGGTCACTTATAAGACCGTGGCGCTCTACGTGATTGTGATCGTCGCCATCGTCGGCTCAGCGACCTACCTGGTTTTCCCGGAAGCGACTGCCAGCCTGGCACGGCATATATCGGACACCATTGCTCGACCTGAAACCGGGGTAGCGACGATCAGCGCAAGACAGGCGCGGTTCGTCAATCTCGACGGCAAGGTGCAGGTAAAGAAAGTAAACTCAGTGACCTGGGCGAGCGCTGACTACCAATTGACGCTGGATAAAGGAGACCTGGTGCAAACCGGGCCGGAGGGAGTGGCGCGTATCGCATTCGCCGACGGAACGCAGTACACCGTGAAGGGCGACACGCTGGTAACGGTAGAAGAAAATCTCGTAGAGCATGACCGCGCGTCTTCGGTCGGAGTGCACATCTCTTCCGGACAAGTGGATTTGGCGACCGGAACCTGGGAAGTTCCGGGATCGAAGGCTGAAGTTTCGTTCGAGAATGCGGTGGCTTCGTTGCAGGCGAATACGCGCGCGGCCGTGCGCAGCGATCCGGATACCAAACAGCAGGAGATCACGGTTGCTTCCGGTAGCGCGGAACTGAATCGCGGCAGCGAACACATGGATATCGGCCAGTTCGAGAAAGTGACGTTCCCTACGGGCGGCCAGATGACGAAGTCACAGGTGCTGGCGCCGCCGGAATTGGTTCAGCCGCTGAACTTGCAGCCCATCACGGTGAATGATCCCAAGTACGATCCGGTGCATTTCGCCTGGAATGCGGTGGCGACGGCGAAGATGTATGAATTTCAAATCAGCACCACGGCGGCATTCAATCACGTGGTGATGGACAAGAAAATCGCGAGTGAAAGCGTGGAGATCACGGGGCTGGATCCCGGAGACTATTTCTGGCGGGTGCGTGCGATTGACGCCGATGCCAAGACCAGCGACGTGAGCGATCCGTTCAAGTTCATTCTGGTGGTGCACGGCAAAGAGCAGGAGATGCTTCTGGAAGTGGATTCCACCGAGCTGAATGGCAACGTGGTGGAAGTGATTGGCAGAACCGAACCGGGGGCCGCGCTGATTATTAATGGTGAGCAGGTTGCAAGTATTCAGGCGGACGGACATTTCCGGCATTTTTTGCCGGCGATGATCAAAGGCAGCCATGAAATTATTATCACCGGGCAGAACCGGCGCGGCGGGACTGCCACGAAGCGCGTCGAAGTGGTGATTCCTTAAGCATACGGCGTGTTGCGGGGATCTGTGTGCAGCACGAATCGAAGACCGGCAAAATAACTCGTCGCCGCAACGGCGCTCAAGTGGATTCTGGGGGAAGCAAGACGTGACGAAAAGCAGCTACAACATGCGGTCTGTCTTCAGTCTGTTCTCATCCGATCTCGCTATCGATCTGGGTACGGCCAATACGCTGGTGTTCGCGCGCGGCAAGGGCATCGTGGTGAACGAGCCTTCGATCGTGGCCATTAATAAAAACAGCGGCGAAGTGGTGGCGGTGGGCCGCGAGGCCAAGGAAATGCTGGGACGCACGCCCGGAAACGTGGTGGCTATCAAACCGATGAAGGACGGCGTGATCGCGGACTTCAAGGTGACGGAAAAGATGCTCACCTACTTCATTCAGAAAGCGCACAACCGGCGCGTGCTGGTGCATCCGCGCATCGTGATCGGCGTGCCCAGCGAAATCACACCCGTGGAAAAACGCGCGGTGCAGGACTCGGCGTATCGCGCGCGCGCCAGTGAAGTTTATCTGGTGGAGCAGGCCATGGCCGCGGCCATCGGCGCGGGGCTGCCGATCGAAGAGCCTTCGGGCAACATGGTGGTGGACATCGGCGGCGGGACGACGGACATCGCGGTGATTTCGATGAGCGGGATCGTCTATTCGCGCTCCGTGCGCGTGGCCGGAAATGAAATGGACGAAGCGGTGATGCATTATTTGAAGCGGAAATACAATTTACTGGTGGGTGAACGCACGGCGGAACAAATTAAAATCGAGATTGGCTCAGCTTATCCGCTGGAAAAACCGCTGACGCTGGAAGTGAAAGGGCGCAACCTGATTGAAGGCGTACCGCGCACGGTGACGATTGATGACAGCGAAATTCGCGAGGCGCTTTCCGAATGCATTTCCACGATTTTGAATGCGATTCGCGTGGCGCTGGAACGCACGCCGCCGGAACTTTCCGCGGACATCAGCGACCGCGGGATTGTGCTTACCGGTGGCGGCGCGCTGATCAAGAACCTGGACAAGCGTATTCGCGAGGAAACCGGTTTGCCGGTTTCCATCGCGGACGATCCGCTGGCGTCGGTGGTGCTGGGAACCGGAAAGATGCTCAGCGATTTCCGGTTGTTGCGGCTTGTATCGATTGATTAAGTCCCGGCGCGGAGTACGCCGGGAGCGGTGGGCAACGTCAAAGACGCCCGCCGAAAAAGCAGGCGGCCGCGACCCTTCGATCCCGCACCGCGGGATCTCAGCAGGAATCGCCCGATCGGGTGATTCACAGAGTCAAAGGCGCCCAGCTGAAGCTGGCCGCTACGAAGTCAAAAACAAAGGCTGAAGGTTATTCCGCACAGCGTGTGGCCGCTCAATTACGGCGCAGAGAACATGATCGACACTTATTCCCGACATCGGCCGCTTGCGTTGCTCGCCATCGTGGTGGTGGCGCAGGTGCTGCTGCTGGCGTTTCAGATCAAGGGCGAGCACGACGTGCGCCTGATCCGTTACTGGGCTGTGGCGCTGGTGACGCCGCTGGAGCGGGCCGGCACCTGGAGTTTTTCCAAAGTGGGCGGGGCGTGGGGCGGCTACGTAGGACTACGCAATGCGCGCGCCGAGAATGAGCACATGCGCATCGAGCTCGACCAGCTGCGCTTGCGCAATCGCGAGCTGGAAAGCCAGGCTGCCGAAGTCGCGCGCCTCGGCGCTCTGCTGAGTTTCCGTAACGCGCATCCCGAAGCGTCCATGCTGCCGGCGCAGGTGATCGGGTCCAGCGCGGACCCCACTTCGCACACGCTTTTTATCAATCGCGGGGAGCACGATCGTTTGCGGATGAATATGGGCGTGGTGACGCCGGACGGAATCGTCGGCAAGATCGTGGAAGTGCTGCCCGACACGGCGCAGGTGCTGCTGATTAATGATAAGGACAGCGGTGTGGGCGCGCTATTCAGCGCGACGCGCACGCACGGCGTAGTGAGAGGAAGCGGAGATCCCGAGCCGCGCATGGACTACGTGGTGAACGACGAAAAAGTGCAGCCTGGCGACGCGATCGTCACCTCGGGCGAAGATCGCATTTTCCCGAAGGATTTTCCGATCGGGACGGTGGAGAGCTGCAAGCCCAGCAACCCGTTTCAAACGATTCGCGTGCAACCGAGCGCGCGGCTGGACCGGCTGGAAGAGGTGCTGGTGCTGCTCTCGCAGCAGGAAGTAGTGTTCAAGAAGCAGGAAGCTCCCGCAGCCGCAAACGCGCCCGCGAAAACGGCGCCGGCGAATCCTTCCGCAACTCCGCAATGAGATGGCGTACATGCTAAATCTCGGCGAGCGTTCTGACCCCAACGTGGAAGTGCACAAATTCTACGGCGGGGCGGTGCTGGCCGTGTGCCTGCTGGCCCTGGTCTTTCAGGCGTTCCTGCACAAGTACGGGCGATGGTCGGAGCTGATTGACCTGCCGCTGTTGGTGACGATCTATTTCGGTGTGAGCCGCAGAAATCCGGTGACGGGATTATTCCTGGGAGGAACGATCGGGATTCTGCAGGACGCGCTGAGCCACGACAATCCGATCGGCATGTATGGAATCGCCAAAACCATGGTCGGGTATCTGGCGTCTTCGATTGGCGGGCGCATTGACACCGAGCACCCGCTGAGCCGCTTCGGACTGGTTTTCTGTTTCTTCCATTTTCACCAGATCGTGCTGGCGATTACGCAGCGCGTGCTGTTGAATCACTCGGCGCCGCTGTTCACGTTGCGGCTGTTCCTGGATTCGCTGGTTACCGCGGCATTTGCCGTGCCGCTGTTTGCATTGCTGGACCGCTTGCGCAGACCTTCCTGATTTGTTTCGCGGATCGCTCGTATGGCTCTCGTTCAAGGAAGGATTGTGAGTTGCTGCGTTTGTTGCGGACGGCCTACCGTCGCAGCAGTGACAATTACAGTGGCATTCGCAGTGGGCTTGCGCACTTCGATGTCGGGGATCACGGCCTGCGTCTGGCGCGCCGGAATGCGAAAGTATGGGGGCAGGCTGTTCAGAACGCCTGCGGGCGTGGTTTCAAGCTTCACCCAGGTGCCGGATGCGGGCGCTGGGGCATTGAGCGTGAGCGTCAGGTCCACCGTGTCGTGGCCTTTCACGGTGTCGACTGCCTCGCCTTTTTTTGTGAACTCCGCCTGATTCAGGGGAATGCGCGCGTAAATGTTGACGAAATTCCGCGTCAGGAACGTGCGATCGCCCGGCGGGTCGCCGAGGCAATGCACGACGAGCTTGGTGACGACGATTTGCGGGCCGGGATCGGCGGCGACGTGGGTGTCGTCCCAAAACAGATAATCGCCATTCTGTATGACGGGAACTTTGCTGTAGAACATTTTCGTTGCAGCGTTGGTGTCTGGCTTGTGCTCGCCGGTGCCGTCGTTCCAATCGATTGTGGGGACGAAATTATCGGCCTGGGAGCACGGATTCGTGAGCAGGCCGATGGGGGCGTGGGATTGCACCGCGCGATAGGAAATTCCCGATTCAAAATCCTTTACGGTGAGGACCATGTAATCGGTGGCGCCGTGGACGGTGCGGAAATGTCCCGGCAAAAACAATGTTGTCGCTGCAATCACCGCTAGAATCGCCGACGCGCAGGAGAGTCTGGTCTTCATCGGCGTGAATTCTACCGTAAAGCGACATGCTGCTGCCCCGAATTCAGAGCCGTATCATTGCGCGGCAGATCACCCGGGCGTCCGCGGATCTACCGATCCCGCCCCAGCAATGGAACGCAAAGGCGAAACCCAGACGCATGGCCAGTTGACCGAATGGACATGCGCAACTTGCGGGCGCTGCGGCGTGGGTGATAGCGTAGTTATCACTTCGAATTGATTGCGGATTTGAAGCACGGAAGCGCATCTGGGCCGAGCAGGACCCCGCGCGGGAGCAGGAATTTCCTTGCCATCGTGGAACGTTAACGACCAGAAAATCCCCCAAGGCCGGCTTGCGCTCGTTTCCTACCTTTCAGTGATTTTCGTCGTGCTCTTGATGATTGGATTCTGGAAGCTGCAGGTGGTGCAGTCCGGGCATTTTGCGGATTTGGCGGACCGCAATCGCACGCGCTCGATTCCGATTATTGCGCCGCGCGGACCGATGCTGGATCGCGAGGGCCGCGTGCTGGTGGACAGCTATCCGTCGTTCAGCATTTTGCTGCTGCGCGATGATCCGAAGTCGCTGGGCAAGAGCCTGCCGCAGATCGAAGAGGGGCTGGGGATCAGCCACGAAGACTTGCAGCAGGAACTGGACATCGCCAAGAACGAGCCGAAATTTCAGCCGGTGGTGATCAAGCCCGCGGCATCGCAGGCGGACATCGCTTTCGTGGAATCGCACCGCGCGGATTTGCCGCTGCTGGAACTGATGATGGTGCAGCGGCGGCGTTATCAGCACGACCAAATGCTCGCCAATGCGATTGGCTACGTCGGCGAGGTTTCCGCGCAACAATTAGAGGATAGCGACGGGCACTACCGGCCCGGCGATATCGTCGGGAAAGCGGGCCTGGAGCGCGAATACAACGACCAGCTGGAAGGTACCGACGGCATGCGGCGCGTGGTGGTGAATAGCGTCGGGAAAGTGGTGCGCACGCTCGAAGATATCGACTCCCTCCCCGGCAAGCCGATTCAACTGACGATTGATTACGACTTGCAAGCTGTGGCGGAAGCCGACATGGCCGACAAAGAGGGCGCGGTGGTGGCCATGGATGCGCGCACCGGCGAAATCCTGGCGATGGTGAGCAAGCCGACTTTTAATCCGAATGATTTTGCCGTGCGCATACCGCAGGACGAATGGGCGAAGTTGAACACCGACAAGCACACGCCGCTGCTGAATCGCGCGATTCAGGCGCAGCTTGCTCCGGGTTCGGTTTTCAAGATTGTGATGGCTGCGGCGATGGTCGATTCCAAAGAGATTCCCGAATCCTACAGCGTCTTTTGTCCCGGGCACGCGAACTTCTACGGCCGCGAATTTCACTGCTGGCGCCCGCAGGGTCACGGCGAGGTGGAACTGCACAGAGCCATCGTCGATTCCTGCGACGTTTTCTTCTACAACGTCGGGAAGATGCTGGGTATCGACAAGATCGCTTACTACGGCTCGGGACTGGGCCTGGGAAGGCGTACCGGGGTTGATCTGCCGAGCGAAGAGCCCGGCCTGATGCCGTCGGAAGAATGGGTGGAGCGCGTCTATCACCACAAATGGTACGCGGGCGAGACGATCTCGGTCGCGATCGGCCAGGGCGCGGTCACCGTGACGCCGATTCAACTGGCGCGCATGGCGGCAGCGGTGGCGAGCGGCGGCACACTGGTCCAGCCGCACTTCTTAAAGGGTTACGCCAACGCGAAGGTCGAACATTTCCCTCTGTCGGATGAAGCGGTTGAGAAAGTCACGCAAGGCCTGTTCGGCGTGGTGAACGAAGGCGGCGGAACAGCCTATCACCTGCGCTTGCAGAACATCGACCTGTGCGGCAAATCCGGCACCGCGCAATTGATGAGCTACGACGCGGCGAATCGCCTGGGTACAAAGAAGATGGATGGTTGGTTTGTGGGATTCGCGCCGCGGCGCAATCCGGAGATTGTGGTCGCGGCGATCGTACAAGACACGATGGAACACGGCGGCGAGGCCGCCGGACCGGTGGTGCGCGACGTTGTGAAGCTATATTACGACAAGAAAGCGGCGCATCAGCAACAGCAGGCAGGCACGCAGGCTCCCGCGCCGCCGAATGCGAGCCACCCGCTGGTTGCGACCGTAGGAGGCCAGCATCCGTGAAAGACCGGCCGCACGTGCAGGATTTCGATTGGAGTTTGCTCGCGATCGTCGCGGCGATTTGCGGCCTGGGCGTGATGGAAATTTATTCGTCCACGCACGCCAGCGCGATGGCCGGAATGCAGTGGAGACAACTGACCTGGCTGGGCATTGGCGTTGTGGGGATGTTCCTGATTTCGCGGATTGATTACCACACTTTGCTGGACCAGGCGCCTGTGCTTTACATTTGCGGAGTGGCGGGCTTGCTGGTGGTGATGGTCATCGGTTCCACGCACTTGGGCGCGAAGCGTTGGATCTCGATGGGCGGTATTTTCAATTTGCAAGTGTCAGAGATCATGAAGTTGATTATAATCATTGTGCTGGCTCGCTTCTTCAGCGAAGTGCGCACCGACCGGCTGACGCTGGCGGATCTGCTGAAGGTGGGCGCATTAACGATTGTTCCGGCGGCGTTGATTCTGAAACAGCCGGACCTGGGCACGGCGATGGTGCTGGTCCCGGTGGCGATTGTGGGAGCCTTCATCGCCGGCATCGAATGGCGGCATATGGCCATCGGAGTGATTCTGGTGGCGTTGCTGATTCCGGTGGGCTGGAATATGCGGCATCATTTGAAGCCGTACCAGCAGCAGCGCATCGAAACCTTCCTGCATCCGGAAGAAGATCAACGCGGCGCCGGATATCAGATTTTGCAGTCGGAAATTGCAGTGGGTTCGGGTGGATTTTGGGGCAAGGGATTCGGCAAAGGCAGCCAGAATCAGTTGGGCTTTGTGCCCGTCCGCTATTCGGATTTCATTCTGGCGGCACTGGCCGAGGAACAGGGCTTCATCGGAGTCTGCGTCGTATTACTATTGTATCTGGGTCTGATTCTGCGGCTGGTAGATAACGCGCAGAAGGCCAAAGATCGCGCGGGGATGTACGTGGTGATGGGAGTCACGGCAATTCTGGGCTTCCACGTTCTCGTTAACGCCTCAATGGTGATAGGCTACATGCCAGTGACCGGCATACCATTGCCGTTGATGAGTTACGGCGGTTCTTCCACCGCGTTTGTTTTTCTGGCATTGGGTCTGGTGATGAACGTCCGCATGCGGCGGTTCGTCAATTGAGCCCTCGTCACAATGAAGTGCAAAGAAATCAGCAGTGTTTGTAACCGAGCCGCGGAAAATCCGCCGGCCGGCAATCCAAATTTTGAGCAAGGTAAGCATCGGGTGAGGAAAGCATTCATGCAACAGCAGCAGTCTTTCCTGAGCGGCCCGCAGTGGCCAGCGCAAGGCACGACCTTGCCCCACTCCGGTCGAGCGCGCGCGAGCGCGCGCGCCGCCGCGGTCCGGTGCTCCACTAGGAGTATCCATGTCGAAGGAAATGGTTATATCGGCGAACCCCCACGAGACGCGGGTCGCCATTCTGGAAGAAGGTCAGCTTTGTGAGTATTACGTCGAACGTGAAAAAGAGTTTGCGTTAGTCGGAAGCATCTACAAAGGCAAAGTTACGCGCGTGCTGCCAGGCATGCAGTCTGCCTTTGTGGAAATTGGCCTCGATAGCGACGCCTTCCTTTACGTCAGCGACTTCATGGAAGAAATCGAAGAGCTGGATCACGTCGTCGCGACCGTCGAGGACAAAGCCCAGAAAATCGAAGAGCAGGGCGGCGAAGCTTTCCCCGCGAATACCGGTACCACTCCGATCATCGAGCCGGTGGATGTGGAATCACCACATTCCGCTACGCCGGCGGCTCCGGCTGCGGTTGCGGGTTCCGGCGCCGCGTTGGAGCCGCTTCCCGGTGAATCGATTTCGGCGCTGCGTGGGTCAGCGTCGCCGACGTTCTCGCCTGCGGTCACTCGTCCCTCTGGCGGCGGGCATGGCTCCGATCGCGGAAGATTTGAGAATCGTTCGCGCGGCGGCAGGCCGGGCGGAGATCGTGGCGGGCGTTTTGGCCGGCGCGGCGGAAGTGGTGGCGGACGCGGTCGTAGCGGCGGCGCCGCTGGGCGCGGCGGAGATCGCGGTGGGCGTTTAGGGCGCGAACTTCCCTCATCGAAGTACGCATCGTCACGGCCGTCCGAGGATCATGCGAGCGAGCCGGGAACGCCGGAAGGGCACATTTCAACGCTGCTGCCTGGAGAGTCT
>Ga0210391_10005609_pt1 | contig 10322 bp, 11 predicted proteins | sample IncBWC12OmetaG_FD_160573 | JGI IMG/M metagenome (GOLD analysis project Ga0210391, IMG submission 160573) | Forest soil microbial communities from Barre Woods Harvard Forest LTER site, Petersham, Massachusetts, United States - Inc-BW-C-12-O ...
CCACACAGAGCGTGACGTTTGACAATCCGCGTTTCATCGCCTTCGAAGACCGCTCGCATGAACTGAACGCGGTGGAACTCAGAACATTCGGCAAGGTGACGGGTCTGGAAACGCAGGTACGCCACGCGCTTGCCGAAGTAAACCCGGATCTCGCGGTTATCGACTTCATGAGTTTCGGAGAGCAAGTGGACAACAATTTTTCCCAGCAGAAGTTGATCGCAAAACTTACTTCAATGTTCGGATTGCTGGCCCTAGTCCTCGCGTCTGTGGGAATCTACGGAGTGACGGCATATTCCGTTGAGCGCCGAACGAACGAAATTGGAGTTCGCATGGCTCTAGGCGCGGACCGGTTCAACATTTTGAAGCTGGTCCTGCGTGGTGCGCTCGTGCAGATGGGAATCGCACTGGCGATCGGCATTCCTGTGACGATTGCGGCCGGCCGCGCTATGGCTACACAACTGTTTGGCATAAAACCGTACGATCCGCGCATCCTGCTGGTCGCCTCGGCCGTGCTCACGTTCACCGCGTTCCTGGCGGCAGTGGTTCCGGCTCGACGAGCAGCAACGCTGGATCCGATGCGCGCTTTGCGCATGGAATGAAAAGCGCAACGGTTCAGAGTTCGCCGCCTAGGTGGGTAACGCACGATTAACGCGGCAATCGCACATTTGAAGTACCGGGACTGGACTTGTCCGGTAACGCGACTAATCAGGAGTTGATCGCGTGCCTGTTGCAGACGGGGCCGGTAGGAGTGACCAACCGCTGTGATTACTTTTGTTTAGCGGATCTAAGTTGGTCGACTAGTTTTCCAGTGGCGTCAATTATGTCACCGGGGCGATCATGGGCGATGTCGTGTGAACTGCCGCTAGCTACCAAGAGGTTTCCACCGCAGGATTTATTCGCAAACGCTACGTGAGCATCCTTCCAATTCTTAATATCAAGTTTCATTTCGACCGGAAACGGTGTTGCTTCAGAGACAATCACGGTGCACCGGATTGAAGCGGGCCAAATAGCCTTGTGAAAATCATGGCTGGTCTCGACGTACGCTTCGGTTATCACTTCCAAAGTTCTTGTCTTTTTATCGGGATGAGCAGCGAGTTCGGCGGCCACATAGGTTGAATGATTGGGGCTAAGTGCGGGACTTCCTCATCGGTGAAAAATTCCGGGACGATGGTGTCTACAAAGATTGCACCAGAGATCCAATCGGGATGCCGAATGGCGAGATACGTTGCGATGTGTCCTGCAAACGAATGCGGAATCAGAACGAGATCCCGGGTTGCTCCGAGTTGCCTTAGTCCAGACTCGAGGTCGGTAACCGCGTCCTCCATGCGGAATGGAGGTGGAACTTCGTCACTGGCCCCAAGCCCTGCGCGATCGTATGTGATGATCTCCGACCCGGCGCGCTTCGCAAGTTCAGGGATAATGCTGTTCCAGTAGGTGGAATCAGCCCCGCCTCCGGCGTCCAACACCAGGACGGGCAGATCACCAGGCATGACGTGGAATGCCAAATGATGTCCACGCACCACGACATCACGCGAAGACATTGTCGCTGGCGTTTGCGCAACTACTCCTCTTGTTATACTTGCGCAAAGGAATGCCACAACAAGCGTGACTTGCTTCAGAGCCCTCACGATGATTCCTTTCTAGCTGTTCGAAAGCCTAGAATAATATCTGTATCACGAGACCGGCTGACATCAGCATCATTTGTCGCAAATGGGCCATAGGGAAACCGCCAGTCACCCACACTTACTCACAAACCATAGCGCAACCAACGCTCTGACGCGTAGCGTCAGCCGCCGGTAGCGAGCTGTCTCGGTACTCAACTCCTGATTAACGCCCTTACCGGACAATGGCCCCCGACGTCCGTAAGCCGCGCGCGGCAACCGGCGCCACGACGCTCTGCATGTAATTGAATGAAAGCAGTCCCAGCCCTGAAGCTCCCAGGCCACGTTCTGGGAAGAGCGCTTTGCGCTCACCTATCGGCGGCTGGAACCCCGAGTACTCCAGCCGCCGCATAGGCAACTGACGTACACCAACGCCCACCTCGCAAAATTTCCAGGCACCCGTCGGCTCCTGGTCCTATGAGTTGGTGAATTGATTTGTCCGGTAACGCGCCTAACCGGGACTTAGTAATACATCGTCATTTTTTTCCGCACACGTATGCCATTGGTTTGTTTTTACGGCCGACAGCGACCGCCCGAGAATTGTTGGTAACGTTGAACCAATTCCAGTACAGTAACCGCGTAATGGCAGCTACTTCCCTGAATCCCTAGCCGATGACTCTGCGACGTGCAGGACTATGGCTACTGGATCTGCTGTTCCCGCTGTACACCATAGGCTCGACGCCCGGGCGGAGACAATATTGGCGCATCTTACCGGTTTGGCGAGCTTCGAAACTATTCGCCGCTGTATTTTTTATTCTCGCCGGCGCCGCATTCTTCATCGACCTGAGCGCCGGCGGCGGCTATTCATTGCGGGCTGTGTTTGTGTTGGCGGCGGTGCTGGGCGGCTTGCACATTATTGTGATCCTCGCGGAGTTACGAAGTCCGCGTTATGTGATTTTCCCGATTCTGATGATTGCTGCAGTGTTCTTGTTGTTTGGCCGGGTTCCGCTGCAACAGCGCACTCAGGAATTTACGCGGCATCGGATCACTTTGGACGCGACCTGTCTCTTCGTTGCGATGCTGATTAGCTATCGCTTGTTTCTGAGTTTTACCACCAGTGCGGGCATGGCGCACGTGACCTTACAAACGGAGTTGTCTTTCGCGCATGCCATGCAAAAAACGCTGGTGCCTCCACTGTCGTACCGGGGCTGCGGGCTGGAAGCCTTTGGGTGCTCCGTGCCGAGCGCGAAGGTAGGCGGTGATTTGGTAGACCTGGTCGCCGATGGAGAGAACGTATTTGCTTATCTTGCCGACGTCTCCGGCCATGGCATTTCAGCAGGGATTATGATGGGTATGGTGAAAACCGCGATGCGCCAAGCTTTGCGCACGCAACAATCGCTGCCCGCCCTGCTCGAAAGCGTTAACGCCGTGCTACCCGCCGTCACGGAACCGGAAATGTATGCGACGTTGGCAGCGCTGCGTTTTCACGGATCGTCACAGCTCGAGTTGGCACTTGTTGGCCACCCGCCGGTGCTGCATTACCGCCAGGAATCTCACGATATAAGACGCTACGCCATGCAGCAATTCCCGCTGGGACTCGTCGCGCAGCCAGACTACGCGAGCCTGCAGGTAGACTGCGCTCCGAGGGATTTGTTCGTTGTAGTGACCGACGGTTTGACGGAAACAGTAAATGCCGCGGACCAAGAATTCGGTTTGGAGAGGATCGAAAAATCAATTGCGGCGCACATCGTGGAAACCTTGCCCCAAATTTACGAAGCGATAATGCGCGCGGTTTCAGATTTTGGGGAACAGCGTGACGACCGGACGATACTGTTGATCCGCGTGCTGGACGACGCCCAGTAAGCTATCCGGCACCAAACAGTCTAGGCAACGGACCGGCTAATTAAAAGCGACGGCTACTCCTCAGCATTTTCCCTCGTTAGCCTTCGTGAAAATCCCCTGCTTAATGCCCCAACTCCTGATAAACGCCCTTACCGGACAAGTGGTTGTGAGCGTTTGCCGGTTGGACACACGCAGTGTTGACACGCGACGCTGGCCCGAACATTTCGGACTCGAAACTCTACAGCTCTGAACCCGCAGGATGGCCTTGTGTGCAACCGCGCTGGCGGTCTGCGGAGCCTGCGGCGGCTCCGGAAGCATGTCGAAGCCTCCCGTTGTGACTGGGACACCGGCCGGAACTTATACGGTCGAAGTCGTTGCGACGGCGGGCTCACTGCAGACGACGGACAATGTTCAGCTGGTGATTCAGTGAAGTAGCGGGGATGTAGGGCCGGTTATGCGGACTTAGCGCGAAATCTGAGCCACACAGTTTTTTCGAGTTCCCGGCCGGTGTGCTTAATAAGTCGCAAGGCTTCGGTAGCAGCGTTCAAGGCCGTTCAGTTCTTCCCGATATTGGATGCAGTTATACAATTTTTGCTGACGCTGGAAGATGGCAAGGTCGGCTTGTTGGACAAGTTGGCGCTGCTTCTCGCGGTCGGTCTCTTCTACTGCTCTTTGGAATATTTCCTTCCAGGATACAAATTTCAAATCCGACATGTGACGCCTCGGATCGAACGATCATTGGACCTTATTATAGGCCGTTAACTGGCTTTTCGAGATTTCTTTTCGATAAGCCAAAAGTCCGGGCTATAGGCACGAGAGTTCACTTGTCCGATTACGCCGTTAACCAGGACTTAGCCCGCAAAGAGCCGCCCTTCGTTGACTAGACATCTGGCACAACCTAAGATTGCGCCACAGCTTGCCTATGATTGGCCAAACCATCTCGCACTACCGCATCCTCGAAAAGCTCGGTAGCGGGGGCATGGGAATTGTCTACAAAGCCGAGGACGTCAAACTCAATCGTTTCGTCGCCCTGAAATTCCTTCCAGACGGTGTATCCAAGGACCCGCAAGCTCTCGGCCGTTTCCAGCGCGAAGCCAAAGCCGCATCAGCATTGAACCATCCCAACATCTGCACCATCCACGAGATTGACGACCAGAACGGACAGGCTTTCATCGTTATGGAGTTTCTGGACGGCCAAACTCTGAAGCACCAAATTTCCGGCAAACCGCTGCTGCTTGAGCAAGTGCTGGAGTTGGGAATTGAGATTGCGGACGCGTTGGATGCCGCGCACACCAAAGGAATCATTCATCGCGACATCAAGCCTGCCAACATTTTTGTCAGCGAGCGTGGCGACGCCAAGATTTTGGATTTTGGTCTCGCAAAGCTCACACCGGCGGAGGGAGCCGTGAGTCTTTCGGCGATGCCCACAGCGAGCGAGCCAGAAATGCTCACTCGTCCCGGCACAGCGATAGGCACCATCGCGTACATGTCACCGGAGCAGGTGCGGGGCGAAGAGCTAGATGCACGCACGGATTTGTTTTCGTTTGGCGTGGTCCTCTACGAGATGGCCACTGGCGTAATGCCTTTCCGGGGTGAGACCGCTGGCGTGATTGCGGAAGCGATTCTGAATCGCACGCCAGTTGCGCCGGTTCGACTGAATCCAGACCTTTCCCCGAAGCTCGAAGAGGCCATCAAGAAGGCGCTGGAGAAAGACCGGAAGCTGCGGTACCAGAGCGCGGCAGAAATTCGCACAGATTTACGGCGGCTGAAGCGCGATTCGGAGTCAGGCCGTGCAGTCGCCGCGACAGCACAAGTCGAGTCGAAGCCTGGCGCAAAATCTACTCGGTTTCGATCGGCGGCGGTCACGGGCGCAACTTTGCTGGTCATCGGACTGGCCGTGGGCGGATGGCTGTTTTTCTCCCGCAAGGCCCACGCGCTGACGGACACAGACACCATCGTCCTCGCGGACTTCACGAACTCCACCGGCGATACGGTTTTCGACGGCACACTGCGGCAGGGTTTGGCGGTGCAACTTGAACAATCTCCCTTCTTAAGCCTTGTTCCTGAGGACCGAGTCCAGCAAGCGCTGCAAATGATGGGCCAACCCGCCGATGCGCACCTGACTCCGCAACTTGCGCGGGAAGTCTGTCAACGCACCGCCAGTGCCGCCATGCTGCAAGGTTCCATCGCCACTCTGGGAAACCAGTACGTCGTGGGACTACGAGCGGAGAACTGCCGCACTGGAAGAGTCCTCGATGATCAACTAGTCCAAGCCGCCAAGAAAGAAGATGTGTTGAATGCCTTGAGTCAAATGGCCAGCAAATTCAGAGCGCGAGTCGGTGAATCGCTGACCACCGTGCAGCAGCATGACGTCCCGCTTCAAGAAGCCAGCACGTCTTCGCTGCAAGCTTTGCAAGCCTACAGCATGGGCTGGGAACTTAACGCCACAGCCGGCGGCGATGCCGGACTGCCTTTTTTCAAGCGTGCAGTGGAGATCGACCCGAAATTCGCAATGGGCTATGCTGCACTCGGACTTTTTTATGGCTCCACTGGAGAGTCCAACCTCGCTACAGAGAACATTCGCAAAGCTTACGAATTACGCGATCGTGCGAATGACAGAGAAAAGTTTTTCATCACGGCCTACTATGACGGTCGCGGAACAGGAAACCAGGAAAAAGCGCAGCAGACCTGTGAGGCTTGGGCGCAATCCTATCCGCGCGAGGTAGCGCCCCATTACTTCTTAACCGGCTTCATTTATCCCGTGCTCGGCAGATATGAAAGGGCCGTGGAAGAGGGCCGCAGGGGTATTGAGCTTGCTCCGGAGGCTTACGTTGGCTATTACCTCCTCGCCTACAACTTTGTTTACCTCGACCGTCTGGCAGAGGCGGAAGACTTGCTTCGGAGAACTTCCGAACGAAAAATGGAAACCCCTTCCTTGTCGTATCTGCGATTCGATGTCGCTTTCTTGAAAGGAGACAGCGCAGGGATGCAACGGGAGGTGGCTGCGGCGCAAGGAAAACCTGGTACAGAAGATTGGATTTCGGATCGCCAGGCCTTTGCTCTGGCGTACACCGGTCACCTTCAAGAGGCCAGGAGGTGGTCGCACCGGGCGAGCGATTTGGCACAACAGGCAGGGCATCGCGAAAGGGCAGCTCTGTTCGAAACCAGAGCCGCACTGTGGGAAGTCTTTTTCGGGAATGCATCCATGGCGAAGCTAACGGCCAAGGAGGCGCTTGACCTTGCCAAGAACCGGGAGGACAGGTATGTGGCGGCTCTCGTACTGGCTATGTCGGGCGAGGCTTCCCAAGCTCAGTCCCTAGCCAATGATTTGGAAAGAGATTTCCCCGAGGACACTTCCGTCCGATTCAACTACCTCCCGTCAGTGTATGCGTCTGTGGCTCTGGAACATGGCGATCCTGCAAAGGCGATTGAACTACTCCAAGTTAACGTTCCCTACGACTTAAGCTCACCACGCAGCGCGACATTTGCGTATTTCGGAGCCCTTTATCCGATTTACCTGCGCGCCCAAGCATACCTGGCTTTGCATCGCGGCGCCGAAGCCGCCAGGGAATTTCAAAAAATTGTGGATCACCGCGGAATCGTGATTGGCGACGCGTTCGGCGTGCTTGCGCATCTCGGCGTGGCCCGCGCTTACGCAATGCAAGGCGACACAGCCAAGGCAAAGGGGGCCTATGAGGATTTCCTCACGGTGTGGAAGGACGCCGATCCCGACATCCCCATCCTCATCGCCGCGAAGTCCGAATACGCCAAGCTGCAATAACCCCGACCCAGCCGCTACTAAATACGAGCTTGAGTTCGCGTAGAGCTTGGTTAGTCGCGTCACCGGACATGTGAAGTAGAACTTCACTTTTTCGATTGCCGCGGTAGTCTCGATCGATCGACGTAGACATGTCGTCAAGCGTCACGCACTGCGCTTGTCGTACAGCATCATCTTCCCATCAGCCACAACCGCCACGTACCGATGGTCTTGTAAAAACTGCATCACCTTCTTGCCCGAACGTGCCATCGCTGCCCACCTTGATTTCGTCTTCGGGTTTTGCTCAATTGCGATAAATGACTCGCCGTCAAAATCGAATACTACTTGCCGAAGGCGTTTCGCTTTGCTTTTGGTTACAGCATGGGTTTCCGCTCCCAACGTCACGGCGTCGGCATTCTCTATCATTGCCTGCCGCCATACGGAGATAAACGTGCTTTCGAGAGACAATTTCACGTGAGGTATTCACCTAGCTGAATCAAATTTCCAGCCAGTAAAGCTTTAGAGTGTATCGAATCGCCAGAATTGCGTTTCGCCGGGAGACATGACGACGCTCGCTCCGATCTGTTTCCATTCATCATCGCGCTTACCCAGCAGGAATTTGATGAATGATAACCGGAGATCGTATTTGTTGCCGGTTTCGTCTCGCAAAACGTTGTTGCTCCAAGTAGCAGTGCGTGGGGCCCCGGCAGGATGGAGATGCACTCTCAAGCGATACAACTCTCCCTCAACGTCGGGTTCGTAGATACGCTCGATGGTGACGTAAAGCATTTCACCGTTCTTTTCGAGATGGCGCGAAATGATCGGGCTGGGATTCCTTGTGCTCATCTTCCGTATGATACATCAGATCAAAAACCACTTCGCATTTGTACCGCCGATTCTGGCGCTGGTATAAAATCAGACCTATGCCAACACAAACGAGATCGAAAATGAAATCAAAGCCGACGCAACAAGAAATCGTTGACCTCACGAATTTGTTACCAGTGCTTGCTCGCTTGGTCGAAACCGGGAAAATCTCTATTCGCCTAGGACCGGTTGCGGATGTGAAAGATTGGCTCAACAACTATCAAGCATTCGAGAAATCCCCAGTTGTCACCATTGACGCAGCCGCCGTTCGAATCGTAGGAGCTGAATTGGAGTTTGATTGTGGGCTTGATGACTACGCGGCCTAGCTGAATAATGGCGGATCGAACGACGACGTACCGGACTTCTTGTTTCCCGCCTGAATGCCGCGTTAGGCAGTCGCGGAGCGTCGAACAAAGTTCGCAAATCGCGCGGGATTGCCTTTTGACGGATGAAGAACTCGCGGCCTCGCGATTCTGCGTCTCAGTACTCGCAAGGCTTCGTAGCTACACACATCGTGCTCAGTTCTTCGCTAGGCGGAGAACAATCGTACAGTTCTGGTTCCCGCCTAAACATGACTAACTCAACTTTCGGCAGAAGTTGGGCCAGCTTTTCAGGGTCAGTTTCGTTCAGGGTTTTCAGAAAGATTTCTTCCCATAATACAAGTTTGATATCGCTCATGGGCTACGAGCATAAGTGTGCGGTCATTTTGGAACTGTTCCCTTTTAGACAGTCGCTCTCTCTCTAATTTCGGGGATGCCCCGCACAAACGTGCGACCTAAACTCCTTGTCGCGTTCCGCTTCATACTTCCGCTTCATTTCTTCCATCGACTCGTCACCAAGCCGTCCAGACCCTTTGAATACCCATGGACAAACGGAACACGCCCAGCCGTGGAATCTCTCTCGTTCAACCCACACCATTTCACGCGCTAAGGAACACCGCCGCCAGGGTAGGTTTTGCGGGGATCGGCATCATGCATAGCTACGAACGGAGCAAGTTTTGAACACAGTCTGCCAGTCTGCTCATGCCGTCCGCTTTAGCAACCACTGCGTCGACAGCAAGCCCCTTGTTAGGAAATGCTCTGGTAATCGCTTCGCTGTACATGGTGAATAGAACTATCAGGACGTTTGGCATCAGCTCTTTCAGAACGGACGCCGCAACGATGCCATTCGTCCGGGGCATCGCCGCATCGAGAAGAACCAAATCGGGTTTGAGTTTCCGGGCTTGTTCGATGGCATCTTCGCCATTAGATGCCTCGCCGCAGACATCAAGGTGTTGCCGAGTGAGATATGTACGAAGGACCCTGCGAACGGTGTCGCTGTCATCCGCCACTAGAATCCGCTTTAGCATTATATTGACTCGCTGAGAGCTTGGAACGAACTGTCGTAGTTCCGTGAGGCGGGCTACCTCGTTGTCATCGGCAATCAGCACTCGCGCGAGACGCGCATGGTTAGGCCCGATGACTGAGCCATGTCCAATGTAGGACACCCTACAGAGACGTAACGGACCTGTTAATACAGCGAACACTGCATAGCGTCTCGGGGGAAACCCTTAGGCATAGCGGGGTATCCGCGCCCTTCATCTTGAAGTGTTTTCACTCTGCGTGATAGTGTCGCCGAACGCGGTGATCCCGTTCGGAGGAATCGTGAATAAAATCTGCGGCGTGATACTTGCTGTGTTGCTTAGCTGCTCGACGATGCGCGGGACGGCTCAACAGGCGACCAATAGCCTAAATGCAGCGCAGTGCCAATCTGACGCCGCGATATGGCTCCCGACGCTGCAAGCACAGGGCGGAACGATTGCGATAACTTACGAGACCCTTGAAGGCTGGGTCGACGAGATGATGCAATGCCAGACGGTGGACGCGCCGAATCGCGAGAAGTACTTCAACGCGGCTTCCGGAGCCGTGGCCGAGAGGGCGAACCGAGAGACGAACTACCTTGTGCGGCACGGTCTGTATAAGCAGTTTCTCGCCGAAGACGTAGCGGGAAAGCGCGGTCTGTAACTACCGTCGGATTTCGAAAAAGCGAGCCACGGGAGTAACAATGGTCATTGGCGAACGATTGAAGGCTCTACGTGAACAGAAGAAGCTGTCCCAAGGCGACATCGAGAAGCGCACAGGGCTGTTGCGCTGCTACATTTCGCGCGCCGAGAACGGCCACAGTGTTCCGGCCATCGAGACGCTGGAAAAGATAGCGCGTGCAATGGGTGTCCCGCTCTACCAGCTCTTCTACGACGGCGAGAAGCCTCCCGATCCTGC
>Ga0210391_10005612_pt1 | contig 10319 bp, 11 predicted proteins | sample IncBWC12OmetaG_FD_160573 | JGI IMG/M metagenome (GOLD analysis project Ga0210391, IMG submission 160573) | Forest soil microbial communities from Barre Woods Harvard Forest LTER site, Petersham, Massachusetts, United States - Inc-BW-C-12-O ...
AGGACAATGGAAAGAAGGGTATAGGAAAGGGCATTTAAAATCAGGTCTAGTCCATACAGGACAACCGGCCAGGTCGTGAAATGATTTTCGCCCATCCAGGCCGTAGCGAAGGGGATGAGGGAAAGCCAGAACAGGAGATTCAGGTTGGCCCAAAGGGCTGACCCGTGTATCGTGTCGACCGCCTGGAGCATATGGTGGTGGTTGTTCCAATAAATACCGATATAAAGAAAGCTCAATGCATAGCTGAGGAAGTTAGGCAACAAAGGCTGGAGATCCCGGAGGTGGTCCCCGTGGGGCACGTGAAATTCCAGCACCATGATGGTGATGATGATGGCGATGACCCCATCGCTGAAAGCTTCCATTCTTCCCTTATTCATAACGTCAGGTTGAAGGTGTTGACCGATTGGGAGGGTAACAGGGCGCTGAATACGCGATCCCCGATAACGACGGTGGTTTTCCGGGGCGTGTTTCGCGTATTCGCCACCACGATGACCACCGAGTGGTCCGGGTTGAGGAAAGCCAGGGCGTCCTGGCTGCCGCAGGAAATAAAATGCGCCCCGGATTTAATGAAATGACTGAGGTGCTTCAGTACATAATAATCCGGGGTGTACCGGTACGTTCCGGCTACGGTATCCACGGTAACCAGGGAGTTCTGGGTCCAGCCCCAATGACTGACACCACCCTGGGGCAGGGCCAGGTTCCAATACATATAGGCGTCCGCGCCCCCGGTGAAATACAGGTGCATGAGGGACCACGTATACAGGGCATAGGACCATGAGTTCTTCCCGTCCCCGCATTCCTGTTCCGATTGGTAGAGGGTCAACGCGGGGTGTTCGCGGTGGACCGTTGCAATGGCGCCCTTGCCTGCCCACTGGAAACCCACGCCCCGGATATACCGCGCAGCGGCCGGGTCGCCAAGTAATGTGTCAACCAGGGCGGCGTTGGGCCTTTCCATGGTCCCGAAAAACAGGGTCACCCCTCCGACTTCATGCAGGGCGGGCCCCAGGTATTCTCCTACGAAACGCGCCAGGCTTCCGGCGGTCCAGGTACAACTGGGAAAAATCTGGCAGGAGTTGAATTCGTTTTGTGGCATGACCATTCCAATGGAAATGCCTTCTTTCCGGTAAGCCCTGATAAAACGCGCGAAATAAGCCGCATAAGTCTTCAAGTAGGGCGCCTCTGCGCGAAATTCATCAAGACCCTCGCCGCCTCCGGAAGCACCGCTGGAAGCGCCTCCGGAAGCACCGCTGGAAACGCCGCCGGCTGCGCATGCGTAGCGACCATCCACCTTCATCCAAGACGGCGGACACCAGGGCGAAGCCCAAAGTTGAAGGGAAGGATTGAAATGCAGGGCAGCATGAATATAGGGGATGAGGGTCCCCCTGTCGTAATCGATGCTGAAATGCGCGAGCGCAAAATCCCCCGGCGTTTCATCATAGGAATACCAATCCCTGGAAAAATCGTTGGCCCCCACCGGCATCCGGCAGATCGTGAAGTTTGCGCCCACCCCCGGGGCAAAGAATTCGCGCAGGATGTTCTCCCTGTCTGCTGTGGTCAACTTACGGAGTGCCATCCATCCCAGCTCGTTGAAACAGGCCCCGAAGCCCCGGACGACCTGCCCCCGGTGCGTGGTGTCCACCGTCAGGCTGAGCATGGTCGTGTCGGTGAATTGAATCCCTGTCCGCGGAACGAGCGTGGCCGGAGGTTTCTGCTGCCAGGAAACCATGGGCGTGCTGGACACCCACTTGACCTGGGCAAATGCGCCGTTCCATAAAAAAAGGGAAGCACTCCAAACGAGCACTCCCCTATATCGTTGATGCATCATAGCCAGGGCTCTTTCGACCCAAGTTACGTTAAAAATTAAACCCTAATCCCAAGGTGGCGTTTACGTTCCATATGGGTTGGGAACTCGATCCCGTTGCATTGCCCAATCCGTTGGGATAATAATTATCCGTGGCGACCATCGTGGCCAGGCTGCTTTGCTGGTAGGGGATGTGCAACCGTTCCGCCGCGAAATCCACCTTCAGGTCCACGTAAACCGCGGGCGTGATCAAATATCGGAGACCCAACTGTACGTCTGCCCCCGGGGCGAATTCGATTTTCGTTCCGGGATTAAAGCCCCCTGCATATGGATAGGGCCCCCCGGTTGCAGGCGAAGGACCGGCGGAATTGGGGGTTCCCAGCCAAATGCTCGACTCGGGCACGGCGGTAAATGCGCCTCCCACGTTCAGGCCACCCGTCCATTCCCACGTTTCTCCGTCGCCAATGGGCCATTCGCCAAAGACACCGACCATAGTGGTGCCCAGCCTCCATGCGTTGCTGCTGTAAAAATGGCGGGCGCTGGGATCGGCAAAATCCAGCTTGGGGTCGACCAGCTTCTTGTTTGTCGCATGGGTTTGACCGTCCAGGAGGACGGAAATGCCCCAATGGTATCCTATCCTGTATCCCAGGGTAAACCGGATGATGGGTCCGGCAAGGGCATACGCGGCCTGCGAATCCTGGATATTGGTGGATCCGAATTTGCCCACGGGCACCGAAACACCCGCCGCCAGGGACCATTGCCAACGCGGCAGGGTTTGGGGAGCCTTGGCAGTATCCTGGGCACGAGCGCCCTGGATGGTCACGATCAAAACACAAATTGCGATGATGGTACGCTTCATATGTTGGTTATAAAAGTGCGCAAACTACGACTAAATCTGCATACCCGCGCCAATCGTTACGTCTGGTGAGTGCAGTTTTCATAATTTTGAAGGTAAGGAGTCTTTCTATATCTTGGGTCGTTAAAAATTTCATAATTCGTTATATATGAGCTCCGGAGACGATATTCAAAGGGTTCGTGATTATTACAGCTCCCTTTCCGACAACGAATTGATCAGGGCCTCTACCGGGGATGCCTCGGGTCTGACCCCGGAAGCCATGGAAATAGTAAAGGAAGAAATCAGTAAAAGGGGGCTTGGCGAATCGGTGATAAAAGGAATGCAAGCCCAGAACCGACCCATCGAAAAGGAGGAAATGGACGAATACATTGCCTATGTCCAGGAGCAACCCTGTCCAAGTTGCGGAAACAATCACGATAAATTGAACGGGGCCATAGTGAGTAAAGTGAGTAGTTATGTCATATTTACCCAAGACAGGAGGACCGTGGTCGTCGCTTGTCCTTCGTGTATCCGGAAAGCCCAAAAAGGCGCCCTGACACATTCGCTCCTGTTTGGTTGGTGGGGCATCCCCTGGGGCATCGTCAGGACGGTCAGGTCCATTCTTGTCAATACCAAGCACAAGGGCTACATCCGCGAAGGCGCCCCTACACCGACCTTACGACATTTCGTCACCGTCAACATCGGCAGTCTCGTACACCAGAAAAGCCGAAACGAAGATTTGGCCTCATTAATTTCAACCAGGCCGTGAACCTCACCCGCATCCGCATCGCCAATATTGTATTCTTCTTCCTCTCCGGATTCGGCTACTCCTCCTGGGCCTCCCGCATCCCCAGCATGCAGAGTAAGTTGCACCTCAACGAAGCACAACTGGGCGCCGTCCTGCTTGCCCTGCCCATAGGACTAATGTTGACCATGCCCTTGACCGGTAGGCTGCTGGCCCGTTTTAACAGCCGTAGGATACTGTTGATAGGTGTCCTCATATTCAACGTCATGCTGGGCCTGGTTGGGTTTTCCAACGAGACCTGGCAACTGGCGGCCATCTTGTTTTGTTTCGGTTGCGCCCGCAACCTCTTCAATATTTCCCTGAATGCCCAGGCCGTCGGAGTCCAGGCGAAGTTCCATCGCTCCATCATGACCACCTTCCACGGGATATGGAGCCTGGCAGGGTTTGCGGGAGCGGGACTGGGCTACCTGATGGTCAGTCATAACGTCTATACTTCTTATCACCTCCTGGCGGTGAGTATAGCCATGACCGTAGTCACTGCCCTGGCGTGGCCCGACCTGTTGCATGACAAACCCATACAACAGACGGAGAAAAGGCCATGGTTCAATTTACCGGACAAACACCTCCTGAATTTTTCATTCATCTGCTTCGCTTCCATGTCCTGCGAAAATGCCATGTACGATTGGAGTGGGATTTATTTCCGGAAAGCAGTGGGCGCCTCCAAGGCGGAAGCCACCGCGGCTTTTGCCATCTACATGGTGGCCATGACGACGGGGCGCTTTGCCGGGGACAAGATCGTGGGGCGGTTCGGGATTAAGCCCCTGTTGAGAATGAGTGGCGTACTGATCAGCATTGGGTTGTTCGTAGCTGCCCTTTTTCCCTATCCTTTTATTGCCGGAGCCGGCTTCATCTGCGTGGGGTTGGGGGTATCTTGTATCGTGCCCCTGGTGTTCAGTATGGCGGGTCAATCCAAAAAAATGAGCAGCGGGCCTGCCCTGGCAGCCATTTCCACCGTTGGCTACCTGGGCTTTCTGCTGGTCCCGCCGCTCGTTGGATTCGTGGCACAGGCTTCTTCCCTGCGCTGGTCCTTCGGCATCATCGGCATCCTGGGATGCGTTATCGTGTGGCTTGTAAGATTGCTTCCAAATCCGGAGTCACCAGGCCCCCTTCCGGAAAATCCGCGCTGAAGGTCAGATGCTTTGCGCCCTCAAAATTTTGTTTCATTTTGTCCACCTTCCCACAGGCAATTTCATAGGCCATCTTCCCCAATAACAGGCGCTGGTAGGGATAGTCCGTCGTCACCGCCTGGATGACGCACTCCCCTCCGCGTACGGGGTCTCCGGCCTGATTCCCGCTGCGGGCGCTGGTGGCGGTCATGCGTCCGCCAACGACTTCCTTGTATTCGTCCAGGACCACAGGGGTGGCGACGATGGATCTTCCCGCCCAATCGGTACGGAAGGGGCCAGGCTCCACGATGAGGACCTTTATTCCCAGGGGTGCCACTTCAACGGAAAGGGCTTCCGAAAAGCCTTCCAGGGCGAACTTGGAGGCATGATAATACCCGGAGGCGGCAAAGCCGACGAGGCCGCCGATGGAGGAATAATTCACGATATGTCCCTGCCGGTGTCGCCTCATGCCGGGCAGCGCTGCCTGGATCGTGTTGACGATCCCGAAGAAATTGGTTTCCATTTGGGCCCTGATCTTGGATTCTTCCCCTTCCTCGATGCTGGTCAGGTAGCCATAACCGGCGTTGTTGACCAATACATCGATCTGGCCGAAGTGATCCTCGGCCTGGGCAATGGCAGCCCAAACCCTGCCCCTGTCGGTTACGTCCAGGGCCAGGGCGAGCGCCCTGTCTTCATGTCCCTTGGTGAGATCCCGGATCGTATCCAGGCGGCGTGCGGTCACCACAGCCCTCCAGCCTTTTTCAAGGACCAGTTTCGCCAATTCCCGGCCTAAGCCGGTCGAGCATCCGGTAATAAACCAGACGGGTGTTTGCGTGTTATTCATAGACACAAAGGTAGCCGCTCCGGACGCCCGGCGTTTGCGCAATTCAATCCATTTGTTGTAAAAATCAAACAACCCTGAATTCCGTGGGTCGCATCCGGGTGTGCTTGCGGAAGAAGTTATTGAAGTGCGCGGGCTCTTCGAATCCAAGCCCATAGGCCACCTCCGAGACGTTCCAGTCGGTGTGTCTCAGGAGGGCTTTGGCTTCCTGGACAAGGCGTTCGGCGATCAGGATGGTAGTCGTCTTCCCCGTGACCTCCTTCAGGGCCCGGTTCAGGTGGTTGACGTGGACCGACAACTGACCCGCGAAATCCGAGGCCTTGCGCAGGCGGACCTGCTGGCGGGGAGACTCGATGGGGAACTGCCTTTCGAGGAGCTCTACGAACAAGGTGGAGATGCGCGTGCTGGCGCTGGGGTGCTGTACCTGCTTCATGACCGGGTCCATCTTTTGGGCGAAATGGATCAGCTCGAATACGTAGTTCCGCAGCGCATCATATTTATAAGCGTATTCGGAGCCAATCTCTTGCTGCATCCGGGAGAATACATACCTGACCGAGGCGGTCTGTTCCTCATCGAGCAGAAATACCGGATAGCCGCCCGGCCGGAATACCGGCAACTCTTGCAGGCGCCCGCTGCCGCTCATGAAGGAGTCGGTGAATATGCAGAAATAGCCAGATTGTTCAGGGCTGATGAATTCACACTGGTAGGGTACCTGGGGGCTGGCGAAAAACAGGGCATTTCCATCCACCTCTATACTCTTATCCGCATAGTGTATGTGGCTTTTGCCCACCATGAGGGCGATTTTATAAAAATCCCGGCGGCTGTATTGCGCGGGTTTGGCGTTGCATCCGGCGAAGACCTCCCGGTTGAACACATTGAAGTGACCGATTTCATTTTGAAAATTCGTGGGGACCCAGGAAAGCTTGTTCCTGTAAAAGGATTCCAGTGTTTCTGTCGTAGGCATGATCGAAGTTACGAAAATCAAACGTACATTTATACAAAACCCCTTCACTGCATGCGCAACGTATTACTATTCTGCGTCCTCATTCTCCCCCTGGCGACCTCCGCCCAGCAGCCCAAAGTCAACCACGTCACCGTTTGGGTAACGGACCTGGGCAGGGCTTCCCGCTTTTATAAAGAGGTGATGGAATTCGATACGATCCCCGAGCCCTTTCACGACGGTAAACATACGTGGTTTCGGATCGGAGACCACCAGGAGTTGCACGTCGTTTCGGGCGCTGCTTCAGACATTCCCCACGGAGTGGAAGTCCATATGGCCTTCACCGTGCCGGACTTGTCGAAATTCATGATTCATTTGGATGAAGAAGGGGTGGCCTATGGGGGCTTTAACGCAAAAGACCGCAAACCAACCACCCGGCCGGATGGTGTCAACCAGATTTATTTTCAGGATCCGGACGGATACTGGATCGAGGTAAACAACGACCGCTTTTAATATGTCTATCGTCGATATTATTGGCTGGGCCGGGTCCGCCCTGGTCGTCGTTGCCTATGCACTCAATATGTTTGGCCGCATGGCGGCCAATAGCCTTACCTACTACATGCTGAACATTATTGGCAGTGCATGTTTGATTATCAATACTCTATATCATAATGCGGTCCCATCGGCCGTTGTCAATATGATCTGGGTCGCCCTTGCCGTTTGGGCTATGGTTCGCCCCGCCATCCAGCGTCGTGGCTCCGACAAGAAGCAGATTTAATCATTTGATTAAAAAATTTGTTTAAATCAAGAAAACAACTCTATCTTTGACCCATGGACAGTGAGTTATCCACCGAGGAGAAAATAAAAGAGGCGGCACGGAAATTATTCACGCAGAAAGGCTTTGCAGCCACGCGCACCCGGGACATTGCCGAGGAAGCGGGCATCAACCTGGCTTTGCTCAATTATTACTTTAGGAATAAACAGAAGCTCTTCGACATCATCATGCTGGAAAACATCCAGTTGTTCCTGGGCGTCCTTTTACAAAAACTAGAAGGGGAAAAGCGGAGTCTCGAGGAGTTATTAAAATTCATGGCCGAGAATTATATCGACATGCTTCTCAAAAATCCCGACCTGCCCTTTTTTGTGCTCAGCGCCTTCCAGTCCGGCGAAGCAGTGGAAGACCAGCAGGGGATATTTTTCGAGCGGATCTCAACGGTGAGGGATACTTTCATTGCCCGCCTTGGGGAGCAGATCCAACAAGGACATCTCAAGAGCGTGCATCCCCTGCAATTCATGGCGAACCTGATGGGGATGATTATTTTTCCCTTCATCGCCAACCGGCTGATGAAGGATCGCTTCCACCTAAGCGACGAAGCCTTCGCGACGCTAATGGAAGAACGCAAAAAACTCATCCCCCAATGGATGATGAAGACCTTGCAATAGGATTTTTTTTGCCCTGCCATTAATCAAATGATTAAATCAAAATATTAAAACTAACGCCATGCGGAGACTCTTATACATCCTGGCCCTGTTTTCGACAAAAGCGCCACAAGCGCAAAAGCCCCTAACCATCCAGGAGTGCTATACGCTCGCTGAAACCAATTATCCCCTGACCCGCCAAAGAGGACTCATCGCCCGTACCGAATCTTTCACCATCGACAACCTGTCGAAGGGTGTCTATCCCCAGCTCGCGGTGAGTGGTTCGGGAACGTATCAATCCGCCGTCACCAGCATTTCCGTCCCCGGTTTCAATATCCCCACGGTCTCCAAGGATCAGTATAAGATATATGGTGAGGTGGATCAAACCCTGACCGATTTCGGCATCAACCACCAAAAGAAAGTGATCAGCCGTACGGATGCCGCCATTCAGGAGGAAAATCTCAATACCCAACTGTACGCGCTGAAAGACCGCGTCAACCAGTTGTTTTTCGGAATCCTATTGATCGATGGCCAACTGGAACAAAACGAACTGTCCAAAGCCAACATCCAAACGGGCATCGATAAGGTGCAGGCTTCCATAAATAACGGCACGGACTTCAAGAGCAGCCTGAACAAGCTGCAGGCGCAACTACTCACGACGGACCAGCATTCCATCGAATTGCGCGCCAGTCGGAAAGCATACACCGATATGCTGAGCCTGTTCATCGACGAGCCCCTGGACGACAGTAGCCGCCTGGAAACGCCCGAGGCGCCGGGCCTGAACGATTCCATCACCCGCCCGGAGCTGACATCTTACGACCTGCAGGTCCAGTCCTACCGCGACCAGATCAAGCTGACCCGGCTCAGCCTTTTCCCCACCCTCAGTGCTTTCTTTCAGGGTGGCTACGGTAAACCAAGCCCGGTGAACCTCCTCTCCGTCGACTGGTCTCCATACTACATTACCGGCGTCCGCCTCAACTGGAGTATCGGGGGATTGTACACCTATCGGAAAGACCGCCTCACCAGCCTGAACAACGAAGAAATGACCCTCGCTGACCGAAGCACCTTCCTCTTCAATACCCAGTTGACGTTGCGCCAGGAAAGCGCCGATGTGCGCAAATACAGGACCTTGCTCGCCTCGGACGAAGACATCATCCGTCTCCGGGAATCGGTGACAAAAACGTCCTCCGCCCAATTGGCAAACGGCGTCCTCAGCGCCAATGACTATCTACTGGATGTGAACGCCGAGACCCAGGCCAGGCAGGACAGGGTCGTCCATAAAATACAAATGCTCATATCCCAATACGATCACAAAACCACCTCAGGCAATTAAACCGACACACCATGAAAAAATTCTTCGCAATAGCAGCGCTCGCCATCGGATGCAACAATCACAAACTCCAAACCGACGCCTCCGGTGTGTTTGAATCGGACGAGGTCATCGTATCGGCGGAGCAAAACGGCAAGATCCTTTCCCTGAACCTCCAGGAAGGCGACTCCCTGAGACAAGGCGCCGTCATCGGACAAATCGACGTCAAGGGTATATTGCTGCAAAAAGAACAGGTCCAGGCTTCGATCCAGGCACTGAGTGAAAAAACTACGAACCCCCAACCCCAAAGCCAGCTCGTCGAGAGCCAGCTCGCCGTTACCCAGGCTCAGCTCGCCCAGCAATACCGGGAAAGGACCCGGACCCAAAACCTCCTGAAGGCCGACGCGGCTACGCAGAAGCAACTCGACGACATCAACGCCCAGATCGATCAGTTGGAAAAACAAGTGGCCGTCTACCAGCGGCAAATACAATTGGACCGTTCCAATATCGCGACGCAGAACCGCACCATCTTCAGTGAAAAGAACCCCATGGAAAAATCGGCGGCCCAATACCAGGACCAGATCGACAAAGGGCAAATCGTTAATCCCCTCGGCGGAACGGTGCTCACGAAATACGCCCTGACGGGTGAAATGGCAACGGTAGGAAAAGCGCTGTACAAGATCGCCAACCTGGATACCATCACCTTACGCGCGTATATCACGGGATCCCAGCTCACCGCGGTCCGCCTGGGCCAGCCCGTCAAGGTGTATGCCGACAAAGGGACTTCGGAGTACACCGAATACCCGGGAACCGTTTCCTGGATTTCCGACAAAGCCGAATTTACCCCCAAAACCATACAGACCAAGGAAGAGCGTGCCAACCTCGTGTACGCGGTGAAGATCCGCGTAAAGAATGATGGATTCCTCAAGCTGGGCATGTACGGAGAAGTCAAATTCTAAGACCATGATCGAACTGGAACACATCACCAAGACGTTCAACAAGGGAACCGTGAAGGCGGTGGAAGACATCAGTTTCACCGTAGACGAGGGGGCGCTGTTCGGACTGATCGGGCCCGATGGGGCGGGAAAAACAACCCTTTTCCGCATCCTCACCACCCTCCTCTTGCCCGACAGTGGGAACGCCAGGGTCGACAATTTGGACATTCGGAAGGACTATGCGCAAATCCGCGGGCGCGTGGGTTACATGCCGGGTAAATTCAGCTTGTACCAGGATTTGACCATCGCGGAAAACATCCATTTTTTC
>Ga0210391_10005613_pt1 | contig 10317 bp, 8 predicted proteins | sample IncBWC12OmetaG_FD_160573 | JGI IMG/M metagenome (GOLD analysis project Ga0210391, IMG submission 160573) | Forest soil microbial communities from Barre Woods Harvard Forest LTER site, Petersham, Massachusetts, United States - Inc-BW-C-12-O ...
ACTTCCAACGTCAACTCCGCCACGATCAGCATCATCGAACAAATGTCCCCGCCCAGCGGAGGATTGAATCCCCCCGGAGGCCCGCGTCAAACCTGGGAAGTGACGAACGTCCCGGCCGGCCGCGGAGCCGAAGGCTTCGACATCTCGCCCGATGGAAAAGAAATTTGGGCCGCCAACGCCCGCGACGCCACCGTCACTATCATCGATGTCGCCACCAAGAAGGCCACCGAAACTTTTCCCATCCCGGTGAAGGGCGCCAATCGTCTGAAGTTCACGCCCGATGGCAAGCGCGTCCTGGTCTCCGGCTTAGGCGCTCGCGACAGCGACGCCAGCCTCGTTGTGATCGACGCCGCCACGCACAACGAAGTGAAGCAACTAAATCTGGGCGGTGGCGCCGCTGGAATACTCATTGCTCCCGACGGTTCTCGCGCCTACGTAGCCGTCAGTTCCGCCGACAAAATCGCGGTCGTAGATTTAAAGACCCTGGAAGTCACCGGCGAAATCAATGCCGGCAAACAGCCTGACGGGCTGGCCTGGGCCATGCATCCGTAAGTGGATGCCACAGTCCTCATCTCCGCGGGCGTCAACCTGTCTCTGACGACGCTAGCCCATGCCGCTACATATTTTGGGGAGTAGAATCGATGGTTATGCACGTGGATTCGGCCGTCTCGGCGGATTCCAGATTGGAGTCGTCATGCCAGACGCTGACAATCCGGCTGCGGACGCGCAGCCGAATCCTCGTCCGAGCCCAAACGAGAAGCTGGTGAAGGTATTTGACTCGGAAGACGAATCGGAGGCTCTGGTGGTGAAGGGGTTGCTCGAATCGGCGGGCATCGACAGTGATCTCGCGTCGGCATCTCTGCTGCAGGATGCGTTTCCGGGCATGGGCGGAATGGTGATCCTGGTGCGCGAAGAAGATGCGGAAGAAGCGCAGCGCCTGATCACGGAGCAGCGCCGCTCATTCACTGAATCATCGCCTGAGGATGATGTGACCGAGGATGACGTGACCGCGGAGATTCCGATTATTGAAGAGCCGCCACAGAAGGGGTGACGGAATGGCCGTCAAGATAGAAGGTGATGGCGCCGTCGAGATCGGTGCGGTAGACGCGGGCTCCCGCGTCGGCGAGGCGGCCGAGAATTTCGGTGCGGGGCAGACCGAAAGAATTTCCTGATCCTACTGAAATGATGGCGAACTGCGGCCGGGCGGAAGCGACCAGTTCGGGTGTGGTGGCGTTGTTGCTGCCGTGGTGGCCGACCTTGATGAGATTCGCGCTGGGATGATGCAGCGCAGCCACGCGACGTTCGACTTGCTTCTCGGCGTCTCCCTCCAGCAGAACTGAAGAATCGGCGAAGCTTACGCGCAGCACCATGGAATCGTTGTTCTGGGGCTTGGCGCCGACGGGCGAGTCGCGGGGGGGGAACAGGACCTCGACTGTCGCTCCGCCAAGGTTGAATACATCTCCCTCCCAGTGGCGGACGACTTTGATGCCGAGCATTTGCGCCGTAGAGATCACATTTTCGAGAGCTTGACTCGGCGGAAGTAAGCCTACCCACAATTCCTTTGGCTTGAAATTCTTGAGGACGGCGATCATGCCGCCGATGTGGTCGGAGTGGCCGTGGGTGATGGCGACGGCGTCGAGGCGAGAGATGCCGCGCGTCCAGAGGTAGGGTGAGACGACGTCTTCACCGAAGTCGAGTTGTGAGCCGCCGGGACCGATGGGGCCTCCGGCGTCGACGAGCAGGGTGCGGCCTTGCGGCGTGATTAGGAGGGTGGAATCGCCTTCACCGACGTCGATAGAAGTGACTTCCAATACGCCGGGGTGCACGCGGGGCATCGCGGGGATGAATGCGAGCGCGAGCGAGGCCGCGAGAACGGCGGCTAGTCCGCAGGCGGCGAATGCAGCGCGACGGCGTGCCACATACATGGCCAGCACAAGCGCGGCCGCGGCGAAGCTTATGACGAGGATCGACGGCACCGGAACACGCAGATCGGCTACTCGCAGCCCGCCGAGTCCGCGAACGGCTCCGGTGATGCCGTGGAGGGCGAAGGTGGTCAGCAGCACCGGCACTTTGGCCAGCCAGGGCGAGATGGAACCAAGCAGCAGCGCGGCGGCGGCGGCGGGCATCATGAGCTGGGTTAACGGGACGACGATCAGGTTCGAGGGCAATCCGATGCTGGTAGCACGATGGAAGTAGTACGCCATAGGCAGGGCGAGGCCCATTTGCATGACGAAAGAAATGAAGATCAACTCCCACGCGGCCAGACAGAAACGTGCGGCCCCGCGGACGAGGCGGGCTGACCATTTTTCTCCCACGAAATGCGCGAGGCGGGCCGCGATGAATTGCAAGTCTACGCGCAGCTGGGCTATGCGCGGCGGGAGTAGGGCCGCATAGTCGTTGGAATCCCAATTAGCGAGGGCCTGCTTTTGCAGTTGCGAGGTGCGCTGCAGAATCGGAATGCCGATGGCGGCCACGATCAGCACGCAGACGAAAGTCATCTGAAAGCTGGCGGTGAAGAGCTGACGCGGGTCGAAGACGAGCAAGCCCAGCGCGGCCGCGCCCACGGCGTTGACCATGGCGCGATCGCGGTACAGCAGGCGCGTGCATAAGTAAATGGCGCACATCAGCGTGGCACGCCAGACTGGGGCGCCGACCTCAGTGATCAAGGCATAAGCGACGCAGAATGCAACCGTCAGCAGCGTGGCGGGAATGTCGCCGAGACGCAGGCGGCGCAGCGTCCAGAAAGTCACAAAGGCGAGGATGGTGACGTTCATCCCGGAGACGACAAGGACATGGTAAGTGCCGGAGCGCTGGAAGTCGGTGCGGGTGTCGCGGTCGATGAAGGACTCTTCGCCGATGACCATGGCATCGATGAGGGCGGCTTCGCGTGGAGGCCAGAGTTCGTGGACCTTGGCGACGACGGCGCGGTGCAGGCGGCTGCGCCAGAGGGCGAGGCGGCTGCCGCTAAAGCCGGGAAGGCGCTCAACATTTTCTATTTTGGCGGAGCCGAGGGCCGCGATGCCGTGGTCGGCCAGATAGCCTTGATAGTCGAACGCTCCGGGATTGCGGAAATTGTGCGGGAGCTTGAGCTTGGCCGAGAAGCGGATGCGCTCGCCGTAGTGGAAGAGCGGCAGGGCCGTGGTGGTCGCGCTGGCGCCGGAGGTTTCTTCTGGGGCTGCATCGTTCGCGACTACATCGTGCGGGCGTGGACTATAAATGCTCAGGCGGATGCCGGAATGTACGGGTTCGCCGTGGCCCGGCTCGATCTGCAGTTCTTCCGTTTCGACGTCGACCGTCTGTCTGACTTCGTTGAAGCTGCCCTGCTGGAGGCGGCCGTCGCGCGTAACGTGGGCAGTGATCTGGAGTTCTTCGCGGTCGGCGTAAGGTTGAATGCTGGTGTCGATGCGAGGCTCGCCTGTGCGGGATTGCATGTGGAGGGCGCCGGCGAGGGATAATGCGCTTAGCGCTAACGTCCACGCCATGGCCGAGCGGCGTTGAGCGAAGTAGGCCGCGGCTAATAAGAACCCCGCCCCGGCAACCATCCACCAGAGGGCGGGGCGCCACAGGTAGGCTCCGGCGACGATGCCTGAGGAATAAGCGATCGCAGCCCAGAGCATAGGTTGGCGCGAGGCTTTCAGATGGAACGCGGGAACCCATGCGGGAGTGGACGGCGGGATTATGGGTGCGGGCTGCATGCGCGAATTTCAGACGGAGCTGGGAGATTTCAGGCGAACGATCTGAAAGAGATCAAGCGAACTTGGTCTGGCGTTCCCTCAGAGGCTAAAGCCGACGACGATCTTTGCGGCTCTTACGGCCCGACTGAAGTCGGGCCCTTCCCGGGGCGCCCGTTAGTTCCGGACCAGCTACTCCAATCAGCTAGTTTCGAATCAGGTGCACAACGCTTTCCAGGTGGTAGGTCTGGGGAAACAAGTCCACCAAGTGCAGTTGCTCGACGCGATATCCTGCGGCGAGCAAGGGCACGAGATCGCGCGCCAGCGTTGCCGGATCACACGACACGTAAGTTAGGCGCTCGGCGGCCAAGGTGGCCAATGATTGCGCCACGCTTTCCCCCAGGCCGCTGCGGGGCGGGTCCACGACTACCAGGTCCGGCTTATTCGAGATATGAGATGCTGGCGAGGCTTGGGTTCGTGCGCCCCTGCCAACTCGCCCCGTTTTCTCCCCTCCGGCCAGGTATTGCTCTGCCGTGGCCTGGATGGTTTCTCCATTCGGGGGTTGATTGTAGGTAAGATCGGCTGTGGATGTCTGTGACGTCTCTACGGAAATTACGTGAAAAAAGCCACTCAGGGCTGTGGAAAACAGGCCCACGCCGGCGTAAAGGTCGAGAGCCAGCTTGCCGGACTGGCCGGCGGTGACGATTTTTACCAGTTCGTCGGTCAAATGGCGGTTGGTTTGAAAGAACGATCCCGCACTGACGCGGTAAGCCGATCGCTGCGTTTGATAAGTGAGGTAGGCGGCGCCGACAGTGACCAGAACTTCTGGCGTGCCCGCCTTCCGGTCGCCGGGATTGGGTTCGCGGAATGCTGTGACCCCGACAATCTCGGGCATTGCAGCGAGCAGGTCTTCGGCCCAGCCGCGTACGGCGGCACGGCGAGCTGTGCCGGCACAGCCAACGTCTACCAGCAGTTGCGTGTCGTCGGCATTGGCGAAAAACTCGACTTCGCGCACTCCTGGGGGAACCTTGCCGGCGCGTCCGCTCTGCCATAGAGATGCGATGCCACGGTTGATCAGGGGCGAGCTGATCGGGCACTCTTCGACCGGCAGGAGTTCGTGCGACGCCAACTTGAAATATCCGGCGCCGAAGATGGGGCCGGCCTGCCCTTGCTCGTTTCGAATCTGCAGACGCGAGCGGTTGCGATAGTTCCAGGGCGGCGAAGGGTGGACTTCGATATCGAACGGCAAGTCGAGCTTCGCGATGCGGCGCAGATTTTCGCGCAGGATTTCTTTCTTGATTTCCAGCTGATGCTCATAGGTGGCGTGCTGGTAGCTGCATCCGCCGCAGCGGGTGAAATAGGGGCACGCGGGCTGTATGCGCTGCGGAGAAGGCTCGACAACGGCGTCAACCCGCGCCCGCGCGAAGCCAGACTTCTGTTCGGTGAGGGTAGCATCGATTTTTTCTCCGGCCAGTACGAAAGGGACGAACACGGCCTTGCCGCGACCGCGGCCTTCATCGCTGCCAATGGAATCGGCGGCAGAGGCGCCAGCGGCAGGAAGACGGGCCAGGCCGTCGCCCCCGTAGATCAGCTTTTCGATTGTAAGGAGCAAGAGTTGATTCTACGGCATGCGAATCGAACCACACCTTCGTGTAGTTGCATTCTTCCTCAATTGCGAGAGAATGCCGCTAACCGTCGCAACGCTCCAGCCGCGTCGCGTCATCCAAAACTAGTAGACGACAAAAGGGAACCCATGAACATCCATCAGCAGCCCGAAGGCGGACCGTACCACCCACTACCCGAGCAATCCCTCCGCGAGCGCGAAGAGGAAGCCCGCAAAATCCGCCGCCTGCAACTGATGATCAGCATGGTCATGTCCGTCATCAGCCAGGACCCCAACCTCACCGTCGAAGAAGCCTCAGAACTCGCCGCCGGGGCCAAACGCGCCGCCCTCGCCATGTTCCCCGACAAAGAACTCGCCTACGACCTCCTCTACAAACCCCGCCTGCAACGCCTGATGAAGGAACGCTTCCGCCTGCAGTAGGGCCGGCGCTACCACCAAGACTTACGTTTGCTCATCGCCTTCACCTGGCTCTCGAGCCCGCAGAATTCGCGCCATGAGGCAGTCGTGAGGATGCACTCGTCCGTGCCAGGTGCAGGATTCTTCCTCACGAAATCCTCCGCGAGCGCGTTGCAGGCTCTCACGTAGCCGGGCCAGTACCTCTCGTCTTCTGGGCTTTTCAAATGTTGATCATAGGTTGACACATTAAGACCCGGAAAGACCTCGAGGCCCAATACGGCTATTCCGGACGAGGAGCAGGACTGAATAATTTTCAACGCGCGGCCGAGGGTGAAGACAAACTCGCCATTCGGCATTCTGCGCAACGCAGCAGACTCCACAGCGGGAACCATTTCAAGATCACTCATAACACCAACCGCGAACAACAATCCATCTTACTCATCCACTACCGAATTCCGAAGCGTCCCCACTCCCTCGACTGTCACCTCCACCACATCCCCCGCCACCAGCGGGCCCACGCCCGCCGGCGTCCCGCTCGGAATTAAATCTCCGGGGAACAAAGTCATGGCCTGTGCTATATGCCGAATCACCACATCCAGCGCAAAAATAAGATCGCGGGTGTTGCCGTCCTGCTTGATCTCGCCATTCACGCGCGTCTGTACACCCACCCCCGCCCACGGATCGATCTCATCCGTCACCACCGGCCCCACCGGACAAAACGTGTCGAACCCCTTGGCTCGCGACCACTGCCCATCTTTCGTTTGCAGGTCGCGCGCCGTCACGTCATTCACGCACGTGTAGCCCAAAATGTATTGCCGGATGTCCGCATCCGCCGCCGGCTGGTAACACGTCTTGCCAATCACCACGCCCAGCTCGCCTTCGTAATGGACGTTCTGCGAAATCTTCGGACGCCGCACCACTCCACCCGGTGACAACAGCGCCGAAGTGGCCTTCAGAAAAATCAGCGGCTCCTGCGGCACGTCATGTCCCAACTCAGCCGCATGCTCGCGATAATTCCGCCCGATGCACACAATCTTCGACGGCCGCACCGGCGGCAGCAGCGCCGCCTCCTCCAGCGGAATCGCCTCAATCTTGCGCGTGCGCAAACTTTCCATGTCACCGTCAGCTTCTTCAGGAGCGTTGAGCAGCACGCGCACAATCGCATCCCGCCCGCCAACGGACTCGACCAGCCCGTACTGGGCCTGGCCATTGAATTGAAATCGGCAATATTTCATCGCCTCCTATCTAACCATATCCGCAGAATCTGCGACGCAAAGAAGGGAAATATTTTCTGATGGATCCGGCAGTGTCAAGCCCACTGCCTCTGACCGGAAGACAAGATTCGCAGCACTACACCGCTTAGGTTCGTATCAGGGCATCGCTTCATCGATGCCGCAAAAGCTCTCCGTTGAGGGGTTCCGGCTTTAGCCGCTGCGGCGCTATTCCTCAGCCCGCAGCATCCCTAAGGCACACTCTCCCCCGCCTCCTCCGACCGCGCACTCTCATTCCCCCGCACATCCACCGCCGAAACTGAATAAAAATAACGTTTCCCCGCAACCACATTCTCATCCCTATACGCCGGAGTTTTCACCAGCCCCAAATTCACCTTCACCGCCGCCGTCCCCTCTTCGCGCCGATAAATGTTGTACCCATCCAGATCGATATCCGCCACCGGAGCCCATACCAGATCGATAAACAATTTCTGCCCCGGCCCAGAAAACACCGCCTGAACTCCAGACGGAACCGCCGGCGGAAACACATCGTCCGCGAAAACCTTTACCTCAGGCGAATCGTCGCCTTCGATCCGCAAGACACCCTGCTTGTCCTGAGCAATGACCGTAACCGTCTCGACACGATATTCGTAAGTCTTCTCCCACTCGATATTCGAATCCGTAAACTCCAACTCGCCAGTGCCCGCCGCGGGAATTTCCCCCACAGCCGTTTCCCGCTGACTACCCTCCAGCCGTCGATAAATTCGATAAACGTAACGGATCGCTGCTTCAGAACTTTCCGGCTTGGCGTCGTTCGTCCACCTCAGTTCAACTCCGCCGCCCGTCACTCGGGCCGCAAAATCTAGGGGAGGAGGAAGCGTACCCGCCAGCGAAACCCGCACCTGATTCGAAAGCCCAGCCCCACGACCATCCGTATTGAGCACTTCAACGCCGTAGGTAATGAAGCCGGAGGGATTGTCGCTCTCGAGTTGCGCAGGCAGGGAATCAGTGTAGGATCCCAAAACTTTCAGTTTTGAAGGTTTGCTCGAGGTCGAACTTTTTGGCGGAATCGAATTCGTTTGCGCAACCAAATCCGCCTGCGCAGGCGCTTCCCCCACAGGAACGCCGCACTGCGTCAACTTCGGATCGAGTCCCCGGCAGATTCGCGTCGGGCCCAGACTTCGAATCGTCTTCCGATCCGTCGTAACGCCAGGAACGGTCCAGGAAAGAATCACGCGATCGCCCTTGCGCGTCGCTTGAAGATCGGTGGGCGGCTTCGGCAACTCCAGCGACGGAGGCAGCGGCGGCCCCACTGTCGCACACGCCGTGAACATGATTGCGATGATCGGCAGCGCACCCAGAGCCGACAGCAGCCTTGGCGGGAAGCGTCTCATGCAGAAGAAACAGACTACCAGAGCCCGTGCCCACACAAGCATATCTGGACTACAGAGTTGAATTTCCCTACAGAATGTACCGCGACAAATCCTGATCCTTCACAATGTCGGTCAGCATCTTGCGCACATATTCCGCGTCAATCGTAACGTGCTCGCCCTTTTTCTCCGGCGCAGAGAAGCTCAACTCGTCCAAAACACGCTCCATGATGGTATGCAGCCGCCGCGCCCCAATGTTTTCCGTGCTCTCGTTCACACGGAAAGCGAAGTGCGCAATCTCATCCAGCGCCTCTTTGGTGAACTCCAGCTTTACGCCTTCAGTCTCGAGCAAGGCCGTGTACTGCTTCACCAGCGACGACTTGGGCTCGGTCAAAATCCGCACGAAGTCTTCCATGGTCAGCGACTGCAATTCCACGCGAATCGGAAACCGTCCCTGCAGTTCGGGAATCAGATCGCTCGGCTTGGAAACGTGAAACGCACCGGCGGCAATAAACAAAATGTGGTCCGTACGCACCATCCCATACCGCGTATTGACCGTCGTCCCTTCCACAATCGGCAGAATGTCGCGCTGCACACCTTCCCGCGAAACGTCCGGTCCATGCCCGCCTTCGCGCCCGGCGATCTTGTCGATCTCATCGAGAAATACAATCCCAGAATTCTCCACGCGGTCAATCGCCATGCGCGTGACCTGGTCCATATCAATCAGCCGCTGCTCTTCTTCCTGAATCAGATATTCGAAGGCTTCGTTCACCTTCATCTTCCGCTTCTTGGTGCGCTGCCCGAAGATGTTCGGCAACATATCTTTAATGTTGACGTCCATCTCTTCCACGCCCTGATTCGTCAGAATTTCAAACGACGGAAAATTCCGTTCGCGCACGTCAATCTCGACCGTGCGGTCGTCGAGTTTTCCCTCGCGCAGTTGCTGCCGGAGTTTTTCGCGAGTGCGGTTTGACGAAGATGCCGACTCCGTCAATGAGGTGCTCCCATCCAGCACCACGCCGCCAGCGGTCGTTGAACTCCCATCCGGCCGAGGCGCGGGCGTCGGCGGCAGCAGAATATCCAGCAGCCGCTCTTCTGCGTTCAGTTCAGCCTTGTCGGCAACGTCTTCCAGCTTTTCTTCACGCACGTTGTCGATCGCGATCTCCACCAGATCGCGCACCATCGACTCCACGTCACGCCCGACATAACCAACCTCGGTGAACTTCGACGCCTCTACTTTCAGGAACGGAGAATTCGCCAGCTTCGCCAGCCGCCGCGCAATCTCGGTCTTACCCACGCCGGTCGGCCCAATCATGATGATGTTCTTCGGAATGATCTCCTCGGCAAGCTCCGGAGTGAGCTTCTGCCGCCGCATGCGATTGCGCAGCGCAATAGCCACGGCGCGCTTGGCGTCCTTCTGGCCAATCACATGTTTGTCGAGCTCGACAACGATCTCGCGCGGAGTCAGTTCATCCAGCGCAAGCTGTTCTTCTTCGGCAGTAGAGGGAAGATAGATGGCCATAAAATTCAGGGTCTAGGGGTCAGGGACTAGGGCGAATGTTTTCTCTTTTTTGCTAGTCCCTAACCCCTAGCCCCTGACCCCTTCTCCTACAGTTCCTCAATCGTTACCTGGTCATTCGTATAGATGCACATCTTGCCCGCAATCTTCATCGCTTCTTCGGCGATCTGCCGGGCAGAAAGTTGCGTATGATCGGCCAGCGTCTGGGCCGCAGCCTGTGCGTAAGGTCCGCCGCTGCCGATGGCCGCGACCGCGCCGTCGGGCTCAATCACATCTCCCTGCCCGCTCAGCAGAAAGGTCTGCTCCTTGTCGCACACCAGCAACAACGCCTCCAGATGCCGCAGGAATTTGTCAGTACGCCAGTCGCGCGCCAACTCGACTGCGCCCCGCCCCAGGTTCCCGTGATACTGCTCGAGTTTCGCCTCAAACCGGCTGAACAGAGTGAACGCATCCGCGGTCGACCCCGCAAATCCGGCCAGAATCTTGTCGTTGTACAATCGCCGGATCTTTTTAGCCGTATGCTTGA
>Ga0210391_10005616_pt1 | contig 10316 bp, 6 predicted proteins | sample IncBWC12OmetaG_FD_160573 | JGI IMG/M metagenome (GOLD analysis project Ga0210391, IMG submission 160573) | Forest soil microbial communities from Barre Woods Harvard Forest LTER site, Petersham, Massachusetts, United States - Inc-BW-C-12-O ...
CTGGTGTAGTCTTTTGGGACAGTCAGACTCGGAGGTACTCTCGGTGATACATGGCAACTAGCAACTCTGCGGGAAATAACTGGGCGCTTATGAACTGCTCGCAGTTGCTCACGCTTGCCGGCCCGATGCGTGTCCGCACGAGGGCGGAAATGCGCGAGCTTTCGATCCTTCCAGACGGCGCCATGCTCATCCGCGACGGCAAAATCGTGGCCGTCGGCAGCCGCGACCACATTGAAGGGCTACTCGACAGCCAGACACAGATCATCGACGCCGGGGGTCGAGTGGTTACCCCCGGTTTTGTGGATGCACACACTCATCTCGTCTTCGCCGGCAATCGCGCGGACGAGTTTGAGTTGCGCTGCACGGGCACGACTTATCAGGAAATAGCCCGGCAAGGGGGAGGCATCCTCTCCACTGTCCGCCGGACCCGCGCGGCCAAAGAGGAGGATCTGCTGGCCACCGCACAGAAGCATGCGTCATGGTTTCTGCGTGGCGGTACGACGACGATTGAAGCGAAATCCGGATATGGGCTGAGCCTGGATGCGGAGACGAAGATCCTGCGCGTGGTGCAGCAGACAGCAGAGACGACTCCGCTGCGCTGCGTGCCTACCTTTCTCGGCGCGCACGAGGTTCCAGAGGAGTTTGTTGGCCGTACGGATGCCTATGTTGATCTGGTCATCGAGGAGATGCTTCCTTTTGTGGCCAGAGAGAAACTCGCCCGCTTCTGCGATGTATTCTGCGAACACCACATTTTCGACCAGCAGGCGGCACGGCGCATTCTCGATGCGGCAAGGCGCCTGGGGCTTGCTCTACGCATCCACGCCGACCAGTTCAGCTGCTCGGGCGGCGCCATGCTGGCAGCGAGTCTACGCGCTGTGACCGCCGATCACCTGGAGCACACCGATGATGCTTCGATTGCTGCTCTTGCCGCAGCGGATGTCCAGCCGGTCCTCTTACCCGGTTCTGTATATTCGATTGGCTCACGGCACTATCCGCCTGCCCGAGCCATGATCGATGCCGGGCTTGCCGTGGTGTTGGCCACTGACTTCAATCCCGGCTCTTCGCCCATCGCCTCGATGCCCGTCGTATTGTCGCTGGCCTGCACACAAATGAAGATGACCCCGGCGGAAGGTCTCACCGCCGCCACCATCAACGCGGCGTGGAGCTTAGGTTTGGCAGACAAGGTTGGCTCGCTCGAGCCTGGCAAATCCGCCGACTTTGTGATTCACGAAGGCAGCGATTACCGAGAGATCCCCTATTACCTGGGCACGCAACGACCCGCGATGGTGTTCGCCCGGGGAGAGCGCGTCGCATAGCTGGTAATATTCTGACGTTCTCTCCACGAGGGTTGGCCAGGACTCATGATGCGCAGATTCGCAAAGCTATGGTGGCTGGCCACCGTGCTTCCAGGACTTTTCGCAACGCACGCCCGCGGGGCGGACTACCCATTCCAGGATCGGTCCCTCGCAATCGATCAGCGCGTCAACGATCTGGTGCGTCGTATGACGGCGAAGGAAAAAATTTCGCAGATGAGCATGACCGCGGCGGCTATTCCGCGGTTGGGTATTCCCGAATACACCTGGTGGAACGAGGGCTTGCATGGCATTGCGCGCTCCGGCTACGCAACAGTCTTTCCTCAAGCCATTGGCCTCGCGGCAACCTGGGATACCGGCCTCCTGCATTCGGTGGGTGACACCATCGCCACCGAAGCGCGCGCGAAATACTCCGATGCGATCGCACATGGGAATCACAGCATCTATTTCGGTCTAACCATCTGGTCGCCGAATATCAACATTTTTCGCGACCCGCGATGGGGTCGAGGACAGGAGACCTACGGTGAAGATCCTTACTTAACATCGCGCATGGGGTTGGCCTTCGTCACCGGACTGCAGGGGAACGACCCAAAATATTTGCAAGTGATTGCCACGCCGAAGCATTTCGCCGTACACAGTGGGCCGGAGCAATTGCGTCACGAGTTCAACGTAAATCCCTCGCCGCAAGATCTCGAGGCCACCTACCTTCCCGCCTTCCACACCACCATCCAGGAAGGCCACGCCGCTTCTACCATGTGCGCTTACAACTCGATCGACGGAGCGCCCGCGTGCGCCAGCGATATGCTGCTCAAGAAGACTTTGCGCGGCGAATGGAGCTTCGGCGGCTTTGTCACTTCCGATTGCTGGGCAGTTACAGACATATGGAAAGGCCACAAGTTTGCTCCGGACGAAGAACATGCAGCCGCGCTTGCGCTGCGCGCGGGCACAGATACCAGTTGTGGTCCGGAATTTGCCGCGCTGAACCAGGCACTCAAAGACAAGCTGGTCAGTGAAAGCGAAATCGATACAGCGGTCAAGCGGCTGTTCACCGCACGCTTCCGCCTGGGGATGTTTGATCCGTCACAGGATGTTCCTTATGCGCACATCCCTATGAGCGAGGTCGATTCGCAGGCTCATCGGGAGCTGGCTAAAAAGGTGGCGCAAGAATCGATCGTGCTGCTGAAAAACGGGAACGGCATATTACCGCTCGACGCAAGCGGCAAAACCATTGCCGTGATCGGTCCCAATGCCACCATGCTTGAATCGCTCGAGGGTAATTACAACGGCCAGCCGACTCGCCCGGTGTTACCGCTGGATGGAATCGAAAAACGCTTCCATAAAGTGCTTTATGCGCAGGGTTCTTCCTATGTCGCGGGCTTTCCGGTGGTGGTGCCGCGTACCGTATTGCGAACCGGCAATGATGCCGGATTAAAGGGGGAGTACTTCAACAACGCCGAGTGGAAGGGCCAACCGGCACTTACCCGGGTCGACAAGCAAGTGGATTTCGACTGGGACGCTGCCTCGCCGGCCGTCGGAATATCCTCCAGCGCCTTCAGTGTCCGCTGGAGCGGTGGGATCGCTGTGCCGGGGCCGGGTGACTATGTCTTCGAAATATCACCCGAAAATTGTTTCCCTTGCGATGGGGTGGAGACATTCCGGGTCCTGTTGGACGACAAGGAAGTTTTAAAGGCTGGCCGCGATCATGATAGGCCCACGGGGCAGGCTTCCTTCACCATGCACTTCAATGATTCCGCGCCCCATGCAATCCGTTTGGAATACGCTCACAGCGCTCCCTTGTTTGGGGCGGGGGTGCACTTCAAGTGGCAGCCCGAAGCTCGCGTGCTGCGTGAACAAGCGGTGCAGATCGCTAAACATGCCGACGTGGTCGTGGCCTTCGTAGGCTTGTCGCCGAGTCTGGAAGGGGAAGAGATGCCGGTGCACCTTGAAGGCTTTAGTGGCGGCGACCGAACCAGGATCAGCTTGCCTCAGCTGCAGCAGGAACTGCTCGAAGCAGCGGCTGCTGCGGGAAAGCCTCTCGTCGTCGTGCTGATGAACGGCAGCGCTCTCGCCGTCCCGTGGGCGAAAGAGCATGCTGCCGCAATTCTGGAAGCATGGTATCCCGGGGAAGAAGGCGGCACTGCGATCGCCGAAACGCTCGCTGGGGACTACAATCCGTCAGGGCGCCTGCCTGTAACCTTCTATGACTCGATCGATCAACTTCCGCCCTTCGACAACTACTCTATGGCGGGTAGGACCTATCGGTATTTTTCCGGCAAGCCGCTCTACGGATTTGGCTATGGTCTCAGCTACACCACCTTCACCTACAGCCATCTCAAGTTATCGCAGTCGAAGCTCAAACCAGGGGAATCGCTCACAGTCGAAGCCGACGTCACCAACAACGGCAAGCGGGCTGGAGATGAGGTGGTTGAACTCTATCTTCGCGGCCCGCAGGGGAGTGGAGCGCCGCTGCATTCGCTGCGTGGATTTCAAAGGCTAACTCTGCAGCCCGGGGAAACCAGGCATGTGCTCTTCCCGTTGCAACCGGCGCAGCTCAGCGAAGTAGATCGTGACGGCAAGACTGCAATGCACGCGGGTAACTATTCCGTCTTCCTGGGCGGAGCACAGCCCGGCCAGGGTGCTGAGATGGAAGGTGAGTTCACCATTACGCGATTGCCGTAAGCTTCCGTTCTTTGAGATAGGACAAAACGGCTGAGGCGCTGGCCTCGGGATCCGCCAGAGCCACATATCCATCAGGCCGCACCAGGTAGACGGCATTCCGGCGTAGCCCGCTGCGACGCACCGCCACATTCCAGGGAAAGACGTGCAACGGCAGTTTGCGATCCTGACACGCGGTTTCGAGTTCCGCGGTAGCTTCCCCGTAGACATGCACCTGCCAGTCCAACGAAGTGAGCGGGGCGAAGTTGTCGCTGTCTTCCAACTTCACCCAGGGAAGACGGTCGCCCCCGTGAACCCTTCCTGCGCGGCCTCCGCTCACGCTGCTTTCACGATAATTGACCGCCGTTTGTGAGACGGTGCGGAACATGAAACTCCGCGCTGCATGGAGCGAATAAACGGGCGCAAGTAATAGCGGCACCAGATGCAGCCGGATGAACCGCGCCAGCCTCCCGGAGCTGGTTACGGCAGTGAACGCCCGATCGGTGGTAGCAACCAGGCGCCGCGCAAAAGCGATTCGTTCTGGTTCATAACTGTCGAGAAGTGTAGCGTCGGCCCGCCCGCGCACCACTGCCGCGAGCTTCCAGGCCAGGTTCACGGCGTCGCCAATGCCGGTGTTCATCCCTTGTCCGCCTACCGGACTGTGAATATGTGCCGCGTCACCGAGCAGAAACGCGCGGCCTTTGGAAAAATGAGCGGCAACCCGATGGTGGACGCGGTAGGTCGAAAACCAGTTCACGCGCTGGACGTCGATGCTAATCCACGCGAGCACGCGTGTGTTCACGTCGTCCCACGAAAGGTCCTGCTGCTGTTCAGCTTGCTGACGGACTGTCCCGATGAGCCGGGCTTGCCCCTCAGTCTTCAGTGGGAAGACGACGAGAAAATCGCTGCTGTCGAGCGCGATATGCAATTCACCATTCATAGTGGCGCCGCTCGCCTGCACATCGGCGACGTAGAAAAGATGGTCGTAGATCCCGCCCGCGAAGCCAATCTGCAGCGATTGACGGACAATGGAATGCGCGCCGTCGCAGCCGGCAATGTAGGCAGCCTCACACTTCTCCTGCTCTCCATCTGAAGACTGCAGGTGGGCAATGACTCCTCTTCCGGTGTCCTCAAAGGCGGTTAGCTCTGTCCGGCGCTCGACCTGAACGCCGCCCTCAACCAGGCGCTCAATCAGGAGACGCTCGTGCTCGTCCTGGGGAAAGATCAGAGCGTAGGGGAACGGACTGAGACTAACCCCCATCTCTCCGAGAACTGCACGAGCAACTCGTTGGCCGGCGACCCAGAGATTCGCGGCAATGGTTTTCCGTCCACGCTGAACCACCGTTTCAGCAAGGCCAATCTGGCTGTAGAACTCGAGGGTCCGTGCCTGAACAGCGAGCGCACGAGACGTGGTCCCTGGCTCCGCTGTTTTATCGATAATCCTCACGCGTACGCCCAGCCGCGTCAGCCAGAGAGCCAAGACCAGGCCGGTAGGCCCTGCGCCAACGATGAGCACGTCGGTATTCTGAGTCAAGGAGCGATTCATCGCTTCGTACTCAACTCAAGGCTCGAGCAGGCCGGTTGGCAATCCGTCAATACTGAACGCATTCTTCGATCGCCTGTATTCTTCCAGGCCCTCTTCCCCCTTTGCCTCGGCCCACCGCTGCAAGGTTGGCCGCTCCCCGGCATATTCAAACAAGGGAACGCCGTATCCGCAGGAAGTCTGGACCAGTTCAACATCAAGTACAACGATCTGACGCGCTCCGGGCGGCTCCAAATTCGAAAACGAAGAGGCAAGCAATTCGCAATATGCAGTACGGCCACGAAGCAGAGCATGGCCCTGCCCATAGAGCCGGAGGATGAGGGGTGGACCCACAAAAGCACAGAACATCAGCGTCAAACGGCCATTCGCACGCAGATGGGCTGCAGTCTCATTGCCGCTACCCGTTTGATCAAGGTAAGCGACCCTGTTTGCGTCGAGGATGCGCAAAGCTACCGCATCTTTCGGGGAAACGTTCACGCGTCCTTCGGCAGCAGCGGAAGCAGCGAAGAAAATGCGCTGTTGCAGAATAAATTTGTGGTGGTTTGCGTCGATGCTCTGGAATTGCTTTGCCATGGATCTTCCTGTCTCCAGTTTACGTCCATGCCATGACCCGTTCCAGATAACCCGTTTCAGACACGATCTGCTGTCCCTTTTTCCATGGACTAAGTCGATCGCAGAGCGTCGATGGGATCGGCGGAAGCAGCACGAGTTGCAGGAAATGCGGATGCAAGAAGCGCCATCAACATCATGACCACGACCCCTGCTCCATAGATCAGTGGATCGGTTGCGCTCACATCGAACAAGAACCCACTGACGAGCCGCGACACGGCCAACGAACCGAGCACGCCGAGTCCACATCCAAGTAGCGCCAGCTTTGCGCCCGAAATAACCACCAGCCGGGTAATGCCCGAGCGCGGTGCGCCAAGCGCCATGCGGATAGCAATCTCCTGCGTGCGCAGCGAGACGGAGAAGGCAACCACGGCATAGATTCCGGTAACGGCCAGCAGCAGCGCGCCCGCAGCAAACGCGCTGATGAGGTAGGTATTGAAACGGCGCGGCGCCTCGACATTGGAGATGACCTCGGTCATCGGCTGCACCTGCTCGATAGCAAGCAGCGGATCAATGCCGGCAACGGTAGACCGTAGAGTCTGCGTGATCTGCTCGGGAGGGAGAGCAGAACGCAGCGTAAGGTATCCACTCGCGGGATTGGGCAGCGTTTCGGAGGCCTCAACACCGTTGAATATGGCGGGCTGTTGCACCGGGCTGTACCACTGGTCAATGGCGGGCTCATCGCGGGCCCCGAGCCTGGTATCGGCCACCACGCCGACAACCGTCGCCCACGGCAGGCCCTTCTTCGGATTGCCAACATGCATGCGCTTGCCCACGGCCCGTTCACCCGGCCACGAGTGTCTGGCCATGGACTGGTTGACCATGACCACCAGGGGCGTGCCGGCGTTATCCTCCTCGGTAAAGGTTCGACCATCCAGCAGAGGAATCCCCATAGCGTGAAAATACTCGCCATACGTGGTTGCGAACATGGCGAATTTCAGCTTCCAACCCTCTTCGGGCTGACCCTCGATGGTGTAGGTAGATTGAGGAAACCCGCCTAAGGAGGGGATAACGCTGGTGATGCCTGCGGCCACCATCCCCGGTTGGTTCGAAAGCCGCTCGACCACGGCATGGTTGAACCTCTCGGCGGCAGCATACGTGGAATATTGATTGAGCGGCAGTTGATAGCTGGCCACCAGGACCTGCTCGGGTTGGAATCCAGGGTCCACCGCGCGCATCCGCTGAAAGCTGCGCAGCAAAGCTCCCGCTACGGTGAGTAGCACCATGGCGATGGCGACCTCGGAGACGACCAGGGCGGAGCGAAGCCAGGTATGGCTTCGAGCGCTGCTGCCGGTCTGGGCGCCCTCTTTAAGACTTTCGATCAAGTTGGTGCGCAGGGCGGCGAAGGCCGGCGCCAGGCTGCAGACAGCTCCAGTCGCCAATGCGAGCAGCAGGGCAAACGTAACCACGTTGCCGTCGATGGAAATGGAATCGATGCGTGGCATAGACTCCGGCAGAAGCCGCAAGGTGGTGCGGATAGCAGCGGCAGCGAAGGCCAGGCCTAACAAGCTGGAGACGACGCTCAGCAGCAAGCCTTCGGCGGCGGATTCGCGCACAATGACACTGGAGCGAGCGCCCAGAGCCAGCCGAACCGCATATTCGCGGCGCCGCCGGATTGCCCTCACTAGTAGCAGGCCGGCGACGTTCAAGCACGTAAGCAAGAGGACGATCGCCACTGCGAAGAACAGGGTCCGCAGCAACGGTCGTACCTCTGCAACCGCGTACTCCCGAAGTGGCTTGATGTCGCCACGGATGTGGATCGCAGACATAGAAGGCGCAAAATCACGCATGGCCTGTTTGGCGACGCGATCCACATCCTGAACAGCCTGAGAAAGGCTGACACCCTCTTTCAGGCGGCCCACCATTTGGTATCGCCATGCGCCGGCCTGCGAGTCAGAAAGTTCTTCGGGCGACAGGTTCAGGGGAATCCAGAGTTGTGCCTGATCGAGGTGCCCGTCCACCAGCGGATATTCGAAGTCGCGCGGCATCACCCCAATGATGGAATAGGCCTTTCTGTCCAGAACGATCGAGTTGCCGAGGACAAGGGGATCGCGGTGAAAGCGGTCGAGCCATAAGGCGTAGCTGATGACTGCCAGGGGTTGATGCCCATCCTCTTCCTGCTGGGTGAAGATCCGCCCCAGGAGAGGATGAACGTCCAGGGTGGAGAAGACTGCTGCGCTGAAGCGACCGGTGTTGACCTCCTGTGGAGTTGCTCCGCCGGAAAGCTCATACCCGGCCGTAGCATAGCCGCCCACAGAAGAAAAGGCCGTGGTGGCTGCCGAGTAGGTTGCAATTTCTCGGGCGGTCACTCCGGGAATGCCCCCTTGGGCTCGCAGAATATCTCCCAGCAGAACCAGGCGGTCGGGCTGATAGAAGGGCAGGGGGCGCAGCAAAATTCCTTCGACCAGGGAGAAAACGGCGGTCGTGGCCCCGATGCCGACAGCCAGTGTGATCACAACGGTCAAGGTGAAGCCGGGTGCCTTGCGCAATTGACGAAATGCGAACCGTAGGTACTGCCACAGGGCGCGCATGGTTCCCTCCCAAAAGTGGAGTTTACAAGCGAACCATGGCTGCCTAAGCAATTAAAATGTCGGGTGGCCTTGAACCGATTCCTGATGCTGCTGGTTCTTTATTCATTTCCGGACGGCGCTCGCGCTGACCTGGCTCTGGCCAGCGTTGATAATAAGACGCTATGAGGCTTTTCCGCACTTGCCTGTTGACCCTCTTCCTATTCCCCACGCTGGCAACGGCGCAAATTCCGACGGCAACCCTGGCGGGGATCGCACACGTGGCCATCCGCGTCTCTGATCTCACACGCTCCCGCTACTTCTACCAGAAGTTGGGATTCGAGCAGGCCTTTACCCTCAGCAAAGACGGCAAGACCAGCGAAGCGTTTTTCAAAGTAAACGACCACCAGTTTATTGAGCTATATCCGCAGCAGGACCCTTCGCAGTCAATCGGATTTATGCACCTCTGCTTTGAATCCACCGATCTCGCAGGGCTCAATCACGCTTACCTGGCGCGCAGCCTTACCCCTACGCCGGTACAGCACGCCGGCGCTGGCAACCTGCTCTTCACGATGGTGGGCCCCGAGGAGCAGAACATCGAATATACCCAGTACATGCCTGGATCCCTGCATAGCAAAGACCAGGGCCAACACCTGGGCGCAGACCGAATCTCGAAGGAGATTTGGGGAGTCAGCTTGAGAATGGAAGACCCGGTCGCCGCGCGGACTTTTTACGAACAACAGATGGGTTTTCACGAATCTCGCAATGCCCTGGAGCCAGGTTTGATTCCACTGCTGCTGCCCGGCACCTCAGGTCAGGTGGTAGAGATCACCCCAGGCGCCGATCAGGTTCTCTTTGCCGTGCCCAGCGTTCGGCATGCGGCCTCTCAGCTCAATGACGCAAACATCGCATTCGAGAAGAACGATTCCATGCTGACGGTTCAGGATCCCGACGGAAACCGGCTTGTCTTCCTGACCGTCCAATCGGAAACAGGCTGGAGACTACCGCAACTACCGCAGATTCCATGGCTAAAAAGGTAAGCTTCCTAGTTGCGCTTCTGGCGCTGCTCCCCGCGGGCTGTCACTCCACCCCACCCGAGGCGGGCCCCGAAGCAAGCTATGACGTGCTCATTCGCCACGGCCACATCCTCGACGGTACCGGCAACCCCTGGTATGCCGCGGATATCGCCATCCGGGGTGACCGCATCGCTGCAATTGGACCACTCGAGGGCGCCCAGACGAAACGGGTCATCGACGCGTCAGGCCTGGTGGTTTCCCCGGGGTTCATCGATATGCTCGGCCAGTCGGAAGAGTCTCTGCTCATCGACCAACGTTCGCAGAGCAAATTATCGCAAGGCATCACCAGCGAAATCACCGGGGAAGGCGGCTCCATCGCGCCGCAGAATGAGCTTACGCTCGCACCGCAAAAGATCCTGTTGGACCATTACCATCTTTCTGTCGACTGGCATGATCTCGCCGGTTATTTTCACCGCCTGGAGAGTACGGGCACACCCATCAATCTGGGGACGTACGTTGGTGCAGCGCAGGTGCGTGAGGCGGTTCTGGGGGACGTGGATCGTGCGCCCACGCCAGCGGAGCTTCAACAGATGGAATCGCTGGTGGCGACGGCGATGGAGCAGGGGGCGTTGGGCGTTTCTACAGCCTTGATTTATCCGCCGGGCCATTACGC
>Ga0210391_10005618_pt1 | contig 10314 bp, 9 predicted proteins | sample IncBWC12OmetaG_FD_160573 | JGI IMG/M metagenome (GOLD analysis project Ga0210391, IMG submission 160573) | Forest soil microbial communities from Barre Woods Harvard Forest LTER site, Petersham, Massachusetts, United States - Inc-BW-C-12-O ...
CCTGCGGCTCGTCAGCGGACAACCCATCGTCAGCCAGGAAGAGCTCCGCCGCCGTCTCGCCCAGCAGAAGATGCGCGTCACACAAGCCACTCTTTCACGCGACCTGCAGGAGCTCCGCCTCGTCAAGACTCAGGAGGGTTACAAACCCGAAACTGCTCTTCCTGAAGAAAACGGTAACGGCGCGCTTCCGCCGCTCGCACGTGCGCTTCGCGAATTTCTCTTGGATATTCGCCCGGCGGAAAATTTGCTTGTTCTGAAAACGCCTCCCAGCGGCGCTCAACCTCTGGCTGCGGCAGTGGACGCATCGAAATTTCCAGAAATCGCGGGCACGATCGCGGGCGATGACACCGTCCTCATCATTACCCCCAACAAACGAACCCGCGATTCTCTTCAAAAGAAGATTGAAGCCCTGGTGAAATGAGAGATCCACGCCAAGTCGCTGTCGTTGGTGTCACCGGATACACCGGCCTTGAGCTCGCCGGCATTCTACTGCGCCATTCCGCTGTCGCGTCCACCACGTTTTATGTGCGGGAAACCCGAGGCGCCAACTGTATCGCCGAACTCTTTCCACAATTCCGCGGTTGGGGGCAAGCTCCGCTCCGTCCGCTTTCTCTCGACTCCATCACTTCCTCCCACGCGGGCACTGCTTTTCTTGCCACGCCCCATGAAGTTTCCGCCGAACTTGCCCCTACGCTTCTCGAAGCTGGCTTGCGTGTTGTTGATTTAAGCGGCGCCTTCCGCTTCCGCTCACCAAAAACATTCGCTTCCTGGTACAAGCTGCCGACTCCTCACGCCAGTTATCTCGGTGAAGCCGTCTACGGCCTCCCCGAACTCTATTCTGAAGAAATCGCGAAAGCCCGCTTGGTCGCAAATCCCGGCTGCTATGCCACCAGCGTCATCCTAGCGTTGCGCCCTCTTGCCGAAGCTGGCTTTATCGCTCCGGACCAAAACGTCATCTGCGATTGCAAATCCGGAGCCAGTGGCGCAGGCAAAGATCTGCGTCGGGATCTGCAATTCGTCGAAGTCGATGAAAACTTCAAAGCCTACAATCTTTTTTCACACCGCCACACGCCAGAAATTCTCGAGCACACCGGCATCGGCGAATCGCAACTAATTTTTTCGACGCACCTGCTCCCTCTTGCACGCGGCATTCTTTCGACGATTTACGTTATGCTTTCCGCGCAACAATCGCCCGATCTTATTGAAGCCCTCTATCGGAAGTTCTATGCCGGGCGCCCCATGGTCCGCATCTGGCCCGCGGGCACGCTGCCCGAGTTGCAGCACGTCGCACACACCAATTTTTGTGACATCGGCTTTGCCTTGGACAAGTCGGGCCAACGTCTCATCGTCGTCTCCTGCCTTGACAACCTCGGCAAGGGCGCTGCTGGCCAGGCCGTTCAGAATTTCAACCATTTGTTGGGCATCGAGGAGAAAACCGCACTTCAATGAAAACCGTAATCAAATTCGCCGGTGCTTTGCTCGAAGACGAACCCACGATGCGCTCCCTGGCGCACCAGGTGGCAACCCTCGCCCTTGAGGGTCACGAAATTCTCGTTGTCCACGGTGGCGGCCGTGCTTTCACCGAAGCCCTCAAACGCATGGGCATCGAGAGTAAGTTTGTCTCCGGGCTTCGTGTTACCGACCGCGAGACACGCGACGCTGCTGTCATGGTCTTCGCGGGCCTGTTGAATAAACGCCTCGCCGCCGCGATCTCCGCGGAAGGGTATCCCGCGATTGGCGTCTCCGCCGCCGACGCACAGTGTTTTCTCGCCGAGCCTATGTCGGTTGGAGAAGTGGCCGGCAGCCTCGGCTTCGTTGGATATCTCACCGGCATGAATATTGCTTTCATTGAATCTCTTTGGCGCGAACGCCTAATTCCCGTCGCTCCCTGCCTCGGCCTCGGGCCCGACAACGAGCTTTACAACATCAACGCCGACCACATGGCTGCCGCCTGCGCCGAATTTCTCGACGCCGACCAGCTGATCTATCTCACCGACGTCGCTGGCGTGCTCGACGGCGAAAAAGTCCTATCTGCCATCACCTGCGAAGAGAGTGAACGCCTGGTTCAATGCCGTGTCGTCTCCGGTGGCATGATTCTCAAGCTCGAAGCAGCCAAGCGCGCCCTTGAGGGCGGCGTACGCCAGGTACGCATCGTCGGTGGCACAACTCCCGATGCTCTTCTCCTCGCGTTTCACTCGGCGGAACACACCACAGAAGATATATTGTCGCCGGTTCCCGGCACGCGTATTCTGCGCGAATCTTTCCCGAGCGCCCAAACCGCTCTTTCGGCGGCGTGATGTCCAAGTTCAACACAAAAAAGACAATCGTCTCTGCAGTCCATAAAGCGAGGAAGGCCGGCCCCCACGCATCGAATGCGAAGTCCATTTTGCGCGATGCGAATCTGTTTCTTATGCCGACCTACAAGCGCCAGCCCGTCGTTTTCACACATGGGCGTGGCTGCTACGTATATGACTCGCGTGGCAAAAAATATCTCGATTTTCTAGGCGGCATTGCCGTCAACGCTCTAGGCCACGCTCATCCTCGCATTGTCAAAGTCATCCGCCGGGAAGCCGCGCGCGCCATTCATCTTTCCAACCTCTTTCACAACTCTTTCCAGGGCCCGCTGGCCCGCAAGCTCGCGCAATGGTCCGGCATGGACCGCGTGTTCTTCTCGAATAGCGGTGCGGAAGCCATCGAAGGCGCTCTCAAGCTCGCCCGTCTCAACGGGCGCACTTCCGCTGATGCGCTGGGCTCCCCCGCTCGCAAGCACCGCGTCTTGGCCCTCGAAAATTCTTTCCACGGCCGTACCTTTGGTGCCGTCAGCGTCACAGCCACGGAAAAATACCGGCTTCCGTTTGCTCCGCTTGTTCCCGGCGTCGAATTCGTCCGCTTCAACGACGTCGCCGATCTCGAATCCAAATTTGATGACACTGTCTGCGCCATCCTTCTAGAAACCATTCAGGGAGAAGGCGGAATCTTTCCTGTCAGCGAAGCGTTCTGGAACAGGGCGCGCGCCCTGACCGCGAAACACGGTGCGCTGCTCATCGCCGACGAAATCCAGTGTGGCTTGGGCCGCACTGGGCGCTTTTTCGCGTACCAAAGGTTCTCTTCAAAGCCCGACGTCGTGGTGGTAGCGAAGCCGCTCGCCGCAGGACTCCCACTCGGCGCGATCCTTACGTCCGAAGCCGTCGCCCAGCGTGTGTCGCCCGGTTTGCACGGCACCACTTTCGGCGGCGGTCCGCTGGCGTGTGCTACGGCTCTCGAATTTCTCAGCATCATCGAAGACGAAAAGCTCCTGGAAAATATTCGCGAGCGAGGCGCGGAATTGCGCGAAGGTCTTTCCGCGCTGGCCGCAAAATTCCCTTTCATCCGCGAAATCCGGGGCGAAGGCTTGATGATTGGCATCGAGCTTTCCATCGATGGCGCTCCGTTCGTCCAGCGAGCCTTGCTCAAAGGACTGCTCATCAATTGTACGCACGATTTCACGCTGCGCTTCTTGCCGCCTTTCCTCGTCACTCGGGCGCAGGTACGTCAATTTCTGCGTCTACTCGAACAACTCTTTGTAACTACTCCGCAAAAGGCCGCCGCCTTGGAGCCCGCGAAATCCGTGACTCCGTCGCATGCTGCCCTCGCCGCGGCAAGGTGAAATAATGACTACATCCGCACTCGTTACGCCTATTTCTTTGTCGAATGACTTGCTCACTGGAGCGGAATGGAGTCCCTCGCACACGCATGACCTGCTCCAGCTGTCCGCCGAAATCAAAGCGCGCCCAGGCCGCTACGCTTCCTCGCTCACCGGCAAATTCATCGCGCTCATTTTTGAGAAACCGTCTCTGCGCACCCGCGTCACTTTCGACGTCGGCATCCAAAGCATGGGTGGCTCGGTGGTTTTCCTTGACCACACCCAAGCTTCCGCCTCGCTCGGCGCACGCGAATCCATCGCCGATGTCGCGCGCAACCTCGACCGCTGGGTTCACGGCATCGTCGCTCGCGTTTACAAACAAAGAGTCCTCGAAGAAATGGCCGCCAATGCCAGCATCCCGGTCATCAACGCGCTCTCGGATAAATTTCATCCCTGCCAGGCGCTCGCCGATTTCTTCACCCTCGAAGAACGCTTCGGCGCGCTCCGCGGGTTCAAACTCACCTACGTCGGCGACGGCAATAACGTTTGCCATTCGTTGATGTATCTCGCCGCGCGCTTGGGCGTCCATCTGCGTATTGCCACGCCGCGCGATTACCAGCCCGAGTCGGAAGTCGTTTCCGACTCCAAGCGCGTCGCCAAAGAAACCCGCGCCAAAATCGAGCTCATGACCGATCCGCGCGAAGGCGTGGCCGGCGCGCAAGCCGTCTACACCGATGCCTGGACCAGTATGGGTTTCGAGTCCGAAGGCGAAGTCCGAAGCGCCGTCTTCGCACCCTATCAAGTCAACCCGGAACTGATGGCCCTGGCCGCCCCCGACGCCGTTTTCATGCACTGTCTTCCGGCGCACCGCGGCCTCGAAGTCACGCCCGAAGTCCTCGACGGCCCGCAATCGGTTGTCCTCGACCAATCCGAAAACCGCATGTACGTGCAGAAAGCCATCTTGCATACTCTTTTCTGATGAATGGATGTTCGCTATCGCATCGCGCAAATTTGCATTTGTAGGGGCACGGCATGCCGTGCCCGTCTTTGAGTTCTTGAATCTTAGACCAATAAACTTTTTTCAAAACGAGGAACCGTGAAAACGCAATTACCAAAACCAAAGAAAGTAGTACTCGCCTATTCCGGAGGTCTCGACACCTCCATCATCATTCCCTGGCTAAAAGAGAACTATCAGTGCGAAGTCATCGCTATGATCGGCGACGTCGGCCAGCAGGAAGACCTCGAAGCCGCCCGGAAAAAAGCCCTAGCCACCGGCGCATCGACAGCCTACGTCGAAGACCTGCGGGAAGAATTTGTCCGTGACTACATCTGGCCTACGCTCCGTGCAGGCGCGGTCTATGAACACACGTACCTGCTCGGCACTTCGATGGCCCGGCCCATTCTAGGCAAACGCCAGGCCGAACTCGCATTGCAACTTGGCGCAGATGGCCTCTCGCACGGCTGCACCGGCAAAGGTAACGATCAGGTCCGTTTCGAACTGGCCTACAAAGCCATCGCACCTAACGTGCAAATCATCGCCCCCTGGCGCGAGTGGGACATCGACTCCCGCGAGGACGCCATCGCCTACGCCGCAAAACACAACGTGCAGGTCGAGCAAAGCAAAAAGAATATCTACAGCCGCGACCGCAACATCTGGCACTTAAGTCATGAAGGCGGCGAACTCGAAGATCCCGCGAACTCTCCGAACGAAGCCATGTGGCAGTGGACCGTTTCGCCAGAAAAAGCCCCGGACAAAGCCGAAGAAGTCGAGATCGGTTTTGAAGCAGGCACGCCAATTTCCGTCAACGGCGCGAAGCTCGGTCCAATTGAGCTCCTCAATACCCTCAATGAAATTGCCGCAAAGCACGGTATCGGCCGCACGGACATCGTCGAAAACCGCCTCGTCGGAATGAAATCCCGCGGTGCTTACGAAACGCCTGGCGGCACGCTTCTTGTCACCTCGCATCGTGAACTCGAGGCGCTTACTATCGACCGTGAGACAACGCATTTCCAGCAGGCACTTTCGCTACGCTACGCCGAACTCGTCTATTACGGCTTGTGGTTTTCTCCCCTGCGCGCCGCGCTCGACGGTTTCTTCAACGTCTCGCAACAGCGTGTCACCGGCACGGTAGGCCTGAAACTCTGGAAAGGCACGCTCACCGTTACAAAGCGCGTCTCTCCGTTCTCGCTCTATCGCACCGACCTCGCCAGCTTCACTATGGGCCGCTACAACCCCAAGGACGCCGAAGGCTTCATCAACCTTTTCGCTCTGCCCGTAACCGTTCGCCCGAAAGCAAAAGCAGAAGGCAGCAACAATTGATCTTGTAGGGGAGAGGCGTGCCCCTCCCTCGTAGGGGCACGGCACACCGTGCCCTCTGCCCAACAACCGATGAAGAATGCCTATGACCGACCGCAAAGATGACCGCCTCTGGGGAGGACGCTTCGAACGCGAGCCCAATGCTCACTTCGACGCGTTCCAGCGCTCCTTTGCGTTCGATCGCCGCCTTCTGCCTTACGAAATCGCCGTTGATCGCGCCTGGGCCAAAGCCCTCCAACCCATTGGCATTTTCACCGCGACGGAAGTGAAGCAAACTCTAGCCGCGCTCGACAAAATTTCCGACCGCGCCCAAAACGATCCCGCGTGGGTCGACACCTTCGGCGCGAACGCGGAAGATGTTCACCACTTCGTCGAGAAAGCCCTCGTCGAAGAACTCGGCCCCCTCGGCTGGAAGTTGCACACTGGCCGTAGCCGTAACGAACTCGTTGCCACTGACTTCCGCCTCTTCGTGAAAGAGGCATCTGGAAGACTCCAGGTTGCTTTGGCAGCCGTGCTAATACCCACGCTACGGGACAAAGCAAAAGCAAAACTTGGCATACCTATGGCCGGGATGACGCACATGCAGCACGCCCAGCCGATCCTGCTCTCTCATTTCCTTCTAGCGCATGCCGAAGCATTCCTTCGTGACATTGTCCGTCTGCAACACGCCTACGCGAGCGCCGACGCTTGCCCGATGGGCTCGGGTGCCCTTGCAGGGAACTCCTTCGGCATCGACCGCAACACCATCGCGGAGGAGCTTGGCTTCTCGCGCATCACGGCAAACAGCCTCGACGCCGTCAGCGATCGCGACTTCGCGCTTGATTATCTTTTTGCCCTAACGTGCATCGCCACGCATCTTTCTCGTCTCGCCGAAGATTTCGTAATCTTCGCATCCCAGGAATTCGCGTATGTGGTTCTTCCCGACGAATACTCCACCGGCAGCAGCCTCATGCCGCAAAAGAAAAATCCGGACAGCTGGGAGCTGATTCGCGGCAAAACGGGACGAATCACCGGCGCGCTGGTCAGCCTGCTCACAACGCTCAAAGGTTTGCCCACCAGCTACCAGCGCGACCTGCAGGAAGACAAAGAAGCCCTTTTCGCCGCGCACGATCAGGTTGCCAACATGTTGAACGTCGCCGCAGGAGCAATCGATGGAACGGAATTTCGCGAGGATCGCTTGCGTGCGGCTGCTTCTAACCCCGCACTCTTCGCTACCGAAGGCGCGGATTATCTAGTTCACAAAGGCATTCCCTTTCGCCAGGCGCACGATCTGATCGGCAAGGTTTTGCGCGAAGCGGAAAAGCAAAACGTTCCCTGGACCTCGCTACCACTCGACGAACTGAAGAAAATTTCTCCGGCGTTCGGAGCCGATTTCATCGGCAGCCAGTCCGTGGATAGCGCGATTGCAACAAAAGCTGTTCCTGGCGGCACGGCGGTAGAATCCGTCGGACAAGCAATCGAGAATTTGAAAGTCCGTTTACTGCAACTTTATCCCCCCAAAGGAGCCACGCCATGATCACGCAAACAGCACTTCAGCTGAACAATCTAACCTCCGTCTCGGAGGAGAGGAGGTCGCTTCCGGGGACGGCGCGCTAGTCACACGGATATACCGCTGATGAAGCACGCACTCTCCGAAGCTTCCCTCCCGCGCGGATTCCGGTTCGCAGGCATCGCCTGTGGACTGAAAAAAACCGGCGCGCTCGATCTCGCCATAATCTCGAGCGACGTTCCGGCTTCCGCTGCGGCAGTGTTCACGCAAAATCTTGTGGTCGCCGCTCCGGTCACCATTTCCAAGGAACATTTGCGCGCATCGAAAGGCCGCATGCGCGCTGTGATTGTGAATGCAGGCAACGCGAACTGCGCAACTGGCGCCGCAGGCCATGCCGCCGCGCAGAAAACCGTCGCGGAAACGGCTAAGCGGCTCGGCTGCACGCCCAACGAAATCATCGTCTGCTCGACGGGAGTAATTGGCGTGCCACTAGGCGTCGAAAAGATTCTACGCGCAGTTCCAAAACTCACGCGTAATCGCCGACCATCGGCGAGGTCTTTCGCGGAGCTATCACTGGCCATTTGCACAACCGACACGCGCCCAAAAACAGCCGGTGCTTCCTTCAAAATGGCCGGCAAGAGAATTCATCTCGTCGGCTGCGCAAAAGGCGCGGGAATGATTCATCCCAACCTCGCGACGACACTCGCCTTCGTTGTGACCGACGCCGCAATTGCACCAGCACTTCTGCAAAAAACGTTGCGCGACGTTTGCTCGCGCACATTTAACTGCATCAGCGTCGACGGCGATTCTTCAACAAATGACACATTGGCGGTCTTCGCAAATGGTGCTGCCGGTGCGCACGCGATTCGCGCAGGCAGCGCAGCGCATCGAGCCTTCGCAACGGCACTTGAAGACGTTTGCCGTTCGCTAGCGTTACAAATCGTAGCCGACGGCGAAGGTGCCCAACGCGTAATCGAAATCGAAGTCCGCGGCGCAAAAACCGAACCCGCCGCCAAACGCATCGCCGAAACGATCGCCACCTCGCCGCTCGTCAAAACAGCCTTCGCCGGAGGTGATCCCAACTGGGGCCGCGTTTTCGCTGCGGCCGGTCGTTCCGGAGTCCAATTCGATCCAGCGCGCGTCGACATCACGATGGCAGGTGTTCCGGTTTTGCGGCGGGGTAGCCCGCTCGATTTCAACGAACGCGCCGCAAGTGACCGCTTGCTTGCCGAACACGTTCCAATTGTCCTGCATTTGCACGCCGGCAACGCCAGCGCGCGCTACTGGACCTGCGATCTCACGGCGGAGTACGTCCGTATCAACGCCTCATATCGCACCTAACGACCGCGCGCTCAGCGCGCCGGTTCAACAACTTAGGAAGTGCCTATGATTTCGAGCGGCTGTCCTGCGGCACAGAGTGGACACTGGGCGGGTGCCCATAAGTTGTGCGGCATCTGGTGCAGAAGTTCGAGAGCGACCTGATGTTCCGCTGCGAATTTGGCGATGGAATCTCCCAGCCCTAGAAGGGCACCGATAGCGACGACATCAGCACCGACCGATTGCAAATCCGAGAAGGCTCCGCGAACAGCTGACCCGGCACTGATCACATCGTTTATGATCGCGACGCGTTTACCTTCGACGGCCGCCCGCAGCGGCTTCGGAAGGAGATACTCGACAGGATATAAACCTTCATGAGCAGTGTTTGCAAATCGCTCGGCGTAGACGAAATCGCAGCCGAGTTCCAGCGAGACCAGCAACGCAATGTAGGCTCCTTCCACGAGCGGGCCGCAGACGGCCTCCACCTTATACTGCCGAAGTTTTGCTGCCAGTTGAGCGGCAAACGCCTGTATCTCGAGCGAATGCATGCACAGCGTCTCGAGCTCCAGCCATAAATCACCGTGATGCCCGGATTCAAACTGGAAGTGTCCCTGTCGTCCCCGCACAAGTTCTAGAAGCTTTTCTAACATCGCAGCTCTGCTCTTCGATTCTTGGCACCCAGCTCGCGAGCGCCTAAGTATCGACGAAAACGAGAATTCTATACGATCACAATTCTAGCCACTCTTATCGAAGGAGATGAGAGAATTGCCCGGTGTATATTTGATGGGCTGCTGAATCTCGAGATTTATTCCACGCACGCACTCTATGACGCCAAGTTCGACCAGATCAATGATGATCTTAATTGCCGGCCCATATCGTTCGGGAACGAATGACGATCCCGCTTTGATAAGAAGAAATGTAGAAGAAATGGAGTCTTATGCGTTGGCCATCTTTCGCGCCGGGCACATCCCGATTCTTGGCGAATGGCTGGCATTGCCTCTGGTGGACCTTGCCGGTTCCACGAAAATTGGCGACGAATTTTTCAACGAGATTTTTCATCCCCTTGCGGTCAGGCTTTTAGAAAAGTGCGATGCGGTGCTTCGCGTCGGCGGATCGTCGGCTGGCGCGGATGAAATGGTCCGCGTCGGACGCAGCTTAGGCCTAAAGATTTACTCCACTCTCGCGGAAATTCCCTCTCAGTGAATGAGGTAAAAGACTGCGATCCCAAGGGTACGCATCACCGAGCGCTACTCTTTTCATCGTAAAGCGGCCCTAAATGAAAAGGGGGCACGGCATGCCGTGCCCCTCTGTCAGAACCCATGTGCACCCTTTCGCCTAGAAGGCATACCGCAATGAGAATTGGATAAGCCGCGGCGCTCCCACCGTACTGGTGATTTTGCCGAAGTTGCCGCCTTCCACGTCGGTGAAAGCCGGATTGGCGAAGTTGGCGTGGTTCCAAATGTTAAAGAAATCGGTAGTGAACCGCAGTTCCTGCCGCTCGGTTATCTTGAAGTTCTTGATGATCGAGAAGTCCCAGTTCTGCTGCCCTGGTCCGCGGAAGGTGTTGCG
>Ga0210391_10005621_pt1 | contig 10312 bp, 8 predicted proteins | sample IncBWC12OmetaG_FD_160573 | JGI IMG/M metagenome (GOLD analysis project Ga0210391, IMG submission 160573) | Forest soil microbial communities from Barre Woods Harvard Forest LTER site, Petersham, Massachusetts, United States - Inc-BW-C-12-O ...
GTCGTTGAACTCCAGCCCCAGGTTGTCGATCGCCTCCTGGATCAGGTCCGCGTATTTGTCGCCCGCGTGGCGGAACTCCGCCGTGGGCACCCGCACAAACAAAACTCCGCCACTGGAGTGGCTGTAGCGCGTCGGTTTCAACCACGTGTCATAGGAATGCCGGTTAATCTTCTTTTCCAGCGCATCCAGAATGCGCGTCCACGGATTGGGGGAAAGCGGTGGTGTGCTCTGAGCTGACATAATTATGAAATACCCGCCGCGGCGTCCCGGCGGCTGGCTGAGGGCGCCTGTCTAAAACTGCTGTTTACGTGCTCGCCGATGGAACTCTTAGTGTACTGCGGAATGCGCCACTTGTGTCATGCGCGGTTGCTATGGTGAATGATCGTTTCAAACCCGACAGTGCGAGATGGTAGCACAAAAAATTTTCGTCGTAACGGAAATCTTCGCGCACAAATTTTTCCCGAACACGATTCGGAACCCCAGGCCACGCGCCTGTCAAGTGTCAAGGATGTAACTGCAACGCGCGCAGTGCAAACGCATTGTCATTCCGAACAAGTGTTCTTTGCGTCGGAACAATCGCGCGTTTGGTTCGCATCTTCATCAAGGTGCGTCAACCTGACTGCCCGCCCTTTGCCCTCACCGCTCTCCGTCATTTATACTTATCGTTTGCCATAACACCGTCGACGGAATCAGGAGCAGCTATCTTTCATGCCCAAGCGTACATTCCAACCTAACCGGCGCAAGCGAAGCAAGAAACATGGTTTTCGCACGCGCATGAAGACCCAGGGCGGCAAAAAGGTGATTTCCCGCCGCCGCGCCAAGGGGCGGAAACGGGTCTCCGTAAAACCCGGCTTCCGCGAGTAGCTTTTCTGGTGCCGCTCACTTCCACAGTCGAGACCCTCAGCCGCCCGCTGCAGCACGCAGGCATGCTGGCTAATGCCGCGCTGGGAACTCGACCTGACTTCGCTATGCCATCAAAGCCGACAGCCCGATTCCCCCGCAGCGCGCGCCTTCTGCGCCATGCGGATTTCGAGCGCGTCTACAAACAAGGGCGCCGCCACTTTTCCGCGTCCATCACCGTTTTTTACTGGCCGCGTCCAGAATCAGAAACGCCAGCCACAGGCCTGCGCGTAGGATTCACGGTCGGCCGTGTCCTCGGCGGTGCCGTTCAACGCAACCGCATGAAGCGCCGCTTGCGCGAAGCAGTTCGCATGACGCGTCCAGTTACAGGCATTGCGGCCGACGTTGTGATCAATCCGAAACGGTCATTACTGGCGACCGACTTCGCCGCACTGAAAAATGAAGTCAGCCGAGCTTTCGCCATAATCGAGCAAAACCTATCAGCGAGGAAGCTGTAGCCGCGAAGCGGCGACAGAGTGCAGCCCAGGGCGCAAGCCCTGGGTAGGAAAAGCAGAAATTAACCAGCCCCGAAGGGGCGAAAGAGCTAGACATAGGGCAAACGCGACAGCGATGTAACAACGTCGAACGCGGTTCTCTCTAACATGACTAACGCTGCCAAATTCGTCACGCTGCAACTGCTGCGGGCCTACAAGTGGGCCATCTCACCCATGCTGCCCGCGGCCTGCCGCTACGTGCCGACCTGCTCCGAATATGCCATGGAGGCCGTCGAGCGTTACGGCGCCCTGCGCGGCGGATGGATGGCCTTCAACCGCGTCCTCCGCTGCCATCCCCTGGCCCGCTCCGGCTACGACCCGGTGGTGAAGCAAGCAAGTGGCGCAAACTGTGATTCAGTGTCCCTGAGGTAATTAAGGAAGACTTTGGCCGAATATCAAAATCCTCAACAAGAGCCCGGCTCCGAGCGCCGGCTCCTCATCGTCGTTGTTCTTACGTTCGTCGTCCTCGTCGTATCCCAGGCGTTGCTCAAGAAGTACGCGCCGCCCCCGGCCGAGCCAGCGCAAAATAAAACCGCACAAACGCAGCCGGCAACCACACCGCCTCCGTCTGCTCCCGCGGCGATAATCCCCAAGCTTCCATCCTCCACGGTCACCAAGCAGGCTTCTGCCGAAACCGAAACCGTCATCGAGAACGACCTGTACAAAATTACCTTTACTAACCGCGGAGCCCAGGTCAAATCCTGGATCCTAAAAAAGTTCGATAACGACGCCCAGAACGGCCCGCTCGATCTCGTCAACGCCGCTGCCGCCCAAAAATTCGGTTACCCGCTCTCGCTGTGGACCTACGACGAGGCCCTGCGCAACCGTCTCACCTCCGCGCTCTATGTAGCATCGAATGAAGGCAATCTCACGGCCCCAGCCACGATCACCTTCGAATACGCCGATCAGGATCTCGTCGTCCGCAAAACTTTCCGTTTCGACCACACCTACGTCCTCAATGTAGAAACCTCCGTCCTCTACAAAGGCGCAGAAATCTTCGCCCCCCCGGCCTGGCCCGCCGGATTCGGCGATCAGGGGGGGGAGCTACCAGTTCCAGCGAGGCCCGGCAAGTACAATGCTGCAGCCTACGGCGCCTCCGGCATCGACTACCACAACGATGCTTCGACCGAGCGCAGCGGCTACATCTTCTTCCCGAACTATGTTACGCGTCTCCCCGTCAAGAGTGTCAGCGGCGGCAACACAATAAAAGGTCCATTCGAGTGGGCAGGTGCCGGTGATCAATATTTCACCGCCATCTTTATCCCCGACGATCCCAAGACGGTTGCCATGGTGACCCTGCGCAATGCCATGGACATCCCGCAGACGCCCGGCTTCAACCCCGTCGGCGCGGGCTCCAAAGACACTGCCAACGTTGATGTCTTGGGCGCCGCCGTTGGCAGCCTTCAAGGCCCAACCACCGAGCGCATGTATGTCGGCCCCAAAGAGCTCGCTGTACTCGACGCCGTCCCCGTCCCCACCATCAAGAACGACAGCCCCGACCTTCGCGGCATCGTCAACTTCGGCTGGTGGGGCATCCTGTCGCGCCCACTCTTCCTCTGGCTCAAGTGGACCTACAACCACATCGTCCACAACTGGGGATGGGCCATCGTCATTCAAACTTTCATCATCACCATCCTGCTGCTGCCTCTGCGCATCACGCAGATGAAGTCGATGCTGAAGATGCAGCGCATCCAGCCTCAGATCAAAAACATTCAGGAGAAATACAAGAAGTACAGCCTGCGTGATCCCCGCAAGGCAGCAATGAACGAAGAGATCAGCGCGCTCTATAAGAAGGAGAGCGTAAATCCCGCCGGCGGCTGTCTGCCTCTTCTAATCCAGTTCCCATTCCTGATCGCTTACTACAGAATGTTGGGAGTCGCTCTCGAACTCCGCCACGCCCACTGGCTCTGGATCACCGATCTATCCGCCTCCGACTGGGTTCTGCCTCTGTTGATGGTAGTCAGCATGGTCGTAATGCAGCGCATGACCCCGCAAGCCGGCATGGACCCGGCCCAGCAGAAAATGATGACCGTCATGATGCCCTTGATGATGGGCTTCATCTTCTTTAAGCTGGCCGCAGGCTTGAACCTGTATTACACCGAGAGCAACCTGATTTCGATTGCGCAACAGGCAGTCATGAACCGCACCAAGCTAGGCCGCGAAATGCGCGAAATGATGGAAAAACGCGCCCGCAAGAAAGAAAAATAGAGATTCACCCTGTGCACCCCTGTGTTCTCTGTGTTTAGGATTTTAAGGTTTTAGTCGTAGAAGCGAGAGCTGCCCTATGGATAAACTAGCCGCCGCCAACCGCATCAACGAATTCCTCCAATCCGTAGTCACCAACGGAGGACTCCACCTCAAATACCGCATAGTAGTAGACCCGCCAGCCCCCACCGACTGGGAGAAGCCCGAAATCTTCGTGGATTTCTCCGGCCCCGACTCAACCCTGCTCCTGGATCGCGGCGCCGAACTTCTCCGCGCGCTCGAACTCTTAGCCTTCGAGATCCTCCATCTACCTTCCGCCGAGCACGAAAAGATTTCTTTCGACTGCAAGAACCAGCGTTCCATTCGCCTCCAGGAACTTCGCATGGCCGCCAGCGTCGCCGCTGAAAAAGTTCGCCAAACCGGAACCCCGTTTCACTTCGCTCCCATGTCCTCGCGCGAGCGTCGCATCGTCCACCTCGCCCTGCGCGATCAAACCGACCTTCGCACCGAAAGCGACGGTGAAGGCTTCAACCGCTGCGTAGTCCTCTACCCCGCGGACTACAAGCCTGTAGCGAGCAAGCAAGCCCGTCGCACTCTCCCGTAGAGCACTCTTAATTGACGTTGTCATCCTGAGCGGAGCAAGTGCTTGCGCGCTTGGCGCAAGCACTTGTGCAGTCGAAGGATCCCGTACCCGCCGCCACCACCGCCAGCCTCGCAAGGAGTTTCTGCCACGGTTCTGTCTTGCGTCTGACCCACTCCCACAGGCAAAATAGATCGCACCACAGACTCCAGCCAGAGGCCCCATGCATCTAACGCGCCAAGCACTCATCCTGCTCTCGCTCCTCCTTCCAATGTTGACTCTATTCTCCGCTGCCCAAACCGCCCCACTCACTTACCCTCAACCCCGCCGCAGCGACCAGGTCGATGACTATCACGGCACCAAAGTCGCCGATCCCTACCGCTGGCTCGAGGACACCGACTCCGCCGAAACTCATGCCTGGGTCGAGGCCGAAAACAAACTGACCTTCGGCTACCTCGATCAGATCCCCTACCGCCAGCCGATCCGCGACCGCCTCACCAAACTCTGGAACTACGAGCGCTTCTCCACTCCCAGCCAGCACGGCGGACGCTACTTCTTTCAGCACAACACCGGACTCCAACAACAGAATGTCCTCCTCGTCGCCGAGTCCCTCAACGCCGAGCCCCGCGTCCTGCTCGATCCCAACACGCTCTCTCCAGACGGCACTGTAGCTCTGGCGACTGAAGCCATCTCCGACGACGGCAAACTGATGGCCTACGCCATCGCCACTTCCGGCTCCGACTGGAACGAGTGGCACGTCCGCGACGTCGACACCGGAAAAGATCTCGCCGACGATCTCAAATGGGTAAAGTTCTCTGGCGCATCCTGGACCAAAGATAATCAAGGTTTCTTTTACAGCCGCTACGACGAACCCACCGGCGCGACCATGCGCGACACCAATTATTTTCAGAAGCTCTACTATCACCGCCTCGGCACCGCGCAATCCGAAGACAAACTGATCTACGAGCGCCCCGACAACAAAGAGATGTTGTTCAGCGGCGACGTTTCAGATGATGGCCACTATCTGATCATCACCGTCTCCGAAGGCACGTCGCCCAAGAACCGCCTCTATTACAAAGACCTCACTCAACCGGATTCCCAGGTAGTAAAGTTGCTCGACGATTTCGACGCGCTATACCGGTTCGTCGATAACGACGGCCCGGTCTTCTGGTTCCAGACCGATCTCGACGCTCCCCGCGGACGCCTCATCGCCGTCGATACCCGCCATCCCGAACGCACCAACTGGAAAACCGTGGTCCCCCAAAGTGTCGATAAGCTGGAGTTCTCGAACGTAGTCAACAATTCATTTCTCCTGGAATATCTGAAAGATGCCCGCGCCGAAGCGCGCATCTATGACTTGAGCGGCACGTTCCTACACAACGTGGATCTGCCCGGCATCGGCACCGCCGCAGGTTTCGGCGGCAAGCGCAAAGACAAAGAAACTTTCTACTCGTTCACCAGCTTCATCTCTCCCGCCACCGTCTATCGCTATGATCTCGAGGCCGCCAAGAGCGCCGTCTTCCGCCAGCCCAAAGTCGACTTCGATTCCAGCCTTTACGAAACCAAACAAGTCTTCTACGCCAGCAAAGACGGAACTCGCGTCCCCATGTTCCTGACCTACAAGAAAGGATTAAAGCTCGACGGACAAAATCCCGTCCTGCTCTACGCCTACGGCGGATTCGACATCTCTCTCACTCCAGCATTCTCCGTCCCGAATGTAGTGTGGCTGGAAATGGGAGGCGTCTACGCCCAGCCGAACCTGCGCGGCGGCGGCGAATACGGCGAAGAGTGGCATCAGGCAGGCATGAAACTGAAAAAACAAAATGTATTCGACGACTTCATCGCCGCCGCCGAATGGCTCATCGCGAACAAGTACACGTCCACGCCGAAGCTCGCCATTCGCGGCGGCAGCAACGGCGGCCTGCTCATCGGTGCCTGCATAACCCAGCGTCCCGACCTCTTCGGCGCAACCTTGCCCGAAGTCGGCGTCATGGACATGCTGCGCTTCCAGAAATTTACCATCGGCTGGGCCTGGACCTCCGACTACGGCTCCTCCGACGATCCCGAAGATTTCAAAGCCCTCTACGCCTACTCCCCGCTGCACAACCTGAAGCCGGGAACAAAATATCCCCCCACGTTAATCGCAACTTCCGACCACGACGACCGCGTAGTCCCCGGCCACAGTTTCAAATTCGCCGCCACCATGCAAGCCGATCAAGCCGGCCCAGCGCCAGTCTTAATTCGCATAGAGACAAAAGCCGGCCACGGCGCCGGCAAATCAATCACAAAGCTGATAGACGAAACCGCCGACACCTGGTCCTTCCTGGCTCACAACCTGGATATGAAGGTGAACCTGCAATAGACGCGGACGCGGACTCCACTCCCGAATTGTCATCCTGAGGCCCGCGCTTTTTGCGGGCGGAAGAGCCTGCCCCTGAGCCTGTCGAAGGGACCTATACAACCTGCCTGCGCCGCGACCGGTTCCGCCAGTTCTCAATAAGTGGAACCGCCGGTTTCCGTCAGCTGAAATTCCCCGCCGGTCAGTCCTGCCAAACCTGTTGAATTGGAGTAAAATCCCGGCCAAATGGAGGAACCCCTATGAAACACTTCACATTCTTCTTGCTTGCAGTCGCAACATTGGCCGGCCTTTTCGCCCTCATTGCCGCTGCACGAGCACACGCGGATGGAGAACCTGCCGCACCCTTCGTTACCGAAATTCCCAAGGGATATCGCGATTGGAGGTGGATCTCCTCGGCCCATGAAGCAGGCAAGCTCAACAGTTTAGGTGCAGTCTTGGCCAACGACACGGCGTTCAAAGCCTTCCGGGACGGAACGCTTCCGTATCCGGACGGCACAATCATCGCTGCTTTGCATTACCGCAACGTCCCGTCAGAGGAAAACAACAAAATCTTTGGCCAAGCCCAATCTTTCGTTCCCGGCGCCCCCACGAACATTCAGTTCATGGTTAAAGACTCAAAAAAGTACGCCGCAACCGGCGGCTGGGGCTTCGGTCACTTCGCGGACGGCAAACCCGGCGACGCGGCCTTTATGAAAAGCTGCTTCCCCTGCCACGAGAAGACCAAAGCGACCGACCTTGTCTTTACTCGTTATGCACCTTGACGCTGAGAAGTAGAGCAGGACGGCGTGAGATTGCCACACCGCCCAAATCGAGTAGTCTGGCCGACTTGTCATCCTGAGCGAAGTGGTTGGTTCGCGAAAGCGAACCAGCCACGCAGTCGAAGAGCCTGCCCTGAGCTTGCGGAAGGGACCTGTGCACCTGCCTGCGCGACCACCGGCTTTCCCAGCATTCCCGGTTACAACAGTTACTGTCGTAAGCCGCAGATCCGGCACGAGAATGGTGTAATTCCCAAAGGGAGTGCCCGAACCCATGCCTCGCTGTCCAGACTGCACGCGCGATCTTCCCCCTTTCCAAACACTCTGTTCAGAGTGCTACGAGGCGAGGTATGCCGAGGTAAGTCGCCCGAAGTCCCTTCTGCAATCGATTCGGCAATACGGATCGAATCCGCGAAGACAGCAGGTAATAAAAGATCGAATCAATGCGCAGCCCTGGTGGGTTGCGTGGTGTCTTGCTGTTATCGGCCTCGGACTTGACTGGCGTTGCGCGTTCGACTGGTTCGCCGGAAAGAGCCCTTTTTACTCCGAGCTTGTCCTGGGCAGAGCATTGCTAATAGTGCTGGCGTGTGCCGGCATTTCTTTGTTGGCGACGCGCTCCATCCGGGAACGAAGATTCCTGGTCGCCTCGGTAGTTTTCTGTGTGCTCTCCGTCGAGCTATACCGCTTCCTAAGCAACGGCTGGATCGCCCACCGCCGATAAGTCATCCTCGTAAGGACGCCGCCGTAAGAGAACTCATGTGGGGACAGCCGTCTTCGGCTGTCCGGCGAGCAAAGCGAGCCATTCTCCACCTCACCCGCTCCCCTGTCATCCTGAGCGAAGTGGCTGGTCCGCGAAGCGAACCAGCCACGCAGTCGAAGAGCCTGCCCCGAGCGAAGCCGAGGGGATCCCTAGCTGTGCAAATGCCTCGGCTCCCCGGGGAATTGTCATCCTCAGGTCCGCTCTTTTTGCGGGTGAAGCCTATGGCGCTATTTCAGTCACGGATCCGGATCAGCCAGTTGTGTGAGCGCCTGGTTACGACAGTCATTGCGGGAGGTGCATCAGTGTAAGAGATAATCCTTCGGAGGTGCAGGAGGAAAGCATGGTCGTCCCCAGCTTGATCACGGGACACATCAATGGCCCGGTCACTTGGCGAGAAGTCGCTGTGCTAGCGATCGTAGTTGCAGTGCTCTGCTACTGCAAGCGCCGATACAGGTATTAGGGCCAATCTGTTTGTTCTGTTGAAGTCGCTCAACTGGCGAAACATCCCGTTATCGCTCAATGACCAGCAGTCAAAACGTGTAGTCGCCGGTCAGTCAACAGCTAATCCACTTTGCCAAACACTGTATGACAGTAGAGACGTTCACTTTTGGAGAGGTTGGCCTCCGCATGCGTGCCTTCTCCAACGGAAAGGTCGCAGGATTGGCTTGAGAGTTTCGGTCCCTTTGCGCTTATCGTGTGCTTGCCGATACCGATTTCGGCGTCACAGTATGCATTATTTCCTTCGGGATTTGCCCGAACAGAGCAGCCGAATCGGCCATCGGCGTAGAAATCGACCGCTTTTTCGGAATCGTTGAACGACCGAAGGTGGACCTTTGGCGCGTCCTGCGCTAATACGGAGCAGGCGTAGACCAGACAGACGGCAAACAGTAACCGCGACCCCATATCAACCAGCTCCCGCCGAGGGATGTCGGACTCTGAAGCATTATAAGGCGTAGCTGTTGAACCATCGCCAGTACGCTCAATGAAGGGCAATGACACAACAGCAAGCTCACCGTCCCTCATCCGCCGAAGGCCCATACACCGAGGGCACCGCCACATCATTCAACCGCAAATAAACTCCCAACTGCGCCCGATGATGGATCACATGATTCATCATCATGCGCCGCATCGCCCCGAACCGCGTCCCGTCGTAAAACTTTCTCTCACCCGCCGAGAGCGTCCACTTTCCCGCCCAACGCTCATCACTGGCACCCGCAATCGCAGCCCGCGCCGCCGCAACATTCTTGTCAAACAATTCCAGCACATGCTTCTGCGATTCAGCCACGTTCGGCTTCCGTGGAGGCTCCCCAGCCGGACGCTTGGCAAAATCCAGAGCATCCTCTTTCATCACACTCACTCCCATGCCCGGCAGCTCCGCAATATGACCGGCCAGCCGTCCCAGCGTCATCGACTTCTCATGCGGCTTCCAAGCCAGCTTGTCCTCCGGAATCCGTTCCAAAGTCCGTCGCGCCGCTGCCATCTCCAAATCAAACTCCGGCAAAAACTCCGCACTAACGCTCATCGCACCCTCCTCACACACCGCTTTGGATGTGATGCACGACAATTCGCTTCTCTAAAAGTTTGTCAGGCAGAAATTCGGGGCAAGAACTCCACTGGGCCAGCCCAGCAAACAGAAATCAGGATTTCCACGCAAACGAACCAGCCGCGGAACCACGAGGATGCTCCACTATTACCATCTAGGTTCGCACCGAAATTCAACTGAGCCGCCGACAAGAAATTCCACTTCGATCCGATCAAGCCCCAGACAACCGATGAAGCAACCACCCGGGAGTGCAACCGATCCCACCAGTTAACTATCAAGATTCGTTCTAATTCGAATTACCCTGTGAACCGGAGCCTGCCCTGAGCGAAGCCGAAGGGTGCCCCCTGTGTTAAAGGTTTTTCTCTCCAAAGAAAAAAGAGCGGCCGCAAAGCCGCTCTCAATAGAACTACTAGGTACCAGGTACCAGCAACTACCGTCCAGCAGCCGCTCCCACAGCAGCCGGAATCACCCCCGCAATCGCCATCCCCTCAATCCGCGCTACCACATTCTCCACGCTGGCCCCGGTATCAGTGCAAGCATCCACATAAGGATGCCGGCTTCCATCCGCGTGCATCACCAGCACGCTCACCTCGGCCTGCGCCTTCTTCACCATATAAGGTAGATGATGCCGATCATTCCGGCTCAAACTCGGACCCAGCACCACCAGGTCGAACCGGCCCTTGCCAATCGCCGCTTCCACGGCCTTTCGCCCCACG
>Ga0210391_10005623_pt1 | contig 10312 bp, 11 predicted proteins | sample IncBWC12OmetaG_FD_160573 | JGI IMG/M metagenome (GOLD analysis project Ga0210391, IMG submission 160573) | Forest soil microbial communities from Barre Woods Harvard Forest LTER site, Petersham, Massachusetts, United States - Inc-BW-C-12-O ...
GAATCACGGTGGTCCCTCGTTGAGTAGAGGTCGATTGGGTTTCGCATTGGAACGACTCCATCGCTAGACTTCTTGGCCGCCGACGACGCCCCGCACGACTTTCACAAAACACTCGATCAGCGGGAGCTTTTCCGAGGTTCGATTCCATGCGAGGCCGATGCGCCACAGGGGTTCCTTCCAACCGAGTTCATGAAATCGAACCCCTGGCACTTTGAGGCGCTGGGCTGACCGCGGGACCAAAGAGACCCCCAAGCCAGCTCGGACTAGGTGGAGGATGGTCAAGATTTCGTTTGCTTCCTGAACGACCCGGGGATGGAATCCTACGCGAAGGCAAAGGCTTAGAACGCGGTCGTAAAAGGCTTTGGAGACTGAGGGCGACACGAAGATAAACCCTCGGTTACTCAATCCCTTGATGCCTTCTTTGCGCCGATAGGGTATGTCCGCCGAGGTCGCCAAAACCAGGTGTTCGGAAAATAGCGGGACGCAAATGAGTTTGCGGTCAGTGACCGGCATCCGCAGAATTCCGGCATCCAGCCTGCTCTCAATAAGAGACGAGACTTGTGAAGGAGACGGCATTTCCCGCATTTGCAGTTCAACGTCGGGGTAAAGTTTGCGGAACCGGAGAATGGTTCGGGGAAGGATTTCCGGTAGCGAGGCAATCCCGAAGCCGATCCGCAGGCTGCCGGCTCGACCTTCAACTACCGCCTGCGTTTCGCGGATAGCATCCTCGGCATCCTGCAACAGTTTTGCGGCTTTGGGAAGGAAACCCCTGCCCGCGTCTGTGAGGGCTACTCTCCGGGGTGAGCGCAAGAAGAGGGGTCCCTTTATTTTTTCCTCCAATCTTTGAATCTTCTTGCTCAGCGCGGGCTGGGAGAGAAACAACCGCTCCGATGCCTTACGAAAGTGGAGTTCGTTGGCCAAAACCACAAATGCCTGAAGCTCAGAAAATTCTAAATTCATAGCCGATTGTTATCACAGAATGCAATTTAATTCATTGGACGAAATACCAACGCCATGGCAAGAATGCCGAAGGCGGGGAAAACATGGCAGATCCAGAATTCGGCTACCAATCCCTGCTTGACTTTGTTCGCTCCGGACCTAGTCGGATTGCGATGGCTCTGACGCACCGCAACTTCCGCCTTCTCTGGTTAGGGGCTCTTACGTCCAGCGTCGGCACATGGATGCAAAAAGTGGCGCAGGCATGGCTGATTGTCACGATGACAGGATCCAGATCGGCGTTCTTTCTGGGGCTGGATAGCTTTCTCGGCGAGTTGCCGCTTCTGCTTTTCACGATGATTGGCGGGGTGTTCGCGGATCGACGCGACCGGCGTCACATGATCCTGATGTCGCAAATCATCCAAATGGTGGTCGCGTTCTTGTTGGCACTGCTGATTTACATGAGACGCATCCACATCGAACAACTGCTCGCACTTTCGTTCATCGTCGGCTGCGGGCGGGCGTTTGGCGGTCCCGCCTACCAATCACTCCTACCCTCGCTCGTTGGTAATGAACATCTCCCCAACGCCATTGCACTCAATTCTGTTCAATTCAACCTCGCGAGGGTCATTGGCCCCCTCGCCGCCGGCGCGGCCCTCGCAACGTTCGGCATGGTTGCGTGTTTCGGCCTGAACGGCATTTCTTTCCTGTTCGTGATCGCAGCGATCCTTGCCCTGCGGAACGTACACGTGCCTCGGATGGCCACCCAAAGCATGGTCGCGCAGTTCAGAAGCGGCCTGCGAATCGTCCAGGACTCGCCGAATTTGGTTACCGTCATGGAGCTTGCTTTCCTTGCCGCCTTTCTCGGAGGGCCTCTGCTCACGTTCCTTCCCATCATCACCAGAGACGTGTTTCACCGGGACGTCGGATTCTATACACAACTCATGACGTTCGCGGGCGCGGGTGCCGTCGCGGGAGCACTTGTCGTTGCGTGGCTGGGTAAGAACAAGCACATGGGACGCATACTGCTGATCTTACTCACGCTGTTCGGCATGGTCATTGCCGGCTTTGGGCTATCGCGGAACAGCTACCTATCTTCGTTGACCCTGTTCACCGGCGGGTTGCTTTTCGTGATGTGTTCTTCGCTCACCAATTCCCTGGCGCAACTTCTCGCGCCGCCGGAGTTCCACGGACGAGTGCTCTCCACTTATTTGGTCGCGTTTTTAGGTGGCTCTCCGCTCGGTGGTCTCGTGAGCGGGTGGCTCGTCGCACGAGTGGGCTCAGCGCCGGTCATGTTGCTCGTAAACGGTACGGCGCTGACGTTGGTTGCGCTGTATTTCTTGATCCATGGCCAACACCTCACAGACGAAATTTTTGAAGGGGGGAGAACACTATGAACATCAGGAATCTGTTTTGTGAGACGCATTCACCACTGAGCGATGCGTAGCGGCCAACCGAATGGAGGATGATTTGAAGGGAGAACGATATGAATAGGCGGCCGGGGAAACCCTCTCCATACGAAGTCAATCTAGGTGGTTATATCTGTTTCGCGGCAGGTGGATATTGCTAGAGACAGCCGAAAGCGCTCAAGATTGGGGAAAATGGGGAATTTGGCGGGTTACACGCATAGACGCCACGCTAGACGTCAACACGCCAGAGACGCGTTGCATCAACATCATTCACCTGAGCGGTCAAGTATGTGTCCATTCTGTTTGGCAAACCTGGGACTAGTTGTTGCCGGCACGGTCTCGACTGGCGGACTGGCAGCGCTTGCAGTGAAAGTCTTACGGAAGAAGAGCGACCCAGAGATACTAACGGGTACCCAAGGGAGCGATGAAAATGTCAAAACGGACAATCGATAATCCAAAAACAATTGCACACAGGACGGGGACTCGAGGGTAGTGGCTTGCAGCCAGACTCGATTTACTCAAAGCAGAAAAGGAGCTCACGAAGCACAGCGACACAGGTGACCTCGGATTAGGATCCAGAGTCTTCGAGACTTACTGGACCACGGCACGCGGCGTCGAGGCCATGGACAACAGCTACCGGTTGCTCGACTTGACCGTCTATGGACGTCAGGAGAACTGGGAGGACTCACCGACCGGCTGGCCACAACAATGCACCTACACGCGGACGAGCAGCGGCGCGCCCACCTGGCAACCAGAGTGGCCGGGCGTTCGGACGACCTAGGAACCGGCAGGCGCTAAACCGAGGAACCATGCCAATGGCTGCGATGACGGAAACTAGTGGCGGAGGAATTTGATGAAGGTCAGGAACATAACTTTGGTGCTCGCGAGCGCCTTTGTTGCGGCCGCACTGCACGGCCAAGTACAAGGAATAAAACTCCAGGGCGTGGTTACGGACTCCATGTGCGGTCGGAAGCACATGATCAGCGGCAATGATGCCGCTTGCGTGCGCACCTGCGTCAAAGGAGGGTCCCACTACGCTTTGTTGGTAGGAGACAAGGTGCACCCACTCGCTGGCCAGGATGAAGCCCTGCAAAAACTGGCTGGCGAGTTGGTAAATGTGTCTGGCACGATGGACACCGGCGGAGTGATTCAACTCGCATCGGTAGAGCCAACCGCTAAAGGGGGATCCATCAACGCGACGAAGCCACAAGCCAAGGGTGAAGCCACCGCAGCTCGTGCGGCGACGATTCGTGGCCTCATTCGTGACGTCGCTTGCCCGATGCAGAACAAAAAGGCGAGCGCAAGAGCTTTCAATTTGAAGTGCGCCATTGATTGCGCGAAGCTTGGTTCTCCGCTCATCCTCCTAACCGACAACGGGACCATCTATACCCCGATATCCTCTTCTATGCCGGACGAGGATCAGCGCGCGCGCCTGATGCCCTACGTGGGAAAATACGTTCAGGTCCGCGGTCAGGTTTATGAGCGACAGGGAACGCACGCCATCGTTATCCAAGATATCAAGCAGCTGCCGGAAATCCATTTGGTAACAGACGCGGAGTAGTTCTGGGTCTGTGCCGGACAGAATCAGATGCCGTATCTCAGTCACTTCGCCAGTTGTTGGCTCGTCGTTGACTGCGGTTTTGTAGACTCAGCAGGCGTCCTGTCCACGATACTTTTTTCGGATTCGGTTTGAAGATCACAAGCTGGTTGCAGCAGGCGACGAGAGTCGGGCCACTGAGAAGCAGAGGATATTGCTCTGGATGCGCTTGGGTACCAGGTTCCAAAATGGATATCCCGCTTACAAACGGTCGCGGCCAACGTCTATTTCGCGAGAGCGTGACTTTGGGCGACACTTTCGCATTCCTGCTTCTGACCTTCACGGCAACGGTGCTGGTTTCCGTCTGCGTGATCTGGAATACGTCGATCTCGCGTGCGCAAGGGATGGCGCGGGGTTTTTATATTCTCTCGGTCATTCTCAGTCTTGCGACACTGATTTACATCCTTCTCGGCGACAGCGGCGTAGTCCGCGAGAGCGACGAATTTTCCCAGCGGCTTCGACTGCTGCTGTTTCGGGGTTGGCTAGTTATCGGCGTTGGCATCAGCTCCGCACTTCTAGTTCTCCTGAATTTGGTGGCCAGCCTGAAGGCCGCAGGCGGTAGCCCTGCGGCGCGCGCTTTCATCACCGGCCCTGCTGTTCTGAATGGGCTCTGCTTCTCAGTGTCTCTGTCGTTTCTTTGCACCGAGGTGGGCAAGCTAGCGCACCTGGCCGATATGCGGCAGTTCTTTGCCCTGTCCGGCTATGCGGCTTGGTTTCTGTATTTCATCATGGTTGCCGAAACACTGGGAGCTTTCGGCCTTCTGCTGTCGAGAACAATGATTCCGGCAGCAGTCAGCCTCATAGCGATCATGGTGGGAGCGATGCGCACGCACGCGCACAACCGCGACCCTTTCTCCGATTCGCTCGAGGCCCTTCATCTGCTGGTGCTCCTCGCTTGCATTCTCGTTGTCCGCTTGCTCGGGACAAGGGTTGCAGTCGCAACCTTGCGAGAGCGCACTCGGACCGTCGCGTTAAAGGGGTAGGCAAAAACATTCCACGTTGTTCAAGGTCGAAAAGTCTGCCTTAAAAGCCCGCGATAAACCCTCCGGTCGTATCCGTCGGCTTTCTGTTCGTAGCTGACACGGATTGCATTTGTTCGGGTCGTCAACCACACTCTGCAATCACCAACGATTTAATCGCTAAATATGATTCGGAGCCATTTGTTGGTGTTCGAGTCGCTTACCGACGCGGGAAACCGCATAATCGTATATTCATTGCCCTTAGACTCTAGCGACATGTCACTCATCACACGCCAACTGTGTCCGCCGAAGCGGGTCCGCACAATTTACTCCCGCACATTAGCTGGCCAAAATGTTCGTTTGTCGAAGGAGTCCACCCGCGAAACGTTTGCGATCCAACCATCGTTATTCCACCACTTGCGCCATTCAGTCCACTTGCCATCTTGTAAGTTCCTTTCCCCTAGCTTTGCGGAGGCATGCAGGTCGTAAATAACGCCGTCCTCGGAGGCTACCTACAAGTCAGTAAAACCTGAGCGGTTGTCCGGCAACGACACGGCCATGTAAACAAACTCTCCCGGCTGCTTTATGTAAAAACGACCTCCATCGCGCATAGGAAGGCTTTGGGCATCGCTCCACTCACCGGCCTGAATTTTTCCGCCTACCATGATGGGTTTGCCGAAAGAGGCTCGAACAAACGGGGCTCGAACAATCTGCGCCAGAACGGGTGTTGTGCAGAAGAGAAGCGTCCAGAGCATGGCGACAACGCTTCCGCCTTTTTTCATTGAAGCTCCAATCAGATTACAACCCCTTCTGACTCTTTCGATAAGGAATCTCATAACAGATGTGATTGCTAGCCCAATGATGGCTATAATGAAAAACTCGAAGGTGGTTATTGTAGCTACCCCTCGTCGGGCGCTAATCTCGCGAAAGCAGCCTCCCCAAAACGCTGGCGACAGCGCCGCGGTCTCGAGATTGAGTCTCACCCAACTGGAGAATACCCATGATTGTCAGAGTATGGCGGGGAAAGAGTCGCGTCGCGAATGCCAGCATGTACGAGAAGTTCCTGAAAGAAACCGCCTATCCAGATTATGGAGCCATCGAGGGAAATCGCGGTTGGATGCTTCTCAGGCACCCGCAGGACGAATCCGTGGAGTTCATGTTCGTGTCTTTCTGGGATTCGATGGAAGCGATAGCACGGTACACGAAGGGCGATCCGGATCGCCCGCAATACTATCCCGAAGACCGAGCGGCGCTGCTGGAGTTGCCCGATCGCGTGGATCACTTCGAGGTCGTCGACATTCAGGAGCGGTGGTGATTCCACGCTAGTTGCGCACCGTCAACTGGAGATCGGTTTGCTGTCACGAAGCCGGAGTCAGGTGTAAAACAGTAACAATGCGCTAGAACACACGGCTTGAGGGTCAACATGAATCTACAAAGAGTATACCGAGTCACGACATTCGTACCACCTGACCATCTCGAGACACTTCTTCGCGGTATCACGGCGGAGGTGCCGTTGCGGTACGGTCAGTATGATCAGTCAGCCTGGTGGTCCGCTGTCGGTGCCGAGCAATTCCGCCCACTTCCAGGAGCCAAGCCGACGTGCGGGAAGGTTGGAACAATCGAACGGCTCGCTACCATCAGAGTGGAGTTTGTGATTGCCCGCGACCCGGAAGTCCTATCTCGAGTGATCGCGAGAGGAATACGGCCCCACCACCCCTGGCAGGAACCGGCGGTTTTCATAGATGAAGCTGAGATCTCGGTTAGCCACGACGCGGCGTCTTCGGGGCTCAAGCTCGCGTGAGCACAACTGCTAGACGCACGACTGATCCTAAAGCCCCGCCCCGGCTCCGTGTGGCGCCTTGTGACTTTTACAACATTGGGCAGGCGCGTCGGCGCAGGCAGATTCTGTGTTGCCGTGGACGAGGCACGGCAGCATTGGCGACAACGTTGCTCGCCTTTTTCATCGAAGCCTCCAATCAGACTACAAGCCCGTCTCATAGATGGAGTGGTGAACTTCTTCAACTCTCCCAGCGCTCATGAAATGAGTGAAGGGGCCGAATAGCATTGGCGCGTTAACCTGAACTTCTCGCTGCATGAATCCAGCTGAGTCCGGTCATGCCAAGATTCACTGCAAACACCAAACAGGCCAACTCGATACTCCATAAGCCGATGGTTAGCAGGCGCACCGGCCACGGCAAAAGGAGAAAGGCCCTAATGCCTTCCAGCCTCACGCCAGGGTTATAGGAGTTGTCCTTCCAACGGGCTATCCTCTCAACACTTGCGGCGGCCAGGTTGATCGAAACGACTCCGACTGCGAGCAAAATAAAGTGCAGGCGACCGAGGGCATTATCCATTGAATGTGCGGACCGGCGCCCAAACACGAGAAAAGCGAGTGCAGAGACTGCACCGACCAGTGCCGCAATGATCTGCAACTTTTTTGGTGACGGATGAATGACGATGACCATGGTCGGTGTATACAAAGTCTCCAGGCGTGTAGGGCTGGCGAGCGCAAGCCCAATCGCTAAAACAGCGAGTCCCACAAACAGTCGTGTGATAAGTTGCGAGTTCATACACGCGTGCGAACCCGAGAATGCCCATGTCTTTTTACCACCGCAGCAAGTTCCTTTGTTCCTTCGGTGATATCTCTCTCCGACAGACGACAATAGCCAAGCAACAGAACCGGTGCCCCAAGATCAGGGCCAGCCCGATAGATGTTTAGTCCGTAGACATGTATCCCGCGACGTCGAGCGTCGGCAACGATCGCAGCTTCATCTGAGCCCGGCGGGAGTTCCAGAGTCAGATGCAGGCCAGCCGCGACTCCGCGAATCGCAAGCCCAGGAAGATGGGTTCGCAGAGCGGCTGCCAGCAGCGCTCGCCTGCGGCTATAGATCAACCGCGTGCGCCGAAGGTGCCGGTCGAGATCACCGCATTGGATGAACTCCAACAGGGCGAGCTGGTCGATTCCCGATGATCCTCTATCGGCATCAAGCTTTGCCCGAGTCAAGTCGCGGATTAGACACTCCGGCGAGAGCATCCACCCAATGCGAAGCGCAGGAGCGAGCGTTTTGCTGGCGGAGCCGATAAGAACAACGCGTTCGGGGGCGAGACCCTGCAGCGCGCCAATCGGTTCGCGATCATACCGATATTCTCCGTCGTAGTCGTCTTCGAGCACGAACGCGCCACGGCGCTCGGCCCAGGCAAGCAGAGCCGCCCGGCGCGCGGGCGAGAGTACGGCCCCGGTTGGATAGTGGTGCGCAGGTGTCACGTACGCGGCTCCGACCTTCAGATTGCCGAGACGTTCTACACAGAGGCCGCTATCGTCCACCGGTACGGGGACCAACTCGAGTCCTGACGCTCGCACCTCTCCGCTCTCATACGCATGTCCTGGATCCTCCACCGCGATTCTCCGCACGCCACGAGCTCGCAACGTTTCACAGGCGAGGCGCATGCCCTGCGCAAAGCCTGTGCAAATGAGAATCCGGTCGGCATGGGCTGCGGTCGCCCGCGAACGGTTGAGGTACGCTGCGAGAGCAGCGCGCGCTGGCGCTGCGCCGCGTGCGTCAGGATAATCGAGAGCCGCAGAAGGGGCAGTCGCCAGAGCGCGACGCAATGCTGACAGCCACGCCCTGCGCGGAAATAAGGAGTGGTCCGGCCTGCCGGGCCTGAAATCGTAGCGCGGGCTGATCACGACCTCGGGCTGGGAATCTTGTGCCTGCCCGTTGGTGGGCCGATCAGCAACATGCGTGCAGGATCCACGGCGAGAACACACATATCCTTCAGCGAGTAGCTGCTCATACGCCTCGACCACTAAGCCGCGTGAAGTGCCAAGCTCAGCGGCAAGGACCCGGGTGGAGGGCAGGAATGAGCCAGGAGTAAGCCTGCCCGTCTGGACAGCCACTCGCAAGGCGCGTTCTAACTGGACTCGGAGTGGCGTGCCGGTTTCTCTGTTAATTGATATCAGCACCTCGCCACACCGGATTGCTTTCGGCAAACTGGTCCTCCACAAATGATCGTATCTGGCCCTTGATTTCATACCACCGTAAACATAGATTGTCCACAGAAAGATTGAGGGACGACTTTAGGAGGCATCGATGGTTCAGGTACGCAATGCCCAGCCCGCAGACGCCAAATTGCTGAAGCAACTCATCGATGAGATGGGTCAGCACGAACGCATGAGTGTCTTTGCCAGCGAAGAAAGCCTGACAGTGGATGGCTTTGGCCCTAAGCCCATGTTTCATGCCCTCTTAGGCATGGTGGACGGGACGGTTGCTGGGTATGCACTCTTCTATGACTGTTACTCGTCATTTCAAGGGAGAGGTATCTTTCTCGAGGACTTGTTCGTGCGCCAGGGGTTTCGGGGCAGCGGCGTCGGAAATGCCATGTTGTCGAATGTCGCGGAAATCGCGCTTAAGCAAGGCTGCTTCGGAATCATGTTCAATGTCCTGAAATGGAACCTCGCGGCGCTCAAGTTTTTTGATCGCGCAGGCGCCTCGTTGCTGAGCGAGCACCACACACTCTGTCTGACGGCCGCGTCACTGCGAGAAATCGCGGAGAAGACATCTGCCGCAGCAGCACTTTAAGGCTACAGAACTCTTCGGCTCACGGAGTCGATCTTAGGAGGAAGCAATGTCGGCAATCGATAAAGTTGCAACACTGACGATCGCGGTAAGAGACCAGCAGGAAGCGCTGCAATGGTTCACAGAGAAACTCGAATTTGAAAAGAGGAAGGATCTCTCTGCACCCGGAATGCGGTGGCTGACAATTGCCCCGAAGAAGCAGAGCGAGGTCGAATTCGTCCTTGCTTCGTGGTTCCCAACGCACGTCGGCCAGAATGCTCCCTGTGTCGTCGAGACTGAGAACTGCCACGACACCTACCAGACGCTTAAAGACCGCGGAGTGAAGTTCAGCCAAACACCAACGGACATGCCATATGGCGTTGAGGCCGTTTTTGAGGATCTCTACGGTAACACCTACGCATTGGTTGAACCGAAATGAGGACCATCGAGCCCGAATCCGCTAGAGTGGAAGGGGTGACAATTGTGATCGAACCCTTTCCCCGCGATGGCTGGAGATTGATTCCTACAGTAGATTGTCGAAAATGGGAATGCATATGAAGGTGTGGGCTTGACTGATTTCAAAGTCGGCTACGGCGGTGCGGCGCGGGGATCCCGAGTGGGCGGCGGAACCGAGGCGCTGGCCCCATTTTCGTGGGCGACGGAACGGATGTAGCTCCGGACTACCGTCTGCTGTTTTCGCGCCAGTTTGTGGGCGGGGACGCCGTGGATTTTCTTGGCCCGAGAACGGCGGCGGGCGAGCTGAGTCAGTCTAAAAGGCGGCATTAGTTCAGTTTGATTCCGGAGGGGACGATGAACGCGTATCGGCGAAATGGAGTTCAAGCATTGTTGAGAATT
>Ga0210391_10005624_pt1 | contig 10311 bp, 10 predicted proteins | sample IncBWC12OmetaG_FD_160573 | JGI IMG/M metagenome (GOLD analysis project Ga0210391, IMG submission 160573) | Forest soil microbial communities from Barre Woods Harvard Forest LTER site, Petersham, Massachusetts, United States - Inc-BW-C-12-O ...
GATGCCGCGCAGGCGCAGGTAGCGCGGCAGCGAGCGATCGGATATTCGTCCATTGACCACAGCAACAGGAATGGACGATCGACGGCAGGCGGTTAGTAGGTTAGGCCAAAACTCGGTCTCGACTAACACCAGCAACACAGGATCCAGGGTGTGCAGGTAGCGACGCACGATCCAGGGAAAATCGAGGGGGAAGTAAAAAGTGTGGTTGGGTCCGGTGCGCTCCCTGGCCAGCCTCTGACCGGTTTGGGTGGTGGTCGAAAGCAGTACGCGATACTGCGGCGCGCAGGCGCTCAGTTCGTTCACCAGGCGGCTGGCGGCCAGGACCTCTCCTACCGAGACCGCATGCACCCAGATGGTCTTTCTCGAGTCGCCTTCGCGCAGCCGGTCGGGTACCCATCCCAGGCGCTCACTGAGGCCTTCACGGTACTTCCCGTTGGTGGTCATGACCAACAGCCAGTAAGGCAGCCCGAAGGCCAGCACCAGCAATAGCGCGAAGGTGTAGATGATGAGCGGCATGGACGGCTAGCCCTCTTTACTCGCCACACAACGAAAGCTCATAATCGATTGCGGGAATGCTTCGTCAATCGGCTGTTGCTGTATGGGTGTTCGCTGCTCTGCTCTCGTGTCCGCTGTTGCTCCCTGGAGCCGGTGCCGCTGATCATGCAGCTCCTCCCGCCGGGGTGGCCACCAGCTATCCGGCGTTTGATCTGCATCCTGCCGAGCAGGTGGCGATTGCCGCCGATCCTTACAATACTCCGGAAAAAGCTTCCATCTTTCGTTTCAAATATCTGCAATACGGTTTCATGCCTATCCGCATCATTGTTACCAATAACGGGGATAAGCCTATCTCCCTGATCGATGCGCGCATCAACTTCATCACTGCGGCGGGGGACAAGATCCCGGCCGCGGAGCCGGAAGATGTAGAGCGCCGCATCGGGGGTATCAAGCGGCCGGACGGCGGCTATAAGCTGCCGGGCCCGCTGCCGCGGATCGGTAACAAGTCTTCTACCAAGAATAAAGATGTGGAAGAGGACTTCAAATCGCTGGAGTACGCGGCAGTCGCCGTCGAGGCCCACACCACCCGCGCCGGTTTTCTCTTTTACGACGTGGACGGGATTGCCAACCCGCTCGCCGGGGGCAAGCTCAACCTGCGTTTGCTGCGGAACTCCGACGGCAAGGAACTCTTCTATTTCGAGATTCCCTTCGATAAATACCTTGGCAAGGCTGCGAATTAGGATCACTCGTAGTAGGTTGCCGTGGTTGCGTCCGTCTCCCAGATGGTGCAGTCCTTGACGGCGACACGGCCGCCGGTCATTTCGCTGAGTTGGCGGTTGGTTTCATCGTAGAAATAACGGGCCAGGTTTTCCGCTGACGGGTTGAGCTTGGTGAACGGTTCAAGGTCATTGAGCATCTGGTGGTCGATGCGATCGATGACCGGACGCATCACTTGCTTGAGCATCTTGAAATCCAGCAGGAGACCGGTCGAGTCCAATTCCCTGCCCCGCAGGGTCAGACGGACTTTGTAATTGTGGCCGTGAGGGTTCTCGCACTTGCCGTGGTAGTTGCGCAGGTAGTGTCCCGAGGAGAAACCGGATTCGACCGTGACTTCATACATACCTGGTTGATTGTAGCTGGTCACTTGCGCCGGTTGCGGCTTAGGTTGGCGAGGCCTTCCTGCAACTCCCGCTTCATGCGCTCCTGGCTGCGGCGCTCCACTTGTTCAAACATGGTGGTCAGGATCGCGGCCAGGGTGGAGAGCAGCGAGAGGAGAAACAGAACAAGGCCGGTGACCTTCCACCAGGAACCGTTCGCCGGCAAACCGGGCTGCAGTGGGTTGGGCAGCAGGCTCATGGTGCAGGAGACGAGCGAGAACAGGAGTAAGGAGCTCGCCAGGAGGTAGAGGTTTCGGGACATGATGCTACCTGGACTAATGATAGTCAGACTTTGGACTCTATCCCCGCACCAATCGCCGGGTGCCCCACATCTCGCTCGTTTTTCGCGAGATGTGGGATTCCACCGCTCTCGCCCCGCACCCGCCCACAACAAAACGGATTTGTTCCCTAGCCCGCGACAGGCTTGAGGGGTAGGCCTGCGGTATCCCACATCTCGCGAAAAACGAGCGAGATGTGGGGCACCCGGCGATTGGTGCGGGGATAGTCCAAAGCGTCGTGTACGGGAAGTCGTTTGCTCGGGATTAATCTTGAGCAAAGAAGTTTTCGACGTCTGAGATGTCTCGCGTCAGGCGGTATGGGGGCAGGCTCTCCAGGAAGACTTTTCCGTAGCGCTGGCGCTCGATGCGCGGATCCAGCAAGACCAGAACGCCGCGATCTTCGAGCGATCGGATCAGCCTACCGAAGCCCTGCTTGAGAGTGATTACCGCCGACGGCACCTGGTAGTCAAAAAATGGATTAGCGCCGCTAGCCGCTACGGCCCGCATGCGCGCCGAAACCACCGGATCCGTGGGCACAGAGAAAGGCAAGCGGTCTACGATCACACAGCTTAACGCTTCGCCCTGCACATCCACTCCCTGCCAAAAGGATGAGGTTCCGAAGAGCACTGCATTGGGAGTGTTGCGAAATTCCTCCAGCAACGCTTTGCGAGGAGCAGTGCCTTGCAGCAGGCAGGGATAATCCAGCTCCGGCAGCAGGCGTTCATAAAGGTCACGCATCTGCTGGTAGCTGGTAAAGAGACAAAATGCCCGGCCGCGGGTGATGTCAAGGACGCGACGGATGTTGCGCGCCGCCTGCGCAGCAAAGGTGGGCTCACGGGGATCGGGCATGCTTGGCGGCAGATAGAGCAGCGCCTGCTCTTCATAGCGGAAATGCGAGGGCACCACCAGCTCTCGCGCGTCGCGCAGCCCAAGGCGTTTGCGCAAATGAGCAAAACCGCCCTGCACGGTCAAGGTCGCGGAGGTGAGGATGACACTCGGGTACTGCTCGAACAGCAGACTGGAAAGCAGCTCGGAAACGTCGATGGGCGTGCCCTGCAGGTAGGTATTGCGCGCTCTCCGCTCGATCCAGAAAACGGTGTTGCCGCTCTCCGCCTCCATTAAAAAGCGCAGATGCTCGCGTATGTCGGCTACCCGCTTCTTGAGCCCCATGGATTCTTCGACACCCCGCAGCCTCTCCAGCTCGCCCTCCAGCCGGTGCAGAGCGTTCATCACCGCCAGGTAAAGATCGCCGTGTTCCTCGAGGAACTGCTCGCGCTGCTCGAACGGCATGCGGCCATCGCCCTGTCCATTGCCGCTGCGCGGCAGCGCGCCGAAAAACATCCGCCCGCGCTCTCGCAGCATGTCTCCGCATCCCTTAAGAGCGGTCGAGTGTGCCTGTTTGGCACGTAGCACCGTTTCCACATCCCGCACCAGCTCTTCTAGGCGCACGTTGCTCAGGCTGACGCCAAAGTAGCTGGACGCTATGTCTTCCAGTTCATGAGCCTCGTCAAAGATGACCGCTTCCGCCTCGGGCAGCACCCCTGCATCCGGAGCTGCTTTCGCCTGCTGTTTGATGCCCAGATCCGCGAAAAACAGGTGGTGGTTGACGATGATCACATCGCTTTCGAGCGCTTTCCTGCGCATCTCCGTAATGAAGCAGCGTTCATAATCGGGACAGCTCTGCCCCAGGCAGGCCTCGCTGCGGGCGTCCAGTTTGGACCACACCTGGCTCGCCTCCGGCAGCGCGTCAATCTCTACCCGATCTCCGGTCGTGGTGGTTTTTTCCCAGGCCGCAATTTGTTGGAACTGGTCAATCTCTTCCAGGCCGTTCAGAATCGGCTGGTCACGCAGGGCATAAAGCTTGTTTCGGCAGAGGTAGTTCGCCCGCCCCTTCATGTAGCAAACGCGGAGCGGTCCCAGTAAGGATTCGAGAAAAGGCACGTCGCGGAAGAACAGCTGTTCCTGCAGGTTCTTGGTTCCAGTGGAGATAATCACCCGCTGCCCGGTGCGGAGGGCGGGTAGCAGGTAGGCAAGGGTCTTGCCCGTACCGGTGCCGGCTTCAACGATCAAGTGCTTGCCTTCGTTCAGGCTGCGCTCCACTGCGCGGGCCATATCCAGCTGGCCCCGGCGGAACTCGTAGGGCAGCGTGGAGTGCGACAGCATTCCCCCAGGGGAGAAGAAGTCATGCAGCGTAGGCAGCGGCTGGGCGGAGATGGTTGCGGTAGACAAGTTGAAGGCCGTGGAATCTTTAAGTCTATACGGTCGCTAGGGGTTGTATGAAAGACTGAAAGGGATCATGAAACCGGTTAAAGGAACCAAAGCAAGAAAGCCCAAGCCGCACTCCCTGGGCGGGAAACGCGCCGCAGTCGCGAAAGCTGCACGCCGGGCTACGCCTGCTACCCGCGGCCAGCACTCGCGCGCCGAGGTCAAGCGAGGCGCGGCTGCCAAAGCTGCCGCAGAGGCCAGTGCCGCTCGGCTGGGCAAGGTTCGCAAGCGGCCAGTGCAACGGCAGGGTCCGATGACCTCGATCGATGCTGAGTTACCTGATCCGCTGGCGCCGGTGCTGCCTCCTATCAAGCGCGAGCCGACTGTCGATACATCGTTGTGGCCGGTGGTGGCGATCGTCGGCCGCCCCAATGTGGGCAAGTCCACCCTCTTCAACCGGTTGACCAGTTCTCGCCGTTCGATTGTGGGCGATGAGCCGGGCATTACGCGTGATCGGATCTACGGGGAGATTGAGTGGTCGGGCCAACATGCGCGGGTGATTGATACCGGTGGAATCCTTCCGGATGACCCGGAGTTAATTCCGTCGGAGATCTTTCGTCAGGCAAAGGTTGCGCTCGATGAAGCCGATTCCATTGTGATGGTGGTCGATGGGCGCACGCCTCTGGCGGCACCCGACTATGATCTTGCGCGGATACTCTTGCGCGGCGGCAAGCCCCTGCTGCTGGCAGTGAACAAGATCGACACCGAACGCATGGAAGAACAAACAGCAGAGTATCGCCGACTGGGTATCCGCGAAATACTCCCCATCTCCGCGGAGCACGGAGTCGGCATGGGCGAGTTGCTCGACCAGGTATTCTCCACACTCACCTTTGTTCCCGCAGCGAGGCCGGTCGAAAACGACGCCGAAGCCGCGGAGGAAGGCGAGTCGCGCCATCGGACTCATGGCGAGTTCCAACAGCACGAAACCTCCATCGCGATTATCGGCCGGCCTAATGTCGGCAAGAGCACGCTGCTGAACGTGCTGACCGGATCTTCGCGCGCCATCGTGTCGCCCATCCCAGGAACCACGCGCGACGCCGTTGACGAAGTAATGGAATACGACGGCGGCTTGCTGCGATTCGTCGACACTGCCGGGATCCGCCGTAAGGGCAAAACCAAAATGATGGCGGAGAAGCTATCCGTGGTCATGGCACGGCGACACCTGGAGGCAGCCGACGTTGCGTTGCTGGTAATCGACGCTACCGAGGGGGTCACTTCTAACGACGCCACGATTGGCGGGTACGCCCACGAGAGTGGCCGGTCCGTAATCCTGGTAGTTAACAAGTGGGACCTGGTGACTACCGGACGAACGGATGGAAAGCCGCCCGCGGACAAGGTCATCTTTGAAGAACAGATACGTAATGTGCTGAAGTACCTTGCCTATGCGCCGGTGGTGTTCATCTCCGCGGCTGAGGGAAAGAACATCCATACCGTGCTCAAGCTGGTGAAGGAAGTAGCAGCGGAACGGCGTAAGCGCGTTTCCACCGGCCAGATGAACCGGTTCCTGGAGAAAATCGATTTCCAGCGAGCAACGGTACCCGCCGCCAACAAGATGCGGATCTTTTATATGACCCAGGCGGCGGTGGCTCCTCCCACCTTCATCCTGTTCACCAACAGGCAGGTCAAGTTGCACTTTGCCTTCCAGCGATTCCTGGAAAATCAGATTCGCGCGGCTTTCGGTTTCCGGGGTTCTCCAATCTGGTTCAAGGTGCGCGCCAGAGAAAAGTAGTGCACCTTTCTTGCTATTCCCTCCTCCTTTTTTTCTTGAGATCGTCGATGGATTCGGTAAGGAGCACTGCTATGTGGAACTCCATTGGTTCTTGGTTCTGTATTATGGGCTTGATCGTTGGGCCTTTCGCCGTCGGTATTGCCTTTGAAGACAAGCTGCAACGGGCCAACCGCGAATTAGGCTCACGGCTGCTCCGCCGCTATTAGACCGGCTTCTCCTTAATGTTCGTAGTCGGGTGCTCCAGGTCTCGCTTTGAGACTTGCTACCCAGACGCGTGCGGGACCGGATCGCGGTTTCTCTCGACATGACCGGCGCGTCGGTCCTATAGTTCGGTTGCATATGCGAAAGATTGCGTGTGTGCTCTCCTGCGCCCTTTTGTCTTGCGGGGGTGCCTGGAGCCAAACCCCGCCTGCAAAGTACCCTGACTTCCCCAGCGAAACACCAGCCAAGGTAGACTTGCCTACTGCAGACTTTGATTACACACGGCGGGTGGTCATGATCCCTATGCGTGATGGGGTCAGGCTGCATACGGTCATCCTGATTCCGAAGGGCGCTTCGGGCGCGCCGATTCTGCTCACCCGCACTCCCTACGATGCGGACGCTCTTACTACGCATGAATCCAGCGCCCACCTGGGCGCTGCACTTCAGGGCTATGACAACGCGCTCGAAACCATCGTTGAGGGTGGTTACATTCGGGTGATCCAGGACGTGCGCGGCAAGTATGGCTCGGAGGGCGATTACGTGATGAACCGCCCGCTGCATGGTCCACTGAATCCTACGCCGGTCGATCATTCCACGGACACTTACGACACCATCGACTGGCTGGTGAAGAATATCCCCGAGAGCAACGGCAAGGTTGGCATCCTGGGGATCTCTTATGACGGTTTTTTGACCTTGGCGGCCTTGGTCAATCCTCATCCGGCTCTCAAGGTGGCCGTACCCATGAATCCGATGGTCGACGGCTGGATGGGCGATGACTGGTTTCACAATGGCGCGTTCCGCGAAGTCAACATGCCCTACATCTTTAACCAGGAGGTAACGCGCGACGGCAAAGCCCAGTGGTGGACCGCATACCTCGACGATTACGACGTCTACATGCAAGCCGGAAACGCGGGGGAACTGGGGCGTCGTCACGGACTGGAACAAGCCGGGTTCTGGCGTAAAGTTCTGGCGCATCCCAGTTACGATTCGTTTTGGAGCGGCCAGGCAATGGATAAATTGCTGGCCGACCAGCCGCTCAAAGTGCCCACCATGCTGGTAGACAGCTTGTGGGATCAGGAAGATATCTACGGCGCCATGGCCGTGTATAAGGCCATCAAGCCCAACGACAAGGACAATGACAAGGTTTTTCTGGTGATTGGCCCCTGGCATCACGGCCAGGAAATAGAAGACGGCAGCACCTTGGGCGCTTTGAATTTCTCGAGCGATACCGGTCTCTACTTTCGGCGGCAGATTCTTCGCCCTTTCCTTGATCGCTATCTGAAGGATGAAGCGCCTAAAGAAGAAATTGCTCCTGTCACTGTGTTCGAGACCGGAACCAATGTGTGGCGGCAGTTAAAATCGTGGCCGGGCGAGAACGAAGCTAAACCGCTCTACCTGGCCGCGCAAGGAAAACTCAGCTTTAACGCGCCCCAGCCAGGCGACACCGCTTTCGATGAATACATTTCTGATCCCGCCAAACCCGTGCCCTACCGCGCACGGCCTATCCAGCCGATGGGCTACGCAGCCGGAATGACCTGGTCGGAATGGCTGGTCGACGACCAGCGGGAGCAATCGGGGCGTCCGGATGTCGCGGTTTTCGTTACGGACCGCTTGACCGCGCCGTTAAAGATCAGCGGTCAACCGATCGCTAACCTGGTTGCCTCTACCAGTGGCACGGATTCGGATTGGGTGGTGAAGCTCATCGATGTTTACCCTGACGAAGTCGCCAGCCAGCCAAGTCTGGGTGGATATCAACTCATGATCTCCGCGGACATCTTCCGCGGACGTTATCGCGAAAGTCTGGAGAAAGCTAAACCCATCGCAGCCGATCAGCCGCTGACCTATCATTTCGCACTGCCCACTGCGAATCACGTGTTCCTTCCCGGGCATCGAATTATGGTGCAGGTACAGTCCAGTTGGTTTCCGTTATATGACCGAAACCCGCAGACGTTTGTCCCGGACATCTTCTGGGCTAAGCCAGCGGACTATCAAAGAGCCGCGCAGCATATCTATCACGCGCCTGGCCAGGCAAGTTTTGTCGAGTTGCCGGTCGTGACCACAGGAAATTGAGAGAGGACCTATGAGCGCAGCAAAGTGTACCCACGTGAAGGATCATGTCAAAAATGTAAAACCGCACACCAAGGGCTGTGAGGAATGCCTCAAGATGGGCGACAGCTGGGTTCACCTGCGGATGTGCATGGAGTGCGGCAAGGTGGGCTGCTGCGATTCATCCAAAAACCGCCACGCCACGGCTCACTTCCACGCAGACGGACATCCGATTATGCGATCGGTCGAACCCGGGGAAGACTGGCGTTGGTGCTACATCGACGAAATTTTTCTCAACTAGCGTTCGCTTTGTGCGTCCGTTTTATCTTTGATGAGGATGAGCGCCACGCTCGAAACAATGAGCGCGGTGCCGAGAAGCATGCGCGTGGTGATGACCTCTCCGGCGAAGAAGTAGCCCAGAGCCACGGCTACTACGGGATTGATATAGGCATGGCTGGCCACGCGCGTGGCAGGCATGCGGCCAAGCAGCCACACGAATGCGCTGAAGCCTAAGAGCGAGCCGGCAATGACCAGGTAGAGGAGCGCGCCGGCGGCCTTTGCGGAGACTTGCGGGAAGGGGTGCATCTCTCCAGCCAAAGCGGAGAGTATGAGCAAAATTGCGCCGCCAAACATCATCTCCGCCCCGGCAGTAATTCCCTTGGATTTTGGCAGCGGCAAAGAGCGCGTGAGTACCGCGCCCAACGACCAGGCGGCGCCTCCACCCAGAACGGCGGCACAAGGCAGAATGGCGATGTGTTGCGGGTTGCGCAGCAGCAACAAAAGCACACCGACGAACCCGACGGCGATGGTGATCAGGAGTGTCCAGCGGAAGCGCTGTTGGCGAAAGACAAAGACCTCGAGGGCAATGGTCATGAGCGGCAGGGTGGCCTCGAGCACAGAAGTTAAGCCCGACGGCACATATTTTTCTGCCCAGAAGATCGCGCCATACGTCACCACGAACATCAACGAGCCAAGCGCCAACAGGCTGGTCCACTCTTTTCCCGTGGGACGAGGGCGACCACATAAGCGCATGACTGCGTAGAGCAAGGTGCCGGCAAAAAAGAAGCGCACACCGGCGGCGAACAAGGGCGGCACCAGTTGCACCGCAATCCGAATCGCCAGGTAGGTCGATCCCCATAGGACGTAAATGGCTGCAAACGCCAGGAACACACGGAGATCGAACCCGCTTTTTTGTTTCTCCGGAATAACCGTTGTGGTCGCCATGACTGGTTACATTGTAACCCGGTGGCCGGTAACCCTTGAAACTATTTTTGAGAGTTATAATGGGGACGTGAGCGTCGCTCCCAAAGCGTTTAAATTGTTTGCCGGACACCTGGCGCTCGAGCTCGTCAATACTCTTGATTTGCGATTTTCCACAGAAACAACAGAATTGCTGCCTGCTTATGCAGATCTTCTCCGCCTGGTTACGGAGCTGCGACTGCTGACCCCGGAACAGGCTCGAAGGTTAGGGCGTACGGTGGGGGAGAAGGATGCGCGGCGGGTGCTCTCGTCCACGATCGAGCTGCGCGAAGCGCTGGCGTCGCTTCTCTATGGGCACATTGACGGTAGCAAGCCACAGGCCGCGCAGGTCGAAACGCTGGAAAAGCACTTCCACGCGGCGGCCCTGCATCGCCGGTTGTCACCGGCCGATGGGCAGTTGGTGTGGAGCTGGTCGGGTGTGGAGCAACAGGCTGAGATTCCTCTTTGGAAGCTGGCCCAGGCAGCATCGGATTTGCTGGTTTCGAGCGATGCGGAGCGAGTTAAGGACTGTGGCGACCCTACGTGCCGCTGGCTTTTTCTGGATACCAGCAAGAATCACACCCGGCGATGGTGCGATATGAAAACCTGCGGCAATCGGATGAAGGCGCGACGGCACCAGGCACGCTATCAGCATGGCGGGGCGTGATTGAGGCAAGTCCGTTTGAGATTGAATCTTTCAAAACGTACCTCAGGGGCTAAAAGCCCTCATCTATGGCTTGCTTTACGGCACGGCTGAACCCGTGCCCTGCCAGGAAGAGCGGCTCTCTGGGTGACTTCGGTCCACGGAAAGAGACTTCGTACGTTGCTAAAGCCGGAGCGAGCTTCGGACGGAAGGGCACGGGTTCAGCCGTGCCATAAAAGCAAGCCATAGATGAGGGCT
>Ga0210391_10005630_pt1 | contig 10305 bp, 10 predicted proteins | sample IncBWC12OmetaG_FD_160573 | JGI IMG/M metagenome (GOLD analysis project Ga0210391, IMG submission 160573) | Forest soil microbial communities from Barre Woods Harvard Forest LTER site, Petersham, Massachusetts, United States - Inc-BW-C-12-O ...
CCGCCTCGAAGTGAAATTGCAGGCGTTTGACGGTGCAGGGGAGGTCCACTCGCATCGAATCGATTGAGCGACCGCGCGTGAATCCCGTTAAACACATCATCGTAGGTACGGCCGGACACATCGACCACGGCAAATCGTCGCTGGTCGAGGCGCTCACCGGCACGCATCCGGACCGGCTTGAGGAAGAGAAGCGGCGCGGCATCACGATCGATCTGGGCTTCGCGTTCATGGAGCTGCCGGGGCTGAACATTGGTTTTGTGGATGTGCCGGGCCACGAACGCTTCGTACGCAACATGCTGGCGGGCGTGGGAGGGATCGATCTGGTGGTGCTCGTCGTTGCGGCCGACGAAGGCATCAAGCCGCAGACGCGCGAACACTTCGACATTTGCCGGCTGCTGGGCATCGAGCGCGGAATCGTGGCGCTCACGAAGTCCGACCTGGTCGAGCCGGACGCGCTCGACCTTGTGCGCCTGGAAATCGATGAGTTCGTGCGCGGCTCGTTTCTGAGTGGCGCGCCGATCGTGCCGCTCAGCGCAAAAACCGGCGCAGGGCTGGATACGTTCAAGCGGGGACTCCAGACAGCGGCCGAAGCCGCGTCAGCGCGCGCTACCGATTCGCACACGCGCCTCCCGATCGATCGTGCCTTCGCGATGAAGGGATTCGGCGCCGTGGTCACCGGAACGCTGATTTCCGGCGCGATTCAAAACGAGGACGAGCTAGAACTGTATCCGACGGGCCAGCGCATCCGTGTGCGCGGCTTGCACAGCGGCGGGGCCGCCATTCCTCGCGCCACGGCAGGACAGCGCACCGCTGTAAACCTCGCCGGCATCGATCTTGAAAAAATTGAACGCGGCATGGTGCTTGCGCCCGCCGATGCGTTCGATGCCACTGCGAGAATCGACGCGCGCGTTAGCCTGCTCCCGAGCGCAAAGCCGCTCAAGAATCGCGCCCGCGTGCACTTTCACCACGGCTCTGCAGAGCGCGTCGCGGAAGTAATTCTTCTCGGCGGCGCAACCGATCTAAAACCCGGCGAATCCTCCTACGCGCAATTACGACTCGAAGCACCGCTGCTTGCGCTTCCAGGCGACCGATTCATCCTGCGGCGGCTCTCGCCGGTGATCACCATGGGCGGGGGCGTCGCGCTTGATACCAAGCCCGCACGGCACAAGGGGAATGGCAGCGCAGCGATTCCGTTGCTTACGACTTTCGAACGCGGCAACCGGGAAGAGATTCTCGACGCTCTGCTGCACTCGGTGGGCCGCGAGTTCACAATGCGCGATTTGGTCGCGCGCACCGGATGGATACCTGGCGACATCACGAAAGCCGCCATCAGCCTGACGGCCGCGAACCGCGCGCGCGTGATTCACGAAAATCCCTGGACGATTGTTTCCGCGGCATGCCTCGCGGAATTGGGAGCGACGCTCGTGAAACTCGTCGACCAATTCCACCACACAAACCCGATGCTGCCCGGAATTCCGAAACAGGATCTGCGCGCAAAGGCCGGTCATCCGACCGGCACGCTTTTCGATTTCGCGCTTACGGATTTGAAGAACGCCGGCGCAATCGCGGTGACCGGCGACTTCGTCCACCGGCCGAATCGCGGCGCGGAACTGACGGCAGAGGAGTCGGCAGCCAAGCTCGCGCTCGAAAAGGAATTCGCAGCGGCGGGCTTTGCAACGCCGACGCTCGAGGCCGCGCGGGCAAAACTCACGGTGCCGGCAGCAACATCCGAGAAGCTCGCGCAAATGCTCCTACGCGAAAAAGTGCTGGTTCGCGTCGGGCCGGACCTGGTGCTCCACGTCAAAACTTTGCAACATCTGAAGCAGCTTGTCGCGGCGTACAAGAAAACGCACGGCGAACGCCTCTCCGTCGCTCAATTCAAAGAGCTTACGGGTGTGTCGCGGAAGTACGCTGTGCCGTTACTGGAACACTTGGACCGCGAACGTGTTACAAAGCGGGTCGGAGATGAGCGTGTTATACTCTAGGTTCATTGCGCCTTCGACGGCTCGGTGGGACTATCCGCACGAAGGCAAGAGGTGACGTATGGGTGAGTTTAGCCCGATCCATTGGCTGATCGTTCTCGCGATCATCGTGCTTCTCTTCGGCGGAAAGAAAATCCCCGAAGTGATGCGCGGCCTCGGCGAAGGCATCCGGCATTTTAAGGATGGCATGAGCGGCAACACGGGCGCGACGAACCCGCCCGCGAGCACTCCCACGAACGCGCCGACCAGCGCTCCTGCGGCCGAAGAGAAGAAGTAACGCCAAAGCAGCGATTTTCTAACGATTTCAATCTGAGGATTTCGAACGGCGGCCTCCCCGGGTCGCCGTCTTTGTTTTATGCAATGTCCGGCAGGCGCTAACGGCCGCCGTGTTGGGCGCGGAACTTCTCGCGCTCCGCGAACACCTTCTCAATGGCGATGAGCGCGGCCCAAACTTTCGAGAGCGGCAGCCCCATCACGTTGAAGTAGCACCCTTCGATTCCCGTCACAAACTTCCCGCCGATGCCTTGAATGCCATACGCGCCGGCTTTGTCGAGCGGTTCGCCGGTCGCGACATATTCGTCGATTGTGGCGTCGTTGAGCGCGGCGAAGTGCACGCGAGTAGTCACGACGCTGAGTGCGGGGACGACGGCTGGCTCCGCCGCGATCGCAAGACCGGTGTGGACTTCGTGAGTGTTGCCGGACAGAAGACGCAACATGCGCTTCGCATCGGCAGCGTCGGCGGGCTTGCCGAGGATTTCGTTGCCGACCAGCACGACGGTGTCGGCGGCGACGATGACATCTTCTTGTCCACGGCGGCGAAGAGCCTCGGCGACCTTTTCGGCTTTGGCGGCCGCGACACGCTGGACATAACCATGCGCGGATTCGTTGGGGTGTCGAGTCTCGTCCACGTCGGCTTTGAAAACGGTGAATTCGATGCCGGCGTTGCGAAGTATTTCGGCGCGGCGAGGTGAGGCGGAGGCAAGGACCACGTCAAGCATGCGATGACTCCTTCGGGCTTTGTGCGCCAACTAAATGACGACGGATTCCTGGTACTCGCCGAAGGTGCGGCGCAGTGCATCGGAAATTTCGCCGACGGTAACGTAGGCTTCGACGGCGGCGAGGATCGCGGGCATCAGATTTTCGCCGCTCCCGGCGCGGCGTTCGATTTCGGCAGTGGCTGCGGCAGCTTTCGCGGCGTCACGCCGCGCGCGCAGAGCCTGGAGCCGCGCGACCTGCGTGCGTTCGATCTCGGGATCGATGCGCAGCGTCGGAATTGTCTTTTCTTCTTCCGCCTGGAATTTGTTCACGCCGACGACGACTTGCTCGCCAGTGTCGACGGCTTGTTGGTATTCGTACGCGGCCTTCTGCACTTCCTGCTGCACGAAGCCGGCTTCGATCGCTTTCAGCATGCCGCCCATCGCATCGATTTGCGCGATGTAGGCACGGGCCTGGTCTTCGATTTCACTGGTGAGATGTTCGATGGCGTAAGAGCCGGCGACCGGATCGATGGTGTTTGTGACGCCGGTTTCCTGCGCGATGATCTGCTGCGTGCGCAGCGCGAGGAGCGCGGCGTTTTCGGTCGGCAGCGCGAGCGCTTCATCGAGGCCGTTGGCGTGGAGCGACTGGCAACCGCCGAGAACGGCGGCGAGGCACTGGATCGCTACGCGGACGAGATTGTTTTCCGGTTGCTGCGCTGTGAGCGAAGAGCCGGCCGTTTGCGCATGAAAGCGCAGCATCATCGAGCGCGGATCCTTTGCGCCGAAGCGGTCGCGCATCACGCGAGCCCACAGTCGGCGCGCGGCACGGAACTTTGCAACTTGCATCAGGAATTCGTTGTGCGAGTTGAAAAAGAAGGAAAGCTGCGGCGCGAATTCGTCGACGGCGAGGCCGGACGCGACGGCGGCTTCGACGTAAGCGACGCCGTTGGCGATGGTGAAGGCGACTTCCTGCACGTCGGTCGAGCCGGCTTCGCGAATGTGATAGCCGGAGATCGAAATGGCATTCCAGTTGGGAACTTGGTGACGGCACCACGAAAAAATGTCGGTGACGATGCGCATCGCTGGGCGCAGCGGGTAGATGTACGTGCCGCGCGCGATGTATTCCTTCAGGATGTCGTTCTGCACGGTGCCGGAAAGGCGCGCAAGATTCGCGCCCTGCTTCTTGCCGACAGCGACGTAGAGTGCGAGCAGAATCGCGGCGGTGGAATTGATGGTCATCGATGTGGAGACGCGCTCGAGCGGGATGCCGTCGAACAGCGTGAGCATGTCTTCGAGCGAGTCGATGGCGACGCCGACTTTGCCGACTTCGCCAAGCGCGAGGGCATTGTCGGAGTCGAGGCCGATTTGCGTTGGGAGGTCGAACGCGACGCTGAGGCCCTTTACACCTTGCGAGAGCAAGTAGCGGTAGCGCTGATTCGATTCGGCGGCGGAGCCGAAGCCGGCGTACTGGCGCGTGGTCCACGGCCGGCCGCGATACATCGTGGGATAGACGCCGCGCGTGAAAGGGAACTGGCCGGGAAAGCCGAGGTCGCGGTCGACGTTCCAGTCGCCGAGATCGCTTTCGGTGATGACCGCGTCCATCGGCAGGCCGGACGGCGAGGCGGGTTTTGGGTCGGCGAGGGCAGCGGGTTTTTTAATCGTGTCAGACATTTTTATGAGGTTCGTCTTCTTCCGTGATGCAACCTGGATCAGCGGACGCGGCGCGCGCGAAGAAACGAAGTCACCGAGAAGAACGCCATCAGGATCACATAAACGACGGCGAATCCAACGAGCCACGCGGTCGGCTTCGAATGCCACTGGCGCCACGCCATCAGCGAGCCGTAAAGCGCGCACACAGCGAAGAGCGCGCCCGCGACTTCATGAAACAGTTGCCGCGCGATGCGCCACCAGACGCGCAGCGTGAGCTTTGCCGACTGTGTGATGGAGCCCTGGAATCCCTGCGGCATATGTAGAGTCTAATATAAATGAACAGCCTCCCATTTTTCTGGGAACCCCGGCAGTTCGGATGGGCAATAAGGGACAGGCAACCCGGGACAGGTAACCAGCGAGGTTCACGAAACCGCTGTGCCGCTTGTATCCCGAGAATTCCGGCCCTAGAATGGCCAAGAGAGTTGTTCCCCGGAGGCAGCCCTTGCAACTCGACGACCGCATGAAACAGATTCTTCGCGAGCTGGGTCACGCCATCAACGATACGGTGTCCGACTCCGACCGGATTGCCGATGCGATTTCGAGCGTGCGCGCGGCGGGATTCGATATCGTGCTGAAGCTGGATGCGACGATTGGCCTGGCGCGGCGCAATTCGCAGGAAGCGAAGATGACGTCGCAGGACCGGCGCTTTTTGGAGTCGCTGCACATTCGCGTGGATGAAGAGCATGCGGACGAAGCTGAAGTCGAGCAGCGCGTGGAAATCACGCCGCAGGACATCAAATTTCTGAAGTCGCTGAAGGTTTCGTTCAATGAAGAACTGTAATCGAATCGCGATCGTTTTCGCCGCGGTGATTGCGCTGGGCGCGCTGGGTTCCGTGGCGCGGCCGCAAGATATCAATACCGCGCAGCCGATCGTGGTGAAGCAGAAGCCGTCGAAGGCTGTGTGGATGAAGGCGACGGTGGTGCACGCCGATGCAGCGAGCCTGATCGTCCGCGAGCGCGATAATCAGATGGCCATTCACACGTTCTCGTATTCGGACGACGCCAAGGCGAAGATGCAGAACATCATCGACAACGGCGGATACCAGAGCGGCGACAACATCAAAGTGTTGTACATGCCCGGCAGCGAGACGGCGATCAGGTTCAAGGGGCGGCCGTCGAGGCCGAGTTGAGTTTTTCCTTCCTGCTTTAATTCCTACTGCAAATTAAATTGCACGTGACGGCCTACGACTGCGAGGCGCGGATCTTGGAGGCGAGAGCGCGGGCGCGTTGGCGCGCGATGTCGACGTATTTGTCGTCGGCGGCGAGCTGGTCGAGCGTTGGAAGCAGGAGCTGGGGTTCGGGAAGCTGCTTGGTGTTGTAGTCGTCTTCGATCTGTTTCATCACGTCGTTCACGCCGAGATGGTCGTAGCGCATGGTGCGCGCGAGGTCCGCGAGATCGGTGGACTGGCGCGCGAGGCCTTCAAACAGATTCGTGAGCTGCGTCGCGGATTGGTCGAGCGTGTAGTTGAAAGTGGTCGTGTGTGTTTCGCCGCCGCTGGTGTAGACGAAAGTTTTTTCGCCGAGATTGGCGAGGCGGCGGTGGACGTCGAGATCGACGCCCTGAAAATTGTGCAGATTGCCGGCGAGCGCGAAGATGCGCTGCGCGAGCGCGGGGCTCACCTGAAACGGCTGCGGCGATGCTTCCTCGTCGAGCTGGCGAATGTCCCAGGTGCCGGAGCCGGACTGGTCGACCTTGATCTCGACGAATTCCGGGAAGCTCGTTTTGAAAACCTTGCGATAGGTGATCGTGGCGCCGGACGCAGCAGTGGCATGCGCGTTCGAGCTGTGCGGTTGCGCAGCTTTACTCGTGCCGACCAAGACCGTCGCTGCCAACACTAGCGCGAGCGCTATGGAGAGGGCGATGTGCGCGACCGACGTTTTGGATTTCACGAAAAGCATTACAGTTCGGAGATGCGCGCTGCACGTGCGCGGTTGCCGGTATTTGGGACGGCTCGCGCCGTGACCTTTGCCCGCTGCGGCTTTATGGCCGCAGCCATGCGTTCAGCGGAACGCGCCGTGTGCCCGTGGCACAGCGCTACGGCGAGCGCGTCGGCAGCGTCGGCTGGTTCGGGAAATTCGCAAAGGCCGAGCACGGACCGGACCATCTGCTGCATCTGGAGCTTGGACGCGTCGCCGTAGCCCGCGACGCTGGATTTCACTTCGCGCGGCGAGTAGCTGTGCGCGGGGATCGACGCTTGCGCCGCGGCAAGTAGCACGACGCCTCGAACTTCGGCGAGCCTCAGCGCGGTGCCTACATTGATCCTGGTGAAGACCGCTTCCACGGCGACGGCATCGGGCGTGAATTCCGCGACGAGACTTGCGATCAGTTCGTGAATGGCGCGAAGGCGTGCGCCCGCGGTAGCGGACGAAGCGTGTTTCAGTGCGCCGAAACGCAGCATGCGCGGTTTTACGCCGAGGAATTCCACGACGCCGTAGCCGGTGGCGCCGGCCAGCGCCGGATCGACGCCGAGAACACAGTAACGCTCAGTAACGGTCGTGATGTGGAGATGCGTGCTCATGCCGCGTACGAGTTTACTTTCGCGCTTGTGGCAGCGGGTAGTGTTTTTTGGGCGCCGTTGCGTTAGCGGCGAAGGGACGAGGTGATGCGAAGAGGGACAGCTCAGAAGGGCGCGTAAGCCGCAAGAGGCCGACAGGTTCGGGATTGACCCGAACCTCTCGGTCACAGACACACTTCATCCGGGGCGGATGAAGTTGCTTGCCACGGCGAGCGAATGTCTATGCCACGGGAATGCGGAGTTTAGTTCGCGACGGCGGCTTGCATTTCTTTTTCGTCGATATCGAAGTTCGAGTAGACGTGCTGAACGTCGTCGTGGTCTTCGAGAACTTCGACCATGCGGATCATCTGCTGCGCTTCGGCGCCGGTTAGCTTCACGTAATTTTGCGGGACGAAGCCGATTTCAGCAGACGACGGCGTGATGCCCGCGCCGGTGAGCGCTTCGCGAACTTTTTCGAAGGCTTCGGGCGGGGTGATCACTTGCCACACTTCGCCTTCATCGCGCAGATCGTCGGCGCCTGCGTCGAGCACCAGGCTCATCATCTTTTCTTCGTCGGCGGCTTCCTTCGGCACGACGATGTCGCCTTTACGGCTGAACATCCAGCCGACGGCGCCGGTCTCGGCCATGTTGCCGCCGTTCTTTGAGAACATGTGGCGGACTTCGCTGACGATGCGATTGCGATTACTGGTGACCACCTGAACCAGAACGCCGACTCCGCCCGGGCCGTAGCCTTCGAACGTCACTTCATCGAGCGTTTCGCCTTCCAGAGTGCCCGCGCCGCGCTGGATCGCGCGATCGATGTTGTCGTTGGGCATGTTTTCGCCCTTGGCGGTGAGGATGGCGGTGCGGAGGCGCGGGTTGGTGTTGGGATCAGAGCCGCCGGTGCGGGCCGCGATCGTCAACTCGCGGATAATTTTGGTGAAAACTTTGCCGCGCTTCGCGTCGGTGGCGGCCTTTTTGTGCTTGATTGTTGCCCACTTAGAGTGTCCAGACATGGATACGCCTTTTAGGTAAAAATGGCAGGAGCAGCAGTAGCCCTTGCGGCAGTAGTCTAGCAGCCGCCCCAAAATGAGGCAAGAGAGGGCGCACGCCCGTACGAGGTTAGGGGCCGAAGCTAGGCCGCTGATTTTACAAGTATTTGAGATACTGACGGTTACGTTTGGCGCGATGTAACGTCAACTCGCATAAGAAATTGGCGCGGCGACTGCCGGGTTGGACAGGGGCGACGATGGAGGCACTTTGGCAGGATTTGCGGTACGCGTTGCGCACGCTCGCGAAAGAACCGGGATTTACGGTCGTCGCGGTTCTGACGCTCGCGCTCGGCATCGGCGCGAATACCGCGATCTTCTCACTGATCGACTCGGTGCTACTGAACCCTCTCCCGTACAAGAATCCTGCGAGCCTGGTGAGTATCGTGGCCGGCAATCGAGAAGCTGGCACCACGGGAACGCCGGTTTCGTTCACGAAGTTTCAGGCGCTGGAGCAACAGACCAAGACGCTCGAGAGCGTAGGCGCGTTCTACCAGACCACGATGAACATGACCGGCCGGGGCGAGCCGGAAGACATCAACGTGAACCGGGTGAACGCCGATTTTTTCCAGGCGCTGGGCGTTGCACCGGCGATGGGCCGCGATTTTCTTACGGCGGAGGACCAGATTGGCGGAGCCGACGTGGCGATGCTCTCCAATGCGTTCTGGAGGAGCCAGCTCAACTCCGATCCTAACGTGCTGGGGAAATCGCTTTCGCTCGACGGAAAGCCGACGACGATCGTGGGGGTGCTGCCGCGTTCGTTTGAGTTTCCGTTTCAGCAGCCGCAACCGGACGTGTGGGTGCCGCGCGTGTTCGACATCATGGGTTTGCGGCCGGAGCAGCTGCGCATGGGCGCCGGCTTTCTGCTTCTGATTGCGCGGCTCAGTCCTGGGCAGACGATGGCGCAGGCTCAAGCGGAAGCCGATGGAATCAGCGAGACGTATGCCAAGGCGTATCCCGGAAACGCGGACGCCGCGAAACACAGCCTGGACATGACGTCGCTGACGGACAACCTGGTGGGCGGAGTGCGACCGTCGCTGTTCGTGTTGCTCGGCGCGGTTGGCTTCGTGCTGCTGATTGCGTGCGCGAACGTGGCAAGCCTGCTGCTGACGCGAGCGACAGCGCGCGAAAAAGAAATGTCGATCCGGCAATCGCTTGGCGCGACGCGGGCGAGGTTGACGCGGCAGCTTTTGACCGAAGGGTTGGTGCTGGCGTTCGTGGGAGGCGCGATTGGGGTGGTGATTGCGTCAGTGACGATGCCTTTGTTGCGCGCCGGCGCTGGGAATCAGGTGCCGCGGCTTGACGAGGTTCATGTGAACGGGCTCGTGCTGCTCGCATCGTTTGTGCTGTGCGTTGTCACCGGCGTGGTGTTTGGCCTCGTGCCCGCGGTGCAAGTGGCCGACCACGACTTGCATGGCACGCTGAAGGAAGGGCGCGGCACGGCGTCCGGCGGATCGGCGCGAGCGCGGCAGGCCATGGTGATCGCCGAGGTGGCTGTGGCGTTGCTGCTCGTCACTGGCGCGGGCCTTTTGATTCGCAGCTTTGTGAATCTGGTGCGCGTGAATCCGGGATTCGATTCGCGCGGAGTGATGACGTTTCCGGTGAGCCTACCGACCACGAAGTACGCCACGCTGCCGCAGCGCGCGGAATTTTTCCGGCAAGCGGTGGAAAAGATCAAGACAATCCCATCGGTGGAGTCGGTCGGCGTCGTGAGCTACATGCCCATGACAGGCGCGGCGCGATACGTATTTTTCTGCCCCGAGGGGCAAGTGTGCCAGGGCATCGGGAAAGATCCGCTGATTTCGATGAAGCAAATCAGCGAAGGCTATTTTGCCGCGATGGGGATTCCGCTTTTGCGCGGGCGCGTTTTTACGAACGCGGATATCGACGGTGCGCCACAGGTGGTGATCATCAACCAGACCGTGGCGGGGAAATATTTCCCAGGGCAGGATCCGATCGGGAAGACGCTGCAAAATTCGCGCGACCGGATTCCGCTGCAGATCGTGGGCGTGGTGGCGGATGCGAAGATCACTTCGCTGAGCGCGCCGAAATTCGAGGAGATGTACCGTCCGCATCTGCAAGCGCCGTGGAT
>Ga0210391_10005631_pt1 | contig 10305 bp, 6 predicted proteins | sample IncBWC12OmetaG_FD_160573 | JGI IMG/M metagenome (GOLD analysis project Ga0210391, IMG submission 160573) | Forest soil microbial communities from Barre Woods Harvard Forest LTER site, Petersham, Massachusetts, United States - Inc-BW-C-12-O ...
TCAGTTGACGCGCCCGCTCGTAGACCTTCACATACTCCCGGGCGGAGTTCGTCCATGAGTAGTCTTGTGCCATGCCGCTGCGCATCAAGGCCTTCCAGGCCTCTGGATTCTCGCGGTAGAGCGCGGTCGCCGCCCGCAGTGATTCCAGCATGGCCTCACCGCTGTATTCGCGGAACTTGAAGCCGGTGCCTTTCTGGGTGCGGGGATCGAACTGCTCGACGGTATCGTCCAATCCGCCGGTCGCGCGTACGACCGGGACCGCGCCGTACTTCAAGCTATAGATTTGATTTAGGCCGCAAGGCTCATAATGCGAAGGCATTAAGTAGATATCGCTGCCCGCTTCGATCTTGTGCGCCAGCACGTTGTCGTAGGCGACCTTGACCGCAATCTTCTGCGGATACTGGCGGTTGAGCCGACGAAACAGGTCCTCATATTCTTTCTGACCGTTGCCCAGCACCACCAGGACGAGGTCCTCCAGAGCCATACGGTCAGCGACCTGCTGGATGAGGTCGAAACCCTTCTGCTGCACGAAACGCGAGACGATGCCCACCACCGGTAACTTGGTCTCCGGCGCCAGCCCGAACTGCTGCAGCAGGTCGGCTTTGCACGTGGCCTTGCCTTTCAGGTCTTGAGCCGAGTAGCGAGCTGCGATGTGCGGATCCGTCTCCGGGCTCCAAGAGGCATAATCGACGGCATTGAGGATTCCGGCGAGTGTGTTTCCGCGTGCCCGCAGTACGCCCTCCAGCCCGAAGCCGTACTCGGCCGTCTGGATCTCCTGGCTGTACTTGCGGCTCACCGTGGTGACGAAGTCGGCCATCGAGATAGCGCCCTTCAGGAAATTCACCTTCCCGTAAAATTCCAGCTTCGACATGGTGAACAGATCCCACGGCAGCATGAGCAACGGCAGAATCTCCGGCTGAAACAGTCCCTGATAGCCAAGGTTGTGAATGGTGAAAACGCAGGGTGTGCCGGAGAACGCCGGATCTTCGTCGTAAAGCGTCTTCAGCAGGATCGGGATCAGCGCCGTCTGCCAGTCGTGGCAGTGCAGGATGTCGGGCGCCCCCAGCACCTTCGACGCTTCTAGAACCGCGCGCGAAAACATGGCGAAACGTTCGGCGTTATCGTGATAGTCACCCAGGGGTGTGCCGTACAATCCGTCGCGGTCGAAGAACGGAGGGTACTCGATGAAATAGAATTGCACTCCTGAGTTCTTGCCGCCGTCGAGCACCGAGCAGAAACGGTAGCGGTCATCGAACGGCACGGTGATGCTTGAGATCACTGTGCGAGGATTCTCCAGCTTGGTCGACCGGTAGCGCGGAAGGTAAACGGTAACCTGATGGCCCAAATGAGCGAGAGCCGGGGGCAAGGCTCCAATGACATCGGCGAGCCCGCCCGTCTTGGAAAACGGGACACACTCGGACGCCGCGAACGCGATATGCATCGATCCTCCCAGCGCGGCGGAGAGGCAACCGCGGGGTCGTCAAGCTGTCTGATTCAGCTACTCGAACGGTGAAATGAATGCCGAAACACCTGAGTCTAACTGTGGATGCGAAAGAGGGTCAACGTGCCTAGGACCACCGCGCAAAAAACCGAAGCCCAGCGTGGCACAAAACGCAAGCCAAAACTCGGACAGAATTTTCTGGTCGACCTCCAGGCTGCCAGACGCATCGTCGAGGCGCTGGGCGATATCTCCAATCGCACCGTCATCGAGATCGGACCCGGTCGCGGCGTGCTGACCGACGTGCTCATCCCGCGAGCCAGACGCGTGATCGGCATCGAACTCGACCGCGTACTCGCCGCGCAACTCCGGATGAAGTACGCGACCCATCCGAACCTCGAAGTGCTGGAGTCGGACTTCCTGACGGCAGAGTTCCCGTCGATGGTAGGACGCCGTCCTGGGCCTCTGCACGATCTCCGTCCCACCCAACCCGAGACCGTGGACGTCGTCGGCAACCTGCCCTACTACATCACCTCCGACATTGTGCTCCGAATTCTGGAACTGCACGGCAATATCGAGCGCGCGGTGATTATGGTGCAGCGCGAGGTAGCCGATCGCATCGCCGCTGAGCCAGGCACGCGAGACTACGGTTTGCTCTCGGCAACCGCGCAACTCTTCGCACGCGTCGACAAGCTGTTCACCCTGCCGCCAGGCGCGTTTTCGCCGCCGCCGGAGGTGCACTCCAGCGCAGTTCGCCTGACCATGGCGCCGCGTCTGGCAGAGCTTCAGGTGGACGAGCAGCCGTTCATCGCGTTCCTCAAATTGGCCTTCGCCCAGAAGCGCAAGACGCTGGCCAACAACCTGCGCGGTCAGTATGACGCGACAGCCATTCGCGCGGCGTTGAAGGCCGCAGGGTCGCGCTCTGACGTGCGCGCCGAAGCCATGTCTCTGGAGAAGACCGCCGCAGTTTTTCGCGCTCTGCGAGAGGCGTAAACTAGAGCCAAGCAGGGATTATCCCCGGAGGCAACCATGGCAACTGCGATCCGCGAGCCTGCTGTTGCCGGACGGTTTTATCCCGCCAACCCGCAGACTCTGCACGACGAAATCGAAAGCTACATCAAGCCGGCAGACAAGAATCAGCCAGAACAGAAGATTAATGCCCTCGGCTGCATCGTTCCCCATGCCGGCTACATGTATTCAGGACACGTTGCCGGAGCAGTGTATCGCCGGCTCGATTTGCCGGAGCAGATCGTGATCCTGTGTCCGAACCACACGGGCATGGGTGAGCCGCTGGCTATCATGAGCGAGGGGGTGTGGCGCACGCCGCTGGGTGATGCTGCGATCGACGAGCCGCTGGCGGCTGAGCTGAAACAGGCCATGCCGCTGCTCTCGGAAGACGAAGAGGCTCACCGCGCCGAGCATGCGCTGGAAGTGCAGTTGCCGTTCCTGCAGGTGCTGGAGCCGGACTTTCGCTTCGTTCCCATCACCGTCGGCACCAGCAACTTCTCCGTGCTGAGCGCGCTTGGCACCGCGATTGGTAACGTCTTGACGAAGCGGGAGAACCGAGTACTGGTGATCGCCTCCAGCGATATGAATCACTACGAGAGCGACGAGGTAACGCGCGTCAAAGATCATCGCGCCATCGACCAGTTGCTCGCGCTCGACCCTCGCGGACTTTATGACGTGGTACGCGAGGGCCATATCAGCATGTGCGGCTACGGCCCGGCGGTGATCATGCTGACGGCTGCGTGCAAGCTGGGCACGACAAAGGCAGAGTTGATTCGCTACGCTACTTCGGGCGATATCTCCGGGGACAAGGAGATGGTGGTCGGCTACGCAGGAATCGCCGTTTTCTGAATCTTGGCCGCCCCACAGATATCGAGCGCACTGTTAAAATCGCGCAACAATTTTCGGCTCGCGCCGTCTTACCATCAGCTTAGATGCTGGTAAGCAAACCGGTCGGGAGTACAATCCTGACGAACGGAATCATGAGGAGAATAAGAATGAAACGCTCTCTTGTACTAACTTTGTTGATTGCTTCGTTCTCGATGCTGGCTATCGCGCAGCAGTCGATGACACCGCAGATGCAGAACGCTCCCGCGCGCAAGTCGCCGTTGGCCGACTATGCCGGAGCATGGATCGCCACCCTTGACGGTCACACCTGGCTCACCGTTCACCTGAATCTTCAGGCCAACCAGATCACGGGCAGCATAGAGCGTCCGAAAGATTTTCAGTACAACAACAACGGCAGCATCAAGAGCGTCAGTGATGACCGGCTTACGCTAAGTGTTGACAACTCCGCCATCCAGGGTGACGGCCTGTTGCTGACCGCGAAGGACGCAAACAGTCAGCAGCCCGATCACTACGTGATGCGTTTGACGGGGGCGAATACCGCCGACATGAAGATGGTAGCGATGTCGATGCCTCCCGGAATGCCGAAGCCCCAGCCGTGGAAGCTGAGCAAAGTTACGCCTAACGCTGTAACCCCAGCGCGCTGACGAATCATGTCAGTGTGAAATTGAATGCAGCGGCCGAAGAGTAGGAGTGCAGTTCCGCTGATCAGACGGCAGCGCGCGGTCGCTGCCATGTCTTGCTACCCAGCATCTGGCCAGATGCTGCGATCATAAAGCTTCTGTTAAACCTGAAAGCTTATCGTTGGCAGGCTTCTTTGGGGCGCCGCATAACCGGCTGGTACACTGCTAGCGATTGCGATGACCTCTCTACTTCTGCGTCTGCTGGGCGGCCTGGCCGGATTCGGTAGCGCCGTCCTGTGCTGGCTTCTGGGCAATACCTTGGCGCGTCCGCTGCGGCAACATACGTTGTTTGATCTGGACGGATCGCACTACGCTTTGATGGCGTTCCTGCTGATACCTGCCTTGACTTTGGCGGTGGTGGCGCTGTTCTGGGTACCCCCGCGAATTTCGGGAGGCGGCCCTTTGCCCGAAGGCAGACGCTGGAGAGTTGCTCTGGTGTTGATTTTTCTGGCGGCCTTTATCAGTGGACTGGCACGCTGAGGGAAGGCTGAACGAGTGATGTAGCCGGCCTGACACCGTTCTGCTTCAGCCGGACTCAAGGAAGGGAAACGGTAAAAACCCACCGCCACCACTCGTCCCGCATGCCAGGATTTTACCCTGCTGTTCGCAAAATCCCAGACAAAAAACTTTGATTCGCTTAGGAGGCGGTTGGTTCGCTGTAATCGGGCCGGCGAGGACCGAGACTCAGATATCGATTGAGAGCTGAAGAGGGCCCTCCAATTCGGCTCGTACCGTCAGGCTCGGGCCTCGCCGTGCGGCTGAGGGCTAGTTTGTCCCCGCGCCGCTGTTGAAGAACTCGGTCATACTCGGCGAAGTGGTGCCATCGCCAGGGCAGCTGTTGAGCCCCAGCAAGTCGCAGAACATTCTCAGCTGGCTGCCCTGCTTATAGTGTGTGTTTGACTGGTAGTTGCGCCTGACCTTGGGGCCGATCAGCACCTGCCAGATGTGCCCGCCGCAATTGTTCGGATCGGGATTGCCGCCGCACTCGTTATCTCCGTTGATTTCTCCTTCATCGAAGGACACCAGAAGGACCCCGTCGCCGCCCGGCTGAAAGGGTGGCGTGTTCAGCAGCTGAGGGACGAACGTTTGCAGATATTGGTCGGCCAGCGTGAGCGCCACCTGATCGTCAAGCCCATTGTGGGCGTCATGATCAAGGTCCGGCGAAATCCAGGTGAAGTTCGCCAGCTGATTGTTCTGGATGTCCTGCAGCATGTACGGATCGGCGGGATACATTTTGCGCTGCTGCATGGGCTGGTAAACCACGTCGTAATAGAACGCGAAAGGATTGTGCCGCCGAACATAGAGCCCGTATTGATAGCCCATGTATCCGATATTCGGCATTCCCTGAAAGTATGCTTTCCAGGACTTTCCTTGAGCCGTTAGCTGCCGCACCAGGTTCGGAATGTTGATGGGCTGTGTACATCCATCCCCGTTGCAGATCCCTCCGAAACCTTCTCCGTTAAAAGGATCCAATCCGGACGTCAACTCGCCGTAAGCCAGCCACGAGCCGTGCGAGTCAGAGTACACCTGCATGCCCTCTGAGTATTCAGACGCTAGTGACGCCAAATAGGGCATATACTCCAGCGCGACGTTGATGCTGCGGTTCTCCTCCATCACCACCACCACATGGTTGGAGCGAATCGGAGATCCGTAAGTGCCGGGATCTGTCTGTGAGCCCTCCGCGAAGGTGGTGCCGATTTCGGGAGCTTGGGCAACGCAAATTGCCGCTAGTATTAGTACGACAAGTGTCAGCAAAACCAACCTACAGCGTGACATGTACACTCCTGGTGTTCACAATCGATCGCAATGGCCGCATGCGAATGCTTTAACTTACAAACGGCGATCTACTGCCGATAGCGCTTAATTACAAATTGGAGGATCTTCGGTTGGAGCAGCCACGCGCCCGCCAGAATTGGGCACGAGCAGCTTGGGGTTACATGAGAGTAATGCGCCAGTTGAACCAAGAAAGCCCAGCAGATACCCTAGGAAAGGGTAGTTATTCGCCTTAATTATGAATATCTCGCTACAGCTGGATGATTGAGAATGCTCGCCCCAAAAGTTCTCAACTAAGGCCTTACAACTAGCGCATAGAGAAGGTCTTCTCTACCTCATCCAGAAAACCTCTACCAGAGCAGCTGAATCTTAGTTTAAGGCTAGTGGGCTAGTATGCCACTTTGATCCCGGAGGGCTGCTTCTATGCCGCAGTGTAAGAGGGCTCCCGTCTGGATTCTGCTTATCGCGATGACTGTGCTGGCGAGATTTCCTGTAGATGCACAGACTCCTACAAGCAATTACTTCAATGTAGCGCCGGCGATTTCCGCGCCAGGACAATTCGTCGAATTCAACTGGAACGTCAATCAGGCTAAATCGTTCACGGTGACGCCGAGCATGCTTTCGGAAGACGAGAGCGTTCTGCCGCTGAGCGCGTCGAAATACATTCAAGTCGCGCCAGCTGTGAGCACGGTGTTTACTGGAATGGCGTCCGATTCATCGCAACCACTGACCGCGAAATTAACCGTCGTACCCGTTACATTGAGTATTCCGGCGAGCAGCGTTGCCGCCGGACAAACTGCCGTGTTGTCCTTCAAAGGACCGAACAATGGCAGCTCGTTCTTCCTCACGGTATTGCCGGAAAACACTACGATCCCACTGACGCCCGATTCCTGTTCGGGATCGACCTGCACGGGCAGCTATCTGACAGCGCCGCTGGGGAGCAGCCGCACCTTTATGGTTGGTGCCGCTGGACCTCGCGGAGGTCAGGCTTACTCGCAGGCTGTAGCCGTCAATGTGTCCGGCGGAATGACGTTGAGCTGCGCGGCGACGCCAACGGTTCCCACCCCAGGGCAGCCTGTAACGATTCAGTGGAGCTCGAGCAACGCAGTGTCAATTCGGCTGGACAATGGTATCGGTGAGGTTGCGCCTGCGGCCAGCGGAATCATCAAGGTTCGCCCGACTCAGACGACCACCTACACCTGCACTGCAACTGATCGCTTCGGCGACCATCTCTCTGCTCCGGCAAAGGTGACCATCAGCAACGGCGACGTGAGCAACCTGAATCACATCATTTATATGCTTCAGGAGAATCGCGCGTTCGACAACTACTTCGGAAATTTGGCGTACTACCGCGTCTACGTCGACCAGATTCCCGGGGCGCAGATGAGCGACGTTACCGACCTGCACGATCTTCCGTCGGGCTTCACGCTGCAGAATCCGCAGGGACAGGCGATCCCGCCATTTCATGAACGCACGGAATGCATCGAAGGGCTGAATCCCAACTGGAATGAAAGCCATGTTGACATGGATCTGGTTGGCGGCAACTGGATGTCTCTGACGTCCAATTCCCAGTTTCTGATGGACAAGTTTCTCTTCAACGCGGGAGGCAGCCAATACGATCCTACCGACTCGCGGCCTCTGGGCTACTACGACTGGACGGACCTGCCGTTCTATTACGAACTGGCAACGCAGTTCAACACCAGCGATACCTTCTACTCGCCCGTGCCCGACGCAACCGTTATCAACCGAATGTACCTGTTTGCCGGGACGTCTTATGGCGATATCTTTACGCCCGGAACAAACAACCTTACCTGGGAGCGCCCGACGCTCTTCCGTGTGTTAACCAACGCCGGCATCTCCTGGCGTTACTACTACCAGGACAACAGCATCTTCCTTTCCGATTGGGCCGATTGGCAAGACCCGCAGATCCAAAACAACGTCCGCAACATTCAGGAGTACTACAACATTCTTTCCAGTCCGGGCGCGGACCAGAATTTGCCGCAGGTAATTTTCATCGAACGCGCCAGCGCCACGGGATTCGATGAGCATCCGGGCAACAACGTTCAGAAGGGTGCGGCAGTGGTGCAGCAGATCATGAACGCGCTGCTGACAAGCCAGGCCTGGCCGGATTCTGCCTTCATCCTGACCTACGATGAAGGCGGCGGAACCTACGATCAACAGCCACCAATCCTGTTGCCCCAACCAGACGACAAGGTGCCGCTACCATTTCAGAATCAGCTCTACATTCACGGAATCTTTAATGTCAGCGGATTCCGCGTTCCGGTGATGCTGATCTCGCCGTGGTCGAAGCCGCACTTTGTATGGCATATGCAGACGGATTACACCAGCATCCTCAAGTTGATCGAGACCCGCTTCAGTCTGAACCCGTTGACGCGTCGCGATCTAAATGCGGGCGATCTTACCGACCCGACCAACGGCCCCTTCGATTTCAGTTCGCCGCAGATGCTGCAAGTGCCACCTTTGCCCACGCAGCCTACCAACGGTACATGCAACTATCAGCTGGAGGGTTATCCTAACTGACGGTCAGAAGAATCCAGGGTTACGCAACGATGGCGCACTCTCGGGTGCGCCATTTGTATTGCCCCAACTCTACCGAGTCGTTGTTTGACTATTGCAGCGCGTTGTCCACAATCTGCTGCGCCTCAGCCACAATCGCGTCGAGGTGCGCTTCGTCTTTGAAGCTCTCCGCGTAGATCTTGTAGATGTTTTCCGTGCCTGACGGCCGCGCTGCGAACCAGCCACTCTCCGTGACGACTTTCAATCCACCAATCGCTGCGCCGTTACCCGGAGCGGTCGTGAGTTTCGCCTTGATGGGCTCTCCCGCCAGCTTTGACTCCTTCACCGCCTCCGGAGACAGCTTACCCAGCTTCGCCTTCTGCTCGGGAGTGGCCGGTGCGTCGATACGGGTGTAATACGGCAGTCCAAATTCTTCGGCTAACTTGCGGAAATGCTCACCTGGATCCTTGCCTGTGACCGCGGTGATCTCTGCGGCAAGCAAATCCATGATGATGCCGTCTTTGTCGGTGGTCCACACCGTTCCGTCGTGGCGGAGGAAGCTGGCGCCCGCGCTCTCCTCACCGCCGAAGCAGCAAGTGCCGTCAAACAATCCCGGCGCAAACCACTTAAAGCCCACCGGCGTCTCGGACAATTTGCGGCCTAGCTTATTCACTACGCGATCGATCATGTTGCTGCTGACCACCGTCTTGCCGACGACCACATCCTGCGACCATTGCTGGCGATGGCCGAGCAGATACTGAATCGCGACAGCCAAATAATGATTTGGATTCATCAACCCAGCAACGGGCGTAACAATGCCGTGCCGATCCGAATCCGTATCGTTTCCGAATGCGACCTGATATTTGTCCTTCAGCTTGACCAGACTTGCCATCGCATACGGACTTGAGCAGTCCATGCGAATTTTGCCGTCGTGATCGACCGTCATGAAAGCAAACGTCGGATCGATTGTCTTGTTGACGATCGCGATATCGAGCCCGTAGACCGAATTGATTGGCTCCCAGTATGGCTGCGACGCGCCACCGAGCGGGTCGACTGCCAGCTTTAATCCGGCTGCGCGAATCGCCTCCATGTCGATGACGTTCTTCAGATCGTTCACATAGGGCATCACGAAGTCGTGCTCGCGCGTCGTCGGAGCATTCTCTGCGGCCGCGTACAGCACACGCTTCACGTCGTCGTTGTTCGCCTTCAGCAATTCATTTGCCCGGTTCTCGATCCACTTGGTGACATCCGTGTCCGCTGGGCCTCCGTTGGGCGGGTTGTATTTGAAGCCGCCGTCCTCCGGCGGATTGTGCGACGGCGTGATGACGATGCCGTCAGCGAGATGCTCCTGACGTCCGCGGTTGTAAATCAGGATGGCGTGCGAAACCGCCGGCGTGGGAGTGTACCCGTCGTCACGCTGGATTAGCGTTTCGATTTTGTTGGCGGCGAGAACTTCCAAGGCCGTGCGCTGCGCGGGAGCCGACAGCCCGTGCGTGTCCTTGCCCATATATAACGGACCATCGATGCCTTGCTCGCGGCGATACTCACAAATCGCCTGCGTGATCGCCAGGATGTGCGCTTCGGTAAATGTTCCGCGCAGCGACGAGCCACGATGTCCGCTGGTGCCAAAACTAACCAGTTGATTCGGATCGTCAAGGTTTGGCCGTCGCTCGTAATAATCGCGTTCGAGTTGAGCGAGATCGACGAGAATATCCTTCGGAGCGGGTTTGCCCGCCAGGGGAGACACCTTCGGCTGGGTTTTCAGATCAGTGCTCATGATTTCTTCCTGTGGATTAATTTACGCCAAGAGGGGTTAGATGCGCGGGCCCGACGGGAAAGGTCCGGCAGCGTTTTCGATGAAAAATAGATAAAAGGCCGGGGGCCCCACGTCTCGCGATTTTCGAGACGTGGGGCCTGCGAAATCTCTTAACCCGCCGCAGCCTCTGCGTAGGCCGGCTTTGGCACCAGTGTCTCCGCATGCTGCTCGTCAAGCGAAGCACGGGTCTCGACGCGGAATCCGTACGTCACCGCAGCGGCCAGACC
>Ga0210391_10005635_pt1 | contig 10301 bp, 7 predicted proteins | sample IncBWC12OmetaG_FD_160573 | JGI IMG/M metagenome (GOLD analysis project Ga0210391, IMG submission 160573) | Forest soil microbial communities from Barre Woods Harvard Forest LTER site, Petersham, Massachusetts, United States - Inc-BW-C-12-O ...
AGTGCCGTCAAAGCTTCGCACAGAACGTCTGTTCCAGGGTCCGCGCCACCTGCTGGGTCGAACCGGACCACGCCGGATTCATCCGAGCAGAACGTGCGCTGGCCAGTCGTGCCTACCGTGACCGGAACGGCCGCGGCTTCAAACGAGGTATACGGGCTAGCTGCAGTTCCCGCACCGCCCGCACCAGTCGCCGACAGCGTGTAACCGCTCTTGATCTTGGTGACGGTGATGATCGGGTCCAATATGCAAGCCGTGGCTACCGCTGCCGTGCAAGGAAGCGCACCGCCAAGATTGGCGATCGCAGCCGCGAAACCGACGCCCCACGTCGAGGAGTAAGAGACTTCCGCGGTCACGATGGAACGGATCGAACCGACAGCCGAGGATTCGTTCGCCGCGATGCGGGCGCGCAGCAGGTTCGGAATTGCAATGGCCGCGATGATCAAAATGATCGCCACAACGATCAGCAATTCGATAAGCGAAAAACCCTTCTGATTTTTCTTCATGTTTTTGATATCTCCTTATGCCTTGAAATTCGAATGGCCGGTGGGGACTGCCCGGCTGGCAGTACCGGCGAGGAGGAAGAAAGCAACACACGTTCCACACCGGAACATGGGGATTACTTTTAGGAGACATACGAGTATCGCCATAAAATACAATGAGATACTCCGATTAATTGGGTAAAAGCGAGTGGCGCGGAGGTGCGACAAAACGCCTACCGCCGGAATAATGACTAATTTTGCCTTTTGGAAACGACGGAATGCGTCTATAAGCTCACGGGGTACGCGCAGGGTAGGCGAAAGTAAAGGCGAAAGGCCCGCCTGACGAAAAACATGTGTGGCGCGACGCGGGCTAGCAGGATGTGTGAGACATGGCTATAACGCGATCCAGGTGCTACTGCAGAGCGGGCAATGCTTCGCAGGCGGACTGGGTAGCGGCGGTTGTGCCGGTCGTGTCGAAATGAATCGTTCCGGGCTCGTCGCTGCAAAAGCTGCGGATTCCGGTGAGATTCTCGGTGACTGGAGTCGCGGTGACGAGATAAGCATCAGTGCCCGGCACGCCGCAGCCAGCCGGGGGAGTGACCGGTGCTCCAACAGGAGTAAAAGCGAAAGTAAATCCGCTTTTCATGTTTGGCGCCGTGGTGATGATTTCGTCGAGCAGAACCGCTTGATTGCAAGTCGCAGGCCCAGCCGGCGGGCCACCCAGCGTGGCGAGGGTCGGGGGGAAACCGTTGCCGTAGGTCGAATTATAGGTCATGGAGGCGGTGGTTATGGTGCGCACGGTGACGGCGGCGGCGGCTTCATTGGCAGCGATGCGCGAATTCAGCAGGCTGGGAATCGCGATGGCCGCGATGATGAGAATGATCGCGACGACGACCAGCAGCTCGATCAGGGAGAAGCCGCGCTGAGCGGAAGTCCCGAGTTCTTTTGTCCGATTTGTTTTCTCGGTGAACATGATCGCAACATTTTTCCTCTGGAAGCGAGCTATCCGGCTGGAAGAGCTGGACCGAGCCACTGTGCTTCCCGATTAGGATCCTGAGCCTTACTTGCTGCCGAGCCGGTCTTGCCTGGCGCGTCGAATAAACTGCGAATCTCGTTGTAAAGCGACGGCTGATTAAAAAAACGGGAAGGAGGGTTGGCCTCCTTCCCGGCAGAGCCGAAGCGAAGACTACTGCAATGCCGTCAAAGCTTCGCACAGAACGTCTGTTCCAGGATCCGCGCCACCTGCTGGGTCGAACCGGACCACGCCGGATTCATCCGAGCAGAACGTGCGCTGACCAGTCGTGCCTACCGTGACCGGAACGGCCGCGGCTTCAAACGAGGTATACGGGCTAGCTGCAGTTCCCGCACCGCCCGCACCAGTCGCCGACAGTTTGTAACCGCTCTTGAGCTTGGTGACGGTGATGATCGGGTCCAATATGCAAGCCGTGGCTACCGCTGCCGTGCAAGGAAGCGCACCGCCAAGATTGGCGATCGTAGCCGCGAAACCGACGCCCCACGTGGAGGAGTAGGAAACTTCCGCGGTCACGATGGAACGAACCGAGCCGACTGCCGAGGCTTCGTTGGCCGCGATGCGGGCGCGAAGCAGGTTCGGAATTGCGATGGCCGCGATGATCAAAATAATCGCCACGACGATCAGCAACTCAATTAACGAGAAGCCCTTCTGATTCTTTTTCATTGTAGCTCCTGGGAGCCTTAGCTCCGGAATTTGTGTCATACACCCTGGCGGGGTACACCCAGCATAGTGCAAGCGGGCTGCCATGATGAGAGTAAGGGGTCACTTTCGCAGCACATCGCATTATAGCCCTTAGATTCATCATGATACAAGGCCCTCGAGACTGTGTGCTCCAGCTTCGTCGATCGCCGTGTCTGGCAAAGCCCGGAAGTCGACGAATATTGTCACTCTGAACTGACTGAACCCGGCCACTGGGGGTTAGCGTCATATGCCGTATTTCTTGGCATAGTGCCGGAATGAACGGTAGGACATCTTCAGCGTGTCAGCGGCGCGCGTACGGACTCCGCCGGAGCGCTCCATGGCGGCGAGCAGGAACGAGCGCTCGAGCTTCTGAATATAGACCTCCAGATCCAGGCCTTCGGCGGGCAAGATGGAACCATTGCCATTGCCGTGCCCGTTGCCGGAATGGTTCGAGATGGACTCTTGATAGTGATCGCGAATGCGCGCGGGCAGGGCGTCGGCGGAGATACGCGGGGAAGCTTCCAGGGCGACGGCGCGCTCGATGGTGTTTTCGAGTTCACGAACGTTGCCGGGCCAGTCGTACACCTCCAGGCGGCGCATGGCTTCAGGATCGATCGCTTCAATTTTCTTGCCCATGGATTTGGAGTAGCGGTCCAGGAAGGAGCGCGCGAGGAGCGGGATATCTTCGCGGCGTTCGCGCAGGGCTGGCAGGTGGATGGGAATCACGCTGAGGCGATAGTAAAGATCCTCGCGGAAGCGGCCTTCGGCGATTTCCTTGGCGAAGTCTTTGTTGGTGGCGGCGATGACGCGAACGTCCACATCGCTTTCTTCGGTGCTGCCGAGCGGGCGGACTTTCCCTTCCTGCAAGACGCGGTAGAGCTTCACTTGCATCGTCAAGCTCATGTTGCCGATCTCGTCCATGAAGAGCGTGCCGCCGTCGGCCGCCTGGAAGAGGCCGCGACGATTTTCGTTGGCGCCGGTGAAGGAACCGCGCAGGTAGCCGAAGAGTTCGGATTCGAGCAGGGTTTCAGGGAACGCACCGCAATTAATGGTGATGAAGGGGGCTTTCGCGCGCGCGGAATTCTCGTGGATGGCCCGGGCGACGAGTTCTTTACCGGTGCCGCTTTCTCCGGTGATGAGCACGCGGCTGGACTGCGGCGCGATGGTTTCGATCAAGTCAAAAAGATCGCGCATTTTGGGGCTGGCGCCAATGATGCGATCGAAGCCGGTGAAGCGGCGGAGCTGGCGGCGGAGTTCGCCGGCTTCCTTGCGCAGAGCTTGATTTTCGGCAATGCGTTTGACGGCCGGGCGAAGTTCATCGAGCAGGCGGTCGCCCTTGACGACGTAGCGATCGGCACCGAAGTTTACGGCATCGATGGCGGTGTCCACGGTAGGGACGCCAGTAATAAGGATGAAAATGGTGTTGGGCGAAACTTCTTTCGAGTACTGGAGGAGCTCGACGCCGTTCATATCCGGCATGGCAATATCGGAGATGACGATGTCGAAGATTTGCGCGGCCAGGCGGCGCTTGGCGGCTTGACCGTTGGAGACGACTTCAACTTTATGGCCTTCCTTGCGGAAACTGATTTCGAGCAGTTCGCAGATGGAGGGTTCATCGTCAACGACGAGTAGATGGGCCATGGCGCTCTACCCCTTCCCTACGACGCGAAGGCGCTCGTCATGTTCGCTGGCTGGCTGCAATTTGGGCGCGGCGGCGCGGGCGCGTACGGCGCGCGGTATTTCGACGATGAATTCGGCGCCGGGGCCTTCCGGGGCTTCGACGCGGATGCGTCCGCGGTGCGCCTGGAGGATTTGATACACGATGGCCAGGCCCAGGCCGGTGCCGCCGGTAAATCCGGACTGAAAGGGTTCGAAGATGCGCGTGGCTTGGGCCGGGTGAATGCCGATGCCGGTATCGCCAATCCGGATGCGCGCCCAATTTTCATCCGCATCAATGCTGACGGTGAGCACGCCGCCGGCGGGCATGGCGCGCAGCGCGTTGTTGCAAAGGTTCCAGAAAACTTGTTTCAAGGCGTCGCGATCGGCGCGGGCGCGCAGGCTGCGGACTTTGAATTGGCGCACGATGCGCAGCTTGCCGACGGCGCTAGCGTCGTGTTCCAGGAGCAGCAGAGTTTCTTCGAAGAGGGGAACGACGTCGATATCGGCGAAGTGATAGGTTTTGACGCGCGAATAGTCGAGAAAATCGGTGATGATCTGGTTGAGGCGCTGGGATTCGCGGCTGACGATGTGGACGAGTTTTTTGTCGTCTTCATCGAGGGGCGCCAGACGAGCGAGTTCTTTGAGCGCGCCGGTCATGGCGGTTAAGGGTTGACGAATTTCGTGCGCGATGGCGGCGGAGAGACGGCCGAGTGCGGCCATGCGCTCGGTGGTGACCACTTCCCTTTCCAGGCGCTTAAGTTCGGTGAGGTCCTGGAAATTGTAGACGAAGCCCATATTCTGATTTTGCGCGGTGCGCAGCGGAGAGATCGAGAGACCGAGGAAACGCGAGGCGCCATCGGCGGTCTTGTATTCGATTTCCTTGCGCGCGGCCAGGGGGTTGCCCTGCTCGTCACGTTCGACGGGCCAGAAGCCGGGAAAAACGTCGGCGATTTTTTCACCGCGATGCAAGCCCAGGCCGGAGCCGGTGATTTCCGCGCCGGCGCGATTCATCACCAGGATGCGGCCTTCCATATCGGTGGTGAGGAGGCCGCCGCGCATGGACTCGATGATGTCCTGATTGAAAGTTTGCAAGTCTTTCAGTTCTTCGCTCTTGGCTTCGAGTTCGACGCCTTTTTTGCGCAGGGTCTGGGCGAGCAGGCTGCCGAGATAAGCAACGGCGAAAAATGCGAACAGGTTGCTGGCCAGCCAGGAATCCAGCGCGCGCAGCGTGGGCATGGAGGTGGCGGTGCGCGGGACGACGCCGTAGGAGATGAGTTCCAGCGCGCCGCCCAGGAGGACGAACCCGAATCCGGCCACGACGAAAACGCCGCGGCGTGAAAACAGGACGCTGGCCATGAGGATGGCGAGAAGATAGAGCGAAACGAAGTAACTGTCCTGCATGCCGGTGGAGTAGACGACGCCGGTGACGAGGAGCAGGTCGCACGCAATTTGCAGCGGAGCGTGCCAGCGCGCTTGAGGCATCCAGCGGCGCAGGATGACGTAAAAAATCGCGAGGGTGTACCAGAGGACGATCAGCTGCACGAAGGAACGAACCGGTAAAGACATGGGGGTGAGGTGCCGGGCGGCGATGACGATGCCCACAAGGAAGGTGATGGCCAGGAAGCGGACCCGTCCCAGCCACGAAAGCCAGTCACTCACATTGGGTGTGGACTTCATTTCAGATTATTCACCGCGCTACGAGCGCGCACCGCTGTGTGTCGCGTCCTTGAAACCTGCCGCGCTGCGAAAGCTGCCCAGCGCATCGTCTACGAGTACCGCTACCAGTAGAGGCAGGCGCCCCGCGAAGGAGGCGCCTGGATGCGCATGCGGCGAGCGCCGCACGGGTTCTAGTGGCCTGCCAGTTTGCCGATCAACGAGAACAAAGGCAGGTACATGGAAATGACGATGCCGCCGACGACCACGCCCAGGACGACGATCATGATGGGCTCCATGGCAGTCAGCAGGTCCTTCACGGCCGCGTCGACTTCGTCTTCGTAGAAGTCGGCGATTTTCTGGAGCATGGCGTCCATTGCGCCGGTTTGTTCGCCGACGCCGATCATCTGGGTAACCATGCCGGGAAATACGCCGGTGTCCTTCAGCGGATCAACCAGAGAGCGTCCGGCTTCGACGGCTTTGCGGGTTTGGGTGATGGCGCGCTCGACGACCGCGTTTCCGGAGGTCCGCGCGGTGATGTCCAAGCCTTCCAGGATGGGCACGCCGCTGGAGATCAAAGTGCCGAGCGTCCTGGTGAAGCGGGCGACGGCGATCTTTCTCATGAGTGGACCGATCAGAGGAATTTTCAGAATGATGGTGTCAATCGCCATGCGGCCTTGCGGCGTGCCATACCAGGACTTCAAGGCGAACACGCCACCCGCGAAGAACAAGGCGATGATGAAGCCGTAGATGCTGCCGACGAAATTGCTGAGCATGATGACGATGCGCGTGGGCAGCGGCAGGTCCACACCCAGGCCGTTGAAGAGCTGGGTGAAAATCGGCACGACCTTCCAGAGCAGCAGGATGATGACGCCGCCGGCGATGCCCAAGACGGCGACCGGATAAATCATGGCGGACTGCACGGCGCGCTTCAGCTTGACGTTCTTTTCAATGTAGCTGGAGAGGCGCTGGAGAATGGTGTCCAGAATACCGCCCGTCTCGCCGGCTTCGACCATGTTGTAGTACAGAGGGTCGAAGACCTTTTCGTACTGCTTCATGGAGGCGGAAAGAGTGGCGCCTCCTTCGACCGAGCCGCGCACGCCATTGAGAATCTTCTGGAAAGTGATGTTTTCCTGCTGTCCAGCGAGAATCTCCAGGCACTGCACCAAGGGCAGACCGGCGTCAATCATGACGGAGAACTGGCGGGTGAAGATGGCCAGCTCCTTAGAGTCCACGCCGCCGCCAAAAGAGGGGATATTGAATTCCTTGCCCTTTTCGGAGAGCTTGCTGACGGTGATCTGCTCCCGCTGCAGGGTGGCCTTAACTTCGGCCTTGGTGCCCGCCGTGCGTTCGCCCTGTACCGTGGCGCCCGTCTTATTGGTTCCGCGATATGTAAACACCGGCATGACTAGATACCTCCTGTTAAACCGTCTTTGTTACGAGCTCGCTTAGCGGCGGACTGGCGTTCGGCCAGCGCCCGGCTGCGGCGAGGTGACCCCACGATTAATGAGATCCTGCAATTCGTCTGGATTCGAAGAGCGGGCGAGGGCCACTTCTATGGTGATCAATTTCTGGAAGTAAGCATTGGCCAAGCTCTGGTTGAAGGTCTGCATGCCGGATTGTCCGGTGCCGGTCTGCATGGCTGAGTAAATCTGGTGAATCTTGTCTTCGCGGATCAGGTTGCGAATGGCGGCGGTGGGGATGAGGATTTCCATGACCATGGCGCGGCCGCGGCCGTCGATTTTCGGTAGCAAGGATTGGCAAAGAATTCCTTCCAGCACCATGGAGAGCTGCGCACGGACTTGGGGCTGCTGGTGCGCGGGGAAAACGTCCACGATACGGTTGATGGTGGAGACGGCGGAATTGGTGTGCAGGGTGGCAAAGGTCAAGTGGCCGGTTTCAGCGATGCGCAGAGCGGATTCGATGGTTTCCAGATCGCGCATTTCGCCGATGAGCACCACGTCTGGATCTTCGCGCAGAGCGGCGCGGAGTGAGTTCGAGAAGGAGTGCGTATCGGAGTGCACTTCGCGCTGATTGACCAGGCATTTCTTGTGGTTATGCAGGAATTCGATGGGGTCTTCGATGGTGATCATGTGCTCTTCATGCTCGTTATTGATTTTGTCGAGCATGGCGGCGAGCGTGGTGGATTTACCGGAACCGGTGGGGCCGGTGACGAGCACCAAGCCGCGCGGCTTATCGCACAGGCCGCGAACGACCGCGGGGAGGCCGAGGTTGTCGAAGGTTTTGATTTCCCATGGAATGGTGCGGAAGACGGCGGCGACTGCTCCGCGCTGATGGAAGATGTTACCGCGGAAACGCGCCAGACTCTTCAAGCCGAAGGAAAAGTCGAGTTCGAGGTTTTCCTCGAGGCGGTGCTTCTGCACGTCGGTGAGCACGCTGTAGGCAAGAGCCTTGGTGTCTGCCGCGGTGAGCGGAGGCATATCCAGCGGACGCAATTTGCCGTGCACGCGAATGCGCGGTGCGCTGTTCGTCGACAGATGCAAGTCGCTGCCGGACATTTCGATCATCTTCTTCAAGAGTTCGCTTAGTGTGATGCCAGCCATATTTCCTCCGCTTAGAGAACCGTTTCGCGCACGACTTCTTCGAGAGTGGTTTGGCCGAGCGCGCATTTGATGAGGCCGCTGCGGCGCAGCGTGATCATTCCCGTTTCCAAGGCCTTCTTCTTGATTTCCAGGGCAGATGCGCCAACCAGGATCAGTTCGCGCAAATCGTCGTTGATTTCCATGACTTCGTAGAGACCGACCCGGCCTTTGTAGCCGGTGTTGTTGCAGGTGCCGCAACCGCGGCCGTGCTGGATAACGGTCCTATCGGCTTCTTCCTTGGTGTAACCGGCGTCAATCAGCGCCTGCGGCAGTATCTGCAGAGGCTCCTTGCAGCCGGAACAGATGCGGCGCACCAGGCGTTGCGCGCAGATCAGGTTGACCGAAGTGGCGACCAGGAACGGCTCGATGCCCATATTCATCAATCGGCTGATGGTGCTCGGAGCATCATTCGTGTGAAGGGTAGAAAGCACCAAGTGGCCGGTGAGGGCCGCCTTTACGGCGATTTCGGCGGTTTCAAAGTCGCGGATTTCGCCCACAAGGATGATGTTAGGGTCTTGCCGCAAGAAGGCGCGCAGGGCGGAGGCGAAGTTCAGGCCGATCTGTTCCTTCATTTGCACCTGGTTGATGCCGGGGAGCTGGAACTCGACCGGGTCCTCGGCGGTCATAATGTTGGTTTCCGAAGTGTTCAGGCGCGCGACGGAAGAATAGAGCGTATTCGTTTTGCCGGAGCCGGTGGGGCCGGTGACCAGCACCATGCCGTAGGGCTTCAGAATCTGGCGCTCGAATTTGGTTAAGGATTCCTGCTCGAAACCTAGCTTGGTCATATCCAAGCGCAGGTTTTCTTTGTCGAGCAAGCGCATAACGATTTTTTCGCCGAAGAGCGTGGGGACGGTGGAGACGCGGAAGTCCAGTTCTTTTTTCTTGCCGTCCTTCAGGTACTTGATCATGATGCGGCCGTCTTGCGGCAGACGCTTTTCGCTAATGTCCAGCTTGGCCATGATCTTGACGCGGCTGGTGATGGCGTCTTTTAATTTCATGGGCGGCGCCATGACGTTTTGCAGAATGCCGTCCACACGGAAGCGCACGCGGTATTCTTTTTCGTACGGCTCGACGTGAATGTCGCTGGCGCCGCGCTTGACGGCGTCGGTGAGAATCAAGTTGACCAGCTTGATGATGGGGGCTTCCTCAGCGGCTTTCTCGAGTGTCGCGAGGTCCATCTCGGCTTCTTCAGCGGAAAGCTCGAGGGAGGCTTCATCGCCGGCGAGGTCCTTCATCACTTTGTCGAGTTGCTCGACGCTCTCAACATCGCCGTAGAATTTGTGGATGGCTTCGCTGATGGCGGTTTCGGAAGCGACGACAGGCTCGACGTTGAAACCGGTCATGAACTTGATGTCGTCCATCGCAAAGACGTTCGTCGGATCGGTCATCGCAATGGTGAGCGTGGAGCCGACGCGCGAAAGCGGGACGATCTGATAGCGGATGGCGGTTTCCTGCGGTACGAGTTTAATGACCGCGGGATCTACTTCATAGAATTTAAGATTGATGGAAGGCACGCCGTACTGACGGGAGAGGACGGCGGTAATGTCGTCATCACTCACAAGACCGAGCTTGACCAAGCAGGTACCGAGCCGGCCACCAGTCTTTTTCTGGTGGTCGAGCGCCTGCCGCAGCTGATCGGCAGTGATCAGACTGTCTTTGACGAGAATTTCACCAAGTCGAGAAGACATGAGTGTCCGAGAGTGGTACTAGAACCCACCCGATTAGCCAGCGTAGCATGGGCAGGTGCCGAAAAAAGTCATGGGTGCGCGCCTCGTAGTGAATCAGCTAACAGCCGATAGGGCGCGAAGGAACCTGTACCAAAGGACAGGCTAATTTTTGCTCCTGTACTAAATGACAGGTGTATTACTGTGAATGACTTAGCGGGGGCGGGGCGCGGCGACTGGCGGCGTAATAATTGTGGAATATTTTGTGAAATCTGCACGCGTATATTCGCGGCGATTTTCTTGCGCATTTTGTGCTGAGAGCGGCGTGAAAAAATCTTGCGCAGTCGGGGCCCGGGGGTCTAGCGCGGGGCGTGCCGAGTCTGCTAGGATAGTGCGGCTCGATGGGCGGTTAGCTCAGCGGTTAGAGCGTCCCGCTTACACCGGGAAGGTCCGCGGTTCAAATCCGTGACCGCCCACCATCGGATCGTATTACTCGCTAGGCGCGGGGGACGTAGTTCAGTTGGTTAGA
>Ga0210391_10005636_pt1 | contig 10300 bp, 8 predicted proteins | sample IncBWC12OmetaG_FD_160573 | JGI IMG/M metagenome (GOLD analysis project Ga0210391, IMG submission 160573) | Forest soil microbial communities from Barre Woods Harvard Forest LTER site, Petersham, Massachusetts, United States - Inc-BW-C-12-O ...
CCTGTGACCAGAACGCGTTTTGCTCCAAACCGGTCGCCGAGAAAACCGAACGCGACCCGACCGCCCAAGCCTGCCAGCCCTTCCACGCTGTAGATCGAGACGGCGGCCACCAGCGGGATCCCGCAATTGATTGCGTAACTCACCGTATGGAAGATCGGACCGGAGTGCGTGGCACAACAAAAAAAATTCGTCAGCACCAGCGTGACGAATTGCGGCGATCTAATCGCCTGTCCTAGAGTCATCCCTGATTGCTGCTCTTCCTGTGCGGCAACGCCGACATTTTCGGAATTCAATGCCGGCGGGCGACGCACCAGCAACGCTACCGGGATCATGATGACCGCAGTGAGTGCGGCGAGGATTTGCAGGGATGTTCTCCAATCGTGGTCGGAAATGAGCCGCGCCGCCAGCGGAGACATGGTCATTGGCGCCATTCCCATGCCGGCGGAAACGAGAGACACGGCCAGACTGCGATGTGTGTCGAACCAGCCTGTCACGCATGCCATCATGGGCGCAAAGATGGCCGCCGCCGCACCCCCTACGCCCACGCCGAAGATCAGCTGAAACTCAAAGAGCGATGTCGCCCGGCTCGCGAGTGCCAGAGCCGCGGCCAAGACGCAGGATCCGATCAGCACGATCAGGCGAGGACCAAAGCGGTCCGAGAGGTTGCCCCAGACGATGCTTCCCACTGCCATGGTCAGAAAGCCGAAGGTCATGGCGCTCGATATGCCGGTGATGGACCATCCGGTTTCCCGCGAGATGGGTCGCAGAAAAACCGGCAGCGAAAACATCGCGCCGATGGCGACGCAGCCCAAGAGGCCGCCGGCCGCAACAATCACCCAGCGATAGCCAGACCTGCTCATTTTGTGTTTCCCATCCAACCGTTGCACACAATTGTAACAACGAGCGGGGACAGCACAATTCGACAGGCAGAGGCATGTATTAACGGCTGCCGATGCTCCGCCTGCACCCGCGATAAGCCGATGCAGGCGGATCGCTCAAACAGCTATTGGCGAACTCCCAACAAGATCGCTGGATTCTGCTGGCTCGCGACACTCGCGAGCACGGCGCCACTGGTCGAGGGCGAGTGGATTGGCGCAGCTGGGGATTATGTGGAGTTGCACGTGAGCGGCCGTTGCCACCTATTTCGCGAGACAATGGCGTCGCTGGAGCGGCGGCTCGATCCCGCGAAATTCATTCGCATACATCGATCGCGGATTATCCAAGTTGCCAACATTGTGGAGCTGCAATCCATCGATAACCGAGAATTCACCGTGAAAGTGTCGGACGGCTCTGAACACCGCGCCAGTCGCACTTACGCAGACCGTCTCGAGCGCTGGCTGTCATCGGGAAGGACTTGATGAGTCGGCATCGAACTTGGCTGTCATCCGACGGCGTCCGGGAGCAGCTGCCACCGGGCGATTCAGTTCGACAACATTTAAAGCGTCCGCCGCCGATGGTTTGAGCCACCGGCAGCGGACACTGCCAAGATCAGCGGCGGTCGTCTCTGATCACCGCGCCCGTGACTGGATTGAGGATGAATCGTTCGAGATGCCGTTCGTCGTCGAACATGTTGTCGAACGATCCTGTCACCACATCGAAGGACTGCTTTTGAGGGGCGACGGTGAAGGCGGCCTTACGAAGACCGTTGCCGGGATCACGCGTCGAGGGTCCGTCGATATAGTTGAGATTCCAGTTGTCCTCGATGAATCGCAGGATCGAAGACTGGTCCGTCAGACTATGGTCGACGTAGTTCACCTTCGCCCACGGCGATACCATGTTGAGCACCAAGCGCGGACCGAAGCCGCAGCGGCCCTGAATGGCGTCGGATTTCGGCGTACCGCAACCATTGGCGGCGCTGATCGCATCGAAACCCGCGGCAGAGGACGGATTGACCAGCGGCCCCATGGCATGATCGTACCAACCATCCGAATCGTCCCAGGCGATGAACACAGCCGTTTCCGCCCACTCCGGCGACTGCTGCAGGATGTTGATGGTCTGAGCCAGAAAACGCTGCTCCGACAGCGGGTCGGATTCGCCGCCCGGGTGGCCGTCATCGCGATTGATCGCCTTGAGGAAGGACACGGCCGGTAAGTTGCCGCTTTGGACAGCAGCGTAGAAGTCGAGCAAATCGTACTGATGGTTCGCGCGGTCCGTCTTGCCAATCATATCCACCGACAAGGGCGGTAGGTGATGCGGATTGCGGGTCGATGCATAGTATTGAAATGGCGAGTGATGCGCGTTGTAGTCGGCGCGTACCGGATGAACGATCGAAGCGTTGCCGTCGAAAGAGGTGCTCGAGTCGGGATGCAGTACGTGGGCGGCGTTGCAAACCGCGGGCACGAAATTCGCTGCGCCGATATTCTGAGCCTGGCCATCGTTCGCCGCGCCGCCGAAAGTCGGTGTGCCGAAAGGATCGTTGCTGACTCCTGACAAGGGATGGGTGGGATCGGTAGTCTGCGGATTGGCAGCGGCCGCCGTTCGGAAGCCGCCGGCAAACCATCCCCAAGTGACGCCCTTTTCGTTCAACAGGTCGCCGACGTTCTTTCCGGTCATTTCGACCGTCAGTTTGCCCGCGACCGTGCCGCCCTTATCATTGCCGCAATCATCGAGGTAAGGATCCTCGTCCGTCGTCAGGGTACCGGACTGAACGGATACGGGATGCGCGGCACCGACCGTGTCCGCGAGGACCTGTGGATTGGTGGGACCGACAAAGAACACGTCCGGGATCGTGGTGGTCTGAACCGTGTCGACCAACTGGCCGGACGCGCCCTTGGCGCCGGTGAAGGTGTGCAGCACCGCGCCGGCCGTCTGGCCGGCAATGAGATTCAACGCACCGGGCGTCGAAGGCCCATACGTCGTGCCCCAGGAGTTGTCGCTCATCGCATATCGCTGCGCCCAATTCCACAGGGCCGTGACCGTGTTGCCGTCGAAATATCCCATGACGGTGGAACCGTCGGTGGCGCAGCCGGCGCCGTTCTGGAAGTTTTGCTGCGGGAAGCGGTCCAACAGTCCGCTGTCCACCGCCAACTGCTCACCGTTGTAGTCGTGGTTATTCGAACACGTGATGGCCTGCTCGTGAGTCATCCTGAAGGGATTGGCACCGCCATTCGGATCCAACCCCGTGGGCGTCCCCACTGGATTATTCGCGTTGAAGTCGTGCAGTCCGACATTCACACGCTCGGGAAATTTGCTGTTGCCATCCGTCAGGCCGTTGACGCTTGGCGTCGAGCTGCGGGCCACGAAGCGCGTTCCATCCGTGTTTTTGGCATCGGGGTAGGTTCCGAAATAGTGATCAAAGGAGGCGTTCTCCTGAAAAATGATCACCACGTGTTTGATGTTCGGTCGTTTGCTAAAACCTTCGTCGCGATCGTGTTCGCCCGCAAGACTGGCGGTCGAAACGACGCTCGCAGCGAGAATGCCTGCGACGAACCCCGCCAGCGTTTTTCGAGTAGGCGATATGCCATGAGTCATGTGATTCCCTCAGTTTTGAAATGTTGTCGGTTGCACCGATAGACGGTGCTTGCACCCACCAGACCATCGTGCCGCCTGCGTTATTCCCGAATTTGCGTGAAGGTTTTGTGACTGACTTGCGAGCCGGTACTGACACAAAACGGTAATCAAAGCGACATAGAGTCGCGCCCGAACGCGCAACCCCCTACACACCGCAAACCCAATTTGAAGCGACTTTTTTAACCATGACTCATCAATTCAAAGCCGCGCGCGCCCTGATCTACGGCCCGGTGGCAGCCTGGTGCCTCGGAATCCTCGCTCCGGTTACTCCGATTCGCGCGGACGATGCATTGCCGCTCGAAACGGCGGCCGCCGCATTCAAACCCTACGTGCTGGAGCAGATTTCCCGCTGCCTCACTACCGTCAAGGGTATGGGCGAGCGTGTCGCGGCGCGCGATCTCGCCGGTGCGCAACAGTCGTGGCTCGCGGCGAGAAGCGGCTGGGAAGGATCGGAGGTGATCACCAACGAGTTTTTCCCGGATCTTGACCGCAAGATCGACGCATGGCCCGATGCCGAGAAGGGATTTCACGCGATCGAGGCCAAGCTCTTCGGTGCCCATAACATCGCGGTACTGCCGGTCACCGAAGAACTCATCTACAACCTCACGGAATTTGAGCGCCAATTGCGTGCGACGACGCTGACCGCGCAGGGACTGCTCAACGGCACGGCCAAGTTGATCTACGAGATCGGGGAGAACAAAGCGGACGGCGGCGAATCGCCTTTCAGCGGCAATTCGCTGGCTGAAATGCGTGTCAACGTCGCATCCGTTGCGGCCGCCTATCAGCGAGTTTTCGCACCGCTGACGAAAAGGAGAAACGCCGATCTTGCGAGAATCTTCGCCAAAGACCTGACGGTCATCCAGGCGCTGGTGTCTGTGCCGACGTTGCTGGATCTCGATCAGGTGCGCTTGCGCGATGCGAGTGAGTCGCTGGTCGAGGATCTGGCGATGGTCGGGAAAGCGGCGGGCTTGGAAAAGCCCCGTCTCGGAAACTAGCGGAGAGTCGTTCGTGGGCAGGAACCTCATGGCATACGGCAGCCTAGTCGTACTCATTGCGGCGATGGCGGCAGGGGCGGGAACCGCCGCCGCGGAGTTCACCGGAACTGCGAGCCTGTTGCCGGCCGGCACCGAGTTGGGCGAGGACGTCTTTGAGCAGCCGCGCGAAGTATTCCGCTCGGAGAGTAGCGGCGGTCGCAAGTCCTATCTGATCAACCTGGGAGACATCGCGTTCAGCTCACCGTTGATCTTGGGAGGCACCGCCCGCCGGGCGGGCATCAGCTGCAACACCTGTCACATTAACGGCACGACGAATCCAAGGCTGTATATTCCCGGCCTATCGACGCAATCCGGGACCTTTGATACCACCGGACATCTATTCAATCCTAAATCCGATAACGGCGTGCTGGATCCGCTCTCGATCCCCAGCCTGCGCGGCGCGCATTTACTGGCACCCTATGGCCACGACGGACGAACCGTATCGCTGCGCGACTTCGTGCACGACGTCATCGTCAATGAGTTCGCCGGCCCGGAACCCTCGCCCGAAGTCATTGGGGCCATGGTCGCCTATATCGAGGACATCGATTTCGTGCCCAATCGCCGGCTCGGATCCCTCGGCAAGCTCACTGGGCCGATGAGCGCATCGGAAAAGCACGGCGAATTACTTTTCTATCAACCCTTCCCTCGCAATCCCACCTTAAGCTGCGCCGGATGTCATGAGCCGCTCGAAGCATTCGTCGATCACCGCCAACACGATGTCGGCTCGGGCGGCCTGTTCAAGACGCCGACTTTGCTCAATGCGAATTTTAATGCGCCCTACTTTCATGACGGCCGATACACCAGCTATGCGCAGGTCGTTGGCCATTTCGATCGCATTTTCTATCTGGGTCTGTCCGCCGAGGAGCGCCAGGATTTGGTGGCCTACCTCGAGGCGATTGGCGATGGAGAGCAGGCGCTCCGGGCCGACAGCATCGACACGCGCGTCAAAGAAATATCGGATTTTCTGACCGTTCTCGACACTGCTCTACCCGAACACAATGTGAGCATCGTCGCGATGACGCTGGACACCGTTGACCGCGAATTGCGCGATCTCACCGAGCAATTTCCGGAGCGCAAAAACTCCATCGTCACCGCCGGAGCGGAGGAACGCATGAGAGCGCGTGATGCCCTGAAATATGTTGTGTTGAGCGTGCACCAGATCGGCAGCGCAATTCGAAATAATGATTTTGACGGGGCGGCTCAAGCGCTCGGACGTTCGCGCGCCATGCTGACGGCAGCCGTGCCGGTGCTTCAGGCGAGCGAGTCCTGGTCGCTTTTCGACCGACAAGTCCACGACTCACATTTCGCGGCGGTGCGCCGCCTGTATCGCACCGGCACTGATCCGGCACTGGCGCCCCGGCGACGCTTGGATCCGGATTGACGGCGCATATCGATTGGCATTCCTCCGCCGGCTCAAATCGCGTTGTCGAAGCGGACGGAATAGCCAACACCGAAGAGGTGTTCGGGCGCGGCGCGATTGAGCCCAATTCCCAGGCGAAAATCGACCTGCTGCGTGAGCGTCGTTCGGTAGGCGCCACCCGAGTCGACGATTTGAGTGAAGGCGCCGCGGCGCGGGCGATCCGCGACGTATTCCAAGAAGAAGTCGGCCCGGGGCCCCACTTGCCGCTCCACAGCCAATGTCGGTTCCAATGTCGGGTTGCTGGCGTGTCCGCCCGGTACCAGGAAGGCTGTGAACATACCGCTGAGGCTCCAGCCTTCGACAATTTTCTTCGACCAAGGCAGCTGGATGTATGTGCCGAAGCCCGAACCTGCAATGCGCGCATTTCCGCTCGGCAGTTCCAAGCCCAATGTTGCGGAGAGTTCGATATCGCCCGGCAAGTGTCCGAATTGATGTTTTATAGCGGGCGAGAAATCTGAAAACCCCGTCAACGCAGCGCCGTGTAGCGAATGAAGGTAATCGGGCAGATCGAACAGCACTTCGCTGCACTGCGCAACCCCAAACCGCACTCGCGTATTCGATCCATCGATCACGGTCACACCCTGCCGATCGGTCGAATTGATCCCGTTCTCTACTTGCACGCTTGCGCGCGGAACCACCTGGCTCGAGTTCGTCACATCGGGCCGATCCGTGGCGATGTCCGTCTCAACGTTGCCGCATGCATCAGCTTCAGCGGGCATTTCGGCCCTCGCCGCCGACACTCCCAGCAGCGACAGCACGCAGGCGCTCAGTTGAACGCTCGCGTTCGCGCGCGATCCCCTACGCGCCACGACCTTAAGGGCGCTGCTTCATCGGAAGACTCGACGGGTCGGAGTGAGCAGCCGATCCCCGCTGATCACCGGATGGGCCGCCGCACGCACCTTGTGGGCGCCCTGAGTCGCGGTATTCCCAGCCAAATCGTGTCCAATTGACTCGGACCGCGACAACAATCGCCTAACCTTCGCCGCCGACAGCAGACCCCGCAGACGTTGCTCGCCGGTTTCGCTCGTCTCCACGACCGGCACGTGAGTGAATTGATTCTTGATGAACATATTCGACACGGCGGCCACCGTTGCACGTTCGATTAGCTTGATATCCGCAACCGGGCATTCCGCGATCTCCTGCATAATGTCCCGGACCAGCACTTCGCGACGTGGTACTGCCTCGGACTGCATGACCTGCATCGGCTTCTCGCCGGTGATATCGTAGGCCGTGATCAAGCCGACCACGATGCTCCTTCGGTCATCGATCGCGAATGCACAACGAACGCCAGTGTGTCTCATGTGCTCCAGAGCCTCATCGATGTATGCAGTATCCGGCACGGTCACAGAGGCTCGCTCGCGAAAGTCGGTCATTACTGTTAAGGCTGGATCCTGCGGATCCGCGTGCCAAGGATCAAGACCGGGTATCTGAAAGCAGGTGTTCGTGACGCGGGTGAGTGCAAGAATGCTCATGGTTACCTCAATTGCGACCTTTCTCGCATTGATACAGTGGTGCGGCTGCGCTAACCGTCAGTACGCAAGTAGACTGTTCAAGGGCGCCATTTATTCCAGCGAGTAACAAAGATCTTTGCGCCGCTCGAAGTGCCAATCGGTGTCAGCACGAGCGCACATGCGGCGATGGCATTGATCGCCCTGAGACTTTCCAGCGAGGAACGCTGGCGAGCAACGACACTCCCGCGGCAGACCCGCGGGAGTGTGGCAACCGGCGGAGGATCCGCGCCTCTAAATCAATAGCCCCCTTGTGGAGTGATCGAAGCTGTGATGCTCCCGAATACCCCGTCTATCTGACTCGCGAAGCCGGCGGTATAGAATAGCGTGGTAATTGGCTTGTCGGCGTCGCCGTTTCCAAACGTGAGCGCCCACAGTCCGGGAAAGGTCAACGGTTGACCATTGCCCGCCATCAGAGCCCCTTTCGACGTCGCTAACGCAGTTCCATTCGGAGAGAAAATGTTTATCGTCCCGTCCCCAAAATTGCCGATTAACACGTCTCCTTCGAGGGACCCGAACCCCGCGGGTGCGATGGCAATTCCCCAGGGCGCGTTGAGTGCTCCGCCCGAGGCAAATTGATTCACGAGGTTACCGCTGAAATCGAAGATATCGACGTAGCCCAGTCCGGCACCCGTCATTTCGTCGTGCATCGCTGCATCTTGCTTCGCGAAAGTGACGTATAGCTGGCCGTTGAGCGCGGTTATGCCAAACGGCACGAAACCGGCGGGGAGATTCGGATCGACGAATTTGCCCTGCATCGCGGCGGGCTTGGAAAAGTTCGTGTCAAACACGTCGACCTTATTGTTGTGCAGATCCGTTGCATAAAGATAGGTAGCTCCGCTCACCGTGCCGATCGCAAGACCCTTGTACACCGCATGATTCGCACCGTTAACAACACCATCGTCATATGCGGTAACAGCGGTGGCACCGCTATCCTGCGCCCATGCAGAAATGAGGCCGCCCTCTCCATCAAATATAAACAGTGCCGTCTCCTGGCCCTTTGAGGTCGGCACTAAGAAGCCGCCGGTTCCGTTGAAAATCTGACCCGTGGGATTGGCCTGCACGCCCGCAGCTGAAGCCGGAATCGCGATACCTGTCTCCGCAGAACCAGTAATGGTTTGCGTCTCTTGGACGCCGGCGCCGCTATACAGCGTTGACAAATTGCTGTTGTTATCCGAAATCCAAAACGGAAAGCCCGGCGCCACGGCGATTCCCCACGGGTTTTGCAAGTTGGCATCAATTGTCGCTGCAGTAGCTACGACTTCAGATTTATTGGAGACCAATGCAGTGTCAGCGAAAGTTGTGCCCGACGCACCAGTCGTCGATTGATTGCCGCCGCCACCGCCACCCCCGCCGCCACACGCTACAACGGAACCAAGGCAAACCGTACCAAGACCAACCAGAGCAACTGCGCGAATACTTCTACTACGATGCGAATTCATAATTCCTCTCCATTACTTTTACAAACGTTGATTCCGCGCATGAGTACCCGGTCGCATCGAAATGGTTGGCACGAAGCTGTTGAAATTCGATTGGCACGCGAGCGTGGAATAAAAGCAGTCCCTCGAGAGTCTTACTCGTCGAAGCGAACTATTTATGCTGGCGCGACGCACGCATCTTCCGTTCGCAGAAATGCTGCATGACCAATTGATTTGTGGAGTCACGATGATGCGCGCGGTCGGCAATTCAAAACGAGAAGTCTTTGATCAGACCACGCGACTGATGCACTGGGTGACTGCGGGCCTCATGCTGTGTGTATTTGTGCTCGCTTTTTCGATCGATCTCGCCACGTCACGTGCCACCCACACGGCGTTTCTGCAACTCCATCGATCTGTCGGTCTGACTGTCTGGATTGTGACTCTATTCCGCCTGTCATGGCGTCACGTTGCCAAGTACCCGGATTGGCCGAGCGACATGTCCCAGGCCATGCGAATCGCGGCAACGGCAAGCGAATACGCACTCTACGCCCTGCTCCTGGCGCAACCAATTCTCGGAATTCTGCAGACGAACGCTCATGGTGATCATGTGAACTTGTTCTTCATCGGGCAATTGCCGGCATTGATTGAGAAAAATCGACCGCTCGCGCAACTGCTGCTGAAAGTACATAAGGCTCTCGGCTTCTCCTTGCTCGGCCTCATTGCGCTCCATGTGTCAGCCGCGCTTTTCCATCACTTCTGGCGACGTGACGATACACTGACGGCGATGCTTCCGGCGGCAGCCGCGTGGCGCACACTTGAATTGCGGGTCGATCAAACTCGCGAGACCGACGCAGACCCGAGTCAACGTGTTGGTTCCGGGATACCCGACTCGGCGCACTCTTCGAATTGAATCTATCCGCGCTCCCCGCTCGGCTGCACCGACAGGCCAAACTGCCATGAATCTATCTGGAAAAGTTTTCATTGTGACAGGCGCGCCCGGCGCGCTAGGACAGGCGGTGACCGCTTGCTTGATCGCACGCGGTGCAAAACTCGCGCTCCTCGGCAATCGAGCTCGTCCTGGGGCAAAGCGTCCCGCCGGCGCATTGATGTACACAGGGGTCGATCTGTCACAAACGGATGCCGCGAGCGAAATTTGTGGGCAGGTGTTCAAGGAGATGGGTCGGATAGATGGACTCGTCAATCTTGCGGGTGGATTTCAGTGGGATGAGATCGAAGGTAGCTTGCTCGAGAGTTGGGAGTCCATGTTCCGCGCAAATCTGCTGACGGCCGTCGTAGCATGCGAGGCCGTAGTGCCTTACCTGTTGCGCGCGAAACGCGGCGCCATAGTGAATATCGGGGCAACGGGCGCAATTAAGGCTGCGCGCGGGATGGGCGCCTACGCCGCGTCGA
>Ga0210391_10005643_pt1 | contig 10291 bp, 7 predicted proteins | sample IncBWC12OmetaG_FD_160573 | JGI IMG/M metagenome (GOLD analysis project Ga0210391, IMG submission 160573) | Forest soil microbial communities from Barre Woods Harvard Forest LTER site, Petersham, Massachusetts, United States - Inc-BW-C-12-O ...
CGTGGGGCGCGGGCGTAGGCCAGGGGTGGCCGTGGGGCGCTGAGTTGGGCCGTGGCGCGCTGGTAGGCGCGGTATGGGCCGTGGGGATTGGGCGCCGGGCGCCCTCCCGTGGTGCTTGTGGGAGACTGCGGCACATGGGCGCACGCGCGCCGCGGGTGGCGGTGGTGGGACACGTCGAGTGGGTGCGCTTCGCGCGCGTGTCCCACATTCCCCGCGCCGGCGAGGTCGTGCACGCGCGCGATCCCTTCGAGGAGCCCGCGGGCGGTGGGGCGGTCGCCGCTGTGCAATTGGCGCGTTTGGCCGGCGCCTCGACACTCTGCACCGCCCTCGGCGAGGACGACCACGGCCGTCGCTCGTCGGCGCGTCTGAGCGAGCTCGGCGTGCACGTGCTGGCCGCCCCGCGTGATGAGCCCACCAGGAGTGCCGTGACGCTGGTGGACCACTCCGGGGAGCGCACGATCACCACCTTTGGAGCGCGCCTCGAGCCGGTAGGCGCCGACACGCAGGTTCCTTGGAGCGCGCTCGCGGAGGTGGACGCGGCGTACTTCACCGCCGGCGACCTCGGCGCGTTACGCGCCGCGCGCGCCGCGCGAGTGCTGGTTGCCAGCCCGCGCGCGCTCCACGCGCTCGGTCACGGCGTCCCGCTCGACGTGCTGGTGCTCAGTGGCGAGGATGCGATCGAGCGCGAGGAGGCCGTCCGCGCGCAGGCCGATGCCGAGCTGGTCGTGCTCACCGATGGTGCGCGCGGCGGCTCCTACCGGGAGCGCTCCGGCGGGTCGGGCACGTGGAGCGCTGCCCCGTTGCCGGGTGCGCCGGTGGACTCCTACGGCTGCGGCGACTCCTTCGCCGCGGGGCTCACCTACGGGTTGGGTGCGGGCATGACGGTGCCCGACGCGCTCGCTTTGGCCGCGCGTTGCGGGGCGGTCTGCCTCACCGGCCGGGGGCCTTACGAGCGGCAGCTGACACTCTGATCGCCGGCGCCGCGCGGTATGGGCCGCAACCGGCATTGCAGGGCATGGACAGGGGCCGGTGCCGCGCGGCGTGGGCCCGAACCGGCGTCGTGGGGCATGGATGCCCCACGCCCGGGCGCACGGGGGCGAACGACGTCGCGCGGACGATCTCCTACCCAGCTAGCTGTCAGGCCATTCGATCTGCTCTGCCAGCTCGCGCGGGCCGAGGTCGATCAGCCCGCTGTGCTCGACCGGGCGGTACTCGCCACCGGTCAACGCCAACCAGTCGATCGAACGCTTGGCGGGGTCGATGATCAGCACCTCGTCCACGTCGTGGGCGGCGTAGAACGGTAGCTTCTCCCACGACTCGTCGTGGGGGGACACGATCTCGATCACGAGCGCTGCCGTGCCCAACCACGTTCCGCCGGCGCCGGCGCGGTGCAGCCCTCCGTCTGGTACGCGGAAGTCTTTTTCGGACTCGCCAAGGTTGAACTCGCCCATCGCCGGTATGAGTCGCGCGTCGCGGGCCGGTCGGTCGAGCGCAACGGACAGCTGATGCGTGACGTTTGCGTGAGCGAAGCTCGGAGCGGGAACCATGTGCAGCACACCGTCCCACACCTCGTCGAGGCGGTCGAGCCCCGAGCGGCGCCGGCGCTCGAGCATCTCATTGAGCCCCAACGTGTCAGGATCCAGCACCAGTGCGCGCATTCGTCACATCGTAGCGCTCCGATGGCCGTCTCGTTGCGCCGCGAAGTTGGCGCGAACGGGTTCATCGCTCCGGCCTGCGCACGCGGTGTGACGCGGTGCGCTCGCGGCCTCGGGCTGGCGGAGGTCACCGCTCCGGCCGACGGGCATTCACCGCCCGGGCCGGTGCGAGATCCACACGTACACCGTGTTCACCTTCGACCCTTCGCGGAAGCTGACGTCGAACGCCAGTGGCACGTGCTTCACCGGCGAGCGGGGGACGTCGCTGAGGTAGATCGCTTCGCGGTAGGGGCGTTTGTAGAGCTCATACCAAGTGCCCAGCCGCAGGGAGGAACCGGGGGCCAGCACGCGGGTGCCGCGGGCGACGAGGAAGTAGCGCAGCGACGGTTTGACCGGTTCGGTGGCGCCGTCCAACAGCCCCTCCAGCACGACGCTTCCGCCGCGGGGCACCAGTCGCGCGAGCCGCGCGTCGATCGCTTTGATCGGCTTGTAAAGGGTGGCGTGTTCGTCGGGCGTGGCCTGTGCCGCCACCGCATTGCCCACGGCGGCGGCGGCGCCGATCCCGACAAGCGTGAGGAGCACCGAGCCGAGCGCGACGAGGCGGCCGGTCCCGAGGCGAGGCGGGATTGGACGATCGGGTGGGCCAGGAGGACCGGGTGGGCCGAGGGGACCGAGTGGGTTATCGGCGTGGCCTGGTGCCGTAGTTGCGCGACGCCGACGCACAGCCCGCGTCACCTTGTGCAACGCCCACGCCAGTACCAGCAGCAGCGCCCACGCGAGCGCCAGCCACACCATCATGCCCGCCTGCGAGCCCCACCACATCGTGTAGCCCAGCGTCGCCGACAGCCGCCGTGGGGTGGGGGTCGAGGCCGCGACCGATCCCAGTGCGGGGCACAGCACGAGCGCGGTCAGCGCCAGCGTCGCCACGTCGCGGCGGCGTCTCACCAGTGCGATGAGCGCCACCAGCACGAGCGCCGCGAGCATCGCGATCGTGGAACTCCTCGCCAGCGCGGAGGGGGTGGAGCGGACTTCGTACTTGCGCTGCCAGCGGCTCTTGGGGGTCTGCAGCCACCAGGGGGTGATGCCCACCGCATGCACGATTGCGTGCCAGCCCACTTCGTCGCCGAGCGTGGCCTTGTGCTTGGTCGCGCTTTCGACCACCAGCGTGAGGTTGCCGGGGTGTTCGGTGAGCTGTCCGTCGATCGTTGCGCTCCAGCAGAACGCGGCCACCAGCAGCGTCGCGAGGCTCCATCCGAGCAGCGAGCGTCGTCGTGGGCCGGGGGCCCCGCGCCGCCGCCGCGCGATCGTCCCCGCCGCGAGGCCACCGAGCCCGACGGCGAGCAGCGCGAGTGTGGGGGGGAGGTAAGTGAGGTGCGTCTGCACTGTGAAGCTTGCCACCAGCACCGTCAGCGGCAGCAGTCGGTAGTCGCCGCAGGCGAGCGACCAGCAGAGGAAGATCAGCAGCGTGAAGGGGAACAGCCCGGCGGAGGGGTTCCACACGTCGTGGAAGGTCTCCGCCGCCAGCGACTGGCACATCAGCGCGATCGCCACGGCGCTCATCACCATCAGCACACGGCCCCCGCGCCGGCGGACGAGCGCGACGGCGCCGACGATGCAGAGCGTGTTGAGTGCCCCCATCGTCACGGTCATGCCCGTGTCGCTGCCGTTGTAGGCGGCGGGGGCGAGCAGCCAGAACAGCATCGGCCCGAGCGAGTGGGTCACGCGGCCGGTCACTTCGCCGGCGAGCGAGTACTGGCCGACGAGCGGGGCGTGCGAGGTGAACACGTCGTGGGCGCGGGTGGCGATGATCCCGCGGTCGGCCACGGGCACCCAGCCGGCCTGCACCGCCTTGACGGTCGCGCTGATCACGGGGATCGCGGCGGCCAGCCCGGCGGCGATCGTAAGCAGCGGCTCTACCAGCCGCCCGGCAATCCGCTTGAAGCGGCCGCTCACCCCTGTGGTAGGTGGGGGGCGAGCTCGTGGCGGGCGATCGAGCGCTTGTGGACCTCGTCGGGCCCGTCGGCGAGGCGCAACGTACGCAGGTGGGCGTACATCCAGGCGAGCGGGAAGTCGTCGCTGACGCCGCCGCCGCCGTGCACCTGGATCGCGCGGTCGATCACCTTCAGGGCGATGTTGGGCGCGGCGACCTTGATCGCGGCGATCTCGGTGCGCGCCTGGCGGTTGCCGACGGTGTCCATCAGCCAGGCCGCCTTGAGCGTGAGCAGACGCGCCATCTCGATCTCGATCCGCGACTCGGCGATCCAATCCTGGATGTTGGCGCGCGCGGCGAGCGGCTCGCCGAAGGTGACTCGCGTCGCGGCGCGGGCGCACATCGCCTCCAGCGCCCGCTCGGCCGCGCCCAGTGAGCGCATGCAGTGGTGGATGCGCCCCGGCCCGAGGCGCGCCTGGGCGATCATGAAGCCCTCGCCCTCGCCGGCGATCAGGTTGGCGGCGGGGACGCGCACGTCCTCGAACAGGATTTCGGCGTGGCCCTCGTGGTCGAGGTAGCCAAACACCGGCAGCCCGCGTACCACCCGCACGCCGGGGGTGTCGAGCGGCACGAGGATCATGCTCTGCTGGGCGTGGCGTGGGCCGTCGACCCGCGTCTTGCCCATCACGATCATCACCTTGCAGTGGGGGTGCAGCACGCCTGAGATCCACCACTTGCGCCCGTTGAGCACATACCGATCGCCCTCGCGCTCGATCCGCAGCGCGATGTTGGTCGCGTCCGAGGAGGCCACGTCGGGCTCGGTCATCGCGAACGCCGAGCGGATCTCCCCGGCCAGCAGCGGGTGCAGCCACTGTTCGCGCTGCTCCTCGGTCGCAAACAGGTGCAGCACCTCCATGTTGCCGGTGTCAGGCGCCGAGCAGTTGCACGCCTCCGAGGCGATGTGACTGCGCCCGAGGATCTCGGCGAGCGGGGCGTAGTCGCCGTTGGAGAGCCCGGCGCCGTGCTCGGGGTCCGGCAGAAACAGGTTCCACAGGCCCCGTTCGCGTGCGCGGGCCTTGAGTTCCTCCATGATCGGCGGCTGGCTGTGCAAATCGCCGGACTCGTGCAGTTGGCGCTCGTACACGGGCTCGGCCGGGAGGACGTGCTCCCGCATGAAGGTGTCGAGGCGCTCTTTGAAGTCGAGGCAGCGGGCGCTGGGCTGGAAGTCCATCGGTCTCCTCCTGACGGGAATGGAACCCTGTATGAAACCAACCTTGCCTCCGCGAGGTCCCGGCCAGGGAGTCGATCCGGGAGCCGATGGATGGTTTTGTCGGGTAGGGGCGGGTTGCGCGCGACAGCCCCTAAATCTCACCCTCAACCTCAGCCTGAGTCCTATGTTTGGTGCGAAGGGAGTTCGGACTGTGGGGACAGCGTCGCCCCAATGCGGATTTTCAACGGTGACTAAAAAGCGGGACGCGGGCGGTATCCGTTCGCTCGAACTTGAAGCCATCGGCCGCGACGGGTAGAGTTGCAGTAAGAATCGCCATGTTCTCCGAGTCGCGAGGCTCCGGGGATCTCGATGTCGCCGGACCCGCAATGGTTCGGAGCTACCCGGATCGAGGCGACCTGTCTACATAAACGTACAGAGGAGAGAGAAGCTGATGATGCGCATGGCATCCACCCGCAGGGCTTTGCTTGGCCTTGCCGTCGCTGTCGCCGGAGTTCTGGCCATCTCGCCAGCCGGCGCCTCAGCGGCGCCCAAAGTCACGCTCAAAGCCGTGCCGGTCCCACTCAAGGGTGTTCCGGGTAGCGGGGACATTCTTGGCGCCCCCACGGCGGTCGAATTCGAAATGACGATCAGAGGCACCGAAGTCACCGGCGACGCTCCCTCGCAGCTGCGAGGCGTCAACGTGTGGTCCCCCAAGGGCGTGAAGCTCACCACCACAGGGTTCGTGACCTGCACGCTGAGCACGCTCGAACTGAAGGGCCCCGAAGCATGCCCGAAGAAGTCGCAGGCCAGCGCCCTGGGCTCGGTCGAAGCCTCCGACACGATCGCCGGGGAAGCGATCAAAGAGAAAGGCACCGTCCAGGCCTTCTTCGCCCCCAACAAAGAACTGATCTTCTACGCCAACGCGCCCTCGCCGATCTCGGCGCAGGTATACGTCGGCGGGACGATCCATCCGTCGAGCGGGCTGTACTCCTACGAGTTCGAGACCGAAGTGCCGCTGGTCGAATCGGTGCCCGGCGCGGCGGCCGTCTCGACCGAAGCGGTCGACATCAAGGTCGGCTCGTCCTACAAGAAGCACGGCAAGACCGTCTCCTACATCACGCTGCCCAACAAGTGCCCCAAGGGCGGCTTCCCGCTGAAGGCCGAACTGAAGTTCGAGAGCGGCGAATCGGTCGTCACCGAATACAAAGCGCCGTGCCCGAAAAAGAAAAAGTAGAGCGGTAGGTCTACGGGGAAGCGGTGGCGAACAGGTAGACCGCAAGCGATGAGCGCCCGCCCGCGGGGCGGGCGCTCGAAGCGGCGGCGAGCGGGATAACCCCATCGGGCGGGGTATACCCCACTCGCTGTTTGTGGACAAGGAGATTGGGGCAGCTGTGAGGAAGCGGGCTGTTGGGGCTAGCAGGAGCGGAGCGGCAGCGGCAATCGCCGGCGGCCTGTGCGTCGCCGGGGCGATCGTCGCTGTGCTGCTCGCCACGGCGGCGGGCGGCTCGAGCGGCGGCTACACGGTGCGCGCGATTTTCGACGACGCCGGCAACCTCGTCAACAGCGAGAACGTCAAGATCGACGGCGTCAAGGTCGGCCAGGTCGGCGCGGTCACGCCGACCCCCGACGGCAAGGCCGCGGTCATCCTCAAAATCGAAAACCCCGGCTTCCAGGACTTCCGCACCGACGCCAGCTGCACGATCGAACCGCAGGCGCTGATCGGCGAGAAGTACGTCAACTGCCTGCCCACCCAGGCCCGCGCGGAAGGGGCGCCGCTGCCGCCGCCACTGCCCAAGATCCCCGCCGGGCACGAAGGCGCGGGCGACTATCGGCTGCCGGTGACCAACACCTCCAGTCCGGTCGGTGTGGACCTGCTCAGCGACATCGGCCACCTCTCCGAGAACCAGCGCCTGACGATCATCCTCAACGAACTCGGCACCGGCTTCGCCGGCCGCGGCAGCGACCTCAACGCGGTCCTACACCGCTCCAACCCGGCGCTGCGGGAACTGGAAAAGGTGGTCGGGATCCTCGCCTCCGAGAACAAGGTGCTCGGCAACCTCGCCGAAGAAGGCAACAAGGCGCTGGTGCCGCTCGTGCGCGAACGCAAGCAGTTCTCCGAATTCTTCGCCCAGAGCAGCACCGTCGCGGCGGCGACCGCCCGCCACAACTCCGAACTCGCCACCAACCTGCACGAATTCCCGGCCTTCCTGCGGGTGCTGCGGCCCTACCTCAAACACCTCGAAGCGTTCGCCGAACAGGCGACCCCGACCTTCACCGACCTCGGCATCGCGGCGCCGGGCATCAACCGCACGTTCCAGAACATCGGGCCATTCTCGGCGAGCACCACGCAGTACTTCAAAAGCCTCGGCTCCACCTCGAAGAAGATCGGCGACGCGCTCGTCGGCACCCAGCCGCTGCTCACGCGGATCGAGTCGCTGGGCAGCGCCGCCAAGCCGTTCGCGAAGAGCTTCTCCGAACTTTTCTCCAGCCTGCGCTCGACCGGCGGCGTCGAGCGGCTGCTCGACTTCATCTTCATGGGCGCGGGGTCGATCAACGGCTACGACTCGCTGGGCCACTTTGCCCGCGCGGTCGCGGTGGCAAAGACCTGCGTCGGCTACAAAATTGCGCAATTCGCGGAATGCCGTGCCAACTTCTCCGCCGAAACGAGCACTTCGAGCACGAGCGCGCAGGCGGCGAAGGCGAGCGACACGACGCTTGCGATGGCGCGCGTCGAAGCGATGCTCAAAGGCGCCACGCTGTCGCAGGCGATGGCGGAGTACCCCGGCTCGGAAGGGGCCGCGGGCCCCGCCGGCACCGGCGCCGGCGCGAGCCTGCCGTCCGCCCTCGCCCAGCCCGTCGGCGGAGCGAGCTCCGGCACCACCTACTACAGCCCGCCGAGCGAAAGCTCCGAAGCCGGCGGGCTCCTGCTCAACTACCTGCTCGGCAACTGATCGATGACCCCGCCACGCCACAGCCACCGTCTCTCAGCCCGCTCGCAGTCGGTGCTTGGGCAGCTTGCACGGCTGCGTGCCCGGCGGCGCGCCGCCTTTGCTGGAGCGCTTGTGCTGGCGTTGTTCAGCGTCAGCGGCGCTACGGCACAGGGAGAAACGCCGAGCGGATCTTCGACGGCTGAAGCGACGACCCCGGCCACGACCACTACCACGACCGTGCCGGCCCCCGAAGCGCCGGTGGGCGTGCACGGGCAGGTGGACGAACCGGCCGCCGAAGCCGAAACCACGCCAGCGCCGGAATCAAGCCCGTCAACCTCGCAGGGCACAACCGAAACAACCCCCACGACCACCGCCCCCGAAGTGCAGAGCCAGAGCCCCCAGACCCAGAGTGGCGCGGGCGAAGCAGGGGGGCATACCGAGCGGACGAGCCACACCCACCGGCAGACCGGGGCAAGCGGTACGGCCGGCAAGGGGAGGAAGGGCAACGCGACCGCCGGGAAGACCTCCACCGGGAAGCCTTCAAACGCGCCCGCGCCGCCGCCCTCCACGCTCACCCCACCAGGGTGGGCGGGTTTCGGATCACTCGGCGAGGCGATCGGGGGGATCCCCGACTTCTTCATCGAAAGCTTCCGTGTCCCACCTTTCCTGTTGCCCATCTATCAGGCCGCCGGCACCGCGTACGACATCCCCTGGCAGGTGCTGGCGGCGATCAACGAGGTCGAGACCGACTACGGGCGCGACCTCAACCTCTCCAGCGCCGGTGCCGAGGGCTGGATGCAGTTCCTGCCCTCCTCGTGGGCCAGGTACGGGGTGGACGCCACCGGCTCGGGCTACGAGGACCCCTACAACCCGGCCGACGCGATCTTCGCCGCCGCGCGCTACCTGTCAGCCGCCGGCGGGGCGCAGCACATCCGCGGCGCCGTTTTCTCCTACAACCACTCGGCCGCCTACGTCGAAGCTGTGATGCTGCGCGCGCAGCTGCTCGGCGGCACTCCGCCCGAACTGTTGAGCGCGGTCACCGGCCTCACCGAATCGCGCTTCCCCGTGCACGCCGAAGCGCACTTCAGCGACGGCTTCCCGGTCGCTCCCGGCGATCCCAGCAAAACACTGGCGGGAACCACGATCTACGCGCAGGCCGGAGCGCCAGTGATCGCCGTGCAGGATGGCGAAATAACCGCCGACGGCGAATCGCCGACGCTGGGGCGCTACGTCTCGCTACGCGACGCCTACGGCAACACCTATACCTACGCGCAGCTGGGCAGCGTCGCCGCGGTATACCCGGTGCTCGAACCGCGCGTGGATACGGCCGTCAGCGCGCGGATCGCTCACTCAAGCAGCAGCGGTGTCGGTCCCGCCCCCAGCGCGCCGGCGAGCGCCGGTGTGCAGCCGCACTCGCCGCTCTCGCAGGCCGCGGTCACCACCGGCCTGGCGATGGGGGCCGCCAACGCTCTGGAAACGCCCCCTGCGCCGAAGCCGGTCTCGCCACCTCCGGTGCTCCCAGCCACTTCCGGCGAGGCTGGTGGGGCGGCCTCCATGCCACACTCCTTCCGCGCCGGCCCCAACGAGGTCTACCTCGACCCGCTGCACCCCGGGGTACAGGTGCTGGCGGGCACCGTACTCGGTCACGTCGGTGCCGGGCAAATGCTCTTCCAGATCCGCCCCGCGGGCAGCGGCGCGCCGCTGATCGATCCCAAGCCGATCCTCGACGGTTGGGTGCGCCTGGAAGAGACCTCGGCGTTCAGAGCCAAGGGCGAGAACCCCTTCCTCGCGACCTCGCCAACCGTCGGGCAGGTGCTGCTGGCGTCCAAGCCGCAGCTCGAGCAACTGGTGCTGCGCGACCCTGGCGTGCATCTGCCGGCGTGCGAGCATGGCGCGGTGCGGGCCGGCGAGGTCGACCGGCGCGTGCTGGCGGCGCTCGAGTTCCTCTCGGTCTCCGGCCTCAGCCCCACGGTTGCCGCGGCCGGTTGTGGCCACACGACGGGCGCTCACGGCGCCGGCAACGCGATTGACGCCGCGGCGGGCGACGCAGTGGACATCTCCGCGATCGACGGCACCCCGATCGCTGGGCACGAAGGGCAAGGCTCGGTCACGGACATCGCGGTGCGGCGCCTGCTGCGGCTGCAGGGCACGATGAAGCCGGCGCAGATCGTCAGTGCGCTCAGCTACCCGGGCAGCGACAACACGCTGACGCTGCCCGGCTACCACGGCCTGATCCACGTGGCGTTCGCCTCGCCGCGCGCCGTCGGTGGCCAAGGTGCCCGTGCCGCCGCCGTCTCCGGCTCGCCGCTCACCCCCAGCCAATGGCTGCAGCTGATCTCACAGATTGGCGAGATCCCCGAGCCAAACGTCTCGAGCAAGCCCTCCGCGGCGGCGATCCCGGACACCGGCACCGCGTCCGCCGGCGTCGGGTCGAGCACGGATGGCTCCGCGCAGACGGGCTCGGGTTCGAGCAGCTCTTCTACGCAGCCCGCTCCCAGCGCCGGCGGCTCGGCGCAGCCCGGCGTGGGCTCCTCCTCCAACGGCAGTGGCGGTGAATGAGAGTGGC
>Ga0210391_10005647_pt1 | contig 10286 bp, 6 predicted proteins | sample IncBWC12OmetaG_FD_160573 | JGI IMG/M metagenome (GOLD analysis project Ga0210391, IMG submission 160573) | Forest soil microbial communities from Barre Woods Harvard Forest LTER site, Petersham, Massachusetts, United States - Inc-BW-C-12-O ...
CTAGAATTTCTTTATATGTGCTTCAAAATCACACCCTCACTGCGAGAGCACTTCAACTACCGTGGTGTCTCCGCCGAGGTAGAGCGGCGCGGCTATGGTTCCTCCAGGCCTCAGCTTGCTTGGGCGATTCGACAGAAACAGCATGAACCGGAAAAGACTCTAGAAAATCAGGCTAAGGTGGTGAATTCGACTTCGCTCAAAGCTCCAGGTTCAGACTGACCCACTGCCCAATTTTCATGTCCTCGGCTAAGCATCGAGCGAAAATGTGGATTGTGCTCGGTCTCCCGCTCTGGACGGAGTTGTCAATCTCCCGTCGAACAGGGTTTTTCGGTCACTTCCTGCGCTATCTCTTCTGGCCGGTGAGGAAAGTACCGAAACCCTGCCTCGCAGGCACTTCACGAACTCTTGCTAGTTAAGATGAGGCATGAAGTCCAGGCAGCCCTGGAAGTTGCCAGTTGGCCTCATCCTGATCGCAGCAGCCACAATGGCTCTGTTCTCGGCAAAAATGGGCACCCGTACGGAGCGGTGGAGACCGCTGCAGGCTTGAGGGGAGGCTCGCGGTATCCCACATCTTGCAAAAAACGAGCGAGATGTGGGGCACCCGGCGATCGGTTAGGGGATGGAGCTCAAAAGCGCGATCATTCGACACTTAACTTGCTACCGGCGAGTCGCTTGCTCCGGATACAAGGGAACGGCTCCGGGATACGGGCATCGCAAATAACTAGGGGACAACTTCAGTAGCAGTGGCGGCGCTCAATTGGTGGATGGCCATCCAGGTTTGGGCGTAGGAATTCAGCGCGTTCAGGCTGGTTGTGCGGTCGTCCTGCAGAGCACTCAGATAATCGAGGAGAGCGAGTCCGCCGCGTTCGTAAGCGAATTGCGCGATGGATAAGACATCTTTCGCTTCGTCAAGATAGTGGCCGTTGTAGCGGTCAGAAAGCACTTTGGACGTGGTATAGCCAATCCAGGCCTGGTCGACGTCGGAATAGACCTGGTTCTGAGCCGCAACTTCGCCGAACCGGCTTGCAATAGCCTGGTACTTACTCGTGTCTTTGTTGCCCTGGTTACGATCGAAAATGCGTATCGGGATGGAAACGCTGAATCCTCCGGAATTGTAAGTTGCGGCTCGCTGGTAATCCCCCTCGATCGTGGGATCCGCAGTTCCATTGGCGTAGGTCAGCTTGACGCTCGCATCGGCCACGCGCACCGCTGCCTGGGCTGCGCGATAATCCGGCCTGGCGGCCAGGGCTTTTTGTTCCAGGTCAGTCAGAGCTCCTGGCACCGCAGGGGGGACGATATCCCCCGTAATGTCGAAGGTGCGGCTCGGTTTCTGATAGCCCATCAACAATTGCAGTTGGTCACTGGCCTGCACCAGGTTCATCTCTGCACTGCTTTCGTCTGACTCAAACTGTGCCAGTTGCAGATCGAGCCGCTCGTAGTCCAACTTGCCAATGTCGCCGTTATCGTAACGATCGTGGTTGATCTGCAGCACATGGCGATAGTCGCGCAGATTATCCTGTGCCAGCTTCAAGGTCGCCTTGGCTAACACCAGCGTAGTGAAGCTTTGCTTTACCTGCAGAGTGATTTGGCGGATCTGATCGTGATATTGCCCGTCCGTCTGCGCGGTCGTGTTTTTGGCAATATCCAGGCGCCAGCGCCTCTTTTGTCCCCGCTCAAACAGCCGGTTGACGCCCACATCGTAGGAATGGACTGGCGGGGTTGTTGGCAGAGAGGCTGACGTCGGTGCCGGAAACGAAAAGATTTGGATTTTGCCGGACACCTGCCTGCACCTCCTGCCCTTTCATGGAGAGCAGGTTCTCGAGCGAGGAGAGCAGAACAGGATTGTGGGCCAGCGCCTCCTCCACTACTTGCTGCATGGTGAAAGGAGCTGACGGTGAGGGAGGAGGATTCGGGAGCGGCGGAGCCTGCGCAAAGCCGGTTTGACCGACAGCGAATGACAGGCAGAGGCAGAGCCAATACTTTTTAATGGAGTTCAATTCTCAAACTCCGTTTCCGGTGTGGGGAGCACGTCGTGCTCGCCCGCGATCCACACGTATAAAGTCGGCAACAGGAAGACGCTGATCACCAGGGCACCGACCAGGCCACCCACAATGACGATGGCGAAGGGCCGCTGGGAATCCGAGCCGATGCCATGCGAAGTGGCCGCCGGCAAAAGCCCGAGGGTGGCCACGAGCATGGTCATCATGATAGGCCGCAGCCTCAGCACAGCGCCTTCTACCGCAGACTCTTCGATCGAGTGGCCGCGCACCCGAAGTTGGTTGATGTATTCCAGCATGATGACGCCGGTCTGCACCGAGACGCCAAAGAGTGCAAGAAAACCGACACCCGAGGAAACGCTGAAGTTGGTATGCGTAAAGAGCAGCGCCAGCAATCCCCCCACCGGCGCCATGATGACGTTGCACATGATCAGCAAGGCCCATTTTCCGGACCGGAACATGGTGTAAAGGATGATAAAGATGAGCGTGATGGTGATGGGCAAGACCAGCATCAACCGCTTGTTGGCTCGCTTCTGGCTCTGGTACTCACCCGCCCAATCGATGTGGTAGCCGGGGGGAAGCTTGACTTGTTGGTTGACCTTGGCAATGGCTTCTTCCACCGTGCTGCCAAGATCGCGGCCCCGTACGCTGTACTTGATGGCGACGTAGCGCTGGTTCTGTTCGCGGTAGATCTCCTCCGCACCATCCTCCACCTTGACCTGGGTCAACTGAGCAAGAGAAACTCTTTCTCCGGAGGGGGAAAGCAGACGAATGTCTTCGATGGCTTCCCTGGTGTCGCGGTAGGGCTTCTGGTAACGGACCACCACGTCATAGCGCGCTTCGCCTTGCAACACCTGGCTGACGGCCCCACCGCCAACGGCAGTTTGAATGGCATCCTGTACATCGCTGACATTGATGCCGAATCGGGCAGCGGCCGCACGATCAACCACGTAATTAAGATTGGGCTGACCGATGGCGCGGAAAACGCCGAGATCCTGGACACCTTTAATACCGCCCATAATGCTGACAATCTGATCGGCCTTGGCCTCCAACAACTTAAGATCGTCGCCGTAGAGCTTGACCGCCAGTTCGCCTTTGACGCCGCTGACTGCCTCCTCCACATTGTCGGAGATGGGCTGAGAGAAGTTCCATATCACCCCCGGCATCTTCACCAACTCGCGATTCATTGCTGCAATTAATTCATCTTTGTTTTGGTGGAAAGAGCTACGCCACTTTTCTTTGGGAAGCAAGTCGACAAAATATTCGGTATTGAAAAAACCGGTGGAGTCGGTACCGTCATCGGGCCGCCCCACCTGGGAAACCACTTGCATCACTTCAGGAAACGCGGCGAGGATGATACGCGCCTTGTTCGTCGTCTCTACGCCGGCTGTAGGACCGGTGCTGGGCGCGAGCGTTCCTCTTACCCAAATGGCGCCTTCGTCCAGGTGGGGCAGGAACTCCGAACCGATGACTCCGCTGATGCCCAGAAAGCCGGCCAGAAGCAAGGCACACACTGCAATACCGACCGTGACCACACGATGCTCGATCGCCCAGGTTGCGGTATGGCGATAACGATCCGTGATCCAAATCATCACCGGGTTATGCCACTCGCGCGCACCTTTCCAGAAAAGAAAGCTTGAGAGCACGGGTGCAACCAGCATGGAAAAGATGAGCGCACCGAGCAAGGCAAACGCCACCGTCCAGGCCATTGGCTTGAATAGCCGGCCCTCCACCGCCTGCAAAGTGAAGATAGGGAGATAGGCAGTGACGATGATGCCGATGGCGTAAAAGACGGGGCGCTGCACTTCATGCGCTGCTTCGCGGATCTGTTCCATGGGGCTGGTGCTGTCGGCTCGCCGGCGGCCGAGATGGCGAACGATGTTCTCTACCATCACCACCGCACCGTCGACGACCATACCGAAATCGAGGGCGCCGAGCGACAGCAGGTTGGCGGGAATATGGCGCAGATCAAGACAAATGGAGGCAAACAGCAACGCGAAGGGAATGGTGAGCGAGACAATCAACGCACCGCGGACATTCCCCAGAAAGAGGAAGAGAATGATCACCACCAGGATGATGCCTTCGGTCAGATTGTGCAGAACGGTGTGAGTGGTGTAATGCAGCAGGTCGCTGCGGTCAAGGAAAGGAACGACCTTGACGCCCGGGGGCAGGATCTGATCATTGAGTTCTTTGACCTTGGCGTGAATACCCTCCAGGGTTGAATCAGAGTCATCCCCCTTCTGCAGCAGGACGATGCCCTCGATCGTATCGTCATCGTCGATAACCTTGCCGTTCTCACGATGAATGGCCTTACCGATCTGGCCCAGGCGGATCTTCGGTCCCTGCAGAACCGTGGCAATGTCCTTGACCTTTAAAGCGGTTCCGTTGGCGGTTTTGAGCTGGGTCTCTTCGATATCGCGGACGTTGCGGTAGAGCCCTACTTCACGAATGTTAATCTGCTGCTGCCCCTCCTCAATGAAGCTGCCGCCGGCATTGGTGTTGTTGTTGGCCAACTGCTGTTCCACCTGGCCGATGCTCAAGCCATAGGCGATGAGTTTGTTGGGATCGACCCGTACCTGGTATTCGCGGGTCATACCGCCGAAATCGGCGACATCCACCACACCGGGGACAGACTTGAACTGCTTCTCCAGCGTCCAGTCCTCGATCGATTTGAGCTCCATATTGTCGTACGCCGGATTGGTACTGTGCAGCGTGTACCAGTAGATCTGCCCGACAGGACTCCAGTCGGTGCCGATCTGCGGCTGCAAACCAGCAGGCAGCGTCACCTGCGAGAGGCGTTCGAGAACTTTCTCACGATTCCAGTCGTTGACCGAATCGTCGTCAAAAATCATCTTGATGTCGGAGAGGCCGGCGAGTGAGAAGGACCGCAAATGCTGCATGTGCGGGATGCCGGCCATCTGGATTTCAATGGGTATGGTGACCTGTTGCTCAACCTCTTCGGCGGCGCGCCCGGGCCATTGTGTGATCACCTCAACGTAGTTGTTGGCCACGTCCGGATAGGCTTCCACGGGCAGGTTGTGGAACGAGATAGCGCCCCAAATGAATAGCAGCACGGCGGCTGCCAGGATCATGTATCGGTTGTTGAGTGCGAAATCAACCAGACCCCGGATCATTACTGCTCCACCGAATTCTGCAACTCAAGCGCGTTCGTGACCACTTGCTGGCCTGGAGCGAGGCCGGAGATGATTTCCTGCTTTTTGTCTGGAAGCATGCCGCCGGCGACTACGCCCACGCGTTTGAACTTCCCGCCGTCGGCCGGCACGTAGACCCAGTCGCGGTCATGCAGATGGAGCACAGCTGAGGCTGGGACCGCCATGTGCTGTTGTGGCCTTCTCCCGTGGAAGGTGGCGGTGGCGAACATGCCAACGCGCATTATGTGGTCAGGATTCGGGACCTGAATACGGACTTTCGCGGTGCGGATAGAAGGGTCGAGGATGGCGTCAATTTCACTGATTGTGCCGGTGATGACACGGTCAGGATACGAATTGAGCCGGATCTCTGCCTTGTCGCCCACGTGAACCATGGGCAGATCATTTTCATAGACGTCACAAATCACCCAAACCTGGGAGAGATCGGCGATGGTGAACGCAGTGGCCGATCCGGCGAGGTTGACGCCGGTTGCAGCGGCATTGGTGACATTTTGGGCGATGACGACACCGGTTGCCGGGGAGTAGACCTTGACGGTAAGGGAGGGATGGTCTTTGTCCACGCCGAGAACGACCAACAACTGTTCCGCCGCTTTCAGATCGGTCTGGGCATCCTGCTCAGCGTTTTCCGCGATCTCCAGCTGGCTCTTGGCGATCGCCCCCTTGTCGTAGAGGATTTTGGCTCGTTCGTACTGTACCCGGGCTAATCTCTCGTCGTTGACCGCCTTGAGGTATTGATCGAAAGCGTTGGAAATATCAGTGCTCTGCACTTCCATCAACAACTGGCCCTTCTTCACAAAGGCGCCGAGTTGCGTTTTGATCGAGACCACCCGGCCGGAAGCTATGGAGATGACCGGGATGGTCCGGGAAACATCCGGATTGACTGTGCCGGTCACATTGAGCGTAGACGTCGACTCATACTGGGTGGCGGCAACCAGGGGGAAACGCTCCGGGTGATCGACAGTGATGAGGCTGACGCCGCCCTCACTCTCTACCTGTACCGGGGGAGGCGCCTGAGCTGCCGGATCTTGCTTTTTCTCGCCGCAGCCCGTCAAAATCCCCAGAGTGAGGGCGGCTGCGATGACCACCGTTTGCTTCATTTGTTGACCTCTCGACCCAACGCAGATTTCCGATCTTTCCCGGGGAGCATCTCTACAGGATTGGTGCTACTCATATTTGTTGAAAGCGATTGGACGGAGCAGAGGACAGAATTCGGCCACTCACCATTCAGCGAAGCCTCGCGTTGCTGATCGCCAGAACTAACCTGTCACGATTACCGACCATCAGAACGCCAGCCAGCCTATTTGGACCGGACGGTGTTCGGAACCGCCAGATTCCATGTTACTTGAGGCTAAGCGGCCACGATTGGCCAATTCCAAGTATCTTTTGATCCTGAGACTACCTGTTTAGTGGCAAAACTGACATGAAACTTTCGTGAGGAATTCATAAGCACGAACATGCGTTTATACCCTTACTCGTAACCGAGATAGATTCCCGGTCCGGAGATGCCCGGCTTACCCAAGGACCGGTTTTTCCATAGAGTGTCATGCCGAGCCGGAGTACAGTTCCATGAAGGCGAGCGGGGAGTAGATTTCGAGCCGGTAGAATAGCAAGGGGCCACCGCGGGGAAGCTCAGACATGCCAATTTTTTCCATGTTCATGTGGGGCAAGCGCAGCACGTCATTGCTGATTGCGGCGCTGATGATCGCCTTGATTGCGTGGATCGATGCGCGCGTCGCAGCTCAGATCCCACTTGGCTTTTTGTACCTCGCTCCCATGCTAGTAGCCGGCGCCTCTCTAAGCCGATGGGAAATTACCGCGGTCGCCGCGGTCTGCGCCTGGTTGGCGGAAGCCTTCGATGAGTTTCCCTGGGGACCTAATACGGGTTTGCCGCGCGACCTGCTTTACTTTGCGGCGTTTTGCTGCATGGGGCTTTTCATGCATCAAGTGACGCGCAGCCGCAAGGTGTCTGCCCGGCATTTGCGACAGATCGAATCCGAGATGACTGCACGGCGGGATGCCGAAGAGCAGCTGAAAGTCCTGGTCGCCAGCAGCCCGGCGGCGATTATTACCACCAGTTCCGACGGCTGCGTGTTGCTGGCCAACGATGCGGCAGATCGGCTTTTCGGGCTGCCGCCGGGCACACTCCCGGGACGGTCGATCCGAAACTACTTGCCGTCGCTGATCAATGTTCCCGCTCTGGACAGCAATCAGCAGGTGTTTCGGACGGCAATGCAGTGTCGCGGACGCAGAGAAGACGGAGAGGTTTTCCAGGCCGATGTTTGGTTTTCGACCTACCGTACGGGTGCCGGGCCGCGCCTGGCGGCCATGGTGCTCGATACTTCAGAAGACCTGCGGACGCACGAGGAATCAAGTTTCCACCAGATGGTGGCGGGCTCGCGCATCATGGTGGCGGCAGTTTCGCACGAAGTCCGCAACGTGTGCGGGGCCATTGCGCTGGTTCACGAAAATCTGGCTCGAACCGGACAACTAAAAGATAATAAAGACTTTGAGGCCCTGGGAACGCTGGTTTTGGCGCTCGAACGTATTGCCGCGATGGACCTGCGGCAGAGCGCCAACCACGCCTCCGGTGTGGAAGTTCAGCCGTTGCTGGATGAGCTGCGCATCGTGATCGAGTCTTCGCTGCGGGACGCAGGGATCACCAGCCGGTGGGAGGTTGAGGAAGATTTGCCTCCTGTGTGGGCCGACCGGCAGAGCCTGATGCAGGTATTCCTGAACCTGACCAAGAATAGTGAACGCGCCATGGAGGAACAGGAGCGAAAGGAACTGACGGTGAACGCTCGCCGGGAAGCGGCGGGGGTGATGATTCGCTTCCGAGATAGCGGAGGCGGAGTGGCTCACCCGGAACGTCTCTTTCATCCCTTCCAGATGGACGCGCAGTCAACCGGGCTCGGTCTCTATTTGTCGCGCGCTCTTATGCGCAGTTTCAAAGGCGACCTGCATTATGAGCCCGAGACCGGGGGCTCGACGTTCGTGGTGGAGTTGTCATCCGCTCCACGAGAGAGCAAGAATGAAGACTATGAGCAGCGAAATTCGGATATTGCTGATCGACGACCACAGCCTGTTCCGCGAGAGCCTCAGCCGGCTTCTACAGACCGAGTCTGACTTCCAGATTGCGGGCACCTGCGCTTCGGCAAGTGAAGCGCTCGCACTGCCGCAGTTGAATAAAGTCGACGTGGTTCTGCTGGATTACGATCTCGGGCATGAGCAGGGAACGCTCTTTCTCGATCGAGCGCGAAGCGCCGGGTTCGCTGGCCGCATTCTCATGGTCACCGCGGGCATGAACGATGCGGTGATGCTGCGCGCACTGGAGAACGGTTCGTCGGGCGTTTTCCTGAAGCATAGTCCTCCCAGCCGGTTGAGCGAGGCGATCAGAAAGGTGGTCGCCGGAGAGGTCTGGCTCGACCCGGCAGTGACGCGCTCGATTATTGCCGCGGCTACGGGGAATGCTGCTGCTCCGCGGCGAGGCGGCGGTTTGACCCAGCGCGAGCAGGCCGTGCTCAAAGGGGTATTCGAAGGGCTGACGAATAAAGAGATAGGCGCCAAGCTCTCAATTTCTGAGAGTTCGGTCAAGGCTGTGCTGCAACAGCTTTTCGAAAAGACCGGCGTACGCACGCGCAGCCAACTGGTGCGCATTGCGCTGGAAAAGCACTCCGATGAGTGGCTGACAAATCCTACGTGACCGCTGCGTGACTATGGAAGTTTGGGACGCGATTGTAGTAGGTGCGGGACCAGCCGGCTGCGCGGCCGCTTATGATCTCGCGGTTGCCGGCCAGTCGGTTCTGCTGCTGGATAAAAGCGATTTCCCGCGATCCAAGGCTTGTGCTGGTGGTCTTACGGTCAAGGCAGTCAAGACACTCAGATATTCCATTGAACCGCTGGTCCGGGCGGTCGTTCGTCGTGTTCAGTTAGAGAGTGACGGCTTATCGACTTCGTTAAGGAGCCGCGAGGCTATTTGCATGATGACAGTTCGGGCAGAGTTCGATGCGTACTGCCTGGGCAAAACGATTGCGGCGGGCGCGGACTTCAGAAAGATTTCCGCGGTGCGAGAGATTACGCGCTCTAAGAGGGGTGTGCAGTTGACTACCGCCGATACGACCGATCATGCGTGCTTCTTGATTGGGGCTGATGGGGCGAGCGGGCAGGTCCGGCGGTTATGCGGCGAAGGGGCGTGGTTTTCTGCGGGCTTTGCCCTTGAGGTGCAGACATCGATGCCGAAGGGAGAAGTGGATCTTACCTTTGATTTCGGCTCCGTTCCTCGAGGGTACGCCTGGGTTTTTCCTAAGGGGAATCATCTGAATGTGGGGGTTTACTCGCAATCGTGTGCCGCCCGGCTTACACGCAGTGGGCTGCTGCACTATGTGAAGCAACGGCTGGGAGTGGATGCGGCGGGTCATGTTACGGGGCAATACCTGGGCATGGGGGCAGAGGCCTGCGGAGTGGATTATGTGCGGGCGGGTTTGCGGGATAGGGTGTTGCTGGTTGGAGATGCTGGCGGCTTCGTCGATCCGCTGACCGGTGAGGGCATTTATGGGGCGTTGCTGAGCGGACAGGCGGCTGCGGGTGCGGTTCTCTCTGAGTTGCGGGGTGATGGGGCAGCGGCGGAGGTATTTGCCGGGAGCGTGCACGGGTACCGGCAGACGCTGCGTTTTTCTGCTCGCGCTGCGACGGCTTTTTATCGGAATCCTGAGCGTGGATTTCGCGCGATGCGTCTACCGTTTGTCCGGCGGACTATGGTCAGCACCTATACCCATGGACTCGATGTCAACAGCCTCATCATGCGGGCTGCATTGTCACGATGCTGACGGTTGCCCTGGGTTTTGGAAACGACTTGGCGGTGGCAACTTAAGTGTGGAATGAACGCGCTTTTCGGCGTTATCCCGGCACCAATCGTCGGGTGGGTGGATACAAACTCCAAATGCAACGAGAATTGGTTTGAATCCACCCACCCGCAGTTCCTATGGGGTTCTGCCGCGACCTTGGTAGTCTGAGAGACGTGTTCACAAATCCTATGGATAGGCCAGTCTGCCGGATAGAAGCTGTATCGACTGCGCATTTGAGCGAGCTGACGCGGCTCTACGTTGCTTATCGCGTTTTCTAT
>Ga0210391_10005648_pt1 | contig 10285 bp, 7 predicted proteins | sample IncBWC12OmetaG_FD_160573 | JGI IMG/M metagenome (GOLD analysis project Ga0210391, IMG submission 160573) | Forest soil microbial communities from Barre Woods Harvard Forest LTER site, Petersham, Massachusetts, United States - Inc-BW-C-12-O ...
TGCCGTCGCCCTTGAGAATCACCGTTTTGAGGTAGTAGGGCTTCATGAATGAATATTGATAGACGCGGTCTTGCGTCTTCGGTCCGTTGACTTCGTGCGAGTGCAGAACGCACGTGTAATCGTCCACGCCGGCAAACGCGCGGTCGAATGCCGCGATCGCGGGGGCCTGACCGGCCGCGCGCGCGGTGCCGCAAGTTGCCGCGACGAGCGCCACAAGCACTCGCGCTTGCCACGCGCGCTGAGCTTGGCGGAAGATATCCTCCGCCGAGGGCGCTACGGCGATGTGCGGCCGCCGACGATAAGCACGTTCATTGCGCGAGGGCCGAACGACGAACGAAAGTGACCGCTCACCGTTACCTGGCTTCCGGCGCTGACGTTCGCTCTATCGAACTCGATGACGTTGATGCAGGCACTGTCGCAGAGCTGATAGATCGTCGCCGTGCGACGGCGCATCTGGCGAGCGTTCGGCTTTCTTGCCATTCCCGTCACGGTGATGTCCTGTCCGTCGTAGGTGGCGGGATTAGCGGCTAGCGCGGACGGCGCGAGCGCTTGGCTCGCGTGGCTGCAGGCTACGGTCAAAGCCGCGGCCGCCAGAAGCGCGACACACGCTGCGGCGCGTAAAGACTGTAAAATTGAGGGCATCGAGGAGACTTCGATTCGAATACCACCTGTGGCCTTGCCCGGGCGATGCTTTCACAAGCGACTATCCGCCGGGCAGGCCGACCCCTAGAGCCTCATACTTAACTACGTCGATACCGAAGTGATGTGCGAGTCCGAGCGGCGCCATGCCGATCGAACGGATGACGCCGATCGACCGGGCGTTCTCGGGAAACGCTACGGCGACGATGCGTGGCATCTTCAGGTTGGTAAACCCATGGGCTAGCATTGTCCTCGCTGCTTCGGAAGCGTAACCCTTCCCCCAGTGGGGAGAATCCAGGACGAATGCGATCTCGATCTCGGGCGTTTGCTCGAGCCGCCCGAGCCCACAGTGTCCGATGACCGTTCCGAGGCTCTTGACGACGACGGGATAGAAACCGTAACCTTGCTCGATATCGAGCTCCCGCATCCGCGCTATTATTCTGGCCGTTCGCTCGGGAGTCCATATCCCGCCCGGAATGAACTGCATCACCTCAGGCTTGAGGTAAATGTCCGTCACCGCGGCGACATCTTCGTCGTTCCACTTGCGAATGAGCAGCCGCTCCGTCTCAACAACGCTCATCCTAAACCGATGGCCGGGGGCCGAGCTGCGAATATTTCATACTGCGCAGAGTTTAGGCCGGTCCATGAGCTCGGCCTTCAGCTGTGGGGAACGCTCCCGAGGATATACGGGCGCACCGCTGAATTGCAGCCGCCTTGCTTTTCGTTTGTCTGGAGGTTGAGGACCATGCGCTTTTCATCGGCCGCCGCGACGAGTCTATTCATCGCCGTCGTCATCGCGTTTACGGGTTGCGGAAGCAACTTGCAAACGACTCAAAGTCTGCCGAATACGGGGGCACTTGTGAAAGGGCCCATCAGTGAAGTTGAAGTGCTGAAGCTTCAACTTGCCGGGAAACTGCACAGCATCTTCCCGCGTGAGGCTCTGCTGCACGCCCTCAAGACGATCGGCGGGCACCCGCGACCCCATCTCGCTTTCCGCCGTTCGAGTAGCGTGAGCCTGTGGGTGTCGGATCTCGCCTACTCTTACGTGATCGGGACGAACGGAAGCGGCAAACAGATCGTCACGGCCATCGATACCGGGCAGAACGGATGTTCGGATCCCAACGGTATCAAGGTCGATCATTCTTTGAATCTTTGGGTCGCCTGCAGTTTCAACTCGTCGATGGCCAATGGTGTGGTCCAAGAGTATAAACCGGGCTCGTCGACGCCGTTCGCGACGTTTAACGATGCCGGGTGCAACTCACCCTGCACGTCGTTCAACGCGTCCGCCCAAGACGTTGCTTTTGACTCCAACGGACACGTGTTTGCCGCAAACGGCGATTCCAACGAATGCGATCCGACCTGCTCGGCACCTCTGGTCGCGGCCGTTTGGTGGCCGTCAAACTCGCCCAGCTCCGTGCCGGCTCCCATTGAGGATCCAAATATCAACAACTTTGGCGGTTTCCTGGACGTTGACGCGGCCGGAAACCTTTACATGACGGGACAAGGATGCATCGGGACCGCGTGCGGCTACCTGCTCGACGAGATCGCGAATCCGACCGGCGCATCGCCGACCGTAGTCAACCTCATTCCCCCGAGCTTTAGCGCGGATTTGGAAGGAGTCTACGTCAGCAACGGTGGCACGGTATTGAACGTTACCGACGCAGCATCGCGGAAGACTTCGCAGTACCATCTGCCTTGGACCGGGGTACCCTTCGATAAGCTGGGCCCGACGGTGCAAAATGTTGCGGGCTTCGGGCAGCCGGTCTCCGGGGGCTTCAACTACGCGGACAAGCGGCTCGCTCTCGGCGACGCATTCGGTTGGGTCGACATCGGACGGGTCGCCACAAATGCGTGGACCGCCGCGACGAATATCGACATCAACGCGCTCAATGTCGGCGCGGCATTTGTGCCGTCGGACAAGTAGGTTCCTGAGGCGTCGCTACTTCGTCGAACGAATATAGGTGACGGCCGAATGGCCGTTGGTGTCCTGGACCCGGATCTGCTCGGTATCGAGCTTGCTGCACGTGACGCCTTGCGGAACCACGGTCCAGGCCCCGGTCGTCGTGATCGGAGTTTGAACTACCCAACACTTTCCAACGACCGTATCGGCGGTAAAGAGCCCCGTGTAACCGTCTTCCACCGCGATCAACGTGAACTTCGATTGAATCGATTCTGCCGCAGGGGCTGATGCCGTTCCGTTAGGCGTTATCCGGATCACGTTGGGCATGTAGTAGGCGGGCGTACAGGACACCAAGCCAAGCGTGATGGCAACCGTCAGCGAAAGATGGCGCGGCCCTCTCATACAAAAAACTTCCTTGTAAGCCGTTCGCGCCCCTGGGGACGGGGCGGTTGCTGGGAGAAGCGCCGCTGTATGGCGCTGCCGACCGGAGCGATCACGCTGCTCTTTAGCGATATCGAGGGAAGCACGCAGCGCTGGGAGGAGAGGCCCGAGGCGATGGTCTCGGCGCTGCACCGTCACGACCAGCTGATGCGCGGCGCCATCGAAGCAAACAGCGGCCATATCTTCAAGACCGTCGGCGATGCCTTTTGCGCGGCGTTCTCGCGCGCGGCCGACGGGGTGGCGGCGGCCTTGGATGCCCAGCGCGCGGTGGCGGCGGAAGACTTCTCGGCCGTCGGCGGATTGCGCGTGCGCATCGCGGTGCATAGCGGCACGACCCACGAGCGAGATGGCGACTATTTCGGTCCGACGGTAAACCGGGTCGCGCGATTGCTGGCCGTCGTGCACGGCGAACAGGTAGTGATCTCCGGAGAGGCTGCGCAGTTGCTTGCGGACGCATTGCCTGGCCAAGCGGAACTGCGCGACCTCGGCAGTCACCGTCTGAAGGATTTGGTCGAGCCGGAGCACGCGTGGCAACTCACGGCCCCGGGCTTGCGCGATGTCTTTCCACCGCTGCTGTCGCTGGGATCGCTTCCGAACAATCTGCCGCGGCAAGTAACGGCGCTCATCGGCCGCGATGAGGTTGTCGCCGAAGTCGAAGCCCTGATCGCGCAATCGCCGCTGGTAACGTTGGTGGGAACCGGCGGCGTCGGCAAGACGCGCCTGGCGTTGCAGGCCGGTGCGGACGTGCTCGACGGCTCCGGCGACGGCGTGTGGTTCGTAGAGCTGGCGCCGCTGAGCGATCCGAGTTTGGTCGCGGTTACGATTGCATCGACGTTGGGATTGCGCGAGCAGCCGGAGCGCCCGATGCTCGAAACGTTGCTGCGATATCTAAAAAATAGACGATTGCTTCTCATCCTGGACAACTGCGAGCACGTTATCGCAGAGACTGCGCGAATTGCTGAAGCCATTCTGCGAGACTGCCCGAACGTTCGATTGTTGGCGACCAGCCGCGAAGCGCTGCGCATTTCCGGCGAGCAGCCTTACCGGATGCCTTCGCTGGCGGTTCCGAAGGATGGTGCCGCGCGCACCGCAGCGGAGGCGCTGCAATACGGAGCGGCCGCATTATTTATCCAGCGCGCCACGATTGCCGACGCGAAGTTCCGGCTGAGCGACGCAAACGCCCCGGTCGTAGGCGAGATCGTCCGTCGCCTCGACGGCATTCCGTTGGCGATCGAATTGGCCGCGGCGCGCGTAAAGGTGTTGACGTTGCCACAAATAGCCAAGAAATTGGACGAGCGCTTTGCGGTGCTGACCGGTGGAAGCCGTACGGCGTTACCGCGGCACCAAACGATGCGCGCGCTTATCGACTGGAGCTATGACCTGCTCTCTCCGCAGGAGCAGCGGTTGTTCGCGCGGCTTGCAATCTTTGCCGGCGGATGGACGCTGGACACGGCCGGCGAGGTCTGCGCCGGCGACGACGTTCTCGAACTGCTGTCGGCATTGGTCGATAAATCGCTGATCGTTGCCGAGCCTGCCGGCGAACAACAGCGTTACGCCTGGCTCGAGTCGACCCGAGAGTACGCGCGCGAACGGCTGGCGCAAAGCGGCGAGCTCGAGACGATCGCGCGCGCGCACGCCGAGGCCTATCTCGTTCTCGCCGAGCGCTTACACGGCGCGTTCGACTCGACTCCCGATCGAGTCTGGTTGTCGCAGACCGAACCGGAGTTAGAGAACTGGCGTGCGGCGCTGGCATGGTCGCTCGGCGCGCGAAACGACGTTCTGCTCGGGCAGCGCCTCACCGCTAAGTTGGGCGACTTCTGGCACAGCTATGGCGCGAGCGAAGGACTGCGCTGGGTGCGAGCGGCGCTCGAAATGGTTGACGAGTCGACGCCCGCCTTGGTCGTCGCGCAGCTCGACCTTGCCGAAGGGCTGCTGTACGAGTCGCTCGGCCGTATCGGTTTGAGCCACATCCCGGCCCAACGGGCTTTGTCGCGCTTCCACGAGCTTGACGACCAAATGGGCGTGGCCTACGCGCAACACATTCTCGGCAGCTCGCTAGCCCACCACGGCCGCATCGCCGACGGCGAAGCACTGTTGAGGGCCGCGCTCGAGGTTTCTCGCAAGTACGGAGGGCGCAGGCTAACGGGACGCACGCTGCGGCGCCTGGCGACGGCTCGCGTGCATGCCGGCGATCGCGCGACGGCGCGCTCGCTCTACGCGGAAGCCTTGGAAATCTTCAAAGCGGCCGGGGCAGAGCGCAACGTTGCGTTTGTGGCGACCTTCCTCGCCGAACTCGAATTCCAAGAGGGCGACGCCGAGGCGGCGGTACGGCTCGCGGGGCAAGCGCTGGCGAGCGATCGCGAGGTGCCGGACCGAATCCGCGCGATGTTCACTTCAAGCAACATGGCGGCGTACCTAATCGCTCTGGAACGTTATGACGAAGCGCGCGAACGCGCCCGCGAAGCGCTTACGCTTGCGGCTCGTCAAGAGAACGCCGTCCTGGTCGCAACCGCGTTGCAGCATTTAGCGGCCTGCGCGGCGCTACGGCTGGGCGAAGAAGAAGCGCAAGCCAATAAGACGCGCGCCGCGAGCTTGATCGGCTTTGTCGATGCGCGTCTAACCGAACTCGAAAATCACCGTGAGTTCACCGAGCAACAAGAATACGACCGCGCGATCGATGCGCTCCGAGAGACGTTCGACCAGAGCGAGCTTGGGCGGCTCATGGCAGAGGGCCAAGCCTGGAGCAAGGAGCGAGCGATCGCGGAAGGCCTTGCTACCTAGGGTTCTGGCTCCTCGTTTTTACCACGCCCGAATCGCACGTCGGATTGATCGAACGATGCACGCCCAGTGCGCCATGCGCCGGCAGGCTGACCGATTGACCGTAGGGCTCTGACGGCGGTGAGCCAACGCTCGAAACCGGGCTGCCGCCTGACGGATAGTTCCAGCACTCGACCTGGCCGCCGGTGGAGCCGTTGGGGCACCAGAGGTTGCTGCCGACGACGATCCCGCCTTGGTGCTTGTTCGCCGGTGTGTTCTTCAACCCGACGATGAACGGCTGAACGACGTCGGTGTAGTTGTTGTAGCACGAGGCCGACAGAACGGTGGCGGTATGTTGGGTGAGCGTCGAGCCGCTCAGCGTGCTCTGATAAATACCGGTTTGGAACGCCCCGCCGGTTTCCTGGTCGCCGACTGCGATGTACTTTCCGTCCCACATCGTGCCGCCCGCGAAGCCGATCGTTCCGCTGAACGAGTCTACCGTCATCGTCCCGGTACCAACCGCCAGTTCGCAGACGTTGAAGCCGGTGCTCTCGCCCACGCCGATGAGGTTGCGGTGCTTGTCGTAACCCATAGTCCAGAGGAACTCACACGACGAGTTGCTGTAGGTAACGCCGCTGCCCGGGTTGCCGAGGGCGTAGACCGTAACTTCTCCAGGATCAAAGCTGGTGACGGCGACGTCGCCCTTGGCGTCAACGGAACAGCCAATCGGCGTGCCGCCTGGGCTGTACGTCGTGATCGGGCTGGTGCCGCCGCGCGCGTACTCGACGACCGTGCCGCTGCCGAAGTTCGCGACGAAGACGTCGCCCTTCTTATCGACGCACTGCCCGTAGGGCTCGTCCAATCCCGTCAGCGTTCCCACTGGTGTGGGTCCCGGATACTTGTACACGTACACGTCGTTGGTGGCCTGGTCGGAGACGTAGAGGAGCGCGGAGTGGCTGTCCGGGAGCGGGTTCATCCGCGACCGGCCGCGATCCGGATGGACCGGCCGCTCCACGTAGTGGGGCACGGTGAGTGCCAGCGCGCCCCGGCTGGGGAGGGTCAAGCTCCCGGCGGCCGGCGTCGCGTTGGAAGAACCGCCTCCGTTGCACGCAGCGAGCACGGCGGCCAGGCTGAGGCCGGCCGCGTAACGGGCCAAACTCAAGGTTTTCATCTTGACCGGTTCGGCGAGCGGCCGCCCGCCCCCCGCCTTTAGTCGCAGTCAGAGCTCGAACGTGGACCAGTCGTAGGGCGTGAAACCGCGGGCCACGTCGACCCATCCGGCACGATAGGCCTTCCCGATGCCCACTTCATCCCCGAAGCCGGCGACGGTCACCGGCAGCGTCTGCTCCGGCCGGATATAACGCAGGTCGGTCACGGGAAGCGTGCGCACGAACCGTTCGAGCAGTTCGTTGCCCTCCGCGGCGCGCGCGAACTCTTCTTTCGTGAGGCGGCTTATCGCCCGCCGCGCCAGCGATTGAAAATACACGTTGTGCATTTCGGTCTCGAGAATCTTACGCTGCATCGTTCCAAAGACGCTGAATGCGATCTCGATGGCGTCTGCGATGTCGGTGTCGGGTTGGAACGGCGGGTCCAATAACACGACGTCGGCTGCCTTTGAAACCGCATGAGCGATGCCGACGGGGGAGTTGCTGGCGACGCCGCCGTCGCAGTACTCGTTCATCGTACCGTCCGGTCCCGGCATCACGACCGGATCGAATGCAATTGGAAGCGCCGCCGACGCGAAGATGGCCCGATGCAAGATGTCGGGCGTAGCTTCGCGCACGACCGTTCTCGAGCCGAGCGAGAGCTGCAGCGCGTGGACGACTCGCTCGGGCAGGTCCGCGCCGGCGTTCCCCGGGCGGAGATAAAAATACTCGGGCCGCTGCAGCGTAAGGTTGGTTACCGCCCACACCATCAGCATCGCAAGCGGCGTCGTGGGATCGAGGTGGCGAACGATCCAGTCGTAGACGGGTTTACTTTCCAAGACGCCCGTCTGATTTCGCGCTAGCTTTGCCAACTCAACGACCGACGCGGCGCGATCGAGGAGCCCGCTCTGCGAATCGCGCAACGCTTGATATTCCGGCTTCAGTTGCATGAGATGCTCGCCGCTGATACCGTACCAGAGGTTGTGAAGTCTGGTATATTGAGCGGTCGCAACGAACCAGGCGTTGAGCGCCCCGATCGAGGTTCCGCAAACGATTTCGTAAGGCGCCAGCGGCGACCCGTCGCTCACGGAGCCGGTAGCCGCCAGTGCACCGATAAGGCCGGCCTCGTACGCGCCGCGCGCGCCGCCCCCGCTGAGCACGAGGGCCCGATCGAGCGGTTCGACCGCCGCCGTGTCGCCGTCCGATATCCCTAGCAACGCCGGTGCGAACCCGGACGCGCCGAGTCCAAATAAGAATTTACGCCGCTCTATCGTTGCCATCGAGCGTATTTAGTTGGGCGTAGGGGGATATCCCACCACCTAACTACGCCTTTCCTAGGGCCGCGGTACTCGAGGTAATTAAAACGGACGGACGAACGCGTGGTACGGCATGCCCGTCGCGCTCAAAACGATCCGCACGATCGCGCTCAACGAAAGCTGATCGTTTGCGCCGGCCGATTCCAACCGGTCTTGCCCTCGCGGCGCTCGGCGTCGTCTTCGGCGACATCGGAACCAGCCCGCTGTACACGATCAAGACCTGTTTTACGACCGCCGATGCCACGCCGACGGTGGAGAATGCCGTCGGCATCGCTTCAATACTCATTTGGACGCTCTTCTTCGTCGTCTGCATCAAGTACGTCACGGTATTGATGCGCATCGATCACGACGGCGAAGGCGGAATTCTCGCCTTGCTCGCACGCGCCGAGCCGCCGCTGATCTTCGGCGTTCCGATGCGTCCCGATTGGATCGTCTTGGTCGCGGTGATCGGTGGCGCGATGATCATCGGCGATGGAATGATCACGCCGGCGATCTCGGTGATCTCGGCGGTCGAGGGACTGCGCGTCGCCACGCCTAACGCAGAGCCGCTTATCGTTCCGATCGCGTCGGGGATTCTGCTGGCGCTGTTCGCCATCCAGTGGCGCGGAACGCAGAGCGTCGGAGTAATCTTCGGCCCGATCATGGCTCTGTGGTTTGTTACGATCGCTGTGGCGGGCCTGATCGCGATCGCCGCGCATCCTGCGATCCTTGCGGCGCTCAATCCGCTGCATGCCCTGCGGTTCGTGACGCATCACGGCGTGTTCGGTTTTCTGATCTTCGGCGCGATCATTCTGGGAATGACCGGCGCCGAAGCGCTTTATGCCGACATGTCGCACTTCGGGCGCATCCCCATCACGCTGGCATGGTACGGCTTCGTTTTCCCGGCACTCATTCTCAACTACGTGGGTCAAAGTGCGGTGATTGCCGCAGATCCCGGCGCACTCGACTCGCCGTTCTACGCGCTCACGCCGGGCTGGACGCTGATGCCGATGGTGGCCTTAGCCACGGCCGCCACGATCATCGCGTCGCAGTCGCTGATTTCGGGCGCGTTTACCCTGACGGAGCAAGCCATTGCGCTCAACCTCTGTCCCAGCATGACCGTGCGGCATACGTCCAGGGATCAGCGCGGGCAGGTCTACGTGCCGTTCGTGAACGCGATGCTCGCGATCGTCTGCATCCTGCTCGTCGTCACGTTCCGCAGCAGCGACCGGCTCGCGTCGATGTACGGTCTCGCGGTCTCCGCGACGATGTTCGCGACCGATATCGTGTTTTATGTCGTCGCGACGCGCACGCTGCGATGGAAGCCGGTGTGGGCTCTGGCACTAGCCGGTTCGTTCGCACTCTTAGACGCGACCTTCGTGCTTGCCGGGCTGCATAAGTTCGTTGACGGCGCGTGGCTGCCGCTCGCGATCGCCGCAGTGCTTTCGGTGACGGCGGTCACCTGGCTGATGGGGCGGCGGGTGGTGGCGCGCGAGCTGCTCGAGCAGCGCGAACCGGTCGAACAGTTCGCCGCCGAGCACGGAGCCTTGGTGTCGGCTCCCAAAGGTGCCGTCGTGCTCCTCAGCGGCGATCCTACCGGCGTTCCCTTCGTCAACTCCCATCGCTGGCTCGAGCGGCTCGTCAACGACGAGGTCGTCATCCTGCTAACCGTAAAGCGGGTGGCGCGACCGTATCTGCCGGAAGCACAACGCGTTATGATCGAGGAGATCTCGCCCCGCTTCGTGCGGATTCGCGCAGACTTCGGCTACATGGAGATGCGAAAGTTGACGCCGATTCTCAACGCGTGCGGCGCCGCGAACCTGGACATCGACAAGGACACGACGTCGTTCGTTTTCGCCAATCCGGTGATCGTCGGAAAAAGCCACGGCGGATGGCCTCGTTGGCAGCGGCAGTTCTTCGAGCTGTTGCAGCACAACTCGCGCACTCTGGCAGCAGAGCTCGAAATCAAGGCGAATCGCCAAATAGCGCTGGGCGTCGAGATCCAAATCTAGGAGTGAGGCGAATGGATTCGTGGTGAGAAGCGTTTTCGTTGGCCCAAACGGCGTTCGCGCCGGGTGGCGATTTCTTGCCTACGCCGTAATTCTCGT
>Ga0210391_10005649_pt1 | contig 10284 bp, 5 predicted proteins | sample IncBWC12OmetaG_FD_160573 | JGI IMG/M metagenome (GOLD analysis project Ga0210391, IMG submission 160573) | Forest soil microbial communities from Barre Woods Harvard Forest LTER site, Petersham, Massachusetts, United States - Inc-BW-C-12-O ...
TCGGCCTCTAACTGATGTGAGAATCTCACATGTTCCTCTGCTAGAGCCTAATTTGCTCGAGCTCGGGCTGTTCCACGGCCTTGTTGCCCCAATCAGATTGGGTGCCGATTCGAGATGTCGATCTTCGAATCGGCATCTCCGTTACATCGGTTACCTTCCCCGCACTCCCGTTACCGAATAGGCTTGGACGTATTACCCGGGTGCGGACCAGACATAACTTCATGGGTAGAGCGGGCGGCTTGTAGCCTCAGGCCTCCACTCGGCAAGCCAATCCAAGGGACGGAACAACATGACAGCTCGAAGTCTGGCACTCCTTTTTCTCACATTATCGATTCTTCCCTTCAGCGGCTATGCACAGAGTGGAGCCACAGGGGCGATCGCGGGCGTCGTGGTCGACAGTAAAGGCGGCCCGGTATCCAGCGCACAGATCGACATCACTTTCGTTGGGACTACAGCAACCCGTGAAGTTTTTTCCGATGCCAGCGGTAATTTCACAGTGCCTTCCCTTCCGGTTGGTGCGTATGATGTGATAGTCAAAGCTGCCGGATTTTCCACCAGCAAGTACAACGGCGTCTCGGTTCAACTGACCGAGACCACGCGGCTGAACCCGTCTCTCGGCGCCTCGAGTGCCACAAACACTGATGCTACTACCGGAAGCGTGCAAGCGGACGACGTAATAATCGTCGCTACTCCGCCTGTGGTCGCGGTGGAAACCGGCAACCCGGCAACCGGCCGCAGCGTGCAGGCAGACGTGATCGCCGCTCTTCCTTTGGCCACACAGAATTTCCATCAACTGCTAACCCTCTCTGCCGGCGCCACCTCTGAGTTGAACGCCTCCGCTCAACTCGGCCGCGGCGACGTCGGAATCGATGTCAACGGCCAGCGCCAGGACAACAACAACTATCTTCTCGACGGAATCAGCGTCACCGATCTCCGCCACTCGGAGTTGTTTAACACTCCCTTGCCCAGTCCGGACGCAGTGCAGGAATTCAAGGTTCAGACCAGCCTCTATGACGCTACGGAGGGCGGCAATGGTGGCGGCAACATCAACGCGGTTCTCAAGAGTGGCACTTCCCACTGGCACGGTTCCGCATTCGAGTTCTTCCGCAATGACGTCCTTAACGCTAACGAGTACTTTCATGAACGAGAGGGACAGCCGCGCCCGGACGTAAAGCAAAATCTCTTTGGCGGCAGCTTCGGCGGTCCCCTGGGACACGACGCCAAAGCCGGCTACTTGTTCGTCAACTACCAGGGCACGCGCCAGATCAGCGGACTTTCTCCGGGGGCGATCATCAGTACCGTGCTTCCCGTGCTGCCCAGCGATCGCTCCGCGGCCTCGCTCTCGATGGCTGGATTCGGCAACGCGTTTACCCCGATCGATCCCGTCGTGCTATCGCTGCTCAACGTCAAGAGTAACCAGTTCGGCGGAGCGGGGGGAGGCTGGCTGATTCCTTCGCTTCCGTCGTCTAATCCTGCGAACCCGGCTGCCGGCGCCGCATTCAATATCAGCACGCCCGGCCAGTTCAACGACGACCAGTTCACCACGGATTACGATCACCAGTTCAAGGACGGCAGAGACAAGATTTCAGAACGCTTCTTCTTCTCGAATTTCCGTTCCTACCTGCCCTTTGGCGCGGGCGACGTGCCGAGCGCTCCGGGAGAACAACTTACCTACGGGGATCTGAGTTTCCCGGTGGATTTGCCGGTGCGCAACCGCTTCCTCAGTCTGACCGAAACCCACGTCTTTGGTCCGCGAGTCGTCAACGAGGCGCGGTTCGGATTCATGGATCTGCGGTTCCAGAACGTGAATCAGCCGGTGGTCACTGCCGACCAACTCGGCATCGTGCGACCCAGCAACAATGTCACTAACGACATCTACCGCTTCACCCTTCTCGGCTTCAACATCGGACCCAACGACAGTTACGATTTAAGCCAGGCTCAGCACAGCTTCACGTGGTCCGATACCGTCAGCTATTCGCTCGGCAAACACTTCCTTCGCTTCGGTGGGCTCTTCGCCCACACCAGCATGGATCGCGACTTCCCGCAAGACTTCAACGGATTGGTCGGTTTCAACAGCTTCCAGACATTCCTGCTGGGAATTCCAGCCTACGCTTTTGACGCCAGCGGAGTCTCCAACCACCGCTTCCTGGTCAACGACTCTGCCGCTTACGTTCAAGACGACTACAAGGTGACCAGAAACCTGACCGCCAACCTCGGATTGCGCTGGGACCTGATGAGCGCTCCGCAAGACGCCTTGCACCACATGGCCAACGTCATTCCCGACCTGCTGGCGCAAGGCAAGAGTCCCTTTGTTTATCCCAAGTCGGTCGATGCTCTGAACATCCCCGGGCTGGTCGGTATCACGAGTGAAACCGGCCGCACCAACAGTTATGCGTCCAACTGGGGACCGCGAATCGGCTTCGCCTACGACGTCTTGGGTAACCACACCATGTCGATTCGCTCGGGCTATGCCATCTACTACGAACGAGAGAACATGGGGGTAGCCGAGCAACTGGCGAGTCAAGCGCCCTTCGCTCCGAGCGTGACTACCTTTGGCACAACACCTTACCATCTGGCAACGATGTTCAACGGTCTGCTGCCGGCAGCCGGCACCATTGATCCAAATTATGTGCCGCAGCCGTCGCACTTAGTGGGATTTATTAATCCGACGACAGGCCTCCCCACTTCCAATCCAAACATGTATCCCATCTTCAGCGGCTCCACGTACGGCGAGACGGCCATGTCGGTACCGCTCCACTATGTTTCGCCCAGCACGCAGGAGTGGAATCTCAGCGTGCAGAGAAGCCTGCCCAAGAGCTGGATCATGGAGGTCGGCTACGTTGGCAGCAAAGGGACTCATCTTTCTGCCATGCTCGATCCGATGCAGGCCCGGCTTGCCAGTCCGCAGAATCCCATCACCGTTCAGGATGTTTACGGCAACTCCTACACCATCACCCAGAATACGCAGCTCAACCTCGGCGCCCGGTCTCCACAGCTCGGGCTCAACCCGCGCGGTTACTTTCAGTTCGTCAATTCGGCGACTTCCCACTACAACTCGCTGCAGGCAACACTGGCGCACCAGTTTGCCAAGGGCCTTCATTTCCAGGGCGCTTATACATTGTCCAAATCCACCGATCCAGTTGCGTCGGTTGGCGCTGGTGTTTACCAGTTCCCGATCAACGATCAGACCACATTGGCTCCTTCTATGGCGCTGTCTGACTTTGATTGTACTCACCGTCTCGTGCTCAGTTACCGCTACGCAATACCGTTCTTCTCCTACGCCCATGGCTTGCAAAGCGCAGTCCTCGGACACTGGTCGGTCGGAGGCGTGACCGTTTTTCAGTCCGGACTGCCTTTCCGTGTGACCGACTCACTGGGAGCGTCGGCCTATGGCACACCCATCCCAAACACAGCCACTCCGAGCCTTGCTCCCGGATACACGCTTTCCAGCGCGCTGACCACCGGGACCATCGAGCAACGCCTTACGGGATATTTGAATCCTGCCGCCTTCGTTCCGGCACCGGTCGTCGGAATCGACGGCTCAACGGGCTTCGGCACTTTGGGCCGCAACGTTTTCCGCGGACCATTTCAGCAGAACTGGGACATGTCCCTCGCGAAGTCTTGGACCTTGACGGAATCTCAAGCTCTGAAGTTCTCCGCAGACTTCTTCAACGCGTGGAATCATCCCGTGTTCGACAAGCCATCCATCACCGATATCGAGAATCCATCGTTTGGGCAGATCACCAACACAGTTGGAACGTCCAGGTTGGTGCAGTTTTCTCTGCGCTACGCATTCTAAGGAAGGTTGAAGATGCCGACGGTCGCCCCCAATTGTCTCAATGGCTCTCTCCGGCGCCCGCTTTACATGGCTGGCTTATTGCTCGCTCTGTTCGCTGTTTCTTTCCGGCCTTCAGCAGCGCAGGAGGCCTCGCGGAAAGTGATTGCCAAAACCGCTCCAACCTATCCCGAGCTTGCCAAGAGGATCCACCTGGCTGGCAAAGTCAAGCTGGAAGTCGTTATCACAACTGGCGGATCCGTAAAGGCAGCCCGCCTGGTCGGAGGAAATCCGGTCTTTGAAAAAAACGCGATTGAGGCCGTGAAGCAATGGAGGTTTGAAGCCGCTCCAACGGAGACGAAGACGGTCGTCGTGCTGGAATTCGCGGATCAGTGACACGAGCAACTGGCTTCCTCTTTGCCCAAAGCGCCGACCGGTGCCAGTAAGGGAACCTGCTTCATAGAGAACCATACTCACTCGAGGCCCGCTAATGCGGGAGAGCGTATCACGTCAGCGGACGGAGCGGATGCAGGGAGAGAGCAGGGAAACGAGCCCAAAGACTTATCCTTTGGCGGGGTAAAGTGGGCTGCTTTGAAAAGGCCTTCCGCTAGGATTTTTGAGAAAGAGTAGCTTAAAGGTCCGTAGCTGCCTTCGATAGTGGAAGGTCCAAGAAGAAACTTCGCCGTTCTGCGGCGGTCATGTCCCTGCCAAACACTTTCTTGAATCGCTCGGTTATTTCTTCGTGTGAAAGCCTCCCTTGGTCAGAAAAGACTTCATCTGTGCCTTCCATCCTCGTAGTCTAGGTTTCCCAAGTGCTCACAATCTGAGCTAAAGTGAACATCTCAACCAACAATCAAAGTAGCCCCACTACCTTTCGGCGGGCTTTTCTATTCTCCCATCGCAAGGAATTTCTTCATAATTTTGCCATGCGTTGATCAAAGGTGGACAGCAAACCATGAGGATGCAGCGATAGCCTAAGTGTCGGTGAGCGTGGCGTGATTTCTCCCTCCGAAGAGCGGCTTGAACGTCTGTGTTTATAGGCTATGGCTGCGACTGACTCCGCCGAGGTCGAATCCCTCTTAATGGAAGTCAGAGATGCCCTGCATGAACATTTTGAGCAGATATGGGCCAAGAAGGTCCTGACCGGAACTTAAGTAGTGTCCAATTTGGATGCAATTCTGCAATGTACGATGCCGTACCACGTGTGGCAGCATATCCCGATCATGGCGAGAGCGGTGTGCGGGAAAACAGCACCTTCTCTGCTGGGGGATGTACCGAATGCGGGTGGATCACAACTAGCCGCACGAAATCAAGCGAAGCTCCTCCTGCCGTAAAGGAAGCCTTCAACAAACACCAATGTGCCAAGCCCGCTTCACGCAATCCCCAGCGAGGTCAAAGCCGACAAAAGGTAACAGATGCCGGATGCCGTGACGCTGAGCGCCGCTGCTTCGTGGTTTTTACCTTGGAGTTAGTTGAAAATGTCCCAGCCCTTCGCTCTTGAGCCAGCCGTTGACTTTCTGGCGCAGAGCTCAAGCTGTTTAGCGCCTTGCCCCTGGGAAGCTCCACATGATTCCCAGAGGTTCGAGCATGAAGATTCAGTGAGGCCAATCAATGGCTCCGCCTACAGAACGAGCCGGATCGTTGAGAATCCATACGAACCGTCGATAGAGCGTGTGAACCCGCATGTGCCGCTGTGCGGCGGCCTTTCTTGGCATTAGGAAGTTCAATTGGGGTCGTTGAGGCGAGTGGAACGACGAGATGAAGGTTGTGGCGGGCTAGAAGTCCTAGGAGTCTTGAAGTCGAAAAGTTGTTGCAGATGAGTCAAGTTTTAGGCGGCTAATTTTGCATGTTGGATCCAAGATGGCCCGCCGGCAGTGTAGCCGCGAAAAACTACTCTAAGAGGCCGTGGATTTTCTCGTTGCAGCACTGGAGTCCAGACTATTGCACTTGAGGTACCATTTCAAACTATGCGCCCAATCCTTCTCCTGACGGTAATGTCCCTACCACTGATTTCTTGCTCCCGTAAGCCGGACTTTGACGTTGTCTTAAGGAATGGTCTTATCTGCGACGGTACAGGCTCCACTTGTAGCGCCGGGGGTGTCGCCATCAGCAGGGACAAGATCGCCAAAACCGGCGATGTTTCGGCGGATCGCGGGCGCATCGATATCGATGTCCGCGGCCAGATCATTGCCCCCGGATTTATCAACCTCATGTCAGGGCCGGACGGACTCTTTGCCGACGGCCGCGGCCTGAGCGATCTGCTACAGGGCGTCACGCTCGAGATCTTCGGCGAAGGCGAGTCCATGGGCCCTCTCAACGACGACATGCGGGCCGAGGAGCTACGCCAGCAGAGCGACATCAAGTACGACATCAACTGGCACACGCTCAACGAGGGGCTTCAGGCTCTGGAGCGCCACGGCATCTCGCCCAATGTCGCATCCTTCATCGGCGCCGCGACACCACGGGTGTACGTGCTCGGCCGCGCCAACCGGCCGCCCACGCCCGCCGAACTCGACCAGATGCGCGCGTTGACGGGCCAGGCAATGCAGGAAGGCGCGCTCGGCGTTGCCTCGGCTTTGATCTATGCGCCCGGCAACTATGCCAAAACTGATGAACTGGTAGCGCTCGCTGAAATCGTCGCCAAACATAAGGGCATCTACATTTCGCACATGCGCAACGAAGGCGATCATGAACTGGAGGCTGTCGATGAATTAATCAGCATCGCCCGCCAGGCGCGAGTGCCGGCCGAGATTTACCACCTGAAAGTTGCCGGCGCGAAAAACTGGACCCATCTCCCGGAAGTGATTCAGAAGGTCGAGGCAGCCCGCGTCGAGGGCCTTACCATCACAGCGGACGTGTACACGTACACTGCGGGAGCGACCGGACTCGACGCAGCCATGCCGCCGTGGGTCCAGGAAGGTGGCCTCGAAGCGTGGCGCAAGCGACTGCAGGATCCAGCCATCCGGAAACGAGTGAAGCAGGAGATGTTGTCGAGCGACAAATATGACAACCTACTGCGAGCGGCGGGATCGCCGGACAACGTGCTCCTGATCGGATTCAAGAGCGAAAAACTTAAGCCATTGACCGGCAAGACGCTGGCCGACGTCGCGGGCATGCGCCACTCGACCCCGGAAGATGCCGCGATGGATCTGGTGATCGAGGACGATTCACGCATCGAGACGGTTTATTTCCTGATGAGCGAGGACAATATCCGCAAACAGATCGCGCTTCCCTGGGTGAGTTTTGGTGCGGACGCTGACCCCGAGGGCGTCGATGGGGTCTTCCTAAAATTCAGCGCGCATCCCCGCACGTTCGGAAATTTTGCTCGCGTCTATGCCCGTTATGTCCGCGATGAAAAAATCATAACCGTGGCGGAAGCCGTTCGCAAGATGACCAGTCTCCCTGCATCCAACCTCGGTATTGCCAATCGCGGTCTGCTGCGACAGGGATACTTTGCGGACATTGCCGTCTTCGATCCAAATACCATCCAGGACCACGCCACTTTTGAGAAGCCCCGTCAATTGGCGACCGGCGTCTCGGAAGTCTTCGTCAACGGTGTGGAGGTAGTTCACAACGGAGAGCACACAGGCGCGAAGCCGGGCCGAGTCGTCAAGAGGGACCGAAACTAGGTTTTTTCAGCTTAATACTCACGTGTTTCGCACAGACGGTCGTATTTCTTCCTGCAGCTGAACGTTGTCAAGGCTGCCGCCACGTCGCAGCATCTCCGCAAATCGCAGAGAGTCAGCCGCTGTTGACAAAGCGCCATCGTCGCCGCCGTCACCTTCGGTTGCAAGCGGTTCGTTTGGTGGTCGAACCACGGCTCTTCTAGCGCGCAAGTTCCGCGGAATCGTGTATTCCGCACCCGTGGAACAACCAGCAGAGACAAGGAGAGGGTTTGTCAGGCACTCATGCTTGCGCGGGAGTTCCGTCTTCATTACGAGAAACCGGCACAAAGACGATAACGTGGATCGTAAACCGACCGAACGTTCAGTCAACTTGGGTCACTTACTACTACGATCTTAACTTTATTGGTGGAGCGGCGCTGGGGCTGTAGCGATGCCAGCGGCAACCGCTCCTGCGGAAAACGGCGATCCTTTCACAGGCGTCAATTTTCCGCTTGAACTATTGAAAATGTAGCCGGAGACGTTATCAGACCCAGCGTTCACGAGATAGACGAAGCCGTCGGTCGGATCGATGGAAACTCCGTTCGGGCCCGTGCCTGCAACAAAAGGCGATCCCGTCACGGACCTCAAAGCTCCAGTCGCTTCAATGCTGTAGACAAAAGCGCCAGGCCCGGCGGAGACCACTACGAAGTGACCATTCGGTGACGCAGCGATGGCGGAAGTGAACGCACCGGCTGAAAACGGAGAGCCCACAACACTACTGAGCGTGCCGTCGAAATTGATGGAGAACGCCGATACATTGCTCGAACCTGTGTTCGCGGTATAGACGAACTGGCTCCACGGATCGACCACTATGGAGAGGGGCCTGGTTCCGGCCGGAAGGGAAGATCCAATCTGCGTCAAGACTCCGCTCAGGCTATTGATGGCGAAGGCATAAACGTCTCCGGAACCGGCGTTCGCGACGTACGCGAATTGGCCGGTGGGATCGAGCGCGAGGGAGTACGGCCACTGTCCGGCGGTGAACGGCGATCCTGCAACTGGCGTCAAAGCTCCCGTCCCTTGATCGATGGTGTACGCCGCAATATTTCCAGAACCAGTGCCCGAGCAGTCTGCTCCGCAGTTGAGGGCGTAGAGAAATCGGCCGCCGGGATCGGTGATTACAAACGCAGTCCCCGTGGGAGCGGCAAAAGGCGAACCGGGAATGGAAGTCACCCCGCCGTTCTCAGCTATGCTGAATCCGGTGACGCCACCGGGAATAACGTCGGCGACGTAAGCAAATCGTCCCGAAGGTACAACCGCCACCGAGTTGGGCGAGCCTCCGGCGGAAATCGGAGAGCCAGATACCGGCAGAAGCTCACCGTTTTTCTCGACGGTATACACGTAAAGATTGTTGGAAGATTGGTTGGCAACAAAAGCCAGTTCGGAACGGTGTCTGGGGACAGCCTGTGCGGACAGCGTAACCAGGGTGCCTAAAACCACGACGACGGTGAGTGTCTTAAGAGTAAAGGATTTCAGGTTCTGCACAACAATGTGTAAGAGTGCGCATACTACGCGGCTTTCTGAAAAGCGACGAATTCGGTCCTTGTGGCGGCCAAGCGTTGCGCCTTCAGCAGCAGATAGTTCATGTCTCGATAACCGCGGCCACGGCGGAGCAGAGCTTTGATGTTGCCGTTGACGGCTTCCACCACCCCCATCGGTACCTTCGTCCGGCAATAGTTCAAAATACCCTCGAGATGATCCAGCAACATTTGGGCTAGTTTCTCCATCGGTTTTAGCCGCTGCCAGCGCAACTGGTCGATCCATTTCTGTAGATAACGGAGCATGGCCCCTTCGTAGCTGTAATCCCACAAATGCGAGAGGCTCTCCTTAAGAAGATAGGCTTTGAGAATCCGTCGGTTCAGCGCAAATAGAGTGTTCAACTGACGCCGCTTGCCCCGATCCAGATGGAGCCAACTGGTCAAAAGCAACCAGCGCTTCCCTCGTACCAGATCCCGTGCTGCTCCTCCTTTGCGGAAGAACTCGGCCCGCCGCACTTCGTCCACCGCTTGGCTGGCATGCTGCAGAATGTGAAACTTGTCGTACACGATCTTGCACTCCGGTACCCACTGTTCCAGGCTTTGCCGAAACGGCTCCCACATGTCCACACACGCCGCTCGAATCGCACTTCGTTGAAACGCACTCAGATGTTTCTCGAAGAACTCGTCCAGCGTCTGTTTCCTCCGCTCCCCACCGAACCACAGTGGTTCTCCCGTCTCCAGATTGCTCACCACCGTCAGAAACTTTTGCTTCTTCCCCAGATGGATCTCATCCACTCCCATGTGGCGCAACGCCGGCTTTCTTCGCTCCTTCGACCAGCGAGTCAGATAGCGCACATCGATAGCTCGCACCGTGCTGCTGGCTAAGCCAAACTGTCTTGCTACTCGTCGCACCGCCGCACTCTCACAGGCCAACCCCACTGCCTCTTCGAAGCGCTTGCTGAACGGTGCCTTGCTCGGTAACTGCGGCACCTTCTCCGTCTTCACCCCGCACTCTGGACAACGTACCCGATACAACTCCACCACCACGGTTGTCCGAAACTCGAAACACGGTAAATCTCGTACCTCGCGCTCGTAGCTGTCATAAGCTTCGGCTAGCTTCCGTCCACACCCCGAACAAATCAGTTTCCGATTTCCTCGCTTGCGCCGAACCCACAGCTTCAGCCTCTTGCCCGCCTCATCGATCTCGTGCCGGTAGACCCGATACCCCGGCCACCCCAGTACTTTGCTCCAGTCCGCCTCTCTCATCCTGCCGAGTGTATCCAGAATCTCCCAAAATCAAAACGCCCATTTCAGCAGGGGGTCTTACAGTTTCTCGCTCAGAGCCGCCTTTCCATCAACCCGCGCGATG
>Ga0210391_10005650_pt1 | contig 10284 bp, 3 predicted proteins | sample IncBWC12OmetaG_FD_160573 | JGI IMG/M metagenome (GOLD analysis project Ga0210391, IMG submission 160573) | Forest soil microbial communities from Barre Woods Harvard Forest LTER site, Petersham, Massachusetts, United States - Inc-BW-C-12-O ...
GGCGATTTCTTCTTGGATTATCTTCGCTGTTGCGCGGTTGGCTGGACTGCAGGCGAACTTCCATCGCATTGTCGAATTCCTCTTCGCTGCCGGAGTATTGGCCGGACTTTACGGGATTTTCAACGCTGGCTGGACGCGAATCACGCGCACAACAGTGCGGCTCGCGAACTTACCAGAGGCCTGGCGCGGGCGAAGAGCAGCTCTCATCAGCGATGTGCACCTCGGGCATGTGCGAAACGGAAGTTTTCTGCGGCGCATGGTCACAACGATTTTGAAAGAAACGCCGGATGCGATCTTCATAGCTGGCGATTTGTATGACGGCACCGCCATCGATGCGGGCCGAGCGGCTGAGCCCTTGAATAAGCTAACCGCGCCGCAGGGCGTATATTTTGTCGCTGGAAATCATGAACAATTCGGTGACGACAGCAAATATCTGCGTGCCGTCGAGGCTGCTGGAGTGCGCGTCCTCACCAACGAGAAAGTCGAAGTGGATGGCTTGCAGATTGTTGGAGTGTCGTACCGAAATGCAACGCAGAACGGTCACTTTGCGTCGGTATTGGACGGCGTCCGTTTGGATCGCGACCGCGCGAGCATTCTATTGACCCATGCGCCCGACCATCCAGAAGTTGCGGAGGCTGCGGGCGTTTCTTTGCAGCTATCCGGCCATACGCATCTTGGTCAGTTCATACCCTGGAGTTGGATGGCGCGGCGGATGTATCGGCAATTCGTCTACGGATTGAGCCGAATCGGCAAGATGCAGGTTTTCACTTCGAGCGGAGCAGGCACATGGGGACCACCCCTGCGCCTGGGATCGAATCCCGAAATTGTAGTGCTTGAGTTTGAATAGGGATTCACGAAAACGCTGCACGAAGATCGATTATCAGGAAGGAATCAGAACATTTTGCACGACCCGGCTGATCGCGCCGTTGGGGCTGGGCGCATCGGGTTTCAGATTCCAGCGTATCGAGAAAAAAAGCCCCAGTAACTGACCGAAAATCACGTCGAGGGGCGGTCTGTAATCATCGCGCAATTTTCCTGAGGTCGTGAGCTTAAGAATTCGCTCGGCGTAAGCGTGAATATCGGGGCTTTCGTTTTGGCACACCACCACTCGTTCTTTCGCCAGCCGCTTCTTCCCGATTTCTTCAAGCAGCATGATTTCGTAGGTTTGAACGGTCTGCTCTCCCGAGAGATAGCACACAAAGAGGGTTTCGTCATCCAACGCCGCCATCGGGCCGTGACGAAGTCCCAGCGCCGATTCGGACATGGTCTGAGTCTTGCCCGAGGTTAATTCCAAGACCTTCAAAGCGGATTCTTTGGCTGCGGCCTTCAGCGGTCCAGAACCGACGAAGCACACTTTCTTGAACGGTCCAGCCGCCAGTTCTGCGGCGCTTTCGGCCGCCGTCTCCAGGAAACTCTTCCCTGCCTCGATCAGTTGGTCGAGGACGTATTGAAAAGCGCCGGGATTTCCAATGTTCGCCAGGCATTGTCCGAAGACCACCATGTTTGAGAAAGAACTGGTCATTGCGAGCCCGCGGTCGTGTACCGCATCCATGAGCGGAACTCCCAATACTCGCTTGCGACCAGCGGTTTCACGAAGCATGCGGCCTTGAGCGTTACAACAAACGATCAGGTGGTGAATGTCGGGATGAGTTTCCAAGGCTCGTTGCAGGACCGCGACGCCTTCGGGGCTTTCACCGGACCGCGAAAACGAAACCCATAGATATTGCCGGCCGGACACCAGCCAATCTTCGAGGTTGGTCAGTAAGTCGGTGCTGGGGACTGCCAGCACTTCGCACTGCCACAGACGCCGTAAAAGTTGAGTCAGTGACCGCCCAATGTAGTCGGAGGTGCCGGCACCCAACAAAAACACGGTCGGTCGTGCGGCTAAGGGCTGCTGCAAACCTGCGGCACGCAGAAAGTCGCTAATCTCCGTCCGGTGCTCTTGGAAAAGTTCAAAAGTAGTCTGCCAAGTCGCCGGCTGTTGAGCAATCTCCGCGGGAGTGTGCAGCAGGCCGCGCGCGAGTTTTTCTTCCTCGCGCAGCGCCAACAGTTGAGACAGAGGATTCATGGCTGGCTCACCGCCATCTGACCTGGAACAGAAAGCCTCACGGTTTCTCCTGATAGCGCTGATAAAGTTCGGGGCGGAAAATCGTATCGATCGCGCCAGTGACCACGATCGGAAAATCCTTTTCAAAAGAAACGCCTTCGATTCCTTCTACCCTCAGGCGAATTGTGTAGGTCGCAGCGTGCGTGTAAGTGTGTGCCGGGGAGGACCCGTCGCTGCTGGTTCCATCACCGAAGTCCCAGTGATAAGCGACTGCCGGCACGCTGTCGGAAGAGCCTCGTGCCGAGAAAGAATCGGGCTTACCAGCTTTGGCCTTCTCAGGCAGCGCGACATTCACTGACGGCACCGCTGCGGGAATTGAAGTGTCGAGGATTTTGACCATTCGCACCGACTGAGGGGCTAAGGTCAGCGAAAGTGAACTCACGTTTTCTGCGATGGACGAACCGGGGGCGAAAACATCAAGCACTTGGTTGTGCCGTGCGTCCAACCCTAAATCCGACAGTGTGATCTCGTGTTTTCGTTCTTTCTCCGTCCAGTTGAAAACTGCCAAAACGGATTGCCGCTTGCTCTCGCGCAGAAGAAACACGCTGGGCATCTCGTCTTCGGGCGCGTAGCTCATCAGGTCTAGAGGCCTCGCAGCGTGCGCATAGCGGGCCATGTTGATGAGATCTACATTTTTGACCAGCGCCATCCGGTCGCCGTCAGCAAAGAGAGTGGGGAGATCGTCGCCGATCTCAAACATTCCGCCGGAAACCGCTGCAAGCGCAATCGAAACCTTTGCTTCCTCGAGAGTCAGAGGCCGAAGCACTCCATGATTCTGACTCTCGGCAACGATCTGCCGCGAAACCGTGAAGGCGTCAGGATCGCTAATGAAGAAGTTTCGATTCATATAATATCGGGCCGCGATGCCGGGAGCGGAGGTGCGGCTGGCATTGAAAGAATGTCCGGTATCGCAGGAAATGCGACCGGTGTCGACGATGCCGACCGGATTCAGCATCACGCTGCCGTCCTTGTCCAGAAGCACGCGGTCCCCAACCGCATCCCGGATAACCTGAAGCCCGATGCGCTGCGCCTCGAGCGCCGTCGTATTGGGACGGTAGTAATAGCCTTCGATGGCGGTGTCGTCCATAAAATCCAGTTTGATGTAGCGAATTCCCCAATCTTTCGTCAGCGTTTTGTAAGTGTCGCGCAAATACTCTTGCGCCCCTGGATTTGTGCTATCGAGCACGTAAAGCGGATCCAAATCGGTTGCGGTGTCGGGAGCTTCAGTAACGAATCCCGCGTGGATCGGCTTTCCCTCGGCGTTGTGCACCAGCCAGTCCTTGTGGTTGGCGTAGACGGATGAGCGTTCGGAGACCTCAAAGGGAGCAGTCCAGATTCCTGGCGTTAAGCCTAGTTCGCGGACCTGGTCTTCGAGTTGTCTTATACCGTGCGGAAATTTATAGGCGACCGGCGAAGCATAATCGCCGCGCGCGAATTGATAGCCTTCATCGATATGAAAAAAGTTGTAGCCGGAGTCTTTAAGCTGGGCAGCGAGAAACTCGGCATTGGTGAGCGCCGCACCCTCGGAGATGCCGAAGTAGTAGGCAGTCCAACTCCACCAGCCGATGGGCGTCTCCGCACTGATCCGCGCGTGATGCAGTGTGCGGACGACTTCGCCGTAAGATTCCAGTTGTGCGTGATAGTCCGGCGACAAGCTGGCCACAACCCGTTCTGAGGACAGGCTCCTCCCCGCTTCCAGCGGCAGACTGAGCTCGATCTGATCTTCCTTCGGCGAGTTCCTGATCGAATTTTGCAGCGCGAGTTCAGTGGTTCCGGTTGAATCCACTTCGTAGCCTGTGATCCTCGACTGCTTCTGATCGACATGCAGATGCATCACAGTAAGCCATCGCTCTGAAGTCAACGCTCCGATGAACCAACTCTGTTGGCTCCGCCGGTTGTAGATCAACTGGCTACCTACCGCCATATGCACGCCGTCTGCGGCCTGCGTTAGGTCGTGAATCTCCATGTCCGGCCGGTCTTCACTGAAGCTATCGGACAGTACGCGATCGGACGACGCAGGACCGCCGAGGTTGACGAAAGGTTCCACAGCTTCGAGAACGCGGATTGTTTGCACGGTCACAGGCGTCGGAGTTGTGTTTCGAACTTGTACTTCGATCTCGGCGAATGAAGGCTGAGACCGCAGGCGGATAAGGCAAACCAGATCCGGTTCGGACGGCCGCCCGCTGTGCGTTATCGTAAGCAGCGACCCTTTACCCAACTCGTCAGCAAAGGAGGTCTCCTGAACCTCGTGGCGGGGATAGCTGCTTGAGGAAAACCAGTGATGGTTCACCTGCGCCGCTACCCGCGCCGTGATGTCGATCCGTGGGCTTATTTTGGAGCGGATCGTGTAATTGCCGTTCTGCTGATTCGCCTCGACGGCAAGTTGAGCATTCTCGATTTTGGTAGCTGCGGGACCCGTCGTAGCGGAACTCTGGAGCACCATTAAACAAAGTGATGCAAGAAAGAGCCCGAAATGCACACTCTGCGATCGGATTAAAACGAAAGGAAACATAATCGTTCGTAATATACTCCGAAGTCTGTTCCTGTCAAACCTGCGATCGTTTTATTAGTCATGGAAGGCACATAAGCCAAAATCGCTCCGAAATCCCACATTACGCTGTTTCCGCCACAGCCTAATTTTTCTATTGACATTGTGGCCAGATCACAACTAATAATACCAACTCGCAATAAAACGAAAGCAATCCGGACGCCATTATTGGTTAGATTGGGGGACCTGAGATGAACCGATTTACGCGCAGTTCTTCTTCGCGACGGTCAGAACATTTCGCCCAGCATCGATCGTGGCTCTGGATATTTGGCGTCGTGGTGATCGCTTGCAGCATTGCGACCGCACAGAAAGACACTGGCGGCCTGCTGGGCGTGGTGAAAGACCCGAGCGGAGCGGTCGTCGACGGAGCCAAGGTTAAAATTATCGACACCGAGCGCGGAACCGAGCACGCCACCGTTACGAACACGCAAGGCGAATTCGTCGTAACTCCCCTCAAAATCGGCCGCTACCAAGTAACTGCGGAGAAGCCAGGATTCAAGAAAACGGTTGCCGGCCCAATCGTCGTGAATGTCGACGAAAGGCCTGCCATAAACATCGTTCTGACGGTAGGAAGTATTCACGAAGTCGTGACCGTCAGCACGCAGGCCCCGCTGCTGCAGACGGAGACGTCCGACCTCGGGCAACTGGTGGACAGTCACCAGGCAGAAACACTTCCGCTCAACGGACGCAACTATGCGCAGTTGGCTCTTCTCGGCGCCGGAATCGCACCCAGCGAACCTGGATCTCGCGTGGAGACCAGTTATGGTTTTAGCTCGAACGGCGCGCGCTCGTTGCAAAATAACTTTCTGCTCGACGGCATCGACAACAATTCAAATCTTGGGGACGTTCTCACCGGACAGGCCTACGTCATTCAGCCTTCGATCGACGCGATTCAGGAATTCAAAGTCCAAACCAACTCCTATAGTGCGGAGTTCGGCCGGGGCAACGGGGCCATCGTCAATGCAGTGCTTAAGTCCGGCACCAACGGCTTTCATGGAGATCTCTACGAGTTTTTCCGCAACGATGTTCTGGACGCGCGCAACGCATTCGATACATTCGGCCGTCAGCCCTACCATCAAAATCAATTCGGAGCGACCTTCGGCGGTCCCATCGTCAAGGATCGTACCTTCTTCTTTGTAGATTACGAGGGATTCCGCGTTGCGCAGGCGCTGCCTCAGCTGTCAGCCATTCCCACCCAGGCCGAGATCGGCGGCGATTTCTCTTCCTTTCTGACCACTACAGTGGCGCCGCAGGTGGATGCAAACGGAAACGTCCTTCCGGGCACAACAGCGCTTGATTGCAGCGGTCACCCAACCTACTACGGAGAGATTTTCAATTCGCGATTAGTTCAGGCCTCCAATTTAAATCCAAGCGGATATTGCGGCGTACCTATCGGCGTCGATGGCGCGGGGAACCCTACGAATATTTTTCCGAAAACTTTGATGGATCCGCTAGCGGTGCGACTCTCCGCCTTATTTCCCGTCCCGAACGTCAACATTAATGGTTCCAACTATCTTGCTGAGCCTAAGAAAACTTATAGCCGGAACAATGCAGACGTTCGCATCGACCAGAAGATTTCCGATCGAGACAATCTGTTCGGGACTTTCAGTTACGAGGTTCAGCCCAGCTTTACGCCGTCACCGTTTCAGAATGCACTCGATGGCGGCGCGTTCTCCGATGGATATGAAAACGATTCCTTTCGTGCCGTCGCCATCAGTGAGACGCACGTTTTCTCGCCTAACCTCATCAACGAATTTCGTCTTGGCTACAATCGCATCAATACCCACCGCTTCCAGTTGAACTATGACACGAACATCTCCGGCCAATTGGGATTCCCAGGAGTTCCCTTCGGACCGAACATTGGCGGCCTTCCCCAGATCAGCATCAACGATGGCACAGCGACTCTGGGAAGTACGGGCTTTCTTCCCGCCATCGAAAAACAGAACAGCTACATTCTGACGGAGAACCTCACGCTGGTGCACGGTCGGCATTCGGCCAAATTTGGAACCGAAATCCGGCATGAAGAGTTCACCCTGTTCGAACCCTCCGCGCCTCGCGGGACACTCAATTTCGGAAGCGACTTTACTGACAATCCAGCGTCTCCGACCACTGGCGGCGAAGCCTACGCCACCTTCTTGCTGGGCATCCCCGACGCTGGCCAGATCACTAATTTGCACACCGTTGACTATCGCCGTCCGGTTTACGCTTTCTATGCGGAGGACGATTTCCGGGCGACTCCGCGCCTGACTCTCAACCTCGGGCTGCGCTACGAGCTATTCACCACGGTGAAGGCACGGAATAACGAGCAGGCGAATTTCGATTTCGCCACGGCTTCGCTCATCGTTCCAGCTGGGCAGAATACCCAACTCACGCCTTTTCTCGCGGCCAACATACCAATCGAAAGAACCGCAAGCGCAGGCCTGATACCGCCTGATCTGAAGGATTTCGCGCCTCGTCTCGGAATGGCATACGAGATCTCGAAAAAACTGGTCATGCGCGCGGGATACGGCATTTTTTACGGCGGCGACGAAAATGGACCGTATTCGAATCCCAGCCCTGGATTCAATCCGCCGTTCTTTGTAACTCAGTCGTACTCGGTTCCGTGTTTCCTGTCGTCGGCGAACCCGAGTCTGGGTCAGAATGACTGTGCGATTCCCGGTCTCAGTGTGCTCTCGCAAGGCTTCCCCGCGAATGCTCTGACGGACCCCAACACTCCATTACTTTTCGCCGTCAGTCCGAACCTGCGGACACCATACACGCAGCAATGGCATTTCGGATTCCAGTACGAATTGCCTGCGCAAAGCATGCTGGACGTTTCCTATGGCGGATCGCACGGCAACCAACTTTACAATTATTACAATGGCAATCAAGCCGTGCCTGAACCGGTGTTCTGCACCACTTTCCCGAACACGCCGGGCAATTGCCCGACCGCTCCACGCCGTCCGGCCAAGGTCTGCGATTACACGGTCTTTCCGCCAAACTGCAACGAAGTATTCGACACCGCCATCAACGAGCTGCGCTCTGACGGCTACTCGAACTACAGTTCATTGCAGGTGCGATGGGAAAAGAATTTTACTCACGGCTTGCAGTTTCAAGCTTCTTACACCTACGCGCACGCCGAGGATGACGCTTCCAGCGCGAATCTTGGCTCGCTCAACAACGGCGACTTTCGCGACCAGAGATATCCCTATCTCGAATACGGCAACTCCGACTTCGACGTTCGTCACCGCTTCGTGTTCAGCTACATTTACCAACTGCCCTTTGGCAACGGCAAAGCTTTCGGTGGAGGCTCGACCGGCGCGGTCAATCAGATCATTGGAAACTGGCAAGTGGCGGGCATCGTGACCGCGCAGACGGGCAACTGGTTCACCATTACGGATTCGCTCTCTAACGTTTCGACCAGCGACGGCGGGGGGGGCGTGGGTTTCTATGAGGTGCGGCCCAACCTGGTTGGCAACGCCAACGGAAAGCCGTGTGTTCCGGGAACCGTGTTTAATACCTGCGCTTTCGTGGACAACACCATTCCATTCACCTTCGGCGATGCAGGACGCAATATCGTTCGCGGTCCCGGACTTCAGAACTGGGATTTCTCCATCTTCAAGATGTTCCCGATCCGCGAGCAGATGCACCTGGAGTTTCGCGCAGAGTTCTTCAACATTTGGAATCATGTGAATCCGGTATTCGAACCAGTCGGCCTGATCGGAGAAGAACCGCAGCCAGTTGAATTCGGAACGCCGCAGTTTGGATTTCCGCAAGGCGCGCGCGATCCGCGCTTCATTCAATTCGCGATGAAGTTCTACTTCTGAAATAGCCTGAAGGTTATGGCTTGAGATCGAATGAACCCTTCAGCCGGATGTCCCTGGAAGAAGCTCCTATCAGGATGTCGAACTGACCTGGCTCCGCTACCCAATCCTTCTTAACGGTGCTGTAGAAGGCCATTGCACTCTGGTCGAGCAAAAAATTGACTACTTGCGTTTCTCCGGGCGCAAGATTCACGCGGCGAAACTCTTTTAATTCCTGAACAGGACGATCCACACTCGAGTGTCCGTCATGAACGTAGAGTTGGACCACCTCGGCACCCGAACGCGTTCCGCTGTTGCGTACTTTGAGGCTGACCCGGACTGGCGCGCCAGACGACACTTTATCCGGCGAAACCTTGAGATCGCTGTAGTCGAACTTGGTATAAGAAAGACCGTAGCCGAAGGGGAAAAGCGGATCGATCTTCTTCTTATCGAAATATCTGTAGCCGACGTAAATTCCCTCCGCGTACTCGACCTGCAGATTCTCGCCAGGATAATGTCCGTACGCCGGAGAATCCTTCCACTCTTTCACAAAAGAGACCGGCAGCTTTCCCGAGGGATTTGCGTTGCCAAATAGAATATCCGCGATTGCATTTCCGCCCTCCTGCCCGCCATACCACAAGTCCAACACAGCGGGAACCTGCGCGATCCACCTGGTCATTACAACCGGGCCACCGGCGTTAATGACGACGATCGTGTTTTTATTGACCTTTGCGACCGCCGAAATGAGATCGTCCTGGCCAGCGGGCAGATCGAGCGAATTAATGTCAAAGTCTTCTGACTCGATGGCCGCCGACCTACCGACCACGATGATGGCCGCATCTGCTTTCGCAGCGGCTCCGACTGCTTCGTTTCTGAGTTGCTCTCGTGCCTGCGTAGTATCTTTGCTCGAATTCTCGCCCTCCATGGACACACCCAATGCATAACTCACTTGCACACGATTGCCCGCTTGATCCTGAATCCCTTTCAGTGGGCTTACAGAATATTTGGGCGTCACCAGCGAACTGCCGCCTCCGCCTGTTCTGGCTGTTGCGGCGCTCGGTCCAATGACAACGACCGAGTGAACCTTCGTTGGATCGAGAGGAAGTAAGTCACCAGCATTCTTGAGTAGAACAATGCTTTCGGTCGATGCCTTGCGCGCTAAGGCACGTTGCTCGGGAGTATCGATATCTCCGTTTGCAACATGGGGATTGTCGAATTGACCGCTGACAAACATCACGCGAAGAATGCGACCGACGTTGTCATCAATGGTCGCGACGGATATCTTGCCAGACGAGATTTCGGGCAACACTTTCTCTGGCACCAGCCAGCCGCCGCCGTTGCCCGCCTCTACTGTTTTCGGCTCTTTTAGCCAAGCCTTCATGGGTTCACCGCCCGGCATCTCTAAATCCATTCCGGCGTTCACCGTTCCTGCCGTGCTGTATGTGCTGCCCCAGTCGGAAACTACGAAACCTTTGAAACCCCATCCGTTTTCCAGCACGTCTTTAAGTAGCCATCGGTTCTCGGCGCAGTAAACTCCGTTGAGCTTGTTGTAAGCCGACATCACCGACCAGACACCAGCTTCCTGGACCGCAGCTTTGAACGCAGGAAAGTAAATCTCTTGCAAGGCGCGTTCATCGACGACCGCGTTCACCCGATGCCGTTCGAACTCTTGATTATTCGCGGCAAAGTGCTTAACCGTCGCGATCACGCCTTCGCCTTGAACTCCCTTGATGTACGCCACAGCCAAGCGGGATGTGAGATAAGGATCTTCGCCGTAGCCTTCGAAATTTCTGCCCCACAGGGGAGTGCGATTGATATTCACGGTCGGGCCCAGGATCATATCTCGT
>Ga0210391_10005651_pt1 | contig 10281 bp, 6 predicted proteins | sample IncBWC12OmetaG_FD_160573 | JGI IMG/M metagenome (GOLD analysis project Ga0210391, IMG submission 160573) | Forest soil microbial communities from Barre Woods Harvard Forest LTER site, Petersham, Massachusetts, United States - Inc-BW-C-12-O ...
AGATGAAGGATCGCGACCATTCAAAGGTAGTTGCGTGATGGCGGCTTCGTTGACCGTAGTGCCCAGCTCCGGCGTGGTGGTGTTGATCAATTCAGCGTTTTCGAACACGGTCACGGTTTCCTGGACGCTGCCCGTCTTCAATGCAACATTCTGGGTCGAGTTCACGTTCACGGACAGTTCGACACCGGTTTGCACGTAGCGTTCAAATCCCCGAGCCTCGACCGTCAGCTTGTAGTGGCCGGGTGGCAGTGGGGCGATGAGGTAAATTCCTTCGCCATTGGTATTCGTCGTCTGCGCGAGGCCCGTGTCCGTGTTTGTGGCGGTGACCGTAGCCCCGGGCACGATTGCACCAGAGTTATCAGTAACTTGGCCGGTAAGGCTGGCACTTGTACCTTGGCCGAGAGCTGTCGATCCCCCAAGCGACACCAGCGCGAGGATCAAAGCAAACGCCAATCGGTTCAGCGAAAATCGCATGGCTAAGCCTCCACGGAATTAACCTGCCCACATCCCACCCAGTGACCCCGCACGCCTGTGATCCTGGCAAATCAGTTTGCGTTAACGTACACGGTAATTTCGCGCATAATCGCTCCATCCACCAACCCTTGTCAAGGATTTTCTGATGACTTTCATCAGATTTTACGATATTTGTATCTGGACGTTACTAGCCAGGTCTGCGGTACAGTGAACGTGGACGTAAACGACAGACGACTCTCATGAGCGAATCAGCCAAAATTCGTGACATTGCCAAGGCTTTGGGCGTCTCCATCGGCACCGTCGACCGCGCTTTACACGACCGCCGCGGCGTGAATCCCCTAACCAAGTCTCGCGTGGTTCAGATGGCTAAGACCATGGGGTATCAGCCGAATCCGGCGGCCCGATTCTTGTCGTCGAAACGCAGGCTGCGAATTTCGGTGAACCTCCCTGCGCAAATCGCTTCCTTTTGGGATACGGTCCGTGAGGGAATCGAGGAAGAGGCCCGAACCTTCGCGGCTTTCGGCATTGACGTCGAGTTTCGGACGTTCCCTCGCATGGGCTTCGGCGAACAAGCGGCGTTTGATGAAGCTCTGGAGTCGGAAGCCAATGGAATTATCATCGCGACCGGCCGCCCGCAAGACCTCCGCCTTTCCATCCTAAAAGCGTCCCGGGCGCGAATTCCTGTGGTCTCCGTCGTTACCGATGCTCCGGGGACCGCTCGCCTGGCAGTTGTCTCGATTGATTCGCCGGCCAGCGGCGCTCTGGCGGGCGAGCTGCTCAGCCGCTTGCTGCAGGGAAAAGGAAAGCTGGCTGTGATCACCGGCGACCTGGCCATCATGGATCACGCTGAGAAATACAATTCGTTCCGTGGATCCGTGATGGATGCATTTCCTGGAATACAAGTTCTGGAGCCCGTGCAAAATCACGAAGACGAAGCGGAAGCTTACGAAACAGGCCGCACCTTGTTGCGGGAACATCCGGATCTGAATGGACTGTACATCAGCACGGCCAATTCTTCGCCGGTGCTGCAGGCGCTGAACGACGTGGGCAGATTAAACGATCACATGACCGTGATCACCACCGATCTGTTCCCGGCGCTGATCCCCCATATCGAATCGGGCGCGGTGGTCGCGACGCTCTATCAGCGCCCAAAAAGCCAAGGGCAACTCGCGTTGCGCATGCTGCACGAATTTCTCGTGGGCGGGCGATGCCCGGCGCAACAACTGCGCCTTGCTCCGCACGTGATCATGAAAAGCAACCTCAGCTTTTTCCTGGATCGGTTGTCCATGGAATCCGACGAGATCAACGACCCGAACACACTGAACCCCGCTGCGCCAGCGCGGAAACTGCCCAAGGTTTCGAGCTAAGAGTAGCGATGCGGCGGTTCACGCTTCTGCCAGTCCGCATGCCGCTCGGGGCGTTACCACAATGATGGCAGGCTGCGCGACGTGCTCATGGGTATGCCCGTGAGATTTCTTTTCGCTTTAGAAAACGCGCGTGCGGCATTCGCTCGCAAAGCGCGCGCTTCATCGCGCCCCTGTCGCTCGCGTGTACATCGTGCGCGACGGATCGCCCGGGCCGCCGGGCTCGTGTTGCCGCTGGCGTGGTTCAGCGCGGCGCCCTGCTTTGCGGCCACGTGCAGTGCGTCCGCGGCTCTCGATGCGAAGTTGCAATCCCATCCCAGCGCGGAAACTTACATCGCACGCGGAATTTGGTTTGACGATCATAGCCAGTTCGCCTGCGCCGCGGAAGATTTCAAGAAAGCATTCCAGTTGAATCCAGACTCCGCGCGCCTCGCATATCTATTGGGCCACAGTTTGTTTTCCTCCGGAAACGCAGCGGACGCCATCCATACATTGCAACAGTCTGTGCGGCTCGATCCGAAGATGCTCAAGGCGCATCTCCTGCTGGGCGCGGCGCTCGATCAGGCGAATCGCACCATGGACGCCGAAATCGAATGGCGCGCTGCGCTCGCGATCGATCCGCAATCGGCGCCGGCACTCGGCGCGCTCAGTAAAGACTTGCTCGCGGATAAAAATTACAGCGCGGAGATCGCGCTGCTCAGCCCACGCTCTCATGCGGCGCCGTTGCCGCCCGAGCTGACCCTGGATCTGGCGACGGCCTACGGCCAAACCGGAAAACTAGACGACGCCGATGAGATTTTACGCAGCGCCTTGCGCGCCCAGCCAACTTCTCTGCCGCTCGCCGAAACGCTAGCGGCCACGCTCGTCCTGCAAGCACGGCGGCAAGAAGCATCCGCCGTGCTGGAAAGGGCGATCAAGAATCACCCGGCGGATTTGAAAGTCCGCGTGCTCTATTTGTGGGTCCTTGTGCAGCAGGACGAAACCGAAAAAGCGCAACAACTAGCCAGCAAACTGCTCGCAGAGGCTCCGCACAACTGGGAAGTTCTCTATTTGAACGGAGTCCTGGAACGACGCGCCGGCGAGTACCAGGCCGCGCGCGAGCATTTGCAACAGGCCGTGGCGTTGAATCCTACCCACGTCGAATCGCGCCGTAACCTCGGCAGCGTGCTGTCTGAACTGAAAGATCCGCAAGGAGCGCGCGAGCAACTGCAGAAAGCAATTGACCTGGGAGACCTGGATCCGGCGGTGCGCTTCGAACTGGCTGCGGTGCTGCGCACGTTGGGCGAATATCAGGAAGCTGAAAACCAGCTGAAGATCTACAAGCAAGAGGCTCAGGAGAAGTCTGACCTGACGCAGGCTTATGCCAAGTCTGACTTTGCCGATCAGAAACTAGCCGCGGGAGACACCCGGCAAGCGATTGCGCTCTACCGGGAAGCTCTGGTGGCAAATCCACGGGACGCCTCGCTCGCTTACAAGTTGGCGATGGCGCTTGAAAAAACGGGCGACACGGAAAACGAACGTCTAGCCCTGGAGCAGGCGATCCAGATCGATCCCAACCTGGCGGAAGCCCAAAACCAGTTGGGATATTTGGCATCGCGCGCCGGCGACGCAGCCTCCGCCGAAGAGCGTTTCCGGCTGGCGGTGCGCGCTTCTCCTGGATACGCGAAGGCTTGGGTGAATCTGGCGGCAACTTTATATTTGGAATCCAAACTGCCGGAGGCGAAGGAAGCGGTCGCGCGCGCCTTGCAGCTCGATCCGGGCAATCCGCAGGCGCAGAAGTTGCTTAGCACCATGAATTCCCCGCAGACGCAGAAATAAGCAGCACGCTCCGCCCGATAGCCGCCAAACTCACTCTAGTTCGGATACTTTTCACCGGCTCGAACAATCCTTATGAAATGATCGGTGAACTGCGCGTGCATTTCGGGGACATCGGATTTAGGCATGTGGCAGCTGGTGCAGTTCGAATTCGCCACGGGACAAACGGCCGGCATCGCCTCGCCTCCAGCCGATTCGCGTCCTCGCGCAGCATGGCACGCCAGGCATCGATCATCATAAAAGCTCGCGCCGTGAACCAACGGCTCGTGGGGATTGTGGCACGCGACGCAGGTCAAGCGAGCATCTCCTTCGGTTCCCCAGCAACGGCTTTTCTCCAGGCGATAGGGCTGAAAGCGGACATTAATCGGTCCGTAGGCCTCCGTGGATTCGACCACGTCCAGCATGGTCCGGTGGCACGCGCCGCAGAAATCAACGGATTCAACTGGGCCGAGATTCGCGGGATTGAGAATGGACTTCAGCGCTTCCTCGCGTTGATCCGCATGGATCGCATGGATGTGCTGCGCACCCGGTCCGTGACATTGTTCACAATGGATTCCCGGCACCGCGCGGGAAGCATCAAATTTGGCATCCGTCGTCGCATAAGTGGTGTGGCAGGCAAAACATCGCGCCGCCGCGGAGGTTGAAAGTTGTTCGCCGAGCGCATTTTTCAAATCGCCTGCACTCGCACTCGTGTGTCCGGGGGTTAGGTCCATTCCGTGCAGCGCGGCGAAATGGCTCACCTGGCTTTCGTAGAGTGCGCCATCGTGATCGAGGATGTATGTCTGCCCGTGCACGCCCGCGCCGAAGGTCCAGGCGATGTTCGCGACGACGGATTGTTTGCCGTAGCTGACCTCGAGGCGCGAACCGAGCTCGCCGGAAGTAATCCGATAGAGATAAGGTCCAAGCTGCAAAGTTCCTGCACCGATTTCTGGGGACGGCGCGCGCTGCGCCAGCCGAATTGCCGCCTGGGCCATCGGCGTGGTCAATTGCGACGAAGTTTTCTTGGAATGGCATTCGCCACATGCGTTTGCTCCGGCGAAGTCTGCGAAAGGTACGGCACCCTTCGTCGGCCACCAGCGCTGGCTGTTCACTCGATCTCTTGTAGTGCTCTGCGAATCGAAGGAGGGCGGCGACTGGCCTGGAACTGCGATCCCTGCGAGCAAGAATGCCGCCAGAGCCGTGACGGCGACGATGAAATGGGAACGCGCGCAACGAGTTGATGATCTTGCCGCCTGATTCCATGCGGATTTATACATCGCTGTGTCTCAGCCAAATAAAAATGGAATTCGCCTCAAGAATGTTTTGACGCTACCAGACCGCAGACAACTACGGAAAGTTTATTTTTCTTGTGGAACTTGCTGGCTGCGCTGACGTCATCGCTGTGGACGCGCGTCGCGCCGTCTCTGTGCACCGGACCGACAGTGCTACACTGGCCGCGATGATTCCGCGGATTCCCGTTTCATTCACCCGGCGCCGCCTGCTGAAAACGATTCCGGCGGCGCTAGCCTCTTCGTTGGTTCCCAAAAGTTGGGGCGCCATCGGCGGACCCGGCCCCATCAAACCTCAGACTCCGTTCTCCCGTTTCGTGGATGTGGCCGCAAGCGCCGGTCTAACCCAGACCATGTTCTACGGCGAGAGCGCCAGCGCAACCTACGTCACCGAAATCATGGGCGGCGGATGCGCATTCTTCGACTACGACAACGATGGCTGGATGGACATCTTTATACTCGGCGGACGGCGGCTGGTGAGTGTTCCCCAGGGCGCCAGCAACCGCCTGTACAAAAATAATCGCGATGGCACGTTCAGCGACGTCACAGAAAAAGCCGGCTTGCGCGACGCAGGCTGGGCGGTCGGCGTCTGCGTGGGCGACTACAACAACGACGGGTTCGAGGATCTGTTCGTCACCTACTACGGCCAGAATCGCCTGTACCACAACAACGGCGATGGAACTTTTTCCGACGTGACGGCGAAAGCCGGCCTGCTGGAGACCGGCACGAAAACGCGCTTCGGTTCAGGCTGCACTTTCGTCGATTACAACCGTGACGGCCTGCTGGATTTGTTCGTCGCCAATTACGCGGACATTGACCTTGCGAATGCGCCGAAACCCTCGTTGCAAATGCCCAACTGCCAATACGAAGGTGTGCCAGTGAACTGCGGACCAAGCGGTTTACCCCTGCCCACCCATCTTCTTTACCGCAACAATGGCGACGGAACTTTCGCGGACGCATCCAGGGAGTCCGGCATTGCAGCGCTCAAAGGTTCTTATGGCCTTACCGCGGCGGCCTTCGATGTGGACGACGATGGCTGGCCCGATATTCTTCTCGCCTGCGACTCCACGCCCAGCTTGCTGCTGATGAACAATCACGACGGCACGTTTCGCGAAGAAGGTTTACAGCGCGGAGTGGCGCTGAACAACGAAGGCAAAGAAGTCGCCGGAATGGGCGTAGGTGTGGGCGATTACGATCTGGACGGCCGCCTCGACATCGTGAAGACGCATTTTCAAAAACAAGCCACCGGCCTTTATCACAATCTGGGAAAAGGCGAATTTGCGGATGTCACTTCGCAGGCCGGCCTTTCAAGCGAACGCCGCTTCATCAGTTGGGGCACCTGCATGCTCGATTTGGACAATGACGGATTCCCTGACATTTTCTTGGTGACTGGCACGGTTTATCCGGAGCTGGAACCGGTTTACGCGCAGTATCCGCGACGCGGGCCTCGGCTGGTCTTTCGCAATCTGGGAAATGGAAAATTTGCGGAACTGGGCGAAGAGGCAGGCCCGGGGATTTCGGCGCGTCACGTCAGCCGCGGTTGCGCGTTCGGTGATTTTGACAACGATGGCGACCTGGACGTGGTGATCATGAACCAGAACGAGCCACCATCCCTGCTGCGCAACGACGCTCCGCCGGCAAATCATTGGCTGAAGGTCCGGCTGCAAGGCAGGAAAAGCAATCGCAGCGGAATCGGTGGCCGCGTCGTGGTCCGTTATGGTGGCAACACGCAAGCGCAAGAAGTGATGAGCCAATCGAGCTATGTCTCCGCGAATGATCCGCGGCTGCATTTCGGATTGGGCGCGGAAAAGAGCGCGGATATTGAGGTGCGCTGGCCGCTGGGTGCGACGGACGCGTTCAAGGACATCGCCGCGAACCAGCTCGTCACCATTCGCGAAGGATCAGAATCGGCCAAGGGAACGATTCGGCTGCAAAGTTTGAGTCGCACATAAAGCTTCACGTTAAGCGTGCCTCATTCCGTTTGGGAAACCATTGAATTTTGCAGGATGAGCAAAACCAACACCAGCGCCGCTCCCAGCATCCCAAAAGCTCTGAAGCGGAGCACAATTGCCGCTCCGGTCCCCGCGCCCAGCACGAAGGCAATCCAGATTCCGAGAAGAAGGTCTATTTTTGGATCGGGAACAATTAAAGGCGGAGAAACAACTTCCGAAGTGTGTATTTCGGCTTCCCTAGAAATCAAGCTGGTAATCATCCCTGTAAGATATGTCGTGTGAACGCTGATACCACCGGCCTCACGATATGCTCCATTTTGCAACCCCAGTGCGAGCGAGAGGAAAATCACAAACAATCCGGCTCCGCGCGCCTCATGGGATGCCACCGTCAAAGAAGCGGCCACTATCAGAATCACTTCTATCCCCATGACGGTAGGAAGCAACGGCCACGCTGACCATGCCTTGAGGGGCTTCACGAGAAGAGTGCTCAGCAGAACCCCGACCAAAAAAGTGACAATGGCCGCGAGAGGTCCGAGCATCGCGCGCCAATCGTGAGCGGCTACCGCAATCGCCCCCAGCACCAAATTGCCGGTCACATGTCCTGTGAACGTCTTGGCGAGCACGAAGCTCGCTGCGTCGCCATATCCGCCAACAAAGGCAAGCCCGAACGAGAGCCACACGTCTGTCTGGCGAATATTTGTGGGCACAATTTCCCCCTGCAGGTTGCCGAGCTCGCATCCCTGGATCGTGCGGCGGTCCGACGGAAGCCTACGCAAGACGAGACTGCCGCGTTCGTCTGCCGAATCGCAGCCGATGGTAGACAAGTTTGGAATGCTGCCGCCGGACAAGATTCGCGTCTCGAAGTTCTGCGCTCCCATCCGGCCGTGTTCAGATCAGCCTGATATTCCGCTCGGCCGTCTTGATCACGTCGTCGAACCGCCCTGCCAGCACCTGCTTCGCCAGACTCAGCGTGTAACTCTTCGCCGTGTGGAATGGCACGTGCGCCGGCAGCGAGAGCGCGTACGGATCAACGACGGCGTCAACCACAACCGGTCCGTCCTTGTAGGCGAGCGCTTCCGTGAGAGCCTCTTTCACGTCGCCCGGTTCTTCCAGCCGAATCCCTTTCGCGCCGAACGCCTCAGCCACCCGCGCGAAATTAGGATTCTTGAAATCCACTCCAAACGGAATAATCCCGGCTTCCTGCTGCTCAATCTTCACGAATCCCAGTGACTCGTTGTTCAAAACGATGTGCACCAGTCGCGTCTTGCGTTCCACCAGAGTCGGCAGGTCGCCCAGCTGCAGCATCGTAAAACCGCCGTCGCCGCAGAGCGCAATCGTCTGTCGTCCCGGGTATGCCAATTGTGCGCCAAAGGCGTTCGGCGCGGCATGGGCCATCGACGCCCAGGAATAGGAGGCGAAGAGCCGGCGATTGGCGCTGCCCTTGATGTGCCGCGCCATCCAGATGCAGGCCGTTCCAGTGTCGGAGAAGAACATGGCGTCGTCGGAAGCAAGCGCGCTTAATGTCGCGGCGAGGTACTCGGGACGAATCGGCTTGATGCCCGGCCCTTTGTCCACGTAATGGCTCAGCAACTCGTCGAAGTCGCGTGTTTTTACAAGGTGCTTGTCGAGGAAACTCGAATCATTTTTTTCCTGCACTTGGGGCAGCAGGGCCGCGACCGTCGCCTGCACGTCTCCGATGAGACCCAGATCGAGCGCCGTTCTGCGCCCCAGGTGCTTCGGATTAACATCAATTTGGACCTTTTTCACGTTGCCGTTCGGCAAAAACTCGGAAAACGGAAAATCTGTCCCCAGCAGCAGCAAAACATCGGCACCGTGAATCGCATCGTACGTTCCGCCGTATCCGAGCAGTCCGGTCATACCGGTGGCGTAAGGATTATCGTGCTCGAGCCACTGCTTGCCGCGAAAGGAGTAGCCGACGGGAGCTTTCAATTTTTCGGCGAGAGCCAGGACTTCGTTGCGCGCGTGCCGGCAGCCTTCGCCGCCGAAGATGGCAACCGTCTTTGCATCGTTGATCAAGCGTGCAAGCTTTTCCAATTCCGCGTCGGCAGGACGCAGGACGGGCTTGGCGGGAATTGCGACCAGATGCTTTCCTTCCGGCGCCTCCGATGCTGCGACGTCGCCCGGAAGCGAAATCACCGTAGGACCGCGCTCGCCGATGGCGGTTGTGATGGCGGTGTTGATCACTGCACGCGCCTGCTCGGGATTCACGACCCGGCCGATGTAGAGCGCCGCAGCGTCGAAAAACTTGTAAGGATTCAGCTCCTCAAGGGCAGCCGTATCGATCAGGCTGGTTTCGACATCGCCGGCGATCGCGATGACCGGTGCGCCCTCCTTCCGCGCGTCCATTAGGCCGTTAAATAGGTGAGTCACTCCGGGACCGGCCGTGCCGCACACGGCGACGGGGTTTCCCGTGAAGTAAGCCTCTGCAACTGCGGCGAAGGCGCCGTACTCTTCATTCCGCACATGAACGAACTCAACATTCCCGTTGCGGCGCAGCGCGTCAATGACGGGGTTCAGAGCGTCTCCCACGATTCCGTAACACCGTTTCACTCCCGCCTTTTCCAGCATCTCCCACAACAAGTCTGCAACGTTTCGCGACATAAAATGCCTCCTTTAAGCCAGTACTCCGATGTTATTTACCGTATTCGGATCATCCCGTGCGGCACACGAATTCAACTTCCCGTTCCCCGGGCCGTCAGCTACAGATCCAAAGTATCGCCGGCACCGTGATCGCCAAGGCGAGCGTTGAGATCATGAGCATGGCCGCCGTCTCCGGCTGAGCCGTCTTATACCTTGATGCAAAAAGGATCACGACGGTGGCAAGCGGAAAGCTGCAGCACAACAATGATTCGCGCGCGAATGGGTTAACAACGTGCAACAGATGCAGCAGCGCGAAAAGGACCGCCGCTTGCACGGTAATTCGCGCAGGTTACCCAGCGAGGACCACGGGCGAAAGCCAAATCGGACGCCTTGCCAACACGAGACCCACAGCGCAGTCCTGAATGTGGACCAGGCTTGCCACGGGTGTGACCGCAGGGTCGGCCGTCTCCGTGCACGCAAAACGCGGCAATCGTAACCTAAGCTCTGCTCATAATCTGCGACGACGCCACCGAGCGCTCTACTCGTGTCTTTCGGAAATCGTGAAGTTCACCACCGTGGGTTCGCTGGGCTTCACGTTTACCTTCTTCGTCCAACTCACCGGCGTGCTGTATATCGGGCGCCGCACTTCCACCTGCGCGCCGACGTCCAGAACTTTTGCCTCCGATACAATCTGCCAACCCTCGTGCCAGGCTACGATTTCGTATTCGCCCGGCGGAACGTCCGAGAGCACAAACGCACCGCGATCGTCGGTCACCGCGTAATACGGATGCCGCACCACGATTATGT
>Ga0210391_10005653_pt1 | contig 10281 bp, 8 predicted proteins | sample IncBWC12OmetaG_FD_160573 | JGI IMG/M metagenome (GOLD analysis project Ga0210391, IMG submission 160573) | Forest soil microbial communities from Barre Woods Harvard Forest LTER site, Petersham, Massachusetts, United States - Inc-BW-C-12-O ...
ATGCGGGCGGACCTGCAGCGGCTGAAGCGGGACATGGACACGGACCGCATCCAAGTAGCAAGTTTGGACCCTGTGGGCGCTGCGGAACCGAAATCGCGTTCGGGTTCGCGGCTGGGCCCGCGGATCATCTCCGTCTGGAAGCCTCTCGCCGTGGCGACTTTGGCGCTGGTCGCCCTCGTAGCTGGAGGACTCTATCTCCGATCGCGCCTTGCAGCTCATTCGGCGAAGGCGGTACCGCTGACCGATAAGGACGGTGTGCTGTTGGCGGACTTCGTCAACAAGACCGGCGATCCAGTCTTTGACGATGCGCTCAAGCAGGCCCTGACGATTGAACTGAGTCAATCACCTTTCCTGAATATTGTCTCCGACCGCAAGATCGAGGAGACGCTAAAGTTGATGGGCCAGCCGGCCGCGCAACACATCACGCCGGAACTTGCGCAGGAAGTTTGTATTCGGACGGGCAGCAAGGCGACGGTGCTCGGATCGATCTCCAATCTGGGCGAACAGTACGTGATCGGGCTTAATGCGATCGGGTGTCGTGGCGGGGACACCCTGGCCAGTGAACAAGGGACAGCAGTGGCCAAGCGCGACGTGCTCAAGACCCTGGGAAAGACGGCAGGGAAGCTGCGGAGGAAGCTCGGCGAATCGCTCGCCACGGTGGAGAAGTTCGATGCGCCGGTGGAGGCGACCACGCCTTCGCTGGAGGCATTGAAGGCATATAGCATGGGAGGCAAAACGGCAATCAGGACGGGTGACACGGAAGCGATCCCCTTTTATAAACGTGCGATTGAACTCGATCCGAATTTTGCGCTGGCATACTCGGCACTGGGTGCCTCATATTTCAATCTGAATCGGGCAGATTTGGCGGCGGAGAATGCGACCAGGGCGTATGAGCTGCGGGACAGGGTGAGCGAGCGCGAGAGGTACAGAATTTCGACGACTTACTATCACGCCGTCACAGGAGACCTGGAGAAAGCGACCAAAGAATACGAACTGTGGTCGAAAAGCTACCCCCGGGATTCCACGCCGCCGTTAAATCTCGGTGTCGTCTACCAACAACTAGGGCGATACGACAAAGCCGTAGACGAGACGCAAGAGTCGCTGCTGCTTGCACCAACGACGACGGGATACGGCAACCTTGCCGTTGAGTACATTGCGCTCGACCGGTTGGACGATGCGGAGAAGCTGTTGCAACAGGCCCAGACGAAGGGTTTTGATGGGCTCTACATCCGGGAGGGCCTATATCTCCTGGCCTTTCGGCGAGGTGACGGTAAAGGGATGGGGCAACAGCTCGCCTGGGCGGCAGGGCGAACTGGAGACGAAGATGCGATGCTCTCCGGCCAGGCAGACACGGAGGCCTACTACGGGCGGCTCGCGCGGGCGCGGGAGTACTCGCGACGGGCGTCGGAGTCCGCAGTGCGCGCCGGCTCGAAGGAGACGGCCGCGCTTTGGCAGGCGACTGCAGGGTTGCGGGAAGCCGAATTCGGCAATACAACCGTAGCGAGGGAGAACGCAGATGCGGCGCTTTCACTTCAGTCGGGAAGCGCCGTCAAGTTGCTGGCAGCGCTAACTCTGGCACGCGCGGGGGACACGGCCAAAGCGAAGAGGCTTGTGGACGAACTGGAGAACGAAAGGACCGCCTCCACGGATACGATGCTGAAACTCTACAGCCTGCCAACCATTCATGGTGCGATCGAAATCAGTAAGAACAATCCCTCGCAGGGAATTCTGGATCTGGAACCGGCGGTGCCGTATGAACTGGGAGGGCCACTGGCGTTTCCCTACCTCTATCCTGTGTGGGTGAGGGGGCATGCGTATATGGCCGCACATGACGGGGTGGCCGCTGCCGCAGAGTTTCAGAAGTTGATCGATCATCCGGGTATTGTCATTAATCAGCCGATCGGGTCATTGGCGCATCTTGAGTTGGGCAGGGCGTATGCCCTATCGGGCGACAATGTCAAAGCGCGCGCTTCCTATCAGAACTTCCTCGCGCTCTGGAAAGACGCAGACCCCGACGTGCCCATCCTCATCGCTGCTAAGTCGGAGTACGAGAAGCTGCAATGACCCAGCGAAAAAATGTCCGGGGCGGCGAGCGCCCGATCTGAAAATTGAGTACCCCCTCTTCGCGCAGTCATCCACTAAGGTAGCTCAACTCTGCCGCTCATCAACAGTGTGAACTCCGTCAGCTCCTGCGAGCAAATGCTTGACAAAAGCTACCCCAATAAGGGAGCCAGGGATCCAACTGGTCTCTGGCTTCCCCAGGGGAGAGCGCAAAAAATGTAACCCGAAGTCCAAACCTAACCCTATTATTTCCAAGACTTTGAACGCATTTGACGGGATGGGGGAAGGGGCCACCCTAACACTTCCGTGTTATTTCCTAAAGAGGTACCCGCTCCTACTCTCATCACAACAGTAGGTGAGGTCCTCCCCCATGACTCCTCTCCGCACGGCTGTATTCGCCTCAATCTTCACCTCCGCGACCCTCTCACTCGCAGCCAATCTGCCTCGGAACACCACCTCTTACAACGTTGTGGTCTGCCAGCCAAGCGCACGCTGCATCCACCACACCATCTTCGGCCACGACTACAAGATACTCAGCACCGACCGCCTCACCGTCATGGTCTTCCTCTCAACCGAAGGCCGCTACACTCGGGCCGACGTAAGCATCACTAACCTCACCCCTACCCCTATCAACCTCTCCCCCGAAGACTTCCGCATAGAGGCCCTCACCGCCAGGTCCAAAGTCTTCCTCTACGTCCCGCCCTCTCAACTCGAGGACGTCCCAACCCCAACACGGGCCACCCCCAACGCCGCTGCCAACGCGCCGGTGAATCCGCCGCCGAATTCAGAGCTCAGCGAGTTCGAGGCAGCCAGACAAAGGGCCGAGCAGGAAGCAATCGAGCTCGCTGCAGCGACCCCGCATCTGAAGGCAATCATCATTCCACCCAATCAGGCCGTTCACGGCCGCGTCTACTTCGAGCGCGATCCGAGCGCGACCCAACAGCCGGTCAACGTCGTCCTGCCTATCGCCGACCTGGTATTCAAGTTCCCCGACATCATCAGGCCCTGACCTCATCGAAGACGCCGAAGGAAACACAGCCCGCCTCAACACCTTCGGCGTCACCCTCTCCACCTCTCAACTCGAGATCAACGCGTCTATCCCACCGTCAACGCGCCATCAGCACACCCTGATAGCCAGCTCCGTCGTGGCCATCTCCGGCCCCCCCGCGCAGGAAGTATCTGGTAGCGCGTCCCCTGTGCTAAATTCCTAGCGTAGAGCACCATCGACACGAGGCCCCGGGCTACCGACCTGAAGTTTGGTTAGGAGGTCTCATGAAACGACTCACCTATCTGCTTGCGGCCCTCTTCCTTGTTCTCGTCTCAACAACGTGGAGCCAGCAGCAGCTCAGCAAAAGAATCACCAACAAAGACGTCATCGACATGGTGGGCCTCGGCCTCTCCGACGACATCATCATCGCGAAGATCCGCGGTGCCGCTGGGGGAGGGACGCTCCAGTTCGACACCAGCGTCGACGCGCTGAAGGAGCTCAAGATCGCCAAGGTCTCCGACGAAGTCATCAAAGTGATGATCAATCCAGCCCCTCCCGCTGCCCCAGTCGTGGTCGCCGCCACTCCCATCTCAAACGACCCTAACCTCCCGCCCCCGGAGGTCGGCGTCTACTGGAGAAATGGCAACGCCTTCGTCCTTATTGAGGGACAGGCAATCAGCCAGGCCAAGGTCGGGGGCAAGGCCGGCAGCATGTTCACCTATGGCCTGCGAAACGAACATTGGGACGCATACCTCGATGGACCGCAATCGAAGAACGTCATCAATGACCGTCAGCCTGTCTTCTACCTCTACGTACCCGACGGTGCGAGCGCATCCGACTTCGCCCTGATCACCCTTGAAAAGAAAAACAACCGGAGGGAGTTCCAGATAGGAAGCTTCGGCGGCATCACGGGCGGCAAGTCCGGCGTCAAGCGCGACAAGGAGGTCGCCTTCACCGCAGAGCACGCAGGCATCAGGACCTACAAGATCAAGGTGAATGGAGCGATGCAGCCGGGCGAATACGCCTTCTTCATGGGTACCGGTCAGTCAGCCACCATGGCCGGCGGCCAAACTGGAGGCGCCAGGTCAGGAGGCGCGGCTGCAGGGCGCGTTTACGACTTCAGAATTCCTGACTGAGTGCCGCAACCGCCTTCTTTTCACATCAAAATGAACCCCAATTCGAGCGTCCCTCGGCTAGACTGGACCTGCAAACCAAAGGACGGGGCCTAGCAGAGATGAAATTCACGATCACGATATTCGTTGTAACTCTTTCAGCACTTCAAGCCGCAGCTTCAACCTGGCCGGCCGCCTGCGGCAATGACTCGACCCAATTCAAAGTGAAGACGAGCAAAAAGCAGGCCGAGCTAGTCGCGCCCGAGACCGGGAAGGCCCTCATCATCTTTACTGAAAGCGTAAGCGGAGACTTTGCCTCCGATCCGGTCGTTCGTTTCGGCATAGACGGTTCCTGGGCCGGCGCCAACAAAGGCGCGTCTTATTTCGCAGTCTCCGTCGCTCCCGGAGAGCACCACCTATGCGCCGTCCGCCAGTCTGGCGCGAAATCCGACAGAGTCAATGTTGGCGAAGCTACGGTAAAGGCCGAGGCCGGCAACGTCTATTACTACGACTTCAAGATCACCCGAACGGCGGTTGGGTCTCCCAGGGAGAATGGCGGCGGAGGCTTGCCGGGCACACCTCATGACATGACAGCAAAAGAAGCAGAGACCGTCGATACCGTCGCCTTCGTCGTCCTGGACGAGAAGGAAGGCAAGCACCTCATTAACGTTTCACCACAAAGTACGTCTACGGCAAAGCCCTAGATCAAAGACTCTCAGAACCTCATTTGCTGACCACAAGCAGAGTCACCCCATGCTTCTGGACCCTCGACGTAAACACGCTCGAGCGATGACCCATCTCCTGCTGCTTCCAAACGTCCCGCACATTCGCCCCGCTCTTGAATCCAATCTCACTAAGGTCCACAGAGACGTCCCGCACACTCCAGCTCCGGTTAAAGAGCCCCACAGCGACACGCCCGCCGCTCAGCGGCTTGGTCCAAACATCCAGGTCCCCGCTCTCATACAATCGATCTCCCTGTTTGCCCAACGCGTCCTGATCGATCGCGATGGCCTCCTTGTTCATCAGGATGTTCTTGTCCGCCTCCGCCATCTTCGTAAGGTCGTTTCCCGCCAGCAACGGCGCGGCCAGCAGCACCCACAGACTCATATGCGTCTTGTACTCGTCCTCGGTCATCTTGCCGTTACCGATCTCCAGCATGTCCGGATCGTTCCAGTGCCCCGGCCCGGCATACTTCGCGAGCCCTGCCTGGCTGAATCCAATCGCAATCATCCGCCCATACGAGTCGTCGATATCGTCCGTCGTCCGCCACATATTCGCGCCTAGCCCCGGCCCCCACTTCCACGGTTGGTCCACCCCATACTGGCATAGGCTGTAGACAATCGGGCGTCCCGTGGCCTTCAGCGCATCCCCCATCTTTCGGTAAGCCGCAATCATCAGGTCCTTCGCAGCGTTCGGATCGTCCGGACGCTCTTTTTCAACCTGGCGAATCTTGTCCTGAAACGAGCACAGATCGTACTTCAAATAATCCACACCCCACTCCGCATACGACTTCGCGTCCTGCGCCTCATGCCCCAGGCTCCCCTCATACCCAGCACAGGTCTTCGCTCCCGGCGAAGAATAAATCCCAAACTTCAACCCCTTCGAGTGGATGTAGTCCCCCAGCGCCTTCATGTCTGGAAACTTTTCGTTCGTATGAAGTACACCGCTGGCGTCCCGCTTACCCTCCCACGTGTCGTCGACGTTCACATACACATACCCCGCGTCGCGCATCCCCGTCTTCACTAGCGCATCGGCCGCCGAGCGCACGTCCGCATCGGTTACATGCCCGGCAAAGTGGTTCCAGCTATTCCATCCCATAGGCGGAGTGGCCGCGACCTTCATCTGACCAAATAAGGGAAGGGAAGAGAGCACAACAGCAAATGAAAGTCTCACAATGAAGCGCATTGAACAAGCTCCTCTAGAAACCAACTTGGAAAGCGTGTCCAAGCATACAAGCTCAGACTAACCTGCTGTCTCGATCATGGCGTGGAACCCCAGACGGATGTAGTAGGTCTTACCGTTCAAATTAATCGAAATCGAACAATCGGTCCGTCCTGGAGGAGGAACCGCAAAATGCGCGTACGTGCAAAAGCTGTTCATCACACCGAATAGAAAGGGCCCCGCAATCGCGGGGCCTCTCCCGATAGAAAATCAATCTCACTACGATGCCCGCTTCCTCAAACCCGCCGCAGCCTGCCTCTCGTCCTCCCGGCTCTTCTGCGCCGAGTACTTCTCCTTGGCAGACTTCGGTTTCTTCCCTTTTTCCGGCTCCTCCGAGCTCTGCAGAAGAATTGGCTGTGCGGCCTCCGTAATCTTCGCTGCCGCGGCCAACTCTTCGTTCAGGTTTTCCGCCAGCAGGTCCATCACGTCCTGCATCCCCAAGGTCTTGGCCATGGAAATCGCAGCCTGATAGGCCGCAATCTCATAGTGTTCGGTCCGCAGCGCAGCACCGATCAGACCGCAATCAAACGACGCTCCCTCCTCGTCCTTCTCCAGTGCGCTCTTACCCTCTTTGACGATGCCTTCCATTCCGTCGCAGTGTTCTCCGGTCGGCTTCTCGTCCAGATGCGCGAAAACGTCCTTCAATCGTTCCACCTGTCCCTTGGTCTCTTCAAGATGCGCACTAAAAAGTTCTTTCAGCTTCGCGTCCTTCGCACCCTTCGCGAGTTTAGGCAGTGCCTTCACCAACTGGTTCTCCGCGCTGTACATATCGCGCAACTCGTCCAGCAAAACGTCCTTAAGTGGCATATCCAATCTCCTGTGTCGATCTATGATCCCCCGGCCACGTCGCCACTTTGCGAATCATGTAGTGAGAGACAAACCAGCCAGGAGAAGTTGGCCACTCACCAGCGTTTTCCTCGCTCGAAATGCACCGTGCTAATCTTCCCCCCTACCGTATGCGACCCTCGACCGCTCCCCACCTAACTCCCGCCACCCCCGAACATCTGTAGCAACGCCTCCGACGCCTCATTCGCGTCGCGGCCCCTGAAGTCGGCATCGAGCTTCAGCGCGGTCGCCTTCGGCGCCAACGCCTTTAGCGAGTTCAGGATCGTCTCCGAAGGGAGCAGCAGAGTCCCCGGACCGACGAGGATGTAGTCCACGGTATCCACCTGCAGCAGGATCTTCGCATCACGAAACGAACAGGTCGATCTCACATCGTACCCATGCTGCAGCAGCACCGTCCGTACAAACACGCACAGGTCCGCCGACTCATCAACCACCAGCACCCTGGGCCCGCGCCGCTCCTGAGCCTCCTGTCCCGTGTCCTGCTTCAGAAAAGAAAGGATCGCCTCCTCTTCCGTCGGAAAACACCGCAGCAAGGTCGAAAGCTTGGTCATATTCAGCAGTGACACAACGAATGTCGGCGCAGTGGCCAGGCGAAGCCCGCCCCCGCGTTTGTCCAGCCTTTCCGCATACCGCACCAGCAACCCCAACCCGATACTGTCCAGACGCTCGACTTCACTCAGGTCCAACACCTGCCGAGTAAATTCACGCGCGCCCACATCGAGCGCGGCCTCCAGCGCCTTCACCTCGTCGCCCAGAACAATGCGGCCCTTGCACTGAATGATGTAGACGTTCCCAACAAAGCGCGGCTTCAAGATTAGCGGCATAACATCCTCGTTGAACTGACTTCCAGTTGCGGTATCATCCATAATCGCATCAGAACCCTTCCAGCGACCGCACCAACGAAACAAATCCAAATGACAAATCGGCGGAGAGCGGAGGACCGGACCCGGCGAGTGTTCGCCATCTTGGGAACTGCAGCTTTTCTTGTACTCGCTCCCGGAACCGTCGCCGGACTCGTCCCCTGGTGGATCTCCCGCTGGCGTCTCAGTCCACCGTTCCTGGGTTTCACGCCCTTTCGTGCCATTGGCCTCCTCCTGATGGCCGCCGGCCTCGCTGTATTGCTGGAATCCTTCACCCGTTTCGCCCTGCAAGGCATCGGAACCCCGGCCCCCGTCTTTCCCACCCGACACCTTGTCGTCCAGGGCGCCTACCGCTACGTCCGAAACCCTATGTATGTAGCAGTCACGTCATTGATTCTCGGCCAGGCCCTTCTGTTGGGCGACACCCACCTACTCGCCTACGCGGTATTTCCCTGGCTGGTGGCACACTTGTTCGTCGTCGCCTACGAAGAGCCCACTCTCCGAAGGACCTTCGGCGCTGAGTACGAAACCTATTGCGCTCACGTTCCCCGCTGGATTCCGCGCTTCAGCCCGTGGCACAACGCCAGGCGGGAAGGTCCCGACTAGCTCGCTTGTCTTGCGCCACTGCTAAACTTTCATGCCTTTCTAGGACATTTACCAGTGTCCACGCCACGGCCTCCGGCCTAGACTCACAAACGGGTCCCTATCCAGCTTCAGCGAGGGAAGATCATGAAAAAACGCACCGCAATTAAGGTCACCACGTTCATCGCCCTATTGATGGCAGCCTTTGCCCTGACCAGCCAGCCCGCCATCGGTCAAACCATGAAGCTCCAGGGAGTCATTGACGGGCGCAGTGGCGCGACCATGTCCCTCCAGATCGTTGGCTCACCCGACGCCACGGTCCTCCTCACCGATACCACCGAAGTCGGCGAGATCGAAGGGGTCTTCCACGGTCGCACCAAGCAGATGCCCATGACCGCACTCATTCCCGGCCTCCCCGTTGATGTCAGCGGCACCTACAACACCCAGAACCAGCTAGTCGCCGACAGCGTCAAGTTCAAGGGCTCCGACCTCAAGACCGCCATGGACGCACAAGCCGGCCTCCAGCCCACCGAGCAGAAGGTTGCAGCCAACACTGCGGCGATCCAGCAGACCGACGAACAGCTCGCAGCGCAAAAGGCCGCCCTGGAGGCCCAGCAAGCCCAACTCACCGAAGAGCAGCAGAAGATCGCCGCCAATAAAGCCGCAATCGCCGCCGACAACAAACGCTTCGGCGAACTCGGCGACTACAACATCCTCGGCGAGACCACCGTCTACTTCGGTAACGGCAAGGTCACCGTTGATCCGCAGTATCAAACCCAGCTAATTCAACTCGCCCAAAAGGCCAAGGGCATTACCGCCTACATCCTCCAGGTACAGGGCTACGCGTCCGCAGTGGGCAGCGCGGCATTGAACCAGAAACTCAGCAGCGAGCGCGCGAGCGCCGTCACCGCTATCCTCGAGCAGCAAGGCGGGGTCCCCCTCACCAACATGCTCGCCCCTGGAGCTATGGGCACATCGGATCAGGTTGATTCCGACAAAACCGCCGAGGGTCAGGCCCAGAACCGCCGCGTCGTCGTCCGCATCCTGCAGAACAAAGGCGTCGCCGGCACTTAACGCAACAAGCGCAGCAAACCGCTACGGAGCGGCCGTCGTGACCGTTCCGCGGCCCGTTAGCTCCCGAATCAGGTCCACCTCATACTGTCGATACGGCGTGTCGTCCTGCCTGAACACCTCGTGAAACCAGATCGTTGGCTGCATCAGCACATACGGTCTCTGCCACGAGTCCCACGGATAATACGTCTGGGTCTTCCCCGCGACCAACCCCCAGTTAATCGCCCCCACGTTATATCTCTTCGCAATCGGCAAGCTCCCGTCGAACGTGCTTCCGTTCCCCCTCGCCATATACTCCGTGCAAATAATCGGCCGTCCCTGGGCTTCCAGCGACACGATTCTCGTCTCAAACTCCTCCGGCCACCCGTAGTTGTGGAACGTAATCACGTCCGACTCCGCCAGTTGGATCTTCGTCGTCGAGTTCTCCTTCGCCGGATCGCTCCAGTTGCCCTCCCACACTCCACTCGTCAGCGGCTGCGTCGGATGCACCGACCGCGCCCAGGCGAACGCCTTCGGCAGCAGCTCATCGACGCGCGCAATCTTTGCCGGTTCGTCCTGCACCGTATCTCCGCCGCGGTTCTCCGGCTCGTTCCATACGTCCCACCCCAGCACACGATCGTCCTTCGCGAACGCCCCCACCACGCCCTTCACATAGGCCTCCAGCTGCGGCTCGACGCTCTTGTCCATCAACCGCGCCTTCCCCGGGCTCTGCACCCACCCCGAGTTATGCACCCCCGGAATCGGCGGATGCTGCGGCCCCAGGTGTGGGTCCGTCTCCCAGCAGGAATCGAACAGCACCAGCAGCGGCCGAATATGGTGC
>Ga0210391_10005654_pt1 | contig 10280 bp, 6 predicted proteins | sample IncBWC12OmetaG_FD_160573 | JGI IMG/M metagenome (GOLD analysis project Ga0210391, IMG submission 160573) | Forest soil microbial communities from Barre Woods Harvard Forest LTER site, Petersham, Massachusetts, United States - Inc-BW-C-12-O ...
TTCCAGAAACAAATACGACGCCGCCGAGAGTGCAGACGCCAATCACGGAAGCGAATCCGACGGCAGCGGAAATGCTGAACGGCGTGCCGGTGATCAAGAGCGAAACAATACCGCCCGTGAGCGCGAACGGAAGAACCGCCAGCACGAGCAGCGCGTGGCGAAGCGAGTTGAACGCCGTGAAAAGCAATCCGAGGATGATCAGCAGGGTGATGGGCAGAATGACGGCGAGACGCCGCTGTTCCTTCTGCAGGCTTTCATATTCGCCCGCCCATTCCAGATGATAGCCCTCCGGCAGGTGAACCTTTTGCGCCAGACGGCCCTGCACCTCCCTGATCGTGCCGGCAAGATCGCGTCCCCGCACGCTGAATTTCACCGGAATGTAGCGCCGGCCGTTTTCTCGAAAGATCATGAACGCGCCCTGGCGCAACGATATGTCCGCAACCTGGCCCAGCGGCACGTTGCCGCCGGACGGGGTGGGCAGCAGGATGTTGCGAATCTCCTCAGGTGAGCTGCGGAACTGCGGCTGGTAGCGGATCACGAAATCAAAGCGACGATCGCCTTGAAGAATCTGCGTGGCGGCGAGACCTCCGACAGCCGCTTGCACCGTCGCGTCGATGTCGGCGGACATGATTCCGTAACGGGCGCTGGCGGCGCGGTCAATCGAGATGATCAACTCGGGCTGGCCCGATTCCTGAAACACGCCGAGGTCGGCGACGCCGGGTACTTCGGCCATCACGTCGCGAATCTCGCCGGCTTTTGACACCAGAGTGTCGATGTCGTCGCCGAATAGCTTGAGCGAGTTTTCGCCCTTCACGCCGGACATGGCCTCCTCGACGTTGTCCTGAATGTTCTGCGAGAAGTTGAAATCGATGCCCGGGTATTTTTCGAGCTGCGCGTCCATCTGACTGACCAGCTTTTCCTTGCTCATTCCAGTGGGCCACTGGCCGGGCGGTTTGAGCGAGACCATGAACTCGATGTTGTTGAAGGTGGTGACGTCGGTACCGTCATCGGGCCGGCCCATTTGCGAGACCACCTGCGTCACCGGAGGAAATCCGAGCAGGATTTCGCGGAAGTCATGCGCCATTTTCGCGCCCGTTTCGTAGGATGCGTCCTGCGGCAGTGTGGCGCGGACCCAGAGATTGCCTTCCTCAAGCGGAGGCATGAACTCGCCGCCGAGAAACAGATACGCCAGCAGCAGGGTGGCGGCAAGCCCCGCGAAGCCCATCCCCAGAACCGCCCGGCGGTGAGACATCGTCCAGCGAATGCCTCCGGCGTAGTGTTTGCTCAGCCAGTTCACCACGACCGTGCGATGGTTGCGGACGTTTTCCGGCTTCATCCACGAACAGAGAACGGGGCCGAAGAAAATCGCGAACAGGAAGGCTCCGACCAGCGCGAATCCGTAGGTTTGTGACATCGGAGCAAAAACCTTGCCGGGCACGCCCTGCATGGTGAAGAGCGGAATCAACGCGACGATGATTACGAGCACCGAAAAGGCAACGGGGCGAACCGCTTCCGCCGTGGCGTCGGCGATGATTTCGAAGGTATGAGCACTGGAGGTGGCGGCCTGAAAGCGGCGGAAGACGTTTTCAAGAACGATGACGGATGCGTCGACCAGGATTCCGAAGTCGATCGCGCCGATGGAAATCAGATTCGCGGAGCTGCCCGTGAGAACCATCAGCGAGAACGCGAACAACAGCGAGCACGGAATCGTCAACGCGGCGATCAGTGAAATCGGTATGTCGCCGAGAAAGACGACCAGCACAAGCGTCACCAAAGCGAGACCCACGATGACGATATCGCGGACCGTCGACGTGGTGACGTGGATCAGGTCCGCGCGGTTATACAGTGTGACCAATCTCATTCCGCGCGGCAGCAGGCCGCCGTTGAGCGCCCTCACTTTCTGGTCAAGGCCCCGCAGGGCGGGTAGCGACTTTTCGCCGCGCTGGAGCAGCACGATGCCTTGCACCGCGTCGTCGTCGTGATTGACGCCCACCTGTCCCAACCGCGGCTGCGAGCCCTCGTGTACGTCGGCGATGTCGCGCAGATAGACCGGCACGCCGTTGCGCGTGGCGATGAGGACGCTTTGCATATCGCCAATCGATTGGAGCAGGCCGACGCCGCGAATGTTGACGTTCTGGCTTCCCATGGTCAGGTAGTTGCCGCCTGCATTGGCGTTGCTTGCGCCCACCGCGGAAACGACCTGCGGAAGCGTGACGTTGAGCTGCAGCAACTTCCGCATGTCCACTTCCGCAACGTACTGCCGGGTGCTGCCGCCGAATCCCGCCACATCGACGATGCCCGAGACCTGCTTGATCTCGCGCGTGGCGAGCCAATCCTGGGTCGCTTTGATTTCGTTAAGGTTGTAGCCGGGGCCTTCGAGGCGATAGCGGTAGATCTCGCCGACCGGAGACTCCGGCGAGAGCTGCGGGCTCAAATTCCCCGGCAGTGAAACCAGCTGAAGGCGATTCAAAACTTCCTGGCGGTCCCAGAAGTAGTCGCTGTCGTAATCGAAATAGAGTTTTACGTCGCTGAGACCGAAAATCGCAGTCGAGCGTACGTATTCGAGGTGCGGAATGCCGAACAGCACCGTCTCAATCGGTACGGTAACCTGGCGCTCCATTTCTTCGGCGGACCAGGACGGGTTTTGCGTGATCACCTCGACCAGCGGTGGCGATGGATCGGGATAGGCCTCGATGTCGAGCCGCAGGAACATGTAAACGCCCCCTGCGATCCACGCCGACAGCGCGACGATCACCAGGGGGCGATAGCGGAGCAGTGACGAAACCAGTCCGCGCATATCCGGCTAGTCCTGCCCCACTGAGCGCAGGAGCAGCGATCCGTCCGTCACGATGGTTTCGCCGGCATTCACGCCGCCGGTAATTTCAAGCGAGGAATTGACGGTCCGGCCGATCTCGACCGTGCGCCGCTCGAAGTGGCCGTTCCCTTTTGCGACAAACATGGAAGCGTCGTTCCCTTCGCGGATTACGGCTGTGGCCGGCACGAGAATTCCGGGAGCGGACGATTTTACGAGGCGGATCGAACCGAACATTTGAGGTTTGATCCGGCCGTCGGAATTGAGAAGGACCACCCGCACTCGCAGCGTGCGCGTACTGGGGTCGACGGCACCGGAAACAACGCTCACGTGGCCGGACCAGTGTTGACCGGGATACGCATTCAGGGTGACCTGAGCATCCTCACCCAATCTAGCGGCGCCTAGATCCTGCTCGTAGATGTCGCCCAGGGCCCAGAGGGTCGTGACGTCGGCAATCGTTGCGAGCGGGGCCGGTGCGGAAAGCGCTTGCGAGAATTCGCCCGGGGCGGCGCCTACGTCGAGTACGGATCCCGGCCTCGGCGCTTTAACCACAAGCTGCGTCGAGGCGTGGTCCGGGTCCATGCCGAAAACCTGCACCTGTTCTCGCGCCGCCTGGACTTCGGCTTGCGCCTGCTGTGCGTCGTCCTGCGCTTGTTCGAAATCCTTTTCGGCGACGGCCTTGTGTTCGAGCAAATCCTCGGCGCGCGCCAGGGCCTTCTGTTTCACTTGATTGTCCGCCAAGGCCTTGTGGTAATCGGCGACGGCGCGCGCCAGATCGCTGCTCTCCAGTGTGGCGAGCGTCTGTCCCTTTTCGACATGGTCCCACGGGCGCACTTTCATCTCAACGATGCGGCCGCCGACCGGGGCGAACACGTGCACGACGCGGGTTGGGTCCGGTTCGATGTGCGCGGGAAGGTCGAGATATTCGGGAATCGCGGTGGAGCGCGCGATCTGGGTCTGGATGCCCTTCGAATCGGAGGCGACAATTTCGGTATTGGCTGAATCGTTCTTGGGTGTTTGCGGGGCAGAGTCGTCGCTCGAGCGGCCCGAACCGCAGCCAACCAGGGCAAGCGCCACGATCAAAATCAGAAATGCTGACTTCATGCGATGGGCTCCCAAGCCCGACAAGCACAAACAAGCGCGGTCAGACGAGCTACGTTCCGCGGCGACGCGTGGTCGAACTTCCCGCGCGACATTCGGCGCGGTCGACGACTGACGATAAATTATTAGATCCAGGAAAGAGAGACGGGCGGGGCGCGATTGGGTTTCAGACCGTAGGACGCGAGTGTTCCAAAAGCCGGTTCCGAGACGGCAACCGTGCTGACCGTGTCGAAATGGCCGGGCGAAAGTGCGCGCGGCGAAACGGCCCAATGGGCTTGGCGAACGCCTCGAGCCGGCTGCATCCATGAGTGCGCAACGGAGGCGTGGATCTGATCGCGCTTGTTTGCGGAGGACTCTTCCAGGGCGACGATTTGCGAGTGTATGTCGTCCGACATGGACACGGCGAAAAACAGGAGGACCAACGCGAGGCTGACAGCGCTCCATTCCTGGAGGTAATGGCGGTCGCGTCCCCGGCGCTGATTACTCGACTGGGTGCGCCAGACACACACGACGGCTACAGCGATAAGCAGCCACAGAAGATTGAGAAGCAGTTCCATCGTCATGGATGTTACTGAACCCAGCAAATCCAGCGCGACCGCACCCGGTGGGTGGCACGCTCGGCCGGTTTTCCGGCGGAGGATTCAGTCCCTGGCGAACTGTTCTCCGACAAATTCCCCGCTAACAGGCGAAAATACAGGGAACTCGAATCTTCCGCAAGCACTCTTGGCGGCGACCTCCCTGTCGAAATGTCTCCGGGCGCTTCGAGCACAAGGCTTCTTGTGAGTCGGAACCGGGGCGGATCAGGGAATGAACAGGCAGTGGGAATTGCCCAAGAGCGGTGTTCTGTCGGATGCCAGGCTCCGATTCACCACTCAGGGAGTGAGAGCACCCAGGCTCGCAAAGGAGGCCTCGGCCTGGTCAGGGCTGGTGTGACCGCGAAACAGGACCCCATCGGGTCACTCCGAGCCCTTGCGGATCGCCTGTCTCGGAGTCGAAGCGAGTTAGCAGGAAATTGAAGCGGTTTCAGGGGACGCCTACGAAACAGCCATCTTTTCGACAGCCACAGTCTCAGGGCCGAGTTCCCGGTGCCCCGCGACGGCCGCTTCTGGCAGGGCCACGTGTTCTGGCTTTCATTGAGTACAATTTCACGTCCGCTGCGCCCATGAGGGTGTCGAGTCTGTCGCCGTCTCTCGGATGGACGGCAACCCCTACGCTGACCGATAGCTTCGGTTTCTCGCCATCGTGCGCCAGGCTCTCGCAGATGCGGTCGGCCACCAGTTCGGCTGCCTCGCCGGCCGTCTCCGGCAGCACAAGTGCAAATTCGTCTCCACCGAAACGCGCAGCCGTATCCAGGTCTCGACGACCGATTGACAGAACGTCAGCAAGACGGCACAGCGCTTGGTTGCCGACGAGATGGCCGTAGCGGTCGTTCACCTGCTTTAATCGATCCAGGTCGAATAACAACAGCGCGAACTCGCGTCTGGTGCGCTGAGATCGTCTGATCTCTCTGTCGATCACGGCGACAAACTGCCGGTAGTTCGCTAGGCCGGTCAGGGAGTCCTTGACGGCCTCGTGACGGAGCTGATCCTCAAGCTCGCGCTGTTTGGTTACATCTTCCGCGATGACTTCGTAACTCGCCGCGTCACCCGGGCCGCCAACGACTTCCCGTCCGCTCAGTCGAAGCTTCAGCCCCTTTCCATCCTTTCTTTTCCAGTCAATTTCGACAGGCTCCGTTTGCGGTTCCCGACCGGCGAGCCCTAACAATTGCGCACGCCTGCGAGGATCGGAAACGATGTCACATGCAAGCTTGACTGACAGGAGTTCCTCGCGTGACTCATACCCCAGCATCGTCACCATCGTTTGATTGACGTCCAAGAAATCGCCTTCGGCGTTGCAGTGGCATATCCCGTAGTTTAGGTTTCCTACCAGAGCGCGGTAATGTGCCTCTGAATGCCGCAAGTGCTTTTCCGCCCGATCACATTGCACCCGCAGATTATTCTCACTCAGGGCTCGGCGAACGGCTACGGGAAGGTGACCAATGTGGTCCATTTCAATACAATCGGCAGCGCCGTTCGTAATGAGTTCAGCCACGGTTTCAAGTGGCAGTCCGTCGGTAACAAAGATGAGAGGTACGAGATGTTCCATCCGGTGCAATGCTTCCAAAGACTGCGCTCCCACCGGATCGGAGACGGCATGCGCTGCGACAATAACGTCATACGACTCTGCCTGGAGGCGTTCGACAAACCGCTCGGAGGTGGGGGCTACTTCCGCACTCACGTTGAAATGAGCGCTCTTGAGCGCACGTACACAGAGCTTTACGTCCGCAACGTTGCTGTGAAAGAAAAGAATGCGCAGAGGCTGGCCTCTGCTTGCAAGCCCATTCAGCCCAGGCAATTGCTCAGTTTGCTTGACGCGACCTCGCATGCTTGCAAGCATTTGGCGTTCCCGTAGGTCCTCGGGAGCCAGTTCCTTTCGCTAACTGACTCCCGGACCTTTTCACGTTGCTGCTTTCCCACAGCCACGCTATTTCCGATCACTCATATGCGTATGTTCACAATGGTACACTCGGCACACATCTGTTAATTCATACGACACAAATTCCCGGCGAAAACGTCTGACTCTCTCAGGGTCCACAACCACGGATCAGAGGATGGCAGGGTCGATTCCCAGGAGTCTGAGGAGACCGCATGATTATTGCGCAGTCGCCGTAACTCGCTTTCGGGCCGGCAAACCGAGGCGCACATTGCGAGATAATTTCGATAGGCGTTCAAGCCAGCGTGAACTCAAGTGGCCCGCTTCCCACGAATTGGATTCCTTCGGCACCCATACCTCATATTCAATAATCCCCTCATCCGCAAAAACGCGGGTGATTAAACCGTCTTCTTTGGTCTTCCCGTTGTGTAGCAATTGTCCGACGTGGAACTTCGCTGCTCTATAGTGAACGGGTGCAGCCGAGATCATATCTTTCACGACACCGGCAACGATTGCTGCTACGAGCGTCTCATCCGTCTTTTTATCAACCATGCAGCTACGATACGACTAAGGTCACCTACATACTGTTCCGTACCGCTCACCCGGCACGAATAGGGCAGGCGGTCCGGCACCAGCAGCAAGCACCCGTTTACCGCGCTCGACTGGGTGCTCGACATAATCATCGACTGCTAGCCCCCTACTCGACCTCTACCGAGCTAGTCACAGGGTCTGCCGGGAGTTCGTCGTTGGCGGTGATTGGGCGATGCCGACCGGATCTTCATTGGAAAATGCTAACTCGAGCTGTATCTCGCAACCGGTCTGATATTCCGGTTCTGAGCAAGCCAGCGAACTGCTGGGGAGCGACGGCGCGGCTGAAGTAATAGCCCTGAGCTTCCTCACATCGGTGAGCCTTGAGAAAGTCCAGCTCTTCTTGTGTTTCCACTCCTTCGGCGATCACTCGCAACTTCAAGCTTTGGCCCATGCTGATCACTGCGGAAACGATCGACGTCTCGCAGGGCGAGGTCGTGATCTGACGGACGAATGACTGGTCGATCTTCAAAGCATCGATCGGAAACCTTTTGAGATAGCTCAGGCTGGAGTAACCAGTCCCAAAATCATCGACCGCCAACTTTACCCCTTTTGCTTTCAACTCCTTAAGAATGGATTCTGTCGACTCCGTACGTTTCATAAGAACGCTTTCGGTCAGCTCCAATTCAAGAACCCCGGGGTCCAGGCCCGTGACCTTCAGAATTTCGCAGACGCCTTCCAGAAAGTACTCATGCCGGAACTCCATCGCTGAAATGTTCACCGCCATGCTACCCAGAGGCAAGCCTCCGTCCAGCCACGCTCGAGCCTGGCGGCAAGCTTCTCGCAGAGACCAGTTGCCAATGGGGAGAATGAGGCCGCAATCTTCCGCGATAGGAATAAATTCTGCCGGAGGAATTGCCCCGCGAACCGGGTGGGTCCACCGCAGCAACGCTTCCGCCCCTGTGATGCGCCCTGTCCTTAAATTGATCTTCGGCTGATACTGCAGTGTGAATTCCTGGCGTTCCAAAGCGCGCCGCAGGCTCTCCTCAATGGATTGGCGTTCCACGGCACGGACGTTCATCGGCGCCTTGAAGAATTGGAAGCTTTGACGCGCATGCTCCTTGGCCTGATACATCGCAGTGTCCGCGTTCTTGATGAGCGTCTCGGCGTCCAGGCCGTCGTCGGGATAGATGCTCACTCCAATCGTTGTGGTTACGTGGAGATCGTGCTGGTCGACAGAATGAGATTCCAGTACCGCGTGCAATATTTTCCTCGCGGCCACGGCGGCATCTTCGGATTGTTCCAGTTCTGAAAGCAGCACGACGAACTCATCACCGCCTTGTCGGCTAACCGTGTCCGAGCTCCGCACGCAATCGACGAGACGTTTGGCGATGGATTGGAGAAGTCTGTCTCCGATCGGATGTCCCAGCGAATCGTTGACGTGTTTGAAGCCATCCAGGTCCAAAAATAGCACGGCGACTTTCTTCTTGTGGCGCGCCGCATGGGTGATGGACTGCGCAACCCGATCATTCAAGAGCATTCGATTGGGCAACCCCGTCAGAAAATCGTGCTGGGCCGAATATGTCATTTTCAGTGACATAGCCCGTGCCACGCTTACATCGTGGAATACGATCACCGCACCGGCCGCGTGCCCGTCCCGGTCATGAATGGGAGCGGTGGAATCCTCGATTGCCGATTCCCGTCCGTCCCGCCGAACCAAAATGCAGTTCAAGGCCAAACCCACAGTTTTGTTTTGCGTGACCGCCTGCAGGGTGGGGCTGGAAATGGGTTGGCGGGTTTCCCCGTCGATAATTCTAAATATCTCAGCGACGGGGCGGCCTGACGCCTCCTCGCGCGACCAACCTGTCATTCGCTCCGCCACGACGTTCAGGTACCTCACGTTCCCCGAGGGGTCCGTGGAGAGAACGGCGTCACCAATCGAGTTGAGCGTGACTTGGGCGCGTTCCCGTTCGGCAAACAAAGCGTCATCCGCCCTCGTGCGGTCGATCATATTGCGTAAAGCTCGCGACAATGTGTAGCGATTGAGATGACTCTTGGGAAGATAATCCTGCGCTCCATGCTGTAGGCTTTCGGAAGCGATCTCCAGATCATCTCCGCTGCTAAGAACCAAGATCGGAAGGTGGGCGGAAACCGCCAGGACCGCATCGAGTATTTCGATTCCCTGGCTGTCGGGCAAGAATTGATCGGCTAGGACCGCTTCGATCCCACCCCTGCTGAGGCGTTCGAGGCCATCGGCGAGGTTCCGAACCCATTCGATTTCGAAGGGACCGAATCTGCAATCGGTGAGCGCGTCTCGAACCAGCTGTGCGTCACCAGGATTATCCGCCATAAGAAGTATGTGACTGCTCATGTGATCAGCCACGGGCCAACCCACGGGTAGCGCGGAAAAAACCACGCTTCCCCGTCCCATCCGGTTACTTGACGGTCGATTCCATCATTCATAACAGGGACTTTCGGCGACTGGGAGCTGCCAACTACGCAAGCGCTGTCGGCCCTCGGAGCGTTTGTCGAATGACCGCCCACGAGCCCTACCCGTTGTTCGCGTGAATAACCGGAGAGTTTTTCCGTCTCCGCGTTTACCAAGAGAATGTGGCCATTGAAGTGCTGATCACCATCGCATCGGGAGCGGCCTGCAGCAAGGCTCGATACCGAGTCCCCCTCTGCTCCCGATGCGTTTCCGTCTCCTTGCGCGCGCCGAGGTCGCGGCTCGCCGCCGCAACTTGGTAAGCAACACGGTCGTCAGGGCGATGAACGCTATTCGGACTGAATGATTCATTCGACTCCAGAACTGTGGCGAGTCTGAGGCTAGGGAATGAGGCCGTGTGTTCCCTAGCGAACATGTGCTCAATGGGTACAGCTCAACGGGTCGAAGTTCCATTCCGTGGACGGCACGGAGATGAACACCCTGCGTGTTCATTGGGTAGCCCGTTTGGAGCTGGAGTTTCAGTTCAGTACGCGCCTGCGGCCTCAGGAAACATACCCACCCGCAAAGAAAGTCCAATCACGATTGCACGGAGTGGAAATTCGTCAGGAACCGGGCCATTTTGGCGCACTCGCCGTGAGGTCGCCCAGCCGCGGTCCCCGCCTGTCGCTTCGAGGCCGCCCTATCCGCTTCGGGGAGCCAGGGGTCAGGCATTCGTCATCGCGTTACAGATCCAGGTCGCTTGTTTTCGAAGGGAGGATCTTCCGGGAGTAGGTATCTTGGCACCAGGCTGGAACGGAGCTCACGGTGCGAATGGGTTAAGGATGCCCCTCGTGCAGGACGATACTGAGAAGGGAACTGTGCACCTTCAGTCCGCCGTTGTAGTCAATGAAACCCAACTTCCGGAACTTGTTCATGAACGAG
>Ga0210391_10005655_pt1 | contig 10280 bp, 8 predicted proteins | sample IncBWC12OmetaG_FD_160573 | JGI IMG/M metagenome (GOLD analysis project Ga0210391, IMG submission 160573) | Forest soil microbial communities from Barre Woods Harvard Forest LTER site, Petersham, Massachusetts, United States - Inc-BW-C-12-O ...
GCCGACTTCCTTGCAACTCAGTTCTCTCCCGGGTCGAATCCCCAAGGCGCGGTCGCCACCGGCGCCCATCTCACCGCGGGAACCACGTCAGCCACGGACGACGGAGGCGTGATTCCGCACGAACTTGTTGGCCACTGGACGGTCCTCCGCACTCTCCCCACGAAAACCATTTCCTGCTGGGGCGAAGCCGAGGCCCAAGCCGTCATCGGCACCGAAATCGTCTACACCGCCGATTCATTGAAGTGGAGAGACGCCGTCGCGAAAAATCCGAAGGTCACGAAAAACGTGATCTCGGCCCGCGATTTTGCGCTCAACAATTCCGGCGGTGGCGCGAACGACTCCAACGTTTCTTTCAAGCAGCTCGGCATCACTTCCGCCCGCGCCACCCAGCTGACCATCGAACACGCCGACAGAGACGTCACCGGCGGCACCACGGAAATCCCAGGCGACGTGGTCCTTCTACGCGATCCGACCCACATCATCTTCTCGATCTGCAATCTTTACTTTCTCGCTGAACGAAAGCCTTAAAACTTCCCCGTTCTTACGGACAGTAACCGTCGAGCACGCTTGACCTCCATCAAGCGGTCCAACGGCGCTCGTAGCGTTAGACTTTTCGCATGCCCGCTCGCGAAGGCGAAATTCAAAACATCGCGCACGCCTACCGCGTGCTCGACGTCCCTCACGACGCCTCGCCCCGCGCCATAAAATCGAGCTACCGGAAGCTCGTCAAGCGCTGGCATCCCGACCGCTATCGCCCGCGTTCTGAACAGCAAGCCGAAGCCACACAGATGACCAGTTTCGTCAACGCAGCCTACTCGCGCATTCAAGACGCGCCCCTTCGCGCCGGCTTCGCCACTCCTTTCTCAACTCCACGCAATAAAACCGCCGAGACGTCGACCGATGGCGAGACGGCTGCAGATCCCGGTTGGTCGCGCGATGAGTATGTCCCGAGCGATCCGCCACTTTCTGACGCATCGTTTCTGAGGATGGCAAGCTACGCCGCGTCCGCCGAAGCGCGCGAGGACACTTCACGAAAAATCGACTGGATTGGCTTCGCGGTGCGGTTCGTTTGTGGTGCGTTCCTCGGTGCTCTATTCGGCTTCGGTGGTGAGATGAGGCGTACAACCGCGACAAAGGCCTCTTTTCTTGTCGCAGCATTGTTGGGTGCGGTAGTCGGCGGCTTGCTTTCCGCGTTCGGCGGCGATCGATTCTGGCGCTCGATCCGTCCATGGGGCCCGTGGTACTGGGGCCGCTGGCGCTAGTATCTAGTTTTGCGCGCGAAACGCCGAGAGCGCCATTCGCAGCGTGTCGTAGATGTGGTCGCGGCCGATGGATTCGCTCACGTGATGCCGATCCAGGTCCGCTTCAAGGTTCGAATCGACGTGCGCGAGCACCAGTTCGACACCTTCCTTCTCGAGGTCCACGCGCAGGGAAATTAGCGTCCGCGCCGCCGAATAGTCCACGTGCGTGATCGCGCCGCAGTCCACAATGACCCACCGCACGCGCGGCGTCACGGGCTCGCACAGTAAGCGTACTTGCTGCGCGAAAAATCCCGCGTTCGCATAGAACAGTGTCGCGCTGAAACGGTAGATCACCACGCCCGGATCGGTCATCGCACCGCGCAGGACAGGATTCAGGCACCACATTCCATGCGGATCCTGCGTGAGCACGGCGGTGTGCGGGTTGTAGGTGTGACGCACCACGCGCAACAGCGAAACGATCATCGCGAACACGATCCCTTGCTCTACGCCAACGAACACCACAACCGCCGCCGTCGCGATCGCAAGGCGCATTTCACCGGGGCTTTCAACGCCGATCTTGCGCAGCGACTTGATGTCGATCAGCCGCACCGCGATCACGAATACCATCGCGCCCAGCGCGCATCGCGGCAGATACTCGACCGGCTTGGTGAAAAACAACAGCACCAGCGCGACGCATGCCGCCGTTGAAATCTGCGCGAGCTGTCCCTTCGCGCCACAAGACTCCACCATCGCCGTCTGCGTCGGGCTGCCGTTCACAACAAATGTACCGCTCAGCGCCGCCGAGGCGTTCGCCGCCGCGAGCCCGACGATATCTGCGTCCTCATCCAGCATCTCGTGGTTGCGTTGCGCGTAGACGCGCGCCGTCGCCGCACTCTGCGCCACGATCATCACGAAGCAAGAGCCCGCAATCGGCACGAGCACTTCGAACTCGTTCCACGTTGCGTGCGGCAGCGTGAAGTGTGGCAGGCCGCCCTCGACGTGCCCGATTACCGCCACTCCCTTGCCGGCCAAATCCCAAATCATGCTCGCCACTATCGCGCCCGCGACGGCGACCAGCGATCCCGGCAGGCGCGGCGAAATCCATCGCAGCCCGAAAATCAGCACCACCACCGACACCGAAATTGCGACGGCCAGCGTGTTCACGTGCGAAAGTTGGCGCAACACCTGAACCAGTTGCACCACGCTGCGCCGAGACGTCGTATCCAGCCCCAACATTTGCCCGAGCACCGCAATCGCTACTTGAAATCCCACCCCCGTGAGAAATCCAACCAACGCCGTCTGCGACATGAAGTCCGCGAGAAATCCCAGCTTCAGCAGCCGCGCGATCAGCAGCAGAGCAGCCGTCATCAGTGCGACCACGCCAGCCAGCTCCACGTAATGCGCTGAACCCAGCGGCGCAAGCGTAGACACGCCGCCCGCAAGAATCGCCGCCGTGGCCGAGTCCGCCGCAACCACCAGGTACCGCGACGAACCTAACGCCGCGAACGCGATCAGCGGAAACAGCAGCGTGTAGAAACCGGTGACGATAGGCGTTCCCGCGATCTTTGTGTAGCCCAGCGCCTGCGGAATGTTCATCGCCGCAAGCTGCACGCCTGCCAAGATGTCGCGCACAGCTCCCCCGATCGTGATCGGGCGCAATGCTTGAAAAAGGTCAAAGGGACCACGAGGAGGAAGGTCGTTCGGCGTCTGCTCTTTACCGAGGATTGGCGGGGCTTTCTTCGTGGTGGAGATGGCTTCGGTAGAGGTGTCGCGACCGGCGTCGTCGGTCATCCGCGCCATCTTAGGTCGCACTCGCTACCAAGTCAATCCGTGCAGCCAATTCGCGCGAACTGTGTAAGACTCGTCCACGAAAAGAATTAGTACGGGGACACGAGATGAAAGAACTCAGTGACGCGCTGCTTCACGCGATTGACTATGCCGAACCAAAGCTCAGGGCCGTCTCCGATGACGATTCGCTGAAGCCCGCGCTCCCCGGCGGCTGGTCGCGGCGCGAACTCCTCGCGCACCTCATCGACTCGGCGGCAAACAACCACATCCGCTTTCTTCGCGCGTCGTTGAATCCCGAACTCGAGTTGCGGCGTTACGATCAGGAAGGAAACATCCGAATCCAGACGCCGAACACGGTGGCCTGGCCGCTGCTCATCGATCTTTTCACCAGCTACAACCGCTACATCGCGCACGTCGTCGCACGCATTCCACCAGAAAAACTCTCAACGCCGTGCCGCATCGTTCCCTACGAGCCGGTCACGCTCGAGTTTCTCGCGACCGACTACCTCACGCACCTGCTGCACCATCTCGCCCAGATCGGCATCGTGCCGCCGCGTTAGCCGTCCAGCGCTTCGCGCGGGGCGTTCAGTAGACCAGCGACAACTTCTTCCGGCGTTCCACCCACTCCTGGCTCGCGAAAATCTTCGGCGTCAGCTCAATCAACCTGGGCAGCAAATTGAAAACGGCCACCGGCCCCCACTCCGTCCCGCCGCGGGTGCGGAATCCCTTGCGGTTCAACTCCTCCGCAACTTTGCTGATCGAAATGTCCTGAATGATCAGCTCCATTAGCGCGAGCAGAAACTGCATCTCGTCCACGTCGTCTTCCAGCCTCCGGCAGTCGTCCGCGACCCGCGCGCCATACGGCACGGGTTGACGCGCTTCGAACTCGCGTCGCGCGGCCGGCGTCGGTCCCGCCGCACGGCCTTCGGCCGCGTCGCCCCGCTCCCACTCCAGCGCCACCAGCCGCCAGCCCTCCCGCTCCCGGGCCGCCACCTGCGCCGCGTCAATCTTCCCCGCCACCGCTTCCCGCACACGCTCGAATTGCGCCATCGCGCCTCCTCGACTGCGTTCCGTGAACGGACTGCCTCGATTCCCCACTTTGCACGCCGCATACCACTTCGGCCTGGACCCTAAGCTCACGCGATTGTATAGCTTAGACCTTTGCCCACCCTCCGAATTTTCGGATTATGTCCGCGCCCGCAAATCGCACCGTCCGTCGCCGGACAGCCTACCGAAGAAAAACCTGGAACATTTCATGGAGAACACCGAGAAAACCAGAGTTCACGGAGAGTTCTTAGGCAAGCAGACATCTCCGTGCCCTCCGTGAAATGTTCCACGCCTGTCTCCGCGCCTTCCGACTGTCGCGCGGCACCGGCCTCGTCTCGTCACAGGCGGCTACCCATCGCGCCGATTCGCTGTACAATCGCTTCATATTGCCATCGAAACGGGAGCCTTCGATGAAGAACCGCGGCCACCTCTATTTCGAAATTCAAGCGGACGATTCCGCCCGCGCCATCCGCTTTTACTCTGCCGTCTTCGGCTGGGAATTCACAGAAGTCAAAGGCCTGCCCATCCCGTATTGGTCAATCGAAACCGGCGGTTCTCGCGGCGGCCTGCTCCAATCGCCCGCGGCCAAACCGCCCATGCGATCCGCCACCAACGCCTTCGTCTGCTCCGTTGAAGTCGAAAACTTCGATGCCACCGCCGCAAAAATCACGTCCGGCGGTGGCACAATCGCCCTCGGCAAATTCGCCGTCCCCGGCACGTGTTGGCAGGGCTATTTCATCGACCTCGACGGGAACACCTTCGGCATCTTCCAGGTCGATCCAAACGCAGGCAGATAAGCGTTCTCTAACTCGACACCTATTGAACGCATAACCAAACAGGATTAGGATTCAGGTATGCCGTGCAGCACTCTACTGGGCGCGTCGTGTTTTATCGCCACGGCGGTAGTTCTGTTCGCAACTCCCTCCCGCGCGCAACTCACAGAGCGCTTCACGCGATGCCTCCCATACCCGACGTATTCCGAGGAAGTCCGCGCCATGCACGCTGAACTGGAAGCCAAGATCGCGGCCGCCTATCCCGCGCCTGGATTCACCGAGGATTTTCCACACATTGTGTTCGATAAGATCACGATTGATCCGTCGTCGAACCTCTCGCCCCGGGATCGGGCTGCCTTAGTGCAGGTGATACAAAGCAGTTCGGAGACGGCCGGACCCGGCTGGCTCGACGAACTTCAAGGGGCGTACGTTAGTGGCTACTTTAAAGACCATGGATTTTTCCGCGCGGACCCGTCAGTCACTTCAGAAACGCTGAAGACCGATGCCGACGGCGTCCACGTGTCCATAACGGTTGTACCGAACGAAGGTTGGCAATACCAAATGGGCAGGCTGACATTCCGATCCGCGATGCCGGATCAGCCTCTGGCTTTCTCCCAACAACAGCTCGAACAACTGTTTTACCTTGCTGAAGGCGACATCTTCGCCGCATCCGCCATTCGCCGGACGCTCAACGATCTCCGCTCGCTCTACGGGTCCAACGGCTACATCGATTTCGTGGCCACTCCCATCGCGCAAATCCGCGAGTCAACTCGAAAGATCGATCTCACGATGGAAATCGACGAGCAAAAGCAGTTCCGCGTCGGCAACGTGACCATCGACACTTCAAGCGACGAAGCACGAGCCTCCATCCGCGCCGCGTTCGTTCCCGGCGCGATCTTCAACGCTAAACTCATCTCGAAGGTTTTGAAGGACAACGCAGCGCTCCTGCCTTCTGACGTGTCGCTCGAAGACGTCGAAATGCATCGCGACGTCAAAGCGGGCATCGTCGACATCACACTCCATCTGAATCCCTGCCCTGTTCAGCAACACTGAGCTAAGCCATCTCTCTCGGTCGCGCACTGAATCGCCAATTGTAGCCACGCATCCACCGGTGTACGCTGTCCGCCGGCCCCGCGCCATCGCGGTTCGATTCTCGCCATTGAATCCAACGTTCGGAGTCATTCGATGCGTTACCTCGCAGCAGCCGTCTTAGCCGCCGCAATGTTCGCCGTACCTACCTACGCGCAGGAGGCAAAATCCGCGCCGGTCCTCCCTTATACGCCCAGCCTCGACCCGGCGTCGATGGATCGCACCGTCGATCCTTGCGTCGACTTCTATGAATATTCCTGCGGCGGATGGCGCAAAGCGAATCCCATTCCGCCCGATCAAACGCGCTGGAGCGTTTACTCGAAACTCTACGAGGACAATCTCAACTACCTTCGCGGCATTCTGGAAAGCGCCGCCACAGCCGCGAATCGCGACCCCGTGACGCAAAAGATCGGCGACTACTACGCCGCCTGCATGAACGAATCGGAAATCGAGAAGCTCGGCGCCAAACCTCTCGACCCTGCGATGCAAGCCGTCGCGAACCTGCACGACAAAAAAGAGCTCGCCACTCTCGTCGCGACGCTCCAAGTCCAAGGCACCGACGTTCTCTTCCGCGCCGGCTCGCGACAGGATCCCGATGACTCGAACTCCGTCATCATGAACGTCTCGCAAGGCGGCATAGGCCTTCCTGACCGCGACTACTATTTGAAGGACGATCCGAAATCCAAGGAAACGCGCGACAGTTACGTGCAGCACGTCACCAAAATGTTCGAACTCCTGGGCGATTCGCCCGACGTCGCCGCGAAAAATGCCGCCACCGTCCTGCGCATCGAAACACGCCTCGCCAAGGCCTCACTCACGCGCGTCGATCGCCGTGATCCCTACAAGCAGAAGCACAAAATGTCCGTCCCCGACCTCTACAAAGTCGCGCCCGACTTCGATTGGAAATCGTTCTTTGCCACCGAACCTTCACCATCGTTCACCACGCTCAATGTCGGCTGGCCCGACTACTTCACCGACCTCAGCACGAACATTGAATCGACTCCGCTCGACGACTGGAAAACCTACCTCCGCTTCCACGTCGTGAACTCGCACGCGTCCGAACTTTCCTCCGCCTTCGTCAACGAAGACTTCGCCTTCAACCGCCAGTATCTCCGCGGCGCGAAGGAAATTCAGCCGCGATGGAAGCGGTGCGTCCGCGACGTCGATAGCGATCTCGGTGAAGCCCTCGGCCAGGCCTACGTTCGGGCCACCTTCTCGCCCGAACTCAAAGCATCGACTCTCGAAATGACGCGCCGTATCGAAGAGGCCATGGCTCTTCGCATCCAGCAACTCGACTGGATGAGCCCCGAGACCAAGCAACAGGCTCTCGCCAAGCTTCACACGATTCGCAATAAGATCGGCTATCCGGACACATGGCGCGACTACAGCAGCGTGAAGATCCTTCCCAACGATTTCTTTGGCGACGATGAACGCGCCACGGAATTTGAAATCCACCGTCGCCTCGACAAAATCGGCAAGCCCGTTGATCGCGGTGAGTGGGGTATGACGCCGCCCACCGTCAACGCCTACTACAGCGACTCGATGAACGATATCAATTTCCCCGCCGGCGTTCTTCAGCCGCCGCTCTACGACGTGAAGATGGACGCCGCACCGAACTACGGAAACACCGGATCCACGATCGGGCACGAGCTGACCCACGGCTTCGACGACGAAGGTCGCAAATACGACGCGAACGGCGATTTGAAGGATTGGTGGACCAAGGAGGACGCCGAGCAGTTCGTGAAGCGTTCAGACTGCGTCGTGGATCAATACGGCCAGTACATCGTGGTCGACGACATCCACATAAACTCGAAGCTCACCGAAGGCGAAGACGTTGCCGATCTCGGCGGCACGATCCTCGCTTACATCGCCTGGAAAGATGCCACGAAGGAAATGACTCTCTCCGAGCGCGACGGCCTTTCACCCGATCAGCGTTTCTTTGTCGGCATGGCCCAGTGGGCCTGTGAGAACAGTCGCCCCGAAGACCTTCGTGTAACCGCCATGACCGACGAGCACTCGCCCGGGAAATATCGCGTCAACGGCGTGGTCGTGAACATGCCCGAGTTCGGCAAGGCCTTCGCCTGCAAAGCGGGCCAGCCTATGATCAAGCCGTCCGACAAAGTCTGCAAAGTCTGGTAGCTCGCAGAAATAAAAAACGCGCCGGAACCGATCGTCTCCGGCGCGTTCGTTACTTCAAATTGTGATTCAGTTAGTGCGCAGCAGCCTGCGCCATCTGGTCGTTGAATCCGTTCACAAGTTGGTGCTCGTTCGGCCCGGGGTTCTTCCGGAAGAACTGCGCCCGCTCCACCACCACCTCATCCGCGTGCGTCGCCAGAATCTGAGTCGCCTCCGCGATGAATTCATCGAGCGGCATCTGTCGCGGATCGTCACTCTCGCCCATCAGCTCCGTTTTCACCCAGGGCGGCGCGATCTCCACCACTTTCACCGAGGTGTTCTTCAGCCGGTGTCGCAGCGATAGCGAGTAGGAATGAATCGCGGCCTTCGTCGCCGAATACGTCGCGGTGATGGAAAGCGGAACGAACGCCAATCCCGACGACACCGTGATCACCGCCGCCGATGGCTGCTTCTTCAAATGCTCGATAAACGCGGACGTCACGCGAATCGGCCCGAGCAAATTCGTGGTCACAATCGATTCGACTACCTTGTCGTCAATCGGGTTCTCCACAAAATCCGGCGACATGATTCCCGCGTTGTTCACCACCACGTTCAGCTTCGGAAAGTCCGCGATCAGCTTCTTCGCCACCGACGCTATGCTCGCCGGATCCTCCACGTTAAGCTCGATCGACTTCATTCCCGGATTCGCCTTCACCACTTCTTCCAAATGACCCTTGCGGCGCCCGGAAATAATCACTTGATTCCCCTGCTTGTGCAGTGCCTCCGCGAGGCCGCGCCCGATGCCCGAACCTCCGCCCGTGATGAAGATCGTATTCTCGGTAATTTTCATGCTCGCTCCTCTCTTCCTGCGAATTAGTCGAATAATTCCTAGCCGCTTCGGCGCTTCCGGTCAACTCACGCCGCCACCTAAGTGTGTAGTCCAACCGACCCCATCCGATGCGCAAAACCCGACCTGAGACTCTTCGCTTCACTAGCGTGACACGCCAAATCCCGCTTTCCCACGTCAAAAGTGATAGTATCCGCGGCGGGTCGGCCGTTCCCGAGAGGTGTTACGTGCACGGGACCATGATGAACTACCCGCTCCTGCTCACCTCGTTCCTCGAGCGCGCCGGCAAACAGTTCCCCAACGTTGAAATCGTATCCCGCCGCCCTGACCGCACTCTCGTGCGCACCTGCTATGGTGCCTTCCACGATCGAGCGCGCCGTCTCGCGGAAGCTCTCACACGGCTGGGCATCAAACGCGGCGACCGCGTCGCCACAATGCTTTGGAACCAGGATGCGCATCTCGAAGCCTTCTTTGGTGTGCCCGCCACTGGCGCAATCCTCCACACTTTGAATCTGCGCCTCCATCCCCACGAAATCGCCGCCATCGCCGCTAAAGCGCAGGATCGCTTCCTGATCGTCGATGACATCGCGGTCCCGCTGCTCGATAAATTTCGCGACGAGTCTGCCTTCGAAAAGATCATCGTCGTCCCTTACGGCTGCGACGCGATTCCTCCCGGCGCTCTGAACTACGAAGAACTCCTTGCGAGCGCCACCGGGAAATTCGAATACCCCGCGCTCGATGAAAACGACGGCGCCGCGATGTGCTTCACCTCCGGCACCACTGGCAACGCCAAGGGTGTCGTCTACACTCATCGCTCGCTCGTCCTCCATTCCATGTCCGAAGCGATGGCCGATTCGATGGCGCTCAGCCATCACGACGCGCTTCTAACGATCGCTCCCATGTTCCACGCGAACGCTTGGGGCGTCCCCTTCACGGCCGTGATGGTCGGAGCCAAGCTGGTCCTTCCTGGCCCCGTGCTCGATTCTGAAAGCATTCTCGATCTGCTGGTCTTCGAGAAAGTCACCATCGCGAATGCTGTGCCCACGATCTGGATTGGCGTTCTCGACGCGATGGAGAAACATCCGGGCCGCTGGAAATTCGCCAATCCCGTACGCGTGATCTGTGGCGGTTCTGCTCCGCCCGTATCGATAATGCGCCGCCTCGACGTACTCGGCATCCACATGATGCACTTCTGGGGTATGACCGAGACCTCCCCTCTCGCCACCACCGGCCGACTCAAACGCAACACCGTGGACGCTCCCGCCGATAAGCAATACGCCGCGCGTTCTAAACAAGGTTGGCCGCTGCCGCTCATCGATATCCGCGTCACGCATCCCGATCACGCCGATCAGATTTTGCCGTGGGATGGGGAAACGTCAG
>Ga0210391_10005657_pt1 | contig 10279 bp, 6 predicted proteins | sample IncBWC12OmetaG_FD_160573 | JGI IMG/M metagenome (GOLD analysis project Ga0210391, IMG submission 160573) | Forest soil microbial communities from Barre Woods Harvard Forest LTER site, Petersham, Massachusetts, United States - Inc-BW-C-12-O ...
AGTGGAACGAACGGCACATCGTGCGCCCTTTGCACTCTGTTTCAAGCGTTTCCCGCTACCGATAAGCACTTTCTCGGCTGGTACCTTCAGGACGGTTGGAAGATCACACCCAGAGTTACTCTGAACCTGGGCCTCCGGTACGAAATCCAGACCGCCCCCACCGAACGTCACAATGCGCAAAACTACTTCAGCTTTACGGCGGAGAACCCCTTAAGCGCCCAGATTGGTTCTTTCGTTCCCGGCGAACAGATCTTCAGCTCGCCCAACAATGCTGGCCTTTACAATACTCCGTACGGCAATGTTGCTCCGCGCGTCTCCATTGCTATTCAAGCCGCCAAAAACCTGGTGATCCGCGGCGGTTACGGGATCTTCTACGTGCCGAACTACTACGGCCAAGGTCCCAATGACGGGTTCTCGCAGCAAACACCGTGGAACACGACTCTAAACAACGGTTTAAATCCAGCCTCGACTCTAAGCGGAAACGCAAACGCCACTTGCGAAGCTGCTCCGGGTGTTTTCGCGCCCTGTGGCCCCGCCTTCACCACGGAACGGCTGCCGACTGGCAACTCCGCAGGAGGATTACAGGACGTCGGCTTTGGGGCCACCATAACGAACAACGACAGGAAAACTCCCTACGTAGAGCAGTGGATGGCTGGAGGTCAGTATTCGTTCACAGCCAACGACATGCTGGACGTCAGCTATGTCGGAAATCACGGTACGAACTTGCTCGCAACGGGTTTGCAGTGGGACCAAATGTCGCCGGGAAATCTGGCTCAGGGGAATGCCCTCTTCAATGCTGTGCCCAACCCTTTCTTCGGCCACATCACGTCCAGCAGCTGCGGCCTGAACAATCCCACTATTACCCTAGCGCAATCGCTCGAGCCGTTTCCTGAATACTGCAGCGTGTTCGAGAACGGGCCTACCGTCGGCACCTCTTCGTACGATGCACTGCAGGTGACATATACGCATCGCTGGCACTCCGGCCTGGACCTCAACCTTTCCTACACCTATTCGAAGTTCAGGGACGACGTGCAAGGAGCTGCCGGTTGGGCTTTCCCCGGCAGTGGCACAAGTAACCTGAATTCGTACAACCTCGCTGCCGACTACTCGGTTGATGCCAGCAACGTCCCGCACAGATTCGTGGCCTCGTACATCTACGAATTGCCCGTGGGCAAGGGGAAACGATTTGGCTCCGACTGGAGCACGCCGGTTAACGCGGTTCTGGGCGGTTGGGCCTGGAGCGGAATTCTCACTGCGGAATCAGGATTGCCCCTTTCTATCCAACCCGCCTCGAACAATGTCGGTTTCGGTTTTAACCAGCGCCCCAACATCGTGCCAGGAGTGAACCCGGTCCCAGCGAATCAATCGATTAACAATTGGATTAACCCGGCCGCGTTTTCGCAACCTACCGGCTTCGCGTTCGGAGATGCTCCCAGGTTCTTTGCGAATCTTCATGGGCCCCGGTACTTCGATTGGGACATGGCCATTCAAAAATACTGGGATTTCGCCGAGAGCAAGCGCCTGCAATTCCGATTCGAAATGTTTAATGCGCTTAACCATCCAGACTTCTTCCAACCAGACACGAATCTGGGCGACGTAAGCGCCGGCAATTTCGGGAGGATAACCTCAGCTTATCAGGCGCGAACCGCGCAGGTGGCTGCGAAATTCTACTTTTGACGCAGCGTGCGAGCTCCGCTCCCCCCACCCGGGACGCGAAACCCTGGCAGGCGCCGGCGACTGGATTCCCAGTCGAGGCTCGCCGCCCAACCTGCCAGGCGCTTCGTCTTGATCGCGGCCGACAAGGGTTTCTCAATCGTTGGGGGAAGCGAGGGCCTCTTTTCCAGAGCTCTGTACGGATGGATCCCGGCGCAGAACCAACTCGGTGATCCTGTCACACTACGAAGACATGAGGCCCACAGATGCTCACAACGGATTTGCTTCACAGCCTTCGTCGCGGCTTGTTCGTGGTGACAATCGGGGCGCTCACACTCTTCCACTCCCCTGTTGAAGCCGCGGACGCGCAAGGCCGTTACGATCCTGTTGCCGATCCGCGCGCTGTCGTCGCCACGGGCCACGCGCGCTTCACCATTTTGGCGCCGCAACTCATCCGCATGGAGTGGGCTGCCGATGGCAAGTTTGAAGACCACGCCTCGCTGGTCTTTCTGAATCGCAGGCTCCCCGTCCCGGAATTCACGCACGAATCCGCGCCCGACGGAGGGCGCACGGTGATTCAAACGAGCGCGCTGAAGCTGGTTTACACCCCTGGAAATACAGACGGAAAATTTGCCCCGGACAATCTCAGCATCACTTTCAGCCTGAACGGAAAAGAGATCATCTGGAGGCCGGGAATGGCTGATACCGGCAATCTGCTCGGTACCACCCGCACCCTGGACAGGGTCCAGGGCTCTAATGTGCAGTTGGAACCAGGGCTGATCTCGCGCGATGGCTGGACCGTCGTGGACGACAGCACGCGCCAGCTTTTTGACTCCGACGACTTCTCCTTCGCCGAGGGAGAGCGCAGCCGCTGGCCTTGGGTCACATCGCGTCCGGCGGGAGAGCGTCAGGATTTGTACTTCTTCGGCTACGGACACGATTACAAGGGCGCTCTCTACGATTTCACGCGCGTGGCAGGAAAAATTCCGCTGCCGCCGCGGTTTGCATTCGGGGCTTGGTGGTCGCGATACTGGTCCTACACGGACCAGCAATTCAATCAGCTGATCCGAGGTTTCCATCAGCACGACACCCCTCTCGATGTTCTCGTAATTGATATTGATTGGCATCCCACCTTCAATGAGGTCGCCGGCAACACGCAACTGGATGCATCGGGCCACAAACTCGGCTGGACGGGTTACTCCTGGAACCACCTGCTGTTCCCCGATCCGGATCAATTTCTGAAGGGCATCCACCAGCAGGGCCTCAAGGCTACCGTTAATATTCACCCGGCTTCGGGAGTGCAGCCCTGGGAGGATCACTACCCGGAGATGGCTCGCGCGATGGGGATTGATCCAGCGACTAAGCAGTATGTTCCCTTCGACATCACGGAAAAGAAGTTTGCAACGAACTATATGAACGACATGATTCATCCGCTGGAGCATCAGGGAATCAACTTTTTCTGGCTCGATTGGCAGCAGGAGGACACAACCAGGATCGCGGGATTGAATCCCACCTGGTGGATCAATTACGTCTTCTTCACCGACCAGCAGCGTCAAGGCAAACGCGCACTGCTCTTTCACCGCTGGGGCGGCTTGGGAAATCACCGCTATCAGATCGGATTTTCCGGCGACACGATTTCTGTGTGGGATTCGCTCGCCTTCCAACCTTATTTCACGGCCACCGCTGCCAATGTGGGCTACGCCTATTGGAGCCACGACATCGGCGGCCATATGCCCGGTGCCATCGAACCGGAACTCTACCTGCGCTGGATCCAATGGGGAAGTTTCAGTCCAATCCTGCGCACTCACACCACTAAGAATCCCGACGCGGAGCGGCGTATCTGGGCCTATCCCGAGCCGTATTCGGACCTGATGCGAGAGTCTTTCGCGCGTCGCTATGCTCTCCAACCCTACATCTACACCGAGGCCAGGAAAACGTACGACACCGGGCTTGCGCTCCTGCATCCGCTGTACTATGACTGGCCGGACGCGCCGCAAGCTTACGCCGCAAAAAATGAATATATGTTCGGCGATAGCGTCCTTGCCGATCCGGTGACGCAGCCAGTTGCCAAGGATTCGCAGCTGGCGAAGATTGCGGTGTGGCTGCCTCCCGGCGACTGGTTCGAACGGGATAGCGGCGCAAACTTTCACGGCCCCGTCACCGTAGAGCGCGACTTTTCGATTAGCCAGATCCCCTTGTATGCGAAGGGTGGAAGCATTATTCCCATGCAACCGCCAATGAGCTATACCGGCGAGAAGCTGGTGGACCCTCTCATCCTGACAGTCTTCCCGCTACAAAGCGGACAGACGTCGAAATATCGTCTTTATGAAGATGCGGGCGACACGCCCGGCTACCAGCAGGGAGAATTTGCCTGGACGCCGATTCAGGCTGCTTTGAGCGCGGACGGTGCCATACTCACCTTGACCGTCGCGCCCACCGTGGGTCATTACGCTGGAATGCCCAATGACCGGGCCTATGAATTCCACCTCCCGGGAAACTGGCCGCCAGCGGCGGTCACCGTTAACGACGAGCCGCTGTCGTACTCGAGCACGGCGGCTAAACCAGGATGGCGTTTTGAAGGCAACACCTTAACGACCGTGATTGCGACGCGCCGATTCGCCGCCGGCGACACGGTTACCGTGAAACTGCGAATCGATCCTGAGTTGGCGCACAATCGCTCGATGCTCGATGGCCTCGCCGGCAAGTTGGCGCGTCTTCGCGAAACCTATGACATCCTGAATGCTGCTTGGCCCGCCGCCGGGTCCCCTGATCTATTGATCGATGCCATGCAAAGCGGAGATCGGATCAGTTATCATCCGCAGACTGCGTTTGCGGAAGTAAGCGGCCTTGCGGCAAAACTGAGTGGCTTGGCCAAGATCATAGACGCCATGCATGCTACCGAGACCTCGCCCGCATTCGCGATGATGAATCAGGACAAGAAATACCAGAGTCAAAAGCTCGAAGAGTATAACGGTCTGATCAACACCGCCCTTGCGCACATCGCCGACATCAATAATTCATCTCCCGCGGTATCCTCCAATGGTAGCGGCGGCCTGGAAATTCATAATTCGAAGTGAGAAGCTCAGAGCCGGGCAACGCGGCTCTGGCGCGCAAGCATTTTTTTCCGACGCGAGCTGCAGCCGCCAACCGATCTTGCATTGTCAGGAACATGGATGACCAGAAGAGAGCTGTTGTCTCTGTTATTTTCTCTTGGTGCGCGTGAATTGGGCAGGCTTCTGCCTGCGCAAGGGGCAAAACCCAGATCCGACCCGGTGTTCCAAGTGAAACCCCTGAAGGGCGTTGATTTTGTTCTCCGTAACTCGCCGACTTCCCGGAAGTACCTGATTGAAACCATGCCGGGAGGAGTAGCCCTGCTCGATTACAACAACGATGGTTTGCTGGACATTTTCTTCGTGAACGGCGGGAACGTCCGCGACATCATGGCCCCGCCCATCAACTTCGATCGTCGAAATCCAGCCTATTGGAATCGCCTATACCGTCAGAATGCGGACGGCAGCTTCACCGATGTCACCGAACGCGCTGGTCTTGCTCATGCCGGCGACGCGAACTACGGAATGGGAGTCGCAGTCGGGGATTACGACAACGACGGCTTTCCCGACATCTATGTGACCAACTTTGGAAAAAATATTTTGTATCACAACAATGGCGACGGCACTTTTACGGATGTCACCGCGCGGGCCGGCGTCGCCGCGGGCGGTTGGTCCGCTTCTGCCGGATTTTTCGATTACGATAACGACGGCAGGCTGGATCTGTTCGTGACCCGCTATCTCGATTGGAGCATCGAGAAAAGCAAAACGTGCGGCTCCGAAAGAGCCACATACTGTCCGCCGGGTTCGTTTTCTGCCATCACAAACATCCTCTATCACAATCGGGGAGATGGCACGTTCGAAGATGTGAGCGTCGCTTCCGGCATCGCCGCGAAGAAGGGCCATGGGCTGGGGGTAGCGTTCGCGGACTATGACGGTGACGGATTCACGGACATTTTTGTCGCCAATGACGCGACGGATCAGTTTCTGTTTCACAACAACGGGAACGGTACGTTTACCGAAGGTGGCCTGGATTCTGGTGCGGCGCTTTCCGAGAGCGGCCGAATGCCCTCGGGCATGGGCGTCGTTTTTCAGGATTATGACAACGATGGCCTACCCGACCTTCTTGTCACCCAGCTCCCTCACGATCCTTACGTTATTTTTCATAATGACGGCCGGGGATTGTTCAGCGCGCAGGAATTGGAAGCCGGGTTTGGCGTGCTCTCGGGAAACGTGTCGGGCTGGGGAGTCGGACTGGAGGATTTCGATAACGACGGATGGAAGGATGCATTCATAGTGCAGGGACATGTTTTCGACAACGTCGAAGCCTACGACGACTCGCTGCGCTACCGCGAACCGCCCTTGCTAGCCATGAATCGCGCGGGTCGTTTCGAACGAGCCGATCCCGGATCGACTTTGCCCGTGGCCGGTCGCGGTGCGGCGTTCGGTGATTTGAACAATGACGGCTGGATAGACGTCGTCACCACCTCTCTGGGCGAAGCTGTGCAGTTTTATTTCAATCGTCGCGGCCCATTTCACTGGCTGACGATCACGTTGCAGGGAAAACGTAGCAATCGTGACGGTTTCGGTGCTCGCGTTCAAGTCAATGGCCAGACGCGCTTTGCGACCGCCGCGGGAAGCTATCTCTCCTCGAACGATAAGCGATTGCATTTCGGCCTTGGCTCGGCGGACACGGCTGACATCGAGATTCGCTGGCCCTCGGGCATTCGTCAGGTCCTGCGCGGCGTAAAGGCCGATCAATTCATCCGGATTGAGGAATCGGTGCCACTATGATGCACGCGCTGCTGTGGCTGTGCTTGCTCTTGCAACCGCAATCGGCGGAGCCTTCCGTGCCCCCTGACGCGCTTCCGCTACTACAATCCGGAATTGACGCCGAAAATCGCGGCGCTCTCGACCAAGCCGTTGCCGCGTTTCGCAAAGCCGCGGATCTGGCGCCCAGCTCTGCAATCGTCTTCCTGCGGTTGGGCGACGCATACATGAAGGAGCATGACTACGCTGCAGCCATTCCTCCCCTGAAGCACGCAGCCGAATTGAGTCCGGACTCCCCTGCCGTCCATCAGTTGCTCGGATACGCTCTTCTGGCCGAGGGCTATGCGTCCGATGCTATTCCTCATTTGAAGATTATTCGCGACCCCGGCGCTCTGGGAATCGCGCAGCTACAAGCGGGCCAAGCTGCGGAAGCGGTCACGAATCTGCAAGCGGCTCTTGCGAAATCGCCCGACGATGCGGATCTTCTGTTCTATCTCAGCCGTGCCTCGACAGCGCTCGCTGGACAGTCGTTGGACCGATTGCGTTCCGTCGATCCGAATTCTGCACGGGGGCATCAGGCGCTTGGCCAAACCGATTACGAAATCAAGATGCTGCCAGAGGCTGCAAAGGAATACGAACAAGCCATCGCCATGCGGCCCGATTTGCCGGGCTTGCGGCTAGAGCTCGGACAAGTCTTCGCCGCCGGTTCGGAATGGGCGAAGGCCGAAGAACAATTTCGGGGAGAAGCAAAATTACAACCCGGAAGCGCGGAAGCTTCTTATCGTTTGGGAAATGCGTTGCTGCAGCAGGGAAAAATGAAGGAAGCCGCTGAGGAACTGAAGCGGTCCGACTCACTCCGCCCCGGCATGCCGGAAACTCTATACGCTTTGGGCAGAGCGGCGGCCGTCAGTGATCCGGATGCGGCCGAGCAGGCGCTGGAGCGGACCATTGCGCTCGAGAAGGATACTCCGCTGGCCGGCCAGGCGTATTTGGTCTTGGCTCAAATTCATCGCAGGCAGGGCAAGACGGAGCAGGCTGCGCGCGAGATGCAGGACTACCACAGGATCCAGGCGCTCGCTGTTCATCCTCCATCCTGAGGCATCATCGGCGGGCACGAATTCTCTGAGAAACAGTTGACTAGAAACAAGCTCGGGTGGTTCATTCCAGTGACTTGCGGCCATTTCTAATCGCCTGGTCGAACGCCGCGCGGCCGGCGAGCTCACTCCGGTCACTCTCCGGGGTCCCTACGCTTGCAACCACCGTAACCCAAGTCGCGGCAGCCTTCTCTGAATTGCGCCGCTCTGAATTCCACAGGCAACAGCGACCGTCCCGCGGGCAAGATTGTGTGAGCTCTGGGACATTTCAGGTGTCGGGGCGGGATTTTGATTCGTGGCAGGAGGAGGAGCATACTATGCGGGGCGTCGAAGGGAGACAAAGACCATGAAAGCAGGGGAGTTTGGGATTGGGAGGGCGGGGATGGTGCTGGCGATTGTGTTGCTAGTGGCGGCTTTGATTGTGGCGGGCGGGGCTTGGCGGAGGGTGAGGGCATCGTCTGATCAGGCGCCGGCGGTGGGGGCGGTGGCGCCGGATTTCACTTTGGTTTCGCAGGAAGGCAAGGCGGTGAGTTTGGGGGAATATCGCGGCAAATGGGTAGTCCTGTATTTTTATCCGAAGGATTTCACCAGCGGATGCACGACCGAGGCGCACAACTTCCAACGGGATATGGCGCAGTATGAGGCGAAGAACGCGGTGATTATTGGCGTGAGCGTGGATACGGCGGATTCGCATCAGAAATTTTGCGCGAAGGAAGGGTTGAATTTCAAGTTGCTGGCGGACACCGAGCACAAGGTGTCGGAGGAGTATGGGTCGATCATGAACTTAGGCGTGAAGAAGCTCTCGGCGCGGCACACTTTTTTGGTGAATCCGCAGGGAGTGATTGTGCGCGAATATATGGACGTGAAACCGGCGGACCATAGCGCGGAAGTGCTGGCGGCTTTGACGGAATTGCAGGCGACAGCGGGTGGAAAGTAGCTTCGGGGTTGGTGCAGAAAGAATGCGGACGTAAAAAAACCTCCCGGTAGCGTCCGCAAGCTTTCTTGTCTTTGACCGGCTGATGCGGCGCGGGTCAGTTTGTCAGGAGTTTTTTGCGTTTTAGGGCTAGCGCGGCCAGGCCGGAGGCTAACAGGAGCCAGGTCATTGGCTCGGGCGCTTGCGTGACGTTCAGCGTGTAGGAGTTGCCGGTTAGTTGGTCGGTGAAAGAGAATTGACCGGTAAGCATGGTGGGGGAATCCTCGGCGCCAGAGTAGAGCTGGACACCGACGAGATCGGGGAGATAGGTGACGCTATTCACGCCGCCCCAGTCGCTCGTGCTGAAGAAGCAGATGATATCCTCAACGGGGACGCCATCTACGATGAGATCGGTGGAGTTGATGGCAAACACGGTGCCGTCCTCAACGAAGAAGGGCGTGGGATCCTGGGACATGGTCCAGGAGGCGCTAACCGGACCGCCAGAAAGGGTGTAATCCAGGGTCTGGCCAGAATCGGCTTTTGCGGGAAGCGCAGCGAAGATGGTGATGATGGCTAGCACGGCCCCGAGTTTTAAGGTGCGGTTCATTGCGTTATTCTCCTGAGCCAGGTGGATAGCGCGCGGGGACCGTTATTCGCTGGCATACGTAACAGTACTGGCACGTGTCGCACCAAAGTCATTCCTCACTAAGCGATTGTATTTATGTGACTTACTTACGCTGGCCGGGTGGGAGAATTGTTGCAAGGGTTAGGGATTGGCCACTCTGGGACTAGAGAGTTCCCTTCCCGCTGGACGCCCGGTTTTTCCGGTTTTTGGCCGGTTGGGGGCTTGGCGTGGGAAATGCCGGAACATCTATATGGCGGGCTTGTTGGTTGGGAATGCTGGTTGCGATTGGCGTGAGAATGGCGATGGCGAGGCGTGGGTAGTAGACGCGGTGGTCCGAGTCGGTGCGGAAGGGAGCCTTATGAAATTGATCACGGGTGTGGCGATGGTTTTCGGTCTGGCGCTCGGCTTGGGATGGCTGGGCCTGGCGCGCGCGCAGCAAGGTGCTGGAGCTGCGCCGGCGCACTCGGCGGGGGCCTCTACTGGAGCTGGGCAGAGTGGCAGCGCGGGCAGTCCCGCTATGAGCGCGGACACGCCGGAAGATGATGCGGCTTTGAATTTGACCGACGAGCAGAAGGCGCAGATCAAGACGATTCGCCAGGATGGGAAGGCGCAGATCGCGGCGCTGGGTAAGGATGCGTCGCTGAGTTCAGACGCGAAGCAGCAGAAGTTGAAGGTGATTCGGAAGGATATACGGCGGCAGGTTTGGAGCGTAATGACGCCGGAGCAGCAGAAGCAGTGGGCGGCTGAACAGCGCGAACTGCGCGCGCACAAGCATGGCGCGGACGCGGAAGCTAGGCCGCAGAATTACTGATTGTCATTGCGCTGGCCGGTTGCTGCGGCGGCTCGGAGCGCGCCGCCGCACGACTGGAATTCCCCGAGACTCATCCCCGGATTCTCCGGCAACGCCCGCGCCGCAACACTCCGAGCTGAAGCACGGCAGGTGCGGCGAGCGCCCGTCCAGATGTGAACGAACGCCGCGCGGCAGCGCGCAGGATCGCCACGGATTGAAGCGTCGGCTACCGTACCGAACTTCCACTCCCAACCGCTTCATCGAACACCCTCAGCGGGTATCGTGCCGAACGTATGGCGCGCTGGCCGGGGAAATAATTTTCAGTTTGGCGCGGATTTTTGTTGCATCGAGAATTATTTTCCGTATTCTGCATGTTGCAAACTCGCT
>Ga0210391_10005659_pt1 | contig 10278 bp, 12 predicted proteins | sample IncBWC12OmetaG_FD_160573 | JGI IMG/M metagenome (GOLD analysis project Ga0210391, IMG submission 160573) | Forest soil microbial communities from Barre Woods Harvard Forest LTER site, Petersham, Massachusetts, United States - Inc-BW-C-12-O ...
CTTTGGCGGAGACCCGGTGAACTGTCTAGCGATGAATGTTTACGGCGATATGTTCCAGACAAAGCACGGAGCGCAGGGTGCGTCGTCATGATCAGCGGTATGTGCCTTAAGCGTGGCTCAATGCGAGGCCCTGCTTGCCGTCGAACTGATCCGAGCTTGCGAACCCATGCATCTAGGGCATCGCGTCCATTCGAACCAGTCGGGCCACGGGCTGTTCGACAGGTGTCCGAAACTTGGATCACTTGTATGCCTTATAAGCGGTCAGAGCGGTCACGCCGGCCTAGAATGGTCTGGGCGCACGCATCAGAGGCCTAGCCGAGGCGCAATCTGAACTTGTTGAGCCATTTGAGCCCCTCGGCGTACATCAACACCGCGAGCAACTTCTGATCCTTCTTCCACCGAAGAGGAACTGAGCCGAGAAGGCAGGATGCCATCGCGAGTTCGTAGCGCGCCTCGACGCCCGTGTCGCCCATCGATTCGCCGAGGCTCTTTGCGGCGTTGAAGACCATCCGTTCTAGATCCTGTAGCCAACTCGAGATCTCTGGGATAGGACCGATTCTGAAAGTTTTCGCGCTTGTGTTGAATGTGCAGTCGGAACCGACGGACCATTTCTCAATAGGGCCTATCAGAATCAGATAGTGGCCGAGCTTCGCGAAATCGAAGACGTAGTCACCAAGATGCCAGCCCCTGGGATCGATCAAGCGGATTTCCGTCTTGTAGTCGGTTGGGCCTGCCGGCCGGAGCCGGACTATGATGTTGCCCGGGTGGGAATCCCCGTGAACGGCCGTTTGGAAACCCGGCAGAAACGCCTCCGCCTGAGACCGTCGCTTCTCAATTTCCTCAAGCTGCCATTTCCAGGAGTAGAGCGAGTCCCTGCCGGTCTGGACAAGCTCTGCTTTAAAACCTTCATCGAACGACTCTGCTTCCGTCATTCGCGTCCGTATCCTTCCGAGGAACGCGTCCCCGTCGAGAGTCGGTTTGCTATTGGTGTCTCTCGATTCCAGATAGATCGGCTGAATGCAGTCCAGGACAGCGTTCAACAGGCTCTTCGATTGCGCGATCCTCGCATCAGGCAACAGCTTGTCTTCAAAGATCCATTTCGACAGGTCCTTGTAACCGTCCTCCTGACGGAAGTCTTCCATGGCATATGCGTACGGTTGGTTGTCAACCTGCATCGCAAGGACCCGGGGGAAAAGTGCACCCCAAGCGGTCGCCGACTGCACTTCGGGCTGCAGCGATTTCAGGAAAACTGCCTCATTCTTCAGCTTCACATCCCGCTGTACCTTGACGATGACGCTGATGTTAGAACGAGCTCGAAACACGAAATCAGATGCGGCCCCCCCGCCAAGCTCCGATAGCGTTGCTCCCGTCTCGACATCCGAGACGCCGTTCGAGAGTGCTTCCTCCAGCAAGCTCTTTGCCATCGATTCAGCGAGAGGACGGTAGTTCTCGGATGCATCCGTAACGCCCAGGAGCATCTTCCGGGACGGCTGTTTAGACGCTTCGATAACCGGCTCGAGCAGGTCCGCCAGGTGCTTCTGCGCTTCTTCAAGATTCATTGAAAGCTCCTCATTCAAATCATAAGGTGCCACGAGGGAAGCGGACGGCAGTTTCAAGTAGGTCTCGAACCGGCTCGAGAATGCCCTACCGTGCAGTCAAGAATGATAAGTCGGCACGTGGGAAGCAACGTCAGGAAGATTGGCCGCCGCGTGCTGGGCTGCTGCCTTACACGGGCGACAATATTTGCACCATCTGTGCCCACGACCTCTGCCGTGAAAGTTTTGCCAGTAACCGTAAGTTATAGAAAACATGAGCGCCGATGGCTAACGAAAGCGCTCTAAGTCATTGAAAAGCACTCAACGTTTACCCCTCAGCACCCTCGTCAGCACCCTCGAGATCGGATGAGGAATCGCTGGTTTTGGCCCGAGTCGCAAAGTTGCCCGCCCCTGCGGCTTCCATCCGACCTCTGCCGTTTCCTCGCAGAGAGGTCCGATGTAAATCAGTTTTGGTCTTTTCCGTCCCTCGAAATCACCGTTGACGAGTCATGCGAGCACGTAGAGCGCTTCGACCTGCTATCGCTTATTGAAAATCCTTGCCCTCCGAGGCCGATTCGCTCAGCGACTGTCAGATTCACTCACCGCACGACAAGACGTCTCGTGCTGCTTGAGCGACCTGGACGAATACCCAAGCCTTCGCCATTGCGAAAACAAGTGACTTCTGGAGAATAGCTCGCTATACTGACTGCCTCCCGATTGATCGTCGGACGCATATCCCCAGGAGGTAATGCCATGCGAAAACGTATGAGCCTCTTGTTGGCTTGCACGCTTCTTCTGCCACTAACGGCGCCCTGCCAGAAAATACAACGTCTCATCATCCCCTCAGCGGATGTCTCGATCGGTCCCGATGGATCGGCCGTCATCAAAACCTACTGCACCGACTACGGAATTATGGGGCCTAAGCAAGGCCAAGAATATCGCCACCTACTTACGTCAGGCGACTCAACTACCGTCACGGTCGGCGGTCGAGAGATGACGCTCGAAGATGCAATATCGACTCACAAAATCAAACTGGTTACGCCAAGACCCACTATCGATTCGATCATGGCGGACGAGAGGATGTTCAAGACTCTCAATCCCGACTTGCCGATGGAAGATTACGGGGCATTATTAAGACTTCTCCCTCTTGACAAGCGGAATAAGCTACTGGCAGAGTTCCAAAACGAAAGTTCTCTAAAGATAGTCAACCTTTCTGGCGAGAAGGTGAACTTTCACGCGAGGAATGCTGCGCTGGGGGTGTCGGACGGCCCTCCCCCCACAATGGCAGAGAACACCCAATCTCAGACTTCCTTTTGGATTTCTCAGGTACAGCATCGTTTGGTTGGACAAGGTTACGACGTACCCACCAATGGCGTTGTGGACGCCAAGACCCAGGCAGCCTTAAAAGCATTTCAAATTAAGTACGGTTTCAAGGCGACTGGTACAGCAACGCAGGAGGTGGCTCAAAAACTCGCGCAATTGGAAGACGTGAGCCAGCTGAGAGCTCTCTCAACTAACGACTTTATTATCCTCAGACTTGAGAACCACCCGACGGCAAATAAACGATTAGAGGCAACAGGCCTTGATGGATCGACGATTTATAACGGAAATGAGATTCACTCATTAGTCAATAAGATTATCTCAACTGCAAATGGGAGCGGAAAGACAGTTTACGTTGACCCAATTAATTTCTCCGCAAGCCAAGTAGCGGACCTAAGCAACTCCCTCAGGATGGCTGATACCGATGTGCCGGTTGGAGTATTTCCGAAGCCAGAGGCATCGACTTTGGTTCGTGACGTCTTCTTGGCCAAAGGCGTAAAGCTTGATGGCATTGAGGTCAAGTCTGTCGAAGTGTTGGAAGGCCCGAAGAAGGGCTGGTTTCACAGCATTATCAACTTTTTTGTAAATTTCCATGGACGCGTCCGCAAAGTTACAGCAGAAGTGTGGACGAGAACGAGTCTGCAAATGTCCCAATTCCTCCAGTCTGTGGGGAATGGATCAAGCGATGATTTTGATGCAACCCAATCTATCGCAATGATTGTCGCGAGCGGAAGAAAGAACATAGTCAGTAGCGGCGGAAAGGCCGACGATATGGACGTGCAAATTGTGTCGGCCACTCACCGGTTCTGGGCTCATCTCGAAAAGGAAATCCCCCCCACTCTCAAGCCCCCAAAATATGACGAAGCCGGCTGATTGTGTGGTTCTAATTGCGCTACCGACTTCGCGATCTGGCTTTGAGTGGTCGCGTGCTCAGGCACAATCCGAATATGCAAATAGGTTTCTCTTAGGTTGGGACCAATATGAAGGAGTATCCGACGATCTTACTGACGCGGTTGAAAGGTACAAGTCCCAGGGTGTCAAACACGTTGCGGTTGATGCTCGCCAAGAGGAGTGGCTCCGGACGCTTTCAGAAGCCGAGGTAGTAATTATTTTCGCTCATTGGATAGAATCTGCCGCGGGTGCAGGAGCCATCGAATTTTGGGACGGACCTTGTTCTGTTGAGGAACTTGTCGACCAAATCCCGGTAGATTTCAATGGTGTCATTGACCTATCCGTATGCCATCCGTTCGGTTTCGCTGATCAGGTGGCTCGACATCGGCCGAACTGCAGTGTTTGTTACGCGGAATATGCCGTTAGTCCTAGTATCTGGGCAGAAATTTACTGCAGTATATTCGAGGTGCTTCGTCGGACTGGGATGGATTATCGCGAAGCGGTAACCCGTGTAACTTTGGAGTATCGACGTCAAGCGAAAAAGAAAATGAAGGACAAGACGAGGGACCGGAGGCATCAGTGAGTTCACTAGACGTCATGCGCAGCTATCTCGAGAGTGTGGGCCAACTCACCAAGAGTCTGCATGGCCCAGATATGGCGGGTCCTTCGAAAAGAAAGCCGACGCAAAAGGACGTCGAGGATCTGCAAAAACTGGTAGCAGATCAGGCAGGAACGAATAGGGTCGTGCTGTTTTTTGGCCTATCGCTGATCTTGGTGGTATTCATCGTTGCGCTCATTGCGGCGATTCGTTCGGGGTCCTCTCCGAGCGCGATCCTGGGAGTGGCGGGTATTGGAACTGGCGCAGAAGCGGGTCTACTGACCTGGGTATTGCACCTTTGGAGCGAGTACAACAAGTTCTCCTTTCTTCTAATCATTAGCCGACATCTGGACCCAGACGAAACGACGAAAGCAATTCTAGCTCTGTTCGTGAATCAGAGATCAGAACGGAAGACTCGGAAAAAAGCAAGGCTCCGATCGGCAACTCGGAATGACGTGAATCTCTAGTCTATCTGCCTCCGTTGTTGCTAAATCGCCAACCCCACCCGTCCAGACTCAATTTCATTCCGTGTCTGAATCCGCGCTCATCAAGAATCTTCAACCGAGACGGAGAGATTAGCGCTGCTCGTCGTCGGGGAAAAAGAACTGTATCGGCTTTCTATAGAGTCGCGCTAGCTGAAGAAGATCAATCACATCGACGCTGCGCTCACCGGTCTCACATTTCGAGAGGTATGAATGTGACCTCCCCAACAAGGAAGAGACTTCCCGCTGGGTCATTCCAGCTTCTTCGCGCGCTTCGATGAGCAGTTGCAGGAGTGTATCGTATGTATGTTGATGAGGAGCCGTCCTGGCCTTTCTCGATCTCCGGGTTTCTTAGACCTGGACTTGCTCACCTCTCAAGTCTGTGAAACTCTAGCCGAATCCCCTAATAAGGGGCGGTGGAGGGTTGTGGAGTGTCCTACATGAGCGACCGCGAGATCCAGGTACCGGAGGTTGAAGGAAAGACGATCCGGTCCATGAGGCTAACGCTTACGTCTTCGGCAGAGACCGAGATTCAGATCGATTTCACTGACGGAACAAGCTTTACCAGCGTAAGCGTACGCTCTGCCCCTCTGGCAGCAAATCGCGTTTAGACACGCGTGATTGTGAAGCCGTGCCGTTCCAGGAAGCAAAGAACTGATGGCCAGGAATCCATCGCGAATTCTCTCTTCTCTTGAATCAAGGTGTATTCCTCATCGAGGTTTTCGTTCTTAAAGAAGAGATGGTGCATCGGTGAGTAGATCTGATTCATTTCCTCGGGAGTTGTGCTGGTGAAAAGTCCAAATAGTTCGCGCAGGTCATCCTCGGACGGGGTTATCGGCTCGTTCACGGCTGCTCCACGTTGGTTAGTACCCTGATTATGCGCCTCAGGAGGTCCGAGAGGAGCCAAGGCAAGTGTGCACGACTTTTCTAGTGGACACTTCGGAGATGGGCTAAGAGAGTTCGGCGGCGGGCTGACGCTCAGCATCCATGTTCCAGGGCAGCAGTTCCTCAATCCGGCTGAGGGGATGATCTGGGATGCGGCTCAGCACCTCGCGCAGCCATCGTTCGGGATCGGCGCCGTTAAGGCGTGCCGTTCCCAGCAGGGTGTAGATGGCAGCGGCACTCTCACCGCCGCCATCTGATCCACAGAACAGATAGTTCTTCCGACCCAGGGCGACGGCACGAAGCGCACGCTCGGCGGCCGAGTTATCGATCTCGATGCGGCCGTCATCGACGTAGCGGGTGAGGGCACGCCAGCGCGAGAGCGCGTAGCGAATGGCCTCCGCCGTCTCTGACTTGGGAGACAGCGATCGCAGGGTCTTTTCCATCCACGCTCGGAGTTCAGCCAGCAGTGGTGCCGCGCGGGCCTGCCGGATCGCTCTGCGTTCATCGGGCGGCTTGCCGCGAACCTCTGCCTCGATAGCATAAAGAGCGCCGATGCGGTTGATGGCGCCCGTGGTCGTCGGCGAAGGATGGGCAACGTGGATGTCGTGGAACTTGCGTCGGGCATGCGCCCAGCAGGCCGCTTCGCGAATCCGGCCAGTGTCATATAGATGATGGAAGCCTGAGTACGCATCAGCCTGCAGCGTGCCCGTGAAGTCCTTCAGATGGTCCCGGGGATGTTCGCCCTTGCGATCCGGCGAGTAAGCGAACCAAACGGCAGGTGCGGTGTTGTCGCCTGCCGGGCGGTCATCGCGTACATAGGTCCAGAGCCTGCCCGTCTTGGTCTTCCCGTTGCCGGGCGCGAGCACCGGCACAGGCGTGTCGTCGGCGTGGAGCTTCGTGGCACCGAGAACGTGACGACGCACCGCATCAACCAGCGGCGCCAGCAGTTCGCTGCTGGCTCCTACCCACCCGGCCAGCGTGGATCGATCAAGCTCGACTCCCTGCCGAGCGTAAATCTCTGCCTGGCGATACAGCGGGCAATGATCTGCATACTTCGATACCAGGACATGCGCGAGTAAACCAGGAGCAGCGAGGCCGCGTGAGATCGGTCGCGATGGCGCTGGTGCTTCGATGACTGTCTCGCACTTGTTGCAGGCGAACTTCGGCCTAACGTGCCGGATCACACGGAAGCTGTCCGGGACATAGTCCAGTTGTTCAGATACGTCATCGCCGAAGTGGCGAAGATCACCGCCGCACTCCGGGCAGCAACTCTCCTTCGGTTCGTGGGTGACAATCTGGCGCGGCAGATGCTCCGGCAGCGGCTTGCGAGCCGGCTTCGTACCGGTGGTGTCTACCTGCGCGTCGCCCACCGGCACCGTCGCCAGTGCCGCGTGAATGGCCTCCATCTCTTCAAGCTGCAGTTCGAGCTGATCGAGCTGGATGGAAAGCTTCTCGCTCTTGCGCCCGAGAAGCATCCGGCGCAGCTTCTCCACCACCAGCCTCAGGTGTTCGATCTGCTCGGATCGTGCGGTCAGTTCAGCCTGATGTTCCTGGCGTAGCTGGGCCAGTTCTGTGAGCTGCCGCTGCTTTTCTTCGTGTTGCGAGAGGATGAGCGCCTTCAGCGCTTCGATGTCGAGTGCATCAAGATCGGGGAGCGGCGCACGCATCTTCCCAGGCAGTATGCCACGGTTGTGTAACTGCCCGAGTATTAAATCTGGTTCACGGTTCACACCGCCATCGGCGGCTGCCACGTGCGATCCGGTCTGCGCCAGTCGATGCCTTCGAGCAACATCGATAACTGAGCGCGGCTCAGCGACACGGCTCCGCTGGTTGCCTGCGGCCAGATGAAGCGCCCGCGCTCCAGCCGCTTCTGAAAAAGACAGAGGCCGTCACCATCGAACCACAACAGCTTGATCAGATCTCCGCGCCGCCCGCCGAAGACGAAGACATGGCCAGAGTAAGGCTCCTGCTCAAGAACTGTTTGCACCTGGGCGCTCAGTCCATGAAAGCCGCGCCGCATGTCAGTGGTGCCTGCGGCCAGCCAAATCCTCGTACCTGCCCGCAGCTCAATCACCGGGCAAGGCTCTCCAGTACGGCGCGAATCACAGCAGGATCGGCGGCACCTTCAATGCTCAGCAACGCTCTCCCGGGAAACTCGATCGTGACACTGCCCGCGGGCGGCAGCGCTGCTGCAGGTATCGAAGACTCCACCAGCCTCGGTGCTTCCAGTTCCGCCGCGATCGTCACCGGCACGAGAGACGTGGCCCGCTTCGCGCCGCGAGGCTTCAGTTCGCCACGCTCATGCTGCCGCTTCCACCGGAACACCTGGTTGGCGTTCACACCGTTCGCCAGAGCTATACCTGCCACGCTCGCGCCCGGCTCCAGCGTCAGCCTCACGATCCTCAGCTTCTCTTCCACGCGGCGAAACACCCGCCGCTTCCGCCCCGAGACCACTGCCTCAACCATGCGACTTATCGTGGGCTGTCGCTCACCGGCTGTCCAGATGGGATGACCAGACGCTTACCCTTGGATGACGGCTCAAGTGTGAGCTACGACCCTCGCCGTCTGCGAGGAGTCAATGTTTTTCGCGAGGTAGAGAGGGAGTTCGCCAAAGGAGACCGAATCCAATTCACCGCACCCAAGAAAGAACTTGATATTGCCAATCGCGATCTCGGAACCGTAGTCAGCCTAGACAATAGCAAACTGACGCTACAGATGGATGGCAAGTCGAACCGCATTGTCCAATTCGATTCAGAAGAATTTCGGCAGTTTGACCACGGCTATGCTTTAACCTCTCACAGTTCGCAAGGCCTTACCGCAAACCGCGTCCTGGCACATTTCGATACGGATTCATCCCGCAACCTCATCAACAATCGGCTAGCCTACGTCGCCATCTCGCGGGCATCTGACGACGCACAGATCTATACAAATGATGCCTCAAAAATAGGCGAGAGACTCGCCTCAGAAGTCACAAAAACGGCTGCTCTACGAGATCGGGAACTTATTTCAGCGGTCGGAGCCGCTTTGTCCGTATCGAGTCGTCCCGCACCTCAGACGGAACTTGCCGGCTTCGAACTTGGACTCTAACCGGAAGGCGTCTCTGCGCAAGTTCAATTACATGCGAGGGTATTGTTCCAAACGTCAGCGTCTCTTGGTCCGCCGATGCACAACGGGAGTTCGGGTGGTTGAGGTTAGCGCGGACCTCTTGCGCTTTTCGGAATGAGAAACTTGAGAGATCGCAGCAGACGGCTGTCTCATTAGCCAAGTCAAAGAGCCGGGCGATGCAGAGATTGTATCCACGTCCACGGTGACAACATTTGGGGCGGTGCCCCGCGGCACGCTGCAAGGGTACTGGGACATGCAATAGCCTTGCGCCACCGTGGGAACGTTGCTGCAAGACTCCCAGTAGATGGTGAAGTTCAGGGCCGGCAGCTGCGCGCCGAGCGGGAATCCGCAGTTGGCTCCCACGTAAAGGCCCGGGACGTAGCCTGCTGCTGAAACAGCGGCAGCCCAGTTATTGCAATAGTCGATGACGTCGCTGGCAGCCGCGCCGGGGGCAATATTTTCAAGGTCACAAAAGATGGTAACGCCCTTGGCTATGCCCGCGTAGCCGGCATTGGTTACTGCGCCCACGCCGCAGGTTGTACCCAAGGTTGCAGATGGAGATAAGGCGACTTTAGTCGCGTGCTGAACCAACATGAGTGCGATATTTTGACTATTTTTCAGCAGCGTTGCGACTTCAGCCGAGGTAATGTTGGAAGGGTGTGTCGTCGTATTCTGGCGTGAGACGTAGCGCAGGCAAAAGACATCGTTGGGAGTCGATGCGATGCCGATGGTTGCAGGGGTCAAAGGGGGATATGTATCAAAGCCGATAGCGCCGGCTGTTGCAGCAACGGGAGTGGCCACGATTATCGACAAGCTTCCCGTATCGTTTGATATCACAATGGTTGCCGATGAGGTTCCACGGCCTGCAGCCACAAATGAGAGAAACATGGCGTAGACGCCGACGGTTGCAACTCCTAGGTCAGCCATGCCTGTAAATGCGGGGTACTGCTGCGATGCGTCAACGAGACCATTTTCGACGTCGAGTTCGGCAGAGAGGTTGGGGATGTACTGCGGGTCGATGTTAACAACAAGTCGATAGGTTTGACCGGAGGGATCGTTGGGATCTTGGACGAGTGAATAGACGGCGGGAAACACTGGCATAGAGATGACCTTTCACAGCGGATGGCTGAGAGAAAAGGACATTTGACAAATGACCAAAGTCAATTGAAGTCGGGCAGGACGAGCATGATGGGCGGCCCGATGAGGCGGTCTTGTTCCGTCCGGATGCTTCGTTGGCCGGGGGTGTCGGCGAACCAAGTTTGGAATTCGCGGATGATGACACGTCTGTCATGGTAGGGCATATCGACCTGCATGGAAAAAGCGGCGAGCATGGGGTAGAGGTTGTCCGGGCTGATGGGATTGACGGAGATTGGTTCGGGTTGCGGTTTCTGAGGAACTGGTTTCCAAATATTGCCGCTGCGAACCTGGAGTTCGACCTCGAAGCGGCTGAACTTCGCGTGCT
>Ga0210391_10005660_pt1 | contig 10277 bp, 11 predicted proteins | sample IncBWC12OmetaG_FD_160573 | JGI IMG/M metagenome (GOLD analysis project Ga0210391, IMG submission 160573) | Forest soil microbial communities from Barre Woods Harvard Forest LTER site, Petersham, Massachusetts, United States - Inc-BW-C-12-O ...
CGGCGTAACTCTGCACATTCCCAGCGGCCAGCAAATGTCCATCTTCGACGCCGCGGTCAAGTACAAGGCGGCGGGCACCTCTCTGGTGATCCTCGCGGGCAAGGAATACGGCACCGGCAGTTCGCGCGACTGGGCGGCCAAGGGCACGATGCTCCTGGGCGTGAAGGCGGTGATCGCCGAGAGCTTCGAGCGCATTCACCGTTCGAATTTGATCGGCATGGGCGTGCTGCCGCTGCAGTTCAAGGAAGGCCAGAACGCTCAGAGCCTCGGGCTCACCGGCAAGGAAACCTTCGAGATCGCCGGGCTCAACCGCGGCGCTGCGAAATTCGTGAAAGTGGTGGCCACGGCCGATGGCGGGAAGACCACTGAGTTCGAGGTGCGTCTGCGCATCGACACTCCGAAGGAACTCGAGTACTACCAACACGGCGGGATTCTGCAATACGTATTGCGGCAGCTCGCCTCCTCCACCAACAAGGCGGCCTGACCATGACCCTCACTCTGTATACGGCCGCGGTGCCGACCTGTACCCGCGCGTTGAACAATCTCGCGGCCTTCCTCGAGAAAGGCGCTGCCTACGCGGAGGCGCGCAAGATCGACCCCGCGGTGTTGCTGAATACCCGCCTGTATCCCGACATGTTCCCGTTGGCGACGCAAATCCACATCGCCAACGACATAGCGCAGGGCGGTGCCGCGCGGCTCGCCGGCGCCGAAGTCCCGGTGTTCGAGGCGAAGGAGCGGAGCTTCGCCGAATGGATCGCGACCACCCGCGGCACCGTCGCCTATCTCGAATCGCTGAAGCCCGCGCAGTTCGCGGGAGCCGAAGACAAGACCATCACCTGGCAGACGCGCACCTCCACCCGGAACATGCAGGGCACCCCCTACCTGTTCCATCACGTGCTGCCGAACGTGTTCTTCCACGTCACCACGGCGTACGACATCCTGCGCCAGGCCGGAGTCGAACTCGGCAAGCTGGATTATCTGGGCAAGCCGCAGGCAGCCTAAGCCATCACCAGCGGCATGCAGACAACCACGACATTCGAGCTTCCGGGGTTTCGCGTTCTCAAGACCTTGGGCGTGGTCCGAGGAATCACCGTGCGCACCCGCTCCCTGCCCATGAGCATCGCCGGCGGTTTGCGCACTCTCTTCGGCGGGAGGGTGGGGATTTTTTCCGATCTCTGCGAGTCGGCGCGGGAGGAATCCTTTCAACTCATGATCTCGCACGGACGCAGGATGGGGGCCAATGCCATCGTCGGCGTGCGCTACGACACGGGTCCCATGGTGGGCGCGGCCGAGGTTCTCTGTTACGGCACCGCCGTGGTCGTCGAGCCTCTGAACGCGAGTTCGGCGAACCATGCGAGCTAGTCTGGGCGCCGCGGCATTCGCCGCGATCGTGGTCTGCGGCTTGTGCGCTGGAAGCGCATCCGCGAAGGATGCGCCGCTGCTGTCGCTCAGCATGGAGCACTTCAGGGACACGGCGACGATCGCGGACGATGCGCAGAGCGGCAGGGTCACGATTTCCACCGAGAAGGGCTACGTGGAGCACTCGGGGCCTCTGCGCACGGTGTGGCACGATGAGTTTCTGACCGCGACCATCGACAAGAAGACCGGCGAGAAGTCGTTTCAGGTGCACGAAGAAATCACCTACAACGGCAACTGGCGCTACTACCAGAGCGGGAGCTACCAGGGGGCCAACGGACCGCGATCGGTACCGGCGGTGCAGATCAGCAAGGAATCGGCGAATTGCGCCCTCGGGGACTGCATCTACACCGAGCGCATCGCCTTCCCCGTCGAGGAGGAATTGTTGCGGCAGCTGGCGGCCGCGCATGTCCCGGCCAAGCCGGTGATGTGGAATTTCAAGGCGGTCGCGAAATCAGGCCCCGCCTATCCCGGCGCACTCTCGAGCGCGGAGATCGCGGGTCTCTTGCTCAAAGTCGACCAATACACCGGCACGCCGACGGTGGTCGCCGCGGGTATCGCGGGCGCCGCCGGCGCGGCGACTCCGGCCGCCCGGCTCGATCTCGGCGTGGGCGGCATGGCGGTGGCCGCGACCCCGGAACAGCCCCATCGCGCGGGCATCCTGATCATCGCCGTGCCCCGCGACTCCGTCGCGCAGAAATCCGGCATCATCGTCGGGGACATCCTCTACGAGTTCGACGGCCATCCCATCAGGCAGCTCGCGGAATTGCAGGCCGCGGTCGCCGCATGCGCGCCGAATTCCGTCGTGCCCGTGAAACTGTACCGGGGCACCGATCCGATCGCGCTGACGGCCCGGTTCTAGCCGCCTGCCTAGACGGCTTAGGGCTTGGCTTGTGTCGCGCTCGCGGCAGCTGGGATGCTCCCCGCCTCGACGAGCACCATCCGGCTCGGAACGAGACGCTTTTTGATGGCCGAATTGACCTGATCGCGCGTGAGAGCGTTGACGGCATCGGGGAATTCCTCCAGCCGGCTGACGTCATAACCGCGTTGCAGGTCGGTCAAGATGGCTGTCGCGAGACCGGCGGTGGTCGACAGCCCCACGCGGTAGCTGCCCACCATTCCCTGCTTGCGCGCCGTCAATTCCTCCTCGGTGACGCCGTCCTTCCACCACCTCTCGAGTTCGCGCCGCGTCGAGGCGATTCCCTTCTCCAGCAGCGTCGGTGCGAAGCTCGCCGAGATGTCCCAGAGGCCGTCGACGATGCTGTCCTCGGAAATCCCCGCCGAAATGCTGTAGGTCAGCCCTTCCCGGTCGCGCACGATGCCCATCAACCGTCCGGTGAAACCGCTGCCGAGAATGGCCGTCCCTACGCGCAGCGGCAGGGCATCGGGGTCCTTGTAGCGCATTCCGGTCGGTTGCCCGATGATCACCGTCACGCTCGGCTTGTCGGCGAGCGGAACCGACACTTCGCGGGCCGCCGTCAGCGCCGCCGGCGAGGCGGGACGCACATAATCCTGACCGCCGCCCCACCCTGCGAACGCCTTGCGCACCTCGGCCTCCGTCTCCGCCGCGGCCACATCGCCGACCACGACCAGCGTCATGTGCGCCGGACCGTAGAATTTCGCGTGAAAGGCCTTGAGCTCGTCGAGAGTTGCGGACTTCGCCGCGGCCTCGAACTCAGGTGTGGCATGCGGCCGGTTCGGATGGCCCGCGGGAAATGCCGCACGGCCGAACGCCTCTTGCGCACGCGCTTCGGTGTTTTGCGCCGATGCTTCCAGAGCGCCGATGAACTGCTGCTTCGCCTTGTTGAACTCCTGCAATTGCAGCGCGGGGGTGCGCAGCTCCGCCGCGATCAGCCCGACGATGAGCGGCAGGTCCTTCCTGAGACATTTGGCCCGCACTTCGACGGATTGCGTGCCCACGCTGAAGGCGATTTCGGCGCCCACATTGTCCAACTTCTCGGCGATCGCAAACTTATCGAGGCTGGTGGTGCCGCGGTCGAGCATCATGCCGGTGAGGGTGGGAATGGCGATGTTGCCGGGCTCGGCCATCGCGTCGCCGGCGGGCAACGATCCCAGAATCACCACCACATCCTTCACGTCGGTGCGGTAGGTGACCACGTCGATGCCCGCGACCTGCGAGCGGCTGCTGTGATCGGCCACGTTGGCCGCGGCGGCGGCGCTCGCCAGGAACAATATACTCAAACCCCAGGATCGCATCACGAGCCTTTCTCCGCCGCCGGCACCGGAATGAACCAGCCCGTCGTACTCTGATCTTCGTTGAGATACTTCTTGGCCACGCGCTGCACGTCGGCGGCCGTCACTTGCTGCACCTTCTGCGAGAAGGTCACGTACAGAGTCCAATCGCCGACCGCGATCCACTCGTTGATCTCGCCGGCCACCGCGGCCGTACCGTCGCGCTTGTAGGCATCGGCCGCGATGTACTGCTGCTTCACCCGCTCCACCTCGGCCGCCGTGACGCCGTCGGCCTTGATCTTGGCGATCTCCGCCACCAGCGCCTTCTCGACCTGGGCGTGCGCCGCACCCGGCGCGAGCACGGCGTACACGGTGTGCAGCGACAAGTCGCGGTGCAGATCCGTTCCGGCGCCGGCGTTCAGCGCCAGCCCCTGATCGACCAGAGCCCGGTACAGCCGTGCGTTCTTGCCCGAACTCAAGATGGCGTCGAGCACGTCGAGCGCCGGTTGGTCGGCATCTCTGCCGTTCGGCACCTTGTGTGCAATGATCACGGTCCCGAGCTCTCCCGGCCGCTTGACGGTGACGCGGCGTTCCCCGCTTTGCACGGGTTCCTCCGTGTAAATCGCCGGAATGGGCGCGGGCGAATGCGGATACACCCCGTAGTATTTCTTGACCAGGTTCAATGCGGCGGCAGGTTCGATATCGCCGATCACCGTCACCGTCGCGTTGTTGGGCCAGTAGAAGGTGTCGTAGAACTCGCGCAGCTTGGATATGGGAACGTGCTCGATGTCGCTCCTCCAGCCGATCGTCGGATGGTGGTACGGCAACGCCACGTAGGCGGCGGAAGTCACCTCCTCCATGAGGACGTTGTCGGGATCGTTCTTGCCGCGTTCGTATTCGTTGCGCACCACCGTCATTTCGGACTGACGGTCTGCCTCATGCAGCCACAAATGCCGCATGCGGTCCGCTTCGATGGCCACATAGCCTTCCAGGCTTTCGCGGCCTATGGTCGCGAAGTAATTGGTGCGGTCGAAGGAAGTGCTGGCATTGAACTGCCCGCCGACGCGCTCGAGGAATTCCTTGACGCTGTTGCCCTTGGGATCGTTGAAGTTCTCGCTGCCTTTGAACATCAGGTGCTCGAGAATGTGCGTGGCTCCGGTGGTTCCCGTCACCTCGTTGCGCGAGCCGACCCGATAGGTGACCTGGAAGGTCACCACGGGCGCGGAGTGGTCGGGCACCAGGAGCACCGTGAGGCCGTTGGCATCGAGCGTGTACTCGTCGATACCGCCGAGAGACTTCACGTGACTGAATCCGGCCACGGCCGGGCTCTGCTGCGCCGTGGAGGCCTCCGGCACGAGCGCGCCCATCGCGGCTGCTCCGCATAGGCAGGCGATCGCGGCGCGGGAAATTCGCGCAGTCCGCGCTAGGGTGTTTTCGGCTCTGTCTCGCATACGGTCTTCTCCGGGCAATGGCGCATTCTAATGGATTTGACCCCGGCGCATTGAGGGTCCTTGCCATTATGGCTATAATAGCCAAATGGAAAAGGTATCGGTTTCGGCTCTCAAAAACGGCTTGAGCGCCTTCCTCCGCAAAGTGCGCGCCGGGCACTCTGTGATCATCTACGATCGCAACGTTCCTATTGCCCGCCTGGTAGGCATCGAGGGCGGCGAGGGTCCGGGAGATCGCTTGGCCAAGCTCCGTTCCGAGGGTCTCACGCGGCCCGCTCTGCGCAAGCTGTCGGCCAAGAGACGGCGCGCCTTGCGCAGTCCAATTGCCGTCGATGCCGCAGTAGTGCGCGCGCTGCGCGAAAATCGTGATGATGACCGATGAGGTTCTGGGACGCCTCCGCCATCGTCCCCTTGGTCGTCGATGAACCGCGTTCGGCAGCAATCGACGCGCTGATTGACGAGGATTCCGAGCTTCTAGTGTGGTGGGGAACGCCCGTAGAGGTCGTCTCTGCGCTCGCCCGCCGCGAACGCGAAGGGTCGCTGACGGCCGTCGAGACAACGCAGGCCATCGCTGCGCTCACGGAACTGACCGATTCATGGGAGGAGATCGTGCCGTCCGAACGGATTCGTCGAACCGCAACTCGGTTGTTGCGCCAGCATCGCCTGCGCGCCGCGGACAGCCTGCAGCTGGCCGCAGCACTCGTTGCGGCGGACGATCAGCCCGCCCACTTGGACATCGTTTCTCTCGACTCCCGGCTCAACGAAGTCGCACGCCAGGAAGGCTTCAGGGTGATTGAGCCGGGCTGATGAGCCGGGTCAACGCCAGCACCACGCGCATGAAGGGCGCGGCGACGTCCAGGCGCTGCGCGATCTCGACCACCGCGCCGAGCTGGGGATCCAGCTCGAGCGGCCGCCCGGCTTCGAGGTCCGCGAGCATCGAGGTCTTGAAGTCGCCGAGACGCTGAGTCACGGCGATGCGCTCCGCCGGCGTCATGCTCATCTGAAGATCCAGATGCTGCGCGCAGGCCTCCATCTCCTCCATCATGCGGACGCATAGATTCCGGATGTCCGGCGAGGCGAGCATCTTTGAGCTGCCGGATCGCGTCAGGGCGCTCAGGGGATTCATATTCATATTCCCCCACAGCTTGGCCCACACATCGCGGCGAATGTGCCGCGAAGCTTCCGCGTTGATGCCGCCGTCCCGCAATCCTTTGACCAGCTCCTCGAGGCGCTGCGTCAATTCACCGCCGGGTTCGCCCAGCAGCAGTCGATCGGCGGCCACCACCTGCGCATGAGCCGGCGCCAGCATCCGCGCGGAGGCGTGCACCACGGATCCCAATGTGCGTTGCCGCGGAAACGTCCGTTCCTGCGAGCCGTCCGGGTCGACGGACTGCAGCGGCTGATTCGCCAACACTCCGCCGAAATCGTGAAAAAACCACCAGGGGATGCCATTGGTGCCGCTGACGACGACGCTGGCGGGACCGATGAGAGCGCCCAAGGACGGCGCCAGGGTCGGGAGCACCTGCGCTTTCACCGTGAGAATCACGTAGTCATGCGCGCCGAGTTCCGCCGCCGATCCGGCCCGCGGCCGGCTGCGCCGAATGTCTCCGGGTCTTTCGACCGTGAGGCCGCCGGAGCGCAATGCCGCCAGCGTCGAGTCGCGCGCGAGCAGGGACACGGCCCATCCGGCGCGATCGAGGGCGTCGGCAATCCACGAACCGATGGCGCCCGCCCCCACGATGACAACCGATGAACTCATGAACACACTCCGTCAGCAAACAGGCGCGAAGAATAGCAAACGAGAGGCAGCGGCCCGTGCCGGAGCCGGCGGCGCGCATTGCTATGATAATTATTCGAGATAGTCCATTTAACTTACTGTTAATTAATATATATTGCACTGATGACCGCCCCAGGAACCACCCCGCCGATCCGCTGGGTCGCCGTGTTCGATCTCGATGGCACCCTGACCTTCGGCGATACGCTGGGGCAGTTCCTCGCAGCGTTTTTGCGGCACCATCCCCGCCGTTGCTTGGGGCTGTGGCGGCTGCCGTTCGCTCTGTTCGAATACGCCGCGGGAGACCGCGACCGCGGGCGGCTCAAATCACGCGTGATTCGTATGATCATGCGCGGCGAAAGCCGCACCGTCGTCGGCGCCTGCGCCGATTCCTTCGTGAGCACTCTGGCGCACCGCCGTCGATTGAGACCCGCCGCCCTGGCCGTGCTCGACACCCATCGTGCGGCCGGAGACCACTTGGTATTGCTGTCCGCCAGCCCCGATCTCTACGTGCCGCGCATCGGCCGCGCCTTGGGATTCGAGCGCACCCTGTGCACGGAGGTGGTATGGCGCGGGGAGCGTCTCGACGGCGCGCTGCGCACCGCGAATCGACGGGGCGCCGAGAAGCTGCGCTGCCTGGAATGGTTGCGTGCCCAATACCCCGGCCTGCCCATCGTCGCCTACGGCAACAGCGCCTCCGACCTGGATCACATGCGCCACGCCGACAAGTCCCTGCTGGTCAACGCCAATGCCGCTGCCCGGGGCCTCGCGGCACGGTGGGGAATTCCCACCGCCGATTGGAGCTAGCGCCGCACGTTTTGCAAGGACCGATGCAGCTTGAGCAGCAGGCTCTCGGTGGTTTGCCAGTCGATGCATGGATCCGTGATGGACAGCCCGTACTCGAGCTTGCTCAAGTCCTTCGGAATGGACTGACTCCCCGCCTTCAGATGACTCTCGAGCATGAGCCCGACGATGGAGCGGTTGCCGTCGGCGATTTGCGCAATGCAGTTCTCCGCCACCAGGGGCTGCAATCCGGGATCCTTGTTGGAATTGCCGTGGCTGCAGTCCACCACCACCGTCGCGGGCAATCCGGCCGCGGTCAATTCGCGTTCGGCGACCGCAATGCTCACCGCATCGTAGTTGACGCGTCCGCCGCCGCCGCGCAGCACCAGGTGCGCATGCGCATTGCCGCGCGTGCGAAACACCGCCGACTGCCCCTGTTGCGTGATGCCGAGAAAGTGGTGAGGGTGCCGCACCGACTGCAGGGCGTTGATCGAGGTCGCGAGCGCGCCGTCCGTGCCGTTCTTGAAGCCCACCGGCGTCGACAGTCCGCTCGCCATCTCCCGGTGCGTCTGCGACTCGGTGGTGCGGGCGCCGATGGCGGTCCAGGTGATGAGCTCGGACAGGTACTGAGGCATGATGGGATCGAGAGCCTCGGTGCCCGCGGGCAATCCCAGCTCCGCGACGTAGAGCAGCAGCTCCCGGGCCAGGTGAATTCCCTTCTCGATGTGAAAGGAATCATCCAGGTCCGGATCGTTGATCAAGCCCTTCCAGCCCACCGTGGTGCGCGGCTTCTCGAAATACACGCGCATGATGAGCGTCAGCGTCGGCTCGACTTCCGCGGCCAATTCCTTGAGCCGGGACGCATATTCGCGGGCTGCCGCGACATCGTGGATGGAACAGGGCCCGACCACGATGAACAGGCGCGGGTCCCGGCGCTCCAGGATCGCGCGCACGAGCTCCCTCGACTTGAACACGGTCTGTGCCGCGCGCAACGTCAGCGGCAGCCGGCGCTTGACCTCTTCGGGCGTCGCCAAGAGATCGCTGGATACCACATTGACGTTCTGCAATTGATCTTGAATGGTCGTCACTTAGGCCTACATGGAGGTTCTGATGGTCCAGAGCTCGGGAAAGAACTTGAGCTCCAGCGCTTTGGTCAGGTACGACACGCCGCCCGTGCCGCCCGTGCCGCGCTTGTTGCCGATGATGCGCTCGACCGTCTTGACGTGGGCGAAGCGCCACAGCTGGAATTTATAGTCCAGGTCGACCAGGCGTTCGGCCAGCTCGTACAGGTCCCATTCCTTGACGGAATTGTGATAGACGCTGAGCCACGCCGCCGCCACCGTCTTGCTGGCTTGATAGGGCAGCGAGAAATCGCGGTCGATGGCCTCCGGCGGCACATCGAGCCCGCGCCGGCTCAGCAGGCGCAGGACTTCGTCGTACAGGCTGGGCGCCCTCAATGCGCGCTCGAGCATCTCGAACACCGGCGGATCGCCGCGGAACACCTTGATGGTGTCGGCATTCTTGTTGCCGATGAGAAACTCGAGCATCCGATACTGGGGCGATTGGAAGCCCGAGGACTTTCCCAGCGTGTTGCGGAAGGCCGAATAGTCGTACGGCGTGATGGTCGCCAGCACATCCCAGGACTGCAGCAGCTGCTGCTGGATGGTGGACACGCGGGCCAGCATCTTGAATGTCGGGCCGAGATCGTCGCGCCGAATGCAGTCCACGGTCGCGCCGAGTTCGTGCAGGCAGAGCTTCATCCACAGCTCGGACACCTGATGAATGATGATGAACAGCATTTCATCGTGCTGGTAGGACAGCGGATGCTGAGCGTCCAGCAGTTTGTCGAGGTTCAAGTACTGCGAGTAGCTCAAGGACTCGCCGAGGTCCCAATGCACCTGCTCGTCGGTGAGATCGACGAACGGCTTTGGGGCGGGAGTGGTATCGCGGACGCTCAAGACTTGAATACCCAGCCGGGCACCGTGCGCCACCCCTCGAGCAGATCGCGGTCCAGGCGCCGATAGTCCGGTTCGATTCTCTCCACCAGACGCCAGAAGCTGGCCGAATGATTCATATGCTTGGTATGCGCCAACTCGTGAACGAACAAATAACGCACCACATCCATGCGGAGGAACAGCAGCGAGCAATTCAAACTCACCGTGCCGCGCGTCGAGCAGCTCCCCCAGCGGGTGCGCTGGCAGCGGATGGACACGCGCGATACCGGGTAATTCAGTTCGCTCGCCAACTGCAGCAGGCGCGGCGCCAACCGCTCGTAGGCGGCGCGCTTGAGCCAACTGCGGAGCAATCCCCGCGCCCCGCGATCGTCCGCGGCCTGGAGCTCGATCCGTTCGGCGCCCTGCATCAGGCTGCGCTTCGAGCCGCGGCGCCATTCCACGGCGAATCTCTCGCCCGTGGCCGCAAACTCGATGCTGTCGGGCACGGGCTCCCCGGGGGACGCCAGGCACTGCATGTCGGCGACCTTGCGGTCGATCCAAGGCATGAAACGCCGCACGAAATCGCGCACCGCATGCGCGTTGACGCCGACGGGCACCACGATTTCCACGCGGCCGCCCACGTGCACCCGCGCGGTGAGCCGCCGCGCGCGCGGGCTGATCCGAACGGCGAAGGGGTCGCTGGAGCTACGAGTCTCGAACAGCGATAAC
>Ga0210391_10005664_pt1 | contig 10272 bp, 8 predicted proteins | sample IncBWC12OmetaG_FD_160573 | JGI IMG/M metagenome (GOLD analysis project Ga0210391, IMG submission 160573) | Forest soil microbial communities from Barre Woods Harvard Forest LTER site, Petersham, Massachusetts, United States - Inc-BW-C-12-O ...
CGCGCCGGGAACTTCGGCCGAATATGTAGTCCCCTCGCTCGACGCGCCGGGACTGCGCGGACGCTTCTTCACCCATCTCGTCGAATGCGCCGGCGGCGTCGAGATCGCCGTCGGCCGGAACTTGCCGGTCTTGCGCGAGACGGTTGCCGCCAAACTCACTCGCGATGCTGCAAATAATGCGCTCAAAGTGGCGCTGGCCAGCGCGGTCGTGGATCACATTCCGCTCGTCGGCTTGGTGCTCGGCGCGTTTGCCTCGGCCGGCGACATGGTTGCGATCACCGGGATTCAGGTGATGCTCATGCTCCACATCGAAGCGGCCTACGGGCGCGATCCGGATTTCGGGCGGACGTGGCAGCTCTTGCCGATCATCGGCGGCGGCTTCGGCTGGCGAACGCTGGCGCGCGAACTCGTCGGATTCGTCCCAGTAGCCGGCATCGCGATCAAGGGCGCGATAGCCTACGCGGGCACGATCGTCGTAGGTGAAGGCGTCACGTTCTTTTACGAACACGGCGATTACATGACCAAAGGCCAGGCCGCTGCGCTCTACGAGCGCACCAAGACCGACGCAATGCGCGTGGCACGCGACATTCTCGGCAAACTTCGCAAAAAACGCTAGAGCCGCTCCAGCAAGGATTCGTTATCGAGCGCTTGCAGCTCGGGCGGTACGCGGTTACGTACGGGCTCCGCGAGGCGCGCCGCGATCGCATCCCGGCGCGACGCCGGAAACGCGCTGCGGCGCTCTAAAAAACGCGCGACCAACGCCCGTTCCTCGCCCGAAAGGTAGGCGGTCGGCGCATACGTCGGTTCGCCGGCCAGAGCTCCGCCGGCAGTCGCGCCGCTCAAGCCCGATTCGAGATCAAAACCCTCATGCCGAATGCGGACGTCGAAATAGTACAGCGCGAGCACGAGGCCGACGAAGGGAACGAGAAGCGTGCGGGCTGCCGCGTCCAGCGTCACGTAGACGGCCGTCCATCGCGCGAGACCAAGGATCGCGAAAACGTCAAGGACGGCCGAACACCCGAATACCAGCGTGCCGAGAGCCAACGCACACATCAGCGAGCGGCCAAACTCCGCTCGAGTAAAGATTCGAGCAAAGCTGAGGCGAAGCGCGGCAGCCGGCCGGAGAGACTCGATCGTGGCGGCGTAGAAACCGAAGACGCAGGGCATCGCAAGCAGCGCAGGCGTCAGCGTCGTCGACAGCAACGCGAGAATCACGGCAACTGGAGCCAAGAGCGGAAGCGCCGCCGGCGCTAGAAGCACGACGAGAGAGACCACGATCGTCACCACCGCGAACGCGGCTGCGTCGATCGCAATCAACGCGAGCAGCGTAAGGCCCAGAACGGCGGCGATGCTCGGCCAGCGGCGCAGTACGGCTCGCCAGCAGGGCGCGAATTCGATCGGCGAGCCCCGATAGACAGCGTCGACCCCCTCGGCAATCGCGCTGAGACAGAAGGCCCATGCGAGATACTCCAGGAGCGTCAAAACGATCGAGAGCGCCAGAGCGCCGGCGGAGGGAAACGCCGGCGGAACGGCGTGTGCGCCCAGATCCGGGTGCTCGAAGAAGCGAATCATCGCGTCGAGCTGCGGCTGCTCGATTCGCGTAACGGGATATTGCAAGATCGCCAGCGGCAGGGCAGTCACGGCGACGATGCCGACGAGCGCGCGAACGTTCCGGCTATAGAGCGATACCGCGCGGTCGAATAGTTCAACCAGACCGCGCGCCCGAAGCTCCATCGCGCGCGGTTTGCGGCAAGGCGAACGGAAAACCTTCGGGGAAGGCGCGAGCATGCTGATCGGGACGCTCGAAGCGCTCCGCCGCTATCCGATCAAGAGCTTGCGCGGCGTCGCCCTCGATTCGGTGAGAGTCGAAGTTGCCGGAATTCCCGGCGACCGCTCGGGCGCGCTTTTTGCGCGCCAGGGCCCACGCGAGGGAAAGACCTACCGTGGTAAGGAGCACGATCGCCTTCATCTGCTCCGCGATGCGGCAGCCGCGCAAGCTTCGGCCAAAGAGCGCGGGGTTATGGTGGACGTTCGACGCGGAGAGCACTTTTTCGATGACGCGCCGATTTCGATACTCGTCGACGAGTGGCTACGAGAGCTCGGCGCGCATGTCGGTTACACGGTCGAGTGGGAACGCTTCCGCCCAAACTTCTTCGTACGCGCGAGCGAGGGCCGCGCGCACCCGGTGGCGTTGGAGCAAAGTCTCGTCGATGCCCGGCTTGCGATTGGGACCGTGCGCTTGCGCGTTCGTTCCCCTATCGAACGCTGCGTCACCGTGAACTATCATCCCCGCGGCGAGGCTGCCGACCCGCGGATCCTGCAGTTCTTAGCCACGCAGCGCAACGCGTGGATGGGAATCTACTGCGACGTCCTCGAGCCCGGCATCGTAACCGCCGGCGATTCGTTGATTTGCTTGTAGGCCTCGCAAAGAAGAGGCGCCGTAAAAACGGCGCCTCGCCCCCACACCCGGTTCGACAATGATAGCTCCCCAGGGTAAATCGCCCCCTACGTAAAGCTAGTTAGACCATCCGGAACTGCCGATTGGAACAACCAATCCAAACGGTGGCGAAACTTATAACGTCGTGCGGCCCTCTAAGGCCTTAGCGATGGTCAGCTCGTCTGCGTAATCGAGTTCGCCGCCGATCGGCAAGCCGTAGGCCAGGCGACTCACGATCGAGCCGAGCGGCAGCAGCAGGCGGGATAAATAGAGTGCCGTCGCTTCTCCTTCGGCGTTTGGATTCGTCGCCAGAATCAGCTCGCCCGGCTCCTCGCGCCCGATGCGTTCGATGAGTTCCTTCACGCGCAGTTGCGCCGGACCGATGCCGTCCATCGGCGAGATCAAGCCGCCCAGTACGTGATAGCGACCCTTGAATGCGCCGGTGCGTTCGATCGCGTAGACGTCCTTCGCCTCCGCGACGACGCAGATGATGCGAGCGTCGCGCCGGTCGTCGGTGCAGAACTCGCACGGCTCTTGTTCGGAGAGCGAGTAGCAAATCGAACAGAAGTGAACCTTGTCCTTAACGGCGAGAATCGCCTCGGCCAGGCTCTGCGCTTCGTTACGAGGGCGATTCAAGAGGTGAAAGACTAAGCGGGCCGCGGTTTTTGGGCCAATCGTCGGCAGTTTGCTAAGTTCGTTGATCAGCGCTGCGACCGGACTTGCGAGGGTCCTCACATCAATCCGGGAACGCGCATGCCGCCGGTTACCGAAGCCATCCGTTTTGCCGAGGCTTCGCCGGCTTTGGCGAGCGCGTCGTTCACGGCGACCATTACGAGATCCTCGAGCGTCTCGAGATCCTCCGGATCCGCAACTTCCTTGGCGATCGTAACCCGCTTTACGCGCTGGTCGCAGCTCACGTCGACCGTCACGGCGCCGCCGGCAGCGCTGCCGCTGACGATCGTGTTGGCGAGCTCGTCTTGCGCTTTGGTCATCTCGGCTTGCATCTTTTTGACTTGGGCCATCAACTGTGCTTGATTCATCGTATCCGTTCGTTAGCGTAGTCGAAGAGTGCATCGGGATCGTCGGAATCGCTGGGCGGCCGGGCCTCGGTGACGCCGACCTGCGCGGGTGATTTCGCACGTGCCGAGTTCGAATCGACGCGCAGGGTTACTTTCAAAGGCACCCCGAGCACGTCGGCGATCGCCGCTTCGATGATCTTCGTATGCCCGCGTAACGACTCGGCACTCCAAGTGTCGGGCAGCCTCAGGACGATCGCATTACTCTCGAGCGCTTCGATTGCCGCGCGGGCGAGCGGGGCGCGCAGCGGTTGGCGCTCGCTTTCGATTTTGGAACGAATGCTTTGCCAGGCAGCCTTTACCTTTTGCAGCGAGAGCGGCGACGAGTCGCGTGGTTGAGCGGGTGGCGACGCAACGGGTGGCCGGACGGACTCCGGGGGTTTTTGCGCCGGTATCTCGGCCTTGGCGGGTGCTGGGGGCGGCGGCGCTGCGGCACCCAGGCGTTCTTCCACGGCTGAGATACGGGCACCGAGCGCGTCGAGCGCCGGGTCTTCGGCGGCCATGATGAAGCGCAGGAGTGCCGTCTCGAGTTCGAGCCGCGCGTTGCCACCCGACCGTCCGAGCCAGAGAGCCTCACCAAAGATGCGCAATGCGCGCAACAACGCCGCGTGCGACGTGCCGGCCGCCTGGCGCACCGCGCGCTGCGCGTCCTCGGGAGCCAGATCCGTAGCCAGAAGCGCCGCATCGACTTTAGCAACGAGCAAGTGACGAAAACCCGCAATAAGTGAACGCGTTAACACCGTGAGATCCGCGCCGGCGTCGCTCGCATCTTCGACCGCGCCGAGCGCGGCCGTCGCATCGCCGGCCACGATGGCATCCATAAGGGTTGCAGCAAACTCGCGCCCCGTGGACCCAAATGCGAGATCCAAGGTCCCGGTCGTCGCCGTCTGCCCCGCGGAAAATGCCGCGAGCTGCTCGAGCATCGTCAGCGCGTCGCGCAAACCCCCGTCGGCACGGTAGGCAATCGCCTTGAGCGCCTCGTCGTCGATGGCGATGTTCTCGCCGCGGGCGACCTCTTTCATCTTGTCGATCATCACGGGAACGGCGATTCGGCGAAATGCATAGCGCTGACACCGCGAGAGAATCGTGACCGGCAGCTTCTCCGGCTCGGTCGTCGCCAGGATGAAGACGGCGTGCGGCGGCGGCTCCTCGAGCGTCTTGAGGAAGGCGTTTGCCCCCTCCTTCGTGAGCATGTGCGCCTCGTCCACGATGTAAATTTTCATCCGCATCGTCGCTGGGGCAAACTTCACCGCCTCGCGGAGCGCTCGAATCTCGTCGATTCCACGGTTGCTCGCTGCATCGATTTCGAGGACGTCAAGCGCGGTGCGGCCAGGATCGCCCGGCAATTCTCGCAGGTATTGTCCGGCAGGGGCGTCGGCCCGGCGACGCAGTTGATGCAGCGTGCCAGGATCTTGGCGGCCGAGGTCTTCCCCGACCCGCGCGGCCCCGAAAAGAGGTAAGCATGAGCGAGCTTGCCGCCCTCGATCGCCGAGGACAAGGTGCGGACGACCGCGTCTTGGCCGACGAGATCGGCAAAGGTTCGGGGGCGCCAGGTGCGGTACAAGGACACGACGCTCCACCTTTAGCAGGTCGTTTCGAGGCGCCTGCCGGAGGGTACGGTTGAAACGAGTCGCCCCGGAAGCCGGTTATGCGAATTGCTTCCCACTAAAGCGAACTTACTTTATTTGGGTCTTGTTAGAAAGATGCCCATGGATTTGCGTGCTGCGCTCCAAGAGAACTTTGGATTCGAGAATTTCTATCCCGGCCAGGAAGACGTGGTTTCGCGCGTCCTTCGAGGCCAGGATACGCTTGCAATTCTCGCGACGGGAGCCGGCAAGAGTCTAACCTACCAGTTGCCGGCACTCCTACTCGAAGGAACCACGATCGTCGTCAGCCCGTTGATCGCGCTGATGAAGGACCAGCTCGACATGCTGCGCGAGCGGAATATCACCGACGTCGTCGCGCTCAACTCGACGCTTTCGGAGGATCAGGAACTGCGGGCTCGGGAACGGATCCGCTCCGGGAAGGTCCGCATCGCGTACACGACGCCCGAAAAGCTCGAAGATCAAAGCTTCCTCGACCTGCTCAAAGGGCTGCGGATTCCACTCTTTGTCGTCGACGAAGCGCATTGCATCAGTCAGTGGGGACACGACTTCCGCCCGGCCTATCTCGCCCTGGGCTCCGTCATCGCGCGGCTTGGCCATCCGACGGTGCTCGCACTGACCGCGACGGCCACTCCTTCGGTTCGAGAGGACATTCTCCATCAGCTCGGCATCGATCAGGTCAAACCGATCGTTCGCGGATTCGACCGGCCGAAGTTGATCTACGAGGCGCGCAAGGCCGACAAAGAAGCCGATAAGCTCAAGATTCTCTCGGCGCTCTTCGAAGGTAAGAATGCCCTCGAAGGAACCGGCATCATTTACACCGCGACGATCAAGAACGCGTTGGAAGTTCAAGGCTATCTGACGCGCGAGCTGGGCGTGCCGGCGGCCGTGTACCATTCGAAGCTGCACAAAGAAGACCGGACGTCCGTCCACAACCTATTTATGGACGAATCGATCCGCGCGGTCGTGGCGACCAATGCCTTCGGCTTGGGTATCGACAAGCCGAACATCCGGTTCGTCCTGCATTACGATCTTCCGGGCTCGCTCGAGGCCTATACGCAAGAGGCGGGGCGCGCCGGCCGCGACGGCCTTCCCTCCCGATGCATCCTGATCTACCGCATGAGCGATACGCGCGTGCAGAACTACTTCCTCACCGGCAAGTATCCGGACGTTGAAGAGGTTCAGCGAGTCTTCGGCACCATCGAAGTCTTCGGCAATCAGTCCGAGGGCGTTTCGATGGTCGACCTCCGCAAAATTCTGCAGTTGCCGTTGACCAAACTCAAAGTGATTTTGGCGCTGTTGAAAAAGTCGGGTTATATCGAGCATTCCGCAAAATCGGCCTACGCGTTGACCGAAGCCGTTCGCAAGAACCGCGACCTCATTTTGAACCTCGCCAACTACGATACGAAGAAATCGTACGATCAAAGCAAACTCGCGATGATGCTGCAGTATGCCGAAACCACGTCGTGCCGGCGGCGCTTCATCCTGAACTATTTCGGGGAAGACTTCGATGCAAAGAACTGCGGCTCGTGCGACAACTGCCGCAAAGCTCTTCGCCGCGGCGTCGGCGAAATCGCCGCGACGGGTGGATTCCGGATTGCCGACGTCGTGCAACATTCCAAGTTCGGGATCGGCACCGTCGAACGCGCCGAACGAGACCTGGTGACGGTACTGTTCCCAAGCGTCGGCTATAAGACGCTGCTGGCGTCGGCCGTCCGCCGTGCCGAACCGCAAATTGCGTAGGCTGGCGCCTCTCCTCTTCACGTTCTTGGCGGTCTGCGCGGCGGCACGCGCACAAACTTCGGCGCCCTCTCCTACGCCTTCGCCCACGCCGCTGGCAACCTCCGCCGCAAGCCCGACACCGACGCCGCCGCCCATCGTCGTGCAGCCGCAAGCGGCATCCGTACCGGTCGGCACGGCCGTCAATCTCACCGTCGGTTCCGCGATCGCTCCGCTCACCGCGGTCGTACGCGACCCGTCGATCGCGTCGGCGGCAATCGATCAGCCATCGCAGCGGTTAAGCATCGTCGGGAAATCGCCGGGCGCCACGGTCGTCACCGTCAGTGATGCTCGCGGGCTGCGAGTCGACGTTCCGGTTCGGGTTGCATTTTATGCCGGCACGATCGCGCCGTCGGTCAGCCTGCAGCTTACCGGCAATCCGTCGTCGGGTGTTTTCGTGCGCGAACAGGTCGCGCGAGCGGTGCGGGGTGCGGCCGGCCTACGTCCCGGCGCGCAAGTTCTCGTCACGCCCGACGACGTGCCGTTCCAAGGCTCGCTGGACCAGGACGATGTCGCCGCCTTCAACGTTCCGGTTCTCATCCAGGCCAAGGACGACTTCGAAGTGGACGGCTCGACGCACGTGGAGGTTCGCAACGTCGCCGTACCGCGGATCTCGCCCGATTCGCTGATGGTCAGCGACTATCCCGAGCGCTTGACGGAGAACGGCACGCTCTTCACCGCCGATCTTCGCGTGCAGCAACCCTCGCGCTTTCTGTACTTTCACTACAATCCTCCGGGGCAACCCGATCGCCGGATCGTCTTGCGCGCGCAGAATCTCTCACCCGAACCGTCGATCGTGCAAGTAATCGGCGACCGAGGGGGCCCGTCGAGCAACGAGATGGAGACCGGGCACGTCGCCACAAAACGCTTTCTCGTAGACGTCGAACAGAATCAGGGACGACTGCTTACGATTGACGGCAACACGTCGGTCAATATCAGCCAGCAAGATCTCCCCGCCGGGGGCATCGTCTGCAGCCTCTTGCAGCTGCGCGTGCTTTCCGGAGGCAACGTCCACCTTACGCTGGTCGCGCAAGATGCTGCCGCCGATCCGTCCGGCGCGATCGCCGACAGCGGGCTTTTGCAAAGCGGCCACATACACGCGCGGGGCATCTACCCCATCGCAGAGTTCCATTTTGCGACCCTTTGGAAGGTTGACGCGGATTACTTGGAGCTGCCGATCGGCCAGCTGCCGCTGCCCAACGATCTGCAGGGGCAGGCGCTTTCGGGCGACTATGGCGTGCTGCAATCCTTTGTCGTCAACGTTGAGAATCCGTTGGCGTCGCCGCAAGCGATCGCCATCTACGAAAACCCACGCGGCGGACACGCCACCGGTACGTACATCATCGACGGCGTCTTGGTGCAGTCCCATCAAGTTCCGCCCTTCTCCCGCTACAAGGTGCGGCAATACGTCGTTCCCGCGCACGGCTTCGTGCGAGTCACGATCGTTACGATGCCGGAAGCCGGCTCGAGCCTTCCGCTTCGCCTGATCTTTGCGCCCGACGACGGCAGCGTCGCTCCCGGCGCACCGGGCTCGCCGATTTACTAAGCCGCGGACCCTGCGCCGACCGACTCGTAGAGGCGCTTTATTTCGGCGGCGCTAGCCTCCCACGAGAATCGCGCGATTGCGCTCGCGCGGGCGCGCGACGCGCGCTGCTCGCACTCGCCGCGCAGCGCCGCTTCCAACATCGAAGTCCACGCGCCCGCATCGTCGAGCGAAGCGATCGCTGCGTCGTTGCCGACGATCTCAGGCAACGACGTTCGATCCGATACGACGCACGGCACGCCGGCGCAAAGCGCCTGCGCCGCCGCATAGCCGAAGCCTTCATAACGCGAGGGAACCGCTACGACGGCCGCCTCGGTGTAGAGCGCGAGCAGCTCTTCGCGCGAGACGTAGCCACGCAGCTCCAGTCGCTCGGCCACGCCCAAACGCGCGGCGAGTTCCACGCACTCGCGCGCATACGGCGTTTGCGGCCCGACGCAAACGATCCGCGCGCCATTCAACTTCGGCAGCACGGCGATCAGGAGCTCGAGGTTCTTGCGGCGTTCGACGGTTCCCACGGCTAGAATCGTGCGGCCGTCACCACCGTTGCGAGCGATATCGCAAAACTCGGGCGCGACGCCCGGATACACGACGCGCACCGCCGCGCAGTCGACGCCGGCGAGAACCTCGAGCAATGCGTCGCGCGAAAAGGCCGAGTCGACGACTATTCCGTTCGCGCGCCGGTACCGCTCGAGCGCAAAGCGCCCAAAATAATAACGTGCGTACGATCGTGCGTGCGCCTGTACGTGAAGCCAGGCAACGTCGTGCACCGTGACGACGATCGGCATGCCGGCCAGCAGCGGCATCGTTCCCGAAGCGCAGTGGAGCAGGCCGGCGCCGCTGGCACGCGCGCGCCACGGCAGAATCGCCTGATCCCACAAGACGCGCCGATCGAAGCGCCAGGGATTCAACCGCGGTTCGCGCAGCTCGACGAGGTCTACGTGTTGGCGGCGTAATGCGCTTGCCAATCCGGTAACGTACTCGCCGATTCCGGTGGCGGTGCCGACGCTGAGTTGCGCATCGAGCGCAACTTTCACCGCAAATCTCGTTGGAGCGCGCGAACCATCAACGAACTGGGATCGAGCGCACTGGCGCGCTTCAAGTAGGCTATTGCGGCCGTGCGGTCGCCGTTCTCCAAAGCGACAACGCCGAGACCTGCGACGGCGTCGGCACTCCCGGGATCGATTGCGGCTGCTCGCGCAAAGAGTGCGTCTGCCCGGTCGCGCTCGGCAAGTAAGTCGGCCTGATTGGCGGCGGCAATCGCGTACCGCTCGGAGAGCGGCGCCAACGCGACGGCAGCCTCAAAGTTCGAGAGGGCGATCCGCAACCAGGCGCGTTGCGCCGTGCTGCCCGGCACTTTTCGCCACGCGACTTGGTCGGCAAACTGACCCATCTGCCATCGCGCTTCGGCAACCGCGTCGGGGTGCGTCGCACGGCCGCTCAAACGCACCTCCAGCAGTTGCTCGAGTTTGTAGGCGGCCTGCGGATCCGTAAGCGCAAGCCGCTGCGCTGCCGCTAGCACCGCGTCGGAGTCGAACGCGGCCAGCGAGTATTCCAGTGCAAGGCGGCCTTGACCGCGAGCGGCCGCAATTCGCGCGAGCAACTCGTCCCGGCTCGGCGATGCCGGCAAGCGCAAGGCATAGCGCTGCGCCGAGGCCGCGTCGCCTCGTTCGAGCGCGCGCTGCGCCAACGTCGACTCGACGTAGGAAGCCGGTGCAATTCGATCGAGAGCACCATAGACCACGTCGCCAAAGCGAGGGGAAATCAGACTAGGAAGCGTTCCGTCTACGGCGGCTCGGGCATCGAGCGAATCCGACGCCAACTGCACGAGAGCCA
>Ga0210391_10005666_pt1 | contig 10270 bp, 10 predicted proteins | sample IncBWC12OmetaG_FD_160573 | JGI IMG/M metagenome (GOLD analysis project Ga0210391, IMG submission 160573) | Forest soil microbial communities from Barre Woods Harvard Forest LTER site, Petersham, Massachusetts, United States - Inc-BW-C-12-O ...
TCGTAGCAACGGGAGGCAGGCACGAATGCTTCATACACGCGGCAATAAAATCACCTGGCTGGGTCACGCGGCATTTCGCGTGGACACGCCGAGCGGCAAAGTAATCCTGGTGGATCCATGGATTCTGACAAACCCACTGTGCCCCGAAGCGAATAAGAAATTCGAGCGCGTGGACACTATGCTCATCACACACGGACATTTCGACCACATCGCGGACGCCGTCGAGCTCGGCAAGAAATACAAGCCGCAAGTAGTGGGAATTTATGAACTGTGCGCGTGGCTGGAATCCAAAGGCGTACCGAATAATAACCCGATGAATAAGGGCGGCACGCAGAAAGTCGGCGAAATTGAAGTGACCATGGTGAACGCGGTGCATTCCTGCGGAATACTCGACGGCGACCGCATCGTCTACGGAGGCGAAGCTTGCGGCTACGTGCTGCGGCTTCCTGGCGGGCTGACGGTGTATCACGCGGGGGACACGGCGCTCTTCGGCGACATGAAGCTGATCGCTGAACTTTACGCGCCGGATGTAGCGCTGCTGCCGATCGGCGATCACTTCACGATGGGACCGCGCGAAGCGGCCATGGCCATTCGCTTCTTAAACGTTCGTCACGTGATCCCCATGCACTTCGGAACGTTTCCTCCGCTGGTGGGCCGGCCCGAACAGGTCCGCCAGCTCACGCAAGACATCAGCGGCCTGGAAATTCACGTGCTGAGGCCGGGCGAGTCGCTCGGAGAAGCCGGCGCGCACGTCAGCGCGCAGGCCTAGGAGCGAAAATGCCGGGAATTCTGGAACCGCAGGTTGAGAAATATCTATCAAGCCTGCTGCCGGAGCGCGATGCAGTGCTAGCGGACATGGAACGCTACGCGAAGGAGCACGACATCGCCATTATCGGACCGGATTGCGGGCGGCTACTTGCTCTGCTGGCCAAGATTTCCGGAGCGAAGCGAATTTTCGAGATGGGCTCGGCTATCGGCTACTCGGCGATCTGGTTTGCGCGCGCGGCGGGACCCGGTGCCGAAATTTATTGCACTGACGGAGACCCGGCCAACGCGGAACTGGCGCGCAAAAATTTCGAGCGCGCCGGCGTGAGTAGGAGCGTTCGATTCATGACCGGCGACGCAGTGGATTTGATTGATGGCACCGAGGGCTCGTTCGACATCATCCTGATTGACGTTTACAAACATCAATATCCCGCGGCGCTGAAGAAATCCTTGCCGCGGCTGAAGAGCGGGGGCTTGGTCGTCACGGACAATGTGTTGTGGTCCGGCCGCGTGACGGAACCGCCCAAGGACGACAACACCCGCGGCATTCTGGAGTTTAACCGTGCTGTCTTTGGCTCTCCGGAATTATTTTCCGTGATCGTGCCGCTGCGCGATGGCGTGGCCATCTGCCGCAAGTCGTAGCGGACAGTTGCCTAACTGCCCTGCTGAAGAGAAACCGACTGTTCCAATTTAAAGTGCAGCCTCGTTTCCGCGGGCAGCACCAGATCTTTCTTGCCTGTAAATCCGGCGGCCGCTGTGCCGGCTCCCCCGCCAGCTAACGCTCCCATCGCCGGGCCTTTGCCGCACTCCGGCTACCGCGCCGTCTCCAGCGCCCGTCGTGGTTCTCTTTCCGCGCCCCTTGGCTGCCTCTTCAAACTCGGAAGCTTGGATCGAGTAGCGCACGCCATTCACGCTGACTGAATCGAGCGTCAGCTGCAGCAAGGCATTTCACTTGAATTTTCCCGCCGATTGCGCGGTCACAATCGGGCCGCGGAGTTTCGTTCCGATCGGCAACACGACGTTGCCGTCAACCGTGACAGGTTTCGCGAGCGAGGCAGCGAACGTGTCTCCGTTGTTAGCGATTTTGGCGTTGATGGTTTGATCGAGCGTCGCGGTTAGCACTTTGCCGACAGGCACCACAATCGGGGGGGAGGAGGGGTCGGCGTTGGAGCAGGCTGCGCAGGTGAGCCGTTCGCCGCGTTCGTCGCCGCAGAGTTCGCGGAATTGGCCGATGAGTTATTGGAACCGGTGGCAGGCGGAGCGGACGCCTTGCCGCATCCGCAAACAGCCAGGGGTCCGGCAAAGAGAGGAATGGCGCATGTGTCGTTCTCCTGTGAGATCGCGAGATCCGCCCGCGAGGGAGGGAGGGCTGGCCGCGAGCGCGGCCGTATTTTATGTCCGAAGCGCCGGGATCTCAATCTCGCGGAACGCAGCAGTCGTGCTCTATCGCGCGGCGGGCTTTTGCGAGGATCGCGGCAGCAGATTACGCAGGAAGAAAGTCACATTGGCGGGCCGTACGGCCAGGCGGCGCATAAAGTAAGGAAACCAATCCACGCCGAACGGAATGTACACGCGCACGCGGTATCCATCGCGCACCAATTTCTGTTGCAGATCAGTGCGGATCCCGTAAAGCATCTGAAACTCGAAGCGGTCGCGCTTGATATCTTGTTCGCGGACGAAATCCAGCGTGGCGCGAATCATGGCTGGGTCGTGCGTGGCAATGCCGTGATAGATTCCGCTTGCCAGCAGGATTCTCATGAGCTTCACGTAGTTGGCATCCACGTCGGCTTTCTTCGGGAACGCGACTTCGGGCGGCTCCTGGTAAGCCCCTTTGCAAAGGCGCAGGCGGCAACCGACGGCGATTAAATCCTGAACGTCTTGCTCGGTGCGATAGAGATACGCCTGCATCACCGTTCCCACGTTCGAGTACTCGGAGCGCACGCGCTTCACTATTTCCACAGTACGTTGTGTGTAGGCTGAGCCTTCCATATCGACGCGCACGAAGTTCGCCTGGTCAGCCGCGTGCGCGACAATTTTTTCCAGTAATTCCTGGCAGAGGTCTTCGCTCAAGTCCAGGCCCAGCTGCGTCAGCTTCAGTGAAACATTCGCGTCCAGATGTTCCTGCGCGACGCGATCGAAAATTGCGATGTATTCGTCAGCGGCGCGCCGTGCGCCCGCTTCGTCAGATACATTTTCGCCGAGCAAATCCAGGCTGGCCAGCTGCAGTGCGCGATTCACCTCCCGCGCGGCTTCGAGAGCGTCCTCCAGATGTTCGCCGGCGACGAAGCGGCGAGCGACGCGGCGGCTCACACCATTGCGCATCATCAGCGGCGCGAGGCGCTTGCTCTCCGACAAACGAAGCAGGAGCGCGCGCATCAGAAAAGACCGAGCCTTATGCGTTCGAATGGAAACAACCGGTGCAGTTGTGGCGGCATGAACTCTGAATTATGCAGCAATTGCTGTAGTGGCGTCAGCCTTTGTGCCCTTCCAGGAACCGTTCCGCTTCGATGGCGGCCATGCAACCGGAGCCGGCCGCGGTGATGGCCTGGCGGTAGTGGTGATCCTGCACGTCTCCCGCAGCGAAAACCCCTTCAATGTTCGTCTTCGGGCCATCGTGCGTCGTCAGATAGCCGTTTTCGTCCATAGCAAGCTGGTTTTTGAATAACTTCGTGTTCGGATCGTGGCCGATGGCGACGAAAACTCCGGAAGTCTCCAGTTCGCTGGTGACCTTGGTTTCCTCGTTGCGGATTCTTACTTTTTCCACGGACTTGCTGTTCACGTCGTGAACTTCTTCGATCACATAAGGCGTGAGGAACTCGATTTTTTCGTTTGCGCGCGCACGATCCAGCATGATTTTCGTGGCGCGGAATTCGTTCCGGCGATGAATCAAAGTTACCTTCTTCGCGAATTTCGTCAGAAAGGTGGCTTCTTCCATCGCGGTGTCTCCGCCGCCTACTACGATGATGTCTTTACCTCGGAAGAAAAAACCATCGCAGGTGGCGCAGGTGGAAACGCCGTGACCCAGCAAGTGCCGCTCCGATTCGATGCCCAGCATTCGCGCCGACGCGCCCGCGGCGACGATCAGGGTCTCGGTCTGATACGTTTCTTTTCCGGCGACTACGCTGAACGGCCTGCGGCTCAAGTCTACTGACGTGACCGCGCCGGATTGAAATTCCGTGCCGAAGCGCTGCGCCTGCTTGCGAGAATTTTCGATCAACTCCGGCCCCAGAATGCCGTCCGGAAAGCCCGGGAAATTTTCCACCATGGTTGTGAGCGCCAGTTGCCCGCCCGGCTCGTAGCCGTCCAACACCAAAGGACTCAAATCCGCGCGCGCCGCATAGATCGCCGCGGTCAAGCCCGCGCAACCACTTCCGATGATAATCACCTTATGCACTGAACTTTCTCCCAGGTATTCGATGCTGCAAACCAGCGCGGCGAACCAATTCAAACGTCCCATTGTATCATTCCGCACCCGCGCCACCAGCGCCGGCGACTCCTACAGCGGCGGTTGGCATTGCCGCCGAAGTGAGCGCCTGATTGCGTCCGGTTGCGGCTTGTCTGATAATGGCGCGCGGATATTGCGCGCCTATGGCTACAGCGACGAATCTTTTTCGGCTGCTCAGCGAATTTATTGTGCTGCTGTTGGGCGCGCTGCTGATCTTGCTGGCTGCGACAGGGCGGATCGGGCTGCCGGCGCGTCCTGGAGGCGTCGTCGCGCTGGGGGCGATCTTCATATTTTGGGGCGTACGAGCGGCTACGCGACCGGAGGCGAAAGCTGCGCGACTGGCGACTATGATTCGCGCCGGATCGCTGGCGCTGGTGGGCATCCTGATTCTCGCCGTGCCGTTCGTGCCGGCGCGGCATGCGTCGCAGCTGTTTATGCTGGCCGGGGGCGTACTGGTCTTGCGCGGCGCATTGGCCGCGGCGGTTTCGGTCGCGCGCCGCTGATTTCGCCGCAACCTACAAAACGAAAACAAGCGCATTCGCTCTTGCCAGTCGCGCACGTTCCGGCTAACCTCCGCCGCAGCAGCGCGAGATGCGGAGCAAGCATGGATCAGCCCCGTGGCACGGAACCGGCTGCGTTGTGAAGACTGCGAGCAGCTGGCGACAAGATTGATGCAGGATGTGGCGAGGATGTAGAAGGTGCGAGGAGGACAACCATGCTGAAATCGTTCAAAGAATTCGCAATGAAGGGCAACGTGCTGGATCTGGCCGTGGGCTTCATCATCGGCGCAGCGTTCGGAAAAATCGTCACGTCGCTGGTAGCCGATATTATCATGCCGCCGATCGGCCTGATCGTTGGCAAGGTGGATTTTTCCGGCTTATTCCTGAACCTTTCCGGAAAGTCGTTCGCCACGCTGGCGGAAGCGAAAGCCGCCGGCGCACCCACGCTCAATTACGGGCTTTTTCTGAACAACGTGGTGGACTTCCTGATTGTAGCCTTTGCGGTTTTCCTCATCGTGAAGATGGTGAACACCTGGAACAAACCCGCACCGGCTCCTGCCGCCACCACGAAGGAATGCCCGTACTGCGCATCGTCCATTCCGCTGAAGGCGACGCGCTGCCCGAACTGCACGTCCGAACTGCGCGCGTAAGCGCTTGCAAGATTCGATCGCGGGATTGGATTGTGTCTTCGGTCGTCTGCGCAGTCAGAACGCGGCTCGCGCGGGACTCAGCTCCCCGGCAATTTCTTGGGAGCATCGGCGGACTCCAGCCGGCGTTCGCGTATTTCGTGCACGTGCTGGCGCAGCCGCTCGAGCACGGCGTCCGTCTCGCCCTGCGCCATCTCCCGCTCCACTTCTCCCAGCGCGAAATGAATAATGTCGTGATGATGGATTTCCTCGCCGGGCAGTTTGTCGCTCAATTCCAGCCAGACTCGGTGCAGCAAATCGATTTCCTTGGGAGTCAGGCGCGGCGCGTGCGGGCCCAGATAGAAAATCTGTTCCTGGCCGGAGGGCGTGAAAATTTCCAGCGTGACGCGTGGGCGCGGCTCCGGCATGCGCTCCCAGGCGAGCCCGATTTCGCGAGCTTGGTCGGTGACGGGCATTTTCGACGAGCTGCCCGCCACGACAGTGCTCGACTGCAAATTCATCGCGGTGCGCAGAATGCCTTCCCACAAATCATTTGCCGCAGCCACGGCCAGCCGCACCGGTTTGCCTTCTTTTTCCGCAAGCGCCAGCACTTTCGTGAAAAGTAACTGCTCGATGGTGCTGAAAAGCTGATCCGGCGCCAGGTCGTATTCACCGGACGCCGCGCGGCGCAGCATGCGCACGTGCAGCACAACGATCTCTGCTTCCTTCTGCCGCACGCGCCGCAGCGCCGCTTCCAAATGATACAGCGCATAATAGGTGCTCACCGGAACCAGAATACTTCCGGGCGCGACGCCGACGCTGGTGGGCGTCAATTCCGCTTCTTGCGCCAGATTGAATTGATCGAGTTCCACATGCGCAGCGCCCGCGGCGTGCACGCGCATGCGATGCTCGGAAATCTCAAACACTGTGAAGAGCAAGATCGTGAAGGTAATTCCAGCGATCGTCGCTTGCGGCTTGGTAAACAGGTTGATAATTGCGATCGCCACCAGCACGAGTGTGATGACCCCCAAGCCGATGGGAATTTCCTTGCCGAAAATCACCGGGTTGAGCGGCACGCGGTATTCGCGGTCCTGCGGATGCGTGTAACGTAGCACCAGTACCGCGATGCCCTTCATCGAAAAACTCCAGATCACGCCGAAGGCGTACAGGTTGCCGAGAAAGGTGACGTCGCCGCGGCTGACAATAATCGTGATGATCTGGAACGCCACCACCATGTTAATGATGCGGTGCGTGGTGCCAAAACGCGGATGCGGATGGCGGAACCAATCGGTGAGCACGCCATCTTCGGAGACGCGATTCAGCACCCCGTTGGACCCGACAATTGCGGTGTTCACGGCCCCGGCGAGAATCAGCGTGCCGACCACCACGACAAAGACGTGGAACGCCAGCTTGACCTTAAAACTTCCGGCGAGATGCATGGCCAGGCCGCCGATCAGGTTTTCGGTGAAGTTTCCGCGCACGCTATCCGGAATAATCATCACCGCGAAGAACGAAACCAGTGAAGTGAACACCAGGCTGTAGATAAAAATCACCAGCCCGGCTTTCTTCAGGTTCTTCAGCTTGGGATGCTCGATTTCGCGATACACCTGCGCGAGGGATTCTTCGCCGCTCATCGCCAGCACCGAATGTCCCAAGCCGACGAAAATAATGAGCAGCGTGATGGAGTGCGCCCACTGATGGCGGTCCAGCCAGCCGAGCGAACCGTGATCGAGCTTCATGTTCTGCGCGTTGGGCCAGGGCGGCAAGCTCCAGCCGCTGCGCACCCACAGCGTGTAAAAGCACCAGCTGATCAGCACCACAACCATGATGGTGGTAAGCTGCATGATGCGCAGAGCTTTTCCGCTGGATTCCGGAACGCCTTTAATATTTTCCCACCAGAAATAAAGGGTGATGATAATGGCGACCGTAGCGGCCGTCGCGTCTACGTTCAAATGCAGCGTGGTCCCTGCGTGGTGGAAAAGTTCGTTGATGACGCCTACCAGATATTGTCCCGCAGAGACGCCGCTGATCGGTCCGGTGAGCACGTAATCGAACATCAGCGCGGAAACGGAAAATTTTGCGAGCGTGCCGCCGAGGGCTTCCTTCACTACGCGATACACGCCGCCGCGCACAAACATGCTGCAGCTTTCCACGTAAATCGCGCGCACCGCGTAGGAAAACAGCATAATGCCCAGGATGAACCATGGCGCTGTCTTGCCGATGAACTGTTCAGCCTCGCCACCGGCGTAATACGCCGAAGATGCGAGGTCGTTCAGCACGATGGCCGCGGCGCGCCAGAACGAAATGAAAGCCAGCATGGCCGTGGTGGCCACCAGCACTTTCGTTACAGGGCGGGCACGACCCGGCGTGAATGTGGGACCTGTGGAATTGGAAACCATATACTTTGAGTGTGGACAGGAACTATACGTTGAAATGCGGCCCAAAAGGAAGTCTCGCGGCGAATGGCACGCCGCTAAGGGTAACTACTCGACGGCGATTCAGGTGGGCCTTTGCGCCATGCTCGGTTGCGCGCGGCTCGGGTTGGCGCGCTTTATGCGGTGGATTCTTTTGGCGCCGCGCGAAAGTCGCGCTCGCAGGCCTCGCAGGGACAAATTTCGCGCAGATGTTCGAAGCTGAAAATTCCTGTAGCGTGGCTATCGGAAAATTGGATCTGCACGGCGTAGTTTCCCACCGCGTTGGCGCTCTTGGCGGTGACGCGCGGTTTGTACATGGGCAACAACGGTGAGCTGGCACCGGCGCCGCCCTTGGCTTTCTTCTCGCGCTCGTCGTTGCACAGCGCGCAGGGGCAATGATCGCGCAAGTACGGGAAATCGTAGCGGCTGGTGTGCTGGTCCGACCAAGTGATCTCGACGCCCTCGCCCGTCGAGACGTGCACTTTAATGCTCACCGGTTTTTTTCGCGCGTCTTGAGCTATGGGCATTGGAAATTTAGCCTGCGATTGGGAATTCTACCTTTTGCCTTCCGTCCCGCGCGGCGAAGCGTCGAGAATTTCCATCGAAACCAGATCTCCCTGGCCATCGAAGTCAAATATGACCGCGGGTTTTTCCTCAGTGCTCGCTGCGATGGCGACGTTTTCCCGGCAGATGCGGCTACGTGTGTCCGTCTTCGTGTCGTAGTCGACTTTCACGTGTGTCGTCGGCGAATCTCGAGCCGCGCGGTCTCCAACAATATAGTGTGCCATGGTCGCACCCGCTGACGGTGTCAGGCAAGCTCAGGTTTCAACGACGCCGCAGCGGCTTGTACCAAACGCCCGTGCGCGAATTCGATGCGGCGATCGGCGAGGCGGCCGATCGTAGCAGCGTGCGTCACCATCAGGATCGTGTGGCCTTCGCTGTGCAGTTCGCGCAGCAGGCTGAGCACAATTTCTTCGTTGGCTTCGTCGAGGTTGCCGGTCGGTTCGTCGGCCAAAATCAGTTTCGGGTGGTTGATCAGCGCGCGCGCCACCGCCACGCGTTGTTGCTCGCCGCCGGAAAGCCGCGAGGGCAGATGCTCGATGCGATCGCCCAGACCTACTCGCTCCAGTGACCGCTGCGCTTCCTTCTCGTCCGTGGTGCTGTGAAAATACTGCGCGAGCATCACGTTTTCCAGGGCGGTGAGGTAAGGCACCAAATGGAATTGCTGAAAAATGAAGCCGATTTTCTCGGCGCGAAAACGCGTCAGGCCGGCTTCGTCGAGACGCGCGACGTCGGTGCCGTCCACAATCGCTTGGCCTGTGGTGGGCGTATCGAGGCCGCCAAGAATATTGATGAGCGTCGTCTTGCCCGAGCCCGACGGCCCCATGATGGCGATCCATTCGCCGGCATTGACGCGAAAGGAAACGCCGTCAAGCGCGCGCACGTTCCCGAATTCCTTGCGCAGGTTTTCCACTTGGACCAGCGTCGCCACGATCCCTATTCCCCTCGCAAAATTTCGGCGGGCTTTACGTTGCCTAGCATACGCAAAGGAAGCGCGCCGGTCAGCGTAACCACAATCATCAGCGCGACGGTGGCCGGCAAAACTTCCCAGCGCGGCGCGATGGCCGTGCCAAACACGCGCAGGCCCATCCAGTGAGACAACGCCGCGCCTAAAGCCGTGCCCAGCAATCCGCCCGCAGCGCCCAGCACGCCCACCTCGGCGAGAAATATTCCCACAATGCGCGAGATGGAGCCACCGAGCGATTTCATCAGGCCCACATCTTTGCGCCTTTCCATCGCCAGCGCAGCCATGGTCGCGAGTACGCACAGCGCGGTGAGAATCAGAATCAACAACACCATGGAAACGATCAGTAGGCGGATGCGGCCGAGCAGCGCGCCTTCCGCTTCGGCCACCTGGCGGATTGGCCGTACTTGGTATTGCGGCAGGACGGTCGCTAGATGCGTGACATAGCCAGCGACAACCTGAGCCGAGCCCGCCACGCTTACTTGTGCGAGGCCGATCTGCCCCGGCAAATTTGCCAGCGACTGTACCGCGCGCAGGCTCGCGAATATTTGATTATCATCGGTGTCGCCCGCGTCCACAAGGCCGGCGACGCTGCATTGTAGGCTGCGATCCATGTAGTGCAATTCCACGGAATTCCCTGGCGCGAGACGCAATCGCCGCGCGACGTTGCGTCCCACCAGGCAGTGCGAATCATCCTCGCGCGAGGCAACCCAGTTCCCTTCCAACTTCCACGTCGCGTCAAGCTGCTGCGCCTGGTCCAGCCATGTGCCCGCGACGACGACCGGAATATTTTGCGAGCGCGCCACAATATAGAGGTACGGCGCGGCTGCCGCCACTTGCGCCGACGGCAGCTGTCGCAGGGCTTGCAGCACGTCGCCCGCAGGCATCAAGCTGGGCGCTTCCGCGCTGCTGATCTGCGCCGGCGCGCCGCTGGCGGGCGAAATTACGATGTTGGCGCCGAGCGTGCGGAATTCCTGCGTCAATTTATTCTGCAC